>Ga0302325_10028817_pt1 | contig 11482 bp, 14 predicted proteins | sample Palsa_T0_2_FD_201948 | JGI IMG/M metagenome (GOLD analysis project Ga0302325, IMG submission 201948) | Peat permafrost microbial communities from Stordalen Mire near Abisko, Sweden - Palsa_T0_2 | ecosystem: Environmental > Terrestrial > Soil > Palsa > Peat permafrost | place: Sweden: Abisko... | reverse complement strand
CCTTCTCCTGCAACACCACCGCCTCATCCCATCGCCCTTGATTTCGGTACGTCGAAGCCAGGTTGGCCATAGCTGTCAATGTGTCTGGGTGTCGCTCTCCGAGCACCTGCTTGCTGACCTCCAGGACCTTCTCCTGCAACACCACCGCCTCATCCCATCGCCCTTGATTCCAGTACGTCGAAGCCAGGTTGGCCATAGCCGTCAATGTGTCTGGGTGTCGCTCTCCGAGCACCTGCTTGCTGACCTCCAGCACCTTCTTCTGCAACACCACCGCCTCATCCCATCGCCCTTGATTCCAGTACGTCGAAGCCAGGTTGGCCATAGCCGTCAATGTGGAGGGGTGTCGCTCTCCGAGCACCTCCTTCCTGACCTCCAGCACCTTCTCCTCCAGCACCACCGCCTCATCCCATCGCCCTTGATTTCGGTACGTGGAAGCCAGGTTGGTCATAGCCGTCAATGTGGAGGGGTGTCGCTCTCCGAGCACCTCCTTCCTGACCTCCAGCACCTTCTCCTGCAACACCACCGCCTCATCCCATCGCCCTTGATTTCGGTACGTCGAAGCCAGGTTGGCCATAGCTGTCAATGTGTCTGGGTGTCGCTCTCTGAGCACCTGCTTGCTGACCTCCAGCACCTTCTCCTCCAGCACCACCGCCTCATCCCATCGCCCTTGATTCCAGTACGTGGAAGCCAGGTTGGCCATAGCCGTCAATGTGTCTGGGTGTCGCTCTCCGAGCACCTGCTTGCTGACCTCCAGCACCTTCTCATCCAGCACCACCGCCTCATCCCATCGCCCTTGATTCCGGTACGTGGAAGCCAGGTTGGCCATAGCCGTCAATGTGGAGGGGTGTCGCTCTCCGAGCACCTCCTTCCTGACCTCCAGGACCTTCTCATCCAGCACCACCGCCTCATCCCATCGCCCTTGATTCCAGTACGTCGAAGCCAGGTTGCCCATAGCCGTCAATGTGGATGGGTGCCGTTCTCCATGTGTCTCTTGGTATATCTTATGGGACTTGTCAAATAAACTCTCCGCCTGCTTGTATTTGCCGTCGTCCTGAAGGAAGTTCCCCACTCTCATGCAAGCCGTTGTGAACGTCGGTGACTTGGTTCGCGGACACTTTAATAGCGGTACTAAAACCTGTTCTTCGTACTTGCGGCATAATTGGCGTGTCGCCTCGTTAGTCTCATTTGGAAACGCATTGAGACACAATTCAATGACGCTGTCCCACCAGGCCAGCCAAATCTCTTCTTTCATATCATGTTGAATTGATTCCTGAACAAGTCGATGAATCCAGACCCCACCACCGTTTTGGATCCGTTTGATCAATGAGAACCGTCTTAACACTCGTAAAGCAGCTTCAAACTCCATCGTTTCTTGCAACATGTTCCTCAGACATTCGTCCAAGGCCGATGATCCAGCCTGCAGGAACTCGATCAGTATAAGATCGGGGTTTAGGAACGCTAACAATTGCAGCAGTGTGGCGGCCTCTGGACAATCTGCATCCTGTTGTATATGATCAAAGGACATTCGCCAAGTTGTAGCAACTGAATATCGGTACTTGCGATTTCCTTCTGGAACCCATTTATGTAACCTTTGCCGCTGGGATCGGTTTTGTCTGTATAGTGGCAAAAAAGAGTGAATTGGTCTTTTCGTTTCTCGAAGGAATGCAGCAGATTGTTCGATTGCTAAAGGGAGGCAACCAAGCTCGTTGACGATATTACGTATCTCTGAGACAATCTCAGGTGCGTTTAGAGTAGTTTGTGCAATCAAATGCAAACAGAAGAGGGCTGCTGCGACATCGATTTCTAAAACATCGATTTCTAATCCCTGTGCTGGTATTCCGTCAGTGTTGGGGTTCCGTGTAGTGATCAATGTATGACCCTTGCTGTCGGGGGAAGGAAGAAGTCCATCGATAATAGAGACGTCATCCACATTGTCTATCACTAAAAGAGATATTGGGTGCTGTTGTAACCAGTGTAATACGATTTTGACTAATTCGGACGGGTTGGATGCGTTCGTCCCATCTGCGCATTTTGTTTCCTCTGCGATCTGTTGAAACCCAGACAACAGAACAACTTGATTGACGCCACTGATCCAGAAAATTGAGTCGTAGTATGACCTTTTTCTATACACATATTCAAGCGCGGTCTGTGTTTTACCTACTCCACCCATACCATAGAGCGCGATTCGATTATTATACTGGTAGGGTTTGGCATCGCATAGTTTCTCAAAAATGTGCTCGACAAGACCATTCCGACCGACGAAACATGGATTCTTCTCAAAGGGCACCACAAAATAGTGGGCAGAGACGTCGTCCGGCGCTTTTGCATCTATTAAATAATTTCAGCGACAATAATGACAACTGACTACTTACACTTGAACCGCGGAGGATTGATCAGACAATTCACACACATCTTTTTTCTTTCTTCTGCTTCCTGTTCTTCCAAATATGACATAGTATTTGCCGCCAGGTCTTCCTCTCTCTTCCACTCTTCCAATCCGATATCTCCCACATCACGTTCGACGTTGAAGCGAAAGTATGGAAATTGTTTATCCACATCGATTGCCCGGGAGGTACGTTGAAGCCGTTGATGTACGTCTTCTGAGTTTGTCACCATACTGGACAGGGCGCTCGCCATCTGGATTAGAGCAAAGACTCCAGGCGGGAAATTCTTTGCTGTCTTCCAACCCGGCACCAACAAAACAATATTAGGGACGAAGGACTTGACATGCTCGAAGAGTGAATGTTGGTCCTCGATGTTATTCTTTGGTTTCGATGTATCGATGATTCTGCTAGCCCTTTGGCGACCGGTTCCAATGCTGACAAGGCAGAAATACTTGCTTGTCCGCCAAATTCGTGCTGCCTCATCGAGCCCCACCTGTGAGGGATTGTTTTGTCCTAACCCTCCGTCGACATAGTTGACACCAGGAAGAGGATTGTCGATATACATTTCTTTGAAAAAAGAAGGTGCAGCGCTCGTAGCACGGGCAGCTTGCCAAATCGCGCATCTGCTGGGTCGGATACCGTCACCAGCGTACGAACGGAACACTGTTGGAGGTCCGTCTACGTGGACTGCCTTTTTGGCCACGACGAAGGTTGGACAAACACCGTATGCGCTGACAGATAATCCAGACATACTGATATCTTCAGAATTAAGCCGATCCTTGATAATGGCCTTGATGGCAGCTTCGAGAATGTTATGATCGAAACGGCATCGATCATCACCGACTGGTATCTTTCCAAGCAGGACTTTGTCAATCTCGAACACCTCCTTGGACAGTTTCAGGTATGCGTAGATACATTCATTCACGGTCTACCAGTCAGCATGATTTGATGGCAAGTGTACCATTCCCAGCAGTCCTAGCATGATCGCAATCAATCCACCTGTGCTGGTCCCACCGATAAGGTCGAAATACTCGCATGGTTTTGGAGTTTCGGTCGCTCCTGTGCGTTGTCCGATATCTTCCATGATCTCTCGCAATATCAAAAGCGAAGACAATCCTCGCACCCCTCCACCGTCCAAGGAGAGGATTCGAGGGGTATGAGTTATCTGCGAAGCATCGACTAGAATCAGGGACATGATACATCGAAAGGGCATACAGTTCCGCTCGCTGGTGGCCATTGATGATGAGCCGTCTGCGGAAGGTTGTGAAGATGAAGGGCGATCGGTGGTTTACGATGCAAATGGGGCTCGACAGAGACTTTGAAGTTAGCCGTCTCACACCTGTCCTGCTTTACAACCGGTGAGAATGCGAATCTTTGAATCGTGTGGAAAGGGAAAATGTAGCGGGTTGCTGGGCGATGGGAGGACGACGGGAGGCGATGCTACAAAGGAGGTGGCTTACGTAGCATTAAAGTCTAAACCTAACAGAATTGGAATTGCACCGCCCCAAAAATACGGTCCCATGACCAAAACTTTATTTTCCCGACCCGCTTGTGGAGCCACAAAATCGACTCCCGAACCTAAAGCGCAAAGGAGCGCAACAGCGGAACCACATGACTCACCCCACGGGAATTTGTCGGTGCAGTTGATTGGTTGTTGCGGACTGTCTGGTTTTTCTTAGTGAAGGGCGGAATTTCGGTTAGTCCCGTGGGGTGGACTGTCTCTGTCTGTCCGGGTGCAGGCCCAATTCACTTTGCATCAATTTCCGAAGGATCGGCGGTGGCATCACCAGAGCCAGAACGATCAGGTTACCATCAAATTTGTTAAGGATCTGGAAAAGTAATTTAATGAAACAGGCTTCAAAAGTTTGATATAGATTTGGGTAACCTTTCCCCTACCTACTATTCTTGTCACCTCCAATAATGTAGTTAGGGTCCCCAACAGTTAGTCCCAACTGAAAGTACGGGCCCATCTCACCTCCAAAAATTTCCTTTTTTGGAACTACGTTGACTTCCCCTTCGCCATGGCGATCGCTTATGTCAAGGGTCGACCCTCCCTTTTAGGAAACCCATCCCGCCCACAAATTTTCAACCCCATGGACGCCCACATCCACGTCATAGTTCAACAATCCTCCGCAGCCCAAGACATCCCCCATCTCCTCAAAACACATCTCGAAACCCTCCCTCCCCAACACCAGCTAATCCAACTCACCCACTTGCTCCACCACGTCGCAACCACCCACGAGGAGCTCGCACTTCTCGCCCACCACGCATGGAACTACCTCCTTGACAACAACCTGTGGCAACATCAATATACATCCCTCCATCACTTCAAGCTCCACCTTGATTTTGACCGCACAATACAACCCCTCCTCCAAGCCGCCACATCCAACAAAGCAAGGCTTCAAATAAATTCAACCGCAGTTCAAGCCCACTGGGGAAAACCCATCCAACAAGCCTTTCCCACAGATCTCATCCCTCCCCGTATCACAGATGGCTTTTCCAGGGAGCTCCAACGCCTCTCCAGGCTCACTGATAGACACACTGCCACAAAACTCTGACTCCAACAGATTCACCAACGCCTCCAAGCAACCTGAACTCCAAAATCCACCCATATCCTCCCTATTGACATCCTACAGTACAAGTCCGCAACCATCTCCATCGTAACCCTGACCCCCGACAAATCCTCTCCAACTCAACCTCAAACACCCCTGACCCTCCTAACACAAACACCCCACTCCCACTCAAACATCACCCACACCTACCCCCCTTTGTTTATGCCCACAGGACATCCTCCACGACCTCCAAACCCTCCCTCAAGCCAATGATCCTGATGAAAAGACACAACTCTTCCTCTACGTCGCTGACCCAGAGATCGGCTTCCCAGCCCTCTGTCGCACCCACCTCCGTACCTTCGCCAAACTCACCACCGGCCTCTACAACAATATCTCAAACATCCTTCTCATCCATAGGCTCACTGAGATCCACAAATCACCCTCCTTAGATCTCGCCCGCCAATTAAACCCAGACTGGTTCCAGAAGTCTGTCCGCCCTGAATCTGAAGCTGACTACCTCGTCGTCTATCGTTACCCTTCTCTCCAACCTCCACTCTTCCTATTCAAACCCCAACAAATCTTCCACCGCTTTGCAGGCCCTGACGCCTGGACCACTTGGCAAACGGATGGCACCATCATCCTCCCCGGCATCTTTGACTATCTCAACCACCCAGACATCCACGCCGCCATAGATTCAGAGTTCCAAATGTACCACCACCATTACCGCCCTGTTCCCGGCCGCCCACACATGGGCTTCCTTAGGAACATATTCTACAGCCTCATCCAACAACTCCTCCGTCAAGACCCTGTCTGGTACGCATTGATCGTCGCCGCCCGCCCTGACCATCAATGGCGCCTCATTTCCTATCCCTACACCGCCAAATACGCCGTCCAAGGCGATCGCACTGGCTTCCTCCATCTAGATCTCAACATGCCCGAATACATCGCTTCTGGTCGTGGAGCCAATATCCTTTCCAGCAGCATATCCCTCGACCCTGAAGATCACCAAATATGCACCCTCGTCGTCCCCGGCTTCCATAACCACATCCGCCAATGGCATCAACGGAGACTCAACAGAGGCGACCATTCAGCCGGCACCACCACCAATTGCAACACCCAGTATCGCCAACAGGATCGTCAAGACTGGGGTCACCCCGTTCCCCATCCATGCCCTGCCTATGGCCTCCGCCTTACTCGCCCAGAGATCATCCACGGATCCACCCCCACCTCCACCTCCGATCGTCCTCGTAGAGTCATATATACCTGGCTCACCGCCATTCACCAAGACCATCTGACCCTCGAGAATCCAGGCACTCTGAACTGGGACCAAGTCGCCGCATGCCACCGAGATATGGAGGCTCCAGCCCGAGGCGTCGGCGGTGACATCCCAACCCACTCTGTTCCTCCCTTCAGGTTCCCGGCCTCCATCGTCCTCCCCAGTTCCTATCCCTTGGGCGACGCCTTGCTAGGCCGACGAAGGTGGGATGATCCTGAGGTCCTCTTGGAACGCGACATCTTGTTGGGTCCAGACCATGCTGCAGCCAAACAGTACGTCGAGCAAAAGAGGCGCAAACTTCTCAGCAGGTTCCGCAAAGCATTTGCCAAACTTGAACCCATCGAACGTGCTGCCTTCGGCCAATATTCCTACTTCGCCACCCTCGATCAACATGGCACAGACGTTGAGATGACTGATTAGCACTAGTATTAGTTCCTCTGATCTTCTACATAGTTTATAATCATATCAAATACTCCCAGAGCCTTCTTCCCCTTCACCCCATTCATGAATCCACCCTTCCCCAACCATCTCATATAGTCATCTCCACTATCAAACCCACACTCGGCCATCTCTTTGATCTTCTCCCAACACCCCTTCATGAACCATCCCGACAGACACACAGGAATGATCACATCCTCAGCCGTACACCCCATACCGTCGAAATATTCCAGAAGCACCGACACCCGACATTCTTCTGCTGTAATGAACTTCTTATTGATACTATGACATATTAAATCTCTTTCTAAGAGCCTTCTCCTCTCTCCTAAATTCTAGCAATCGAGTAGAGGCAGGAGAAAGATCTTCAATCATGAACTCTTTTCGCCTTCTACCCTGTGGAGTTGTGAAATTTTCTTCTTGATGACTCCGTTTTCTACTGTCCACCACAGCACCATTCTCATCTGCATGATTTCTTTTCCTTGAATCTTCATCATCAAATCCAAGCCATCTGTGCCACAGTTGAGAGATGCGTCGGTATTCATTTACGAACTCCGGTTGTAAATGGCATGGGTATGCTTGGTCTAAACCATATGTAGAATTGTTCGTCGCCAGTTGATGACCAGTCTGCCATGCATAAACATTGAAATCCTTGTTCCGACCCAACATTTCTTGCCAGACAGCATCATCCTTTGCGAAATGGCCAGCGATCTCCTTCACATGAACCCGTGTCACCGCGACTTCAATGTGACGATACTTGGAGATATTTATCTTAGATCCCGACCGAGCTCCACTCTCACGTTGCATGATCTCTGTCAACTTCTTGCCATTCCAACATTTGTCATTGCTGTCTTCCGAGCAGAACAAATAGTCGCCATCCGATGAATTCTTCCTGACACTGATTTGATTAAAGAGGAGATTGCAGAACGGGCGAATGTAGGCAATGTAGATGACCAAGAGCTCCGCAAGACACCTTGGTAAATATCTCACCACGAAATAGGAGTATTGGGTTGACGCTCTGGCTTTGTGATACTCTGTGACATAGAATGCTTTCCCGCTGATGACGAAGAAATTACGGAGAGAGAATGCGCTGTTTCGAAACTTGATCGATCCAAGCTCGGGTCCTCTCGCAGGTTGCCCACCCGTCAAATGCATTGCCAACATCAGTAATTCCAAGAATCGTCTCTTGTCCAGATACTCCAATGCTCCTTTTCTATCCCATTCCTCATTAACTTTCAGCAGTTTTTTATTTGGTGTCGCCAGTTTCATGAGGCTCAACATCAAACGATATCCCTCTACTAACCGATTGAGGGGTTCCTGTGCGATTGAGAAGCCACACTCATCTTTCGTCATCGTGTCGCTCAGTGATTTCAAGTCGATATGTGGTCGTTTCATTCCAAACAATAACGTATCATCCAGCAATTCCTCTGCCGATTTGATTACACCATGAACCAGTTCTCGGAACGCCTTGATCGTGACTCTAACGTCCATGATCTGGAGACCTTGGAAATCCTCATCCCAATGGATCAGACCTGCCCTCCCTTGTGTCTTGGCCACATATTTTCCATAAGCCAACAGCCCAACAAGGTGACTCAGTGGAGAATATGAGCCCTCAATCAAATGCGCACGCCGCAGCTCCTCCAAACGCCAACCGTGATCATGATATGCTTCTCGACTTGGCCACTGTAACGACCTATACTCCCGATTTGGTAATGCATATTCCAACATGAGCAATCGCCCGACCCAGATCACACCCGCCAGAATTGGAGTGTAAGTGCACGGCTCTCGAAACTTGCTGTTCTTTAAGTCAATCCCAAGAACTGAACTGAAGTGCATCAGAGGTGTTTGGCGACCATCTCCTTGTTCGAAACGCTGGGTCAAGAATGTGACACAGAGATGAAACAATTTCTCAGATAATGTGTCGTCATGTGTTTGATTGACAACGAGACGTCGTCGTCGTGTTTGACTGGAACCATCTTCATTTTCAGATTCCTGATCCTCATCTTGTTCATCCAGGTCCGAGTCTTCCTCACTTTCCCAGTGCTCATCCTCATCATCGCTATCGTTGTAAGCTCGCAACAGGGCTGTCGTCTCAATGATCAACCTCTCCTGTTCATTGGTGAATTGGATCCCATAAAAGCGTTCGCGCAGTTCAGGTTCCAGGAGGCAGGTCCGGAAACAATAATAAAGCATTTGCTTCCAGTAGCCAATGTAACGTGTCTCGGACGTGGATTCTTGTGTTTTGCCGAATGGTCGCCTGTCAGGTGAATTTCTCATCGGACTTCGTAGCCAACAACGTATACCCCAAGGTGTGCTTTCCAACGTCTCTTCTGCTCGCCTTACTATTCGATCCAAGGCGGCACCCAACACCCTCAACTTTCCTTCATTAATGGACCGTGACAGTTCCCGTACCCGTCTATTTTCCGCCGTTAATAACCTGGTTTCACCAATCAACGTGATATCCTTCCCAGAAAAAAACGCTGGCCATCCTGTGCGCAATAGCCAGGGAGTTGTGTCATCCTTCCTATTCCGTGCACCAGTGCTCAGTGAATTATTCTCTAGCCTTTCGAGACGTTGAGCTTCAATTCTGGCAAATCTCTTCTCCCATGGAATTGATCTGTCGGAGGAGTCCAAGTTGACGGGATCGCAGGAAGCTGATAGTTGAAAAGAGGAATTGGAATCGACAATGGTCCAGTATTTTCCCTGATGTATCCATGCCTGAAGAGAAACCGGCTGATATCCAGGATTGCTTGATGTACGTTCGCTGCGATGCTTGTTGAATATATGGTTGCGCATATAAGCTTCGCTCACGGTCAACATATCATTGCAATGATTGCATTTATAGCCTCGGTGAATGCGAACACCCTCAATCGGAGATGAATCGTTCAGAGGATGTGGGAAATCGCCTGCCTTGTCAATGCTGGGCAATGACAATATCGCTTGAGTAAGGGAAGAGTATTCCTTTTTCTTCATTCGATGATGAATACCGCGTAAATGTTTGATGAGGCCTGTGGGAGTGACAGCATGCCCACAGTCGATACAAATTAGGACTTGCCATCGTTCGTCATAACGAAATAATGATTGAAACTCAATTGGTATGGGATTCATGGTAGATTTTCAGACGTGTAGATGAAAATTGGGGGAGATGCTCGCGTTATGAAAGGGGGGCGGACACGTATTGATGGTTTTAATTGTGGCCAGACATAATGAATGTCATGAGTTCGGAATTTGCATGGTTCGTGAGCCAATAGGATACGAGAATGACAATAATCCGTTGGATTATTGAAGATCACTCGGATAATCCAACGGATTATTGGAGATCGGCGATCGATAATGACGGTGATTATGGGAGAGCATAGGTATAGGACTCCGAGGGGAAATCGTTTTTTCATGGTGGAGACAGACCCACGTCCGCACCTTATAATCCAGGAATCCCCAGGGATTCCTGGTTGGCATACAGGTTAGGGTCAGGCCCATTCTAAATTTGTTTTCATGGTGGAGATTGGTCCCTATCCGCCACACAAAATCAAATGTAACTCCAAAGTAATTCCGACGTTATAAATTTGTTACTCCAACGCCAGGGTTAGAATTTCGTGGTTGAGACAGACCCACGTCCGCACCTTATAACGCGTTACTGGCGCGCCAGTAACGCTTGGCATACTGGTTAGGAAGGTTCCGGTTTTGACCACACAAATTAATACTAGGAACCTGCGCTCGGGGACCTTCCCGCAGGTTAGTCATTAAGTAGGCTAACCTTGGGAACTAAGCCATAGGGGCTTTCACCATCAGTTAAACCAACTTGGATAAGGTATAGGGCAGGCTAGATGCCCAATTATTCGAGCTAGAAGGCCATTCAAACGACCGACGGACTAACCATCCAATTTAAAAGCGTACTAAATTGAATAACGATCGCAACGGATTGCAGGCTAACCTAGGGAACTAAGCCACAGGGCTTTCACCATCAGTTAAACCCACTTGGATAAGGTATAGGGCACGCTAGAAGCCCAATTATTCAGGCTAGAAGCCCATTCAAACGGCTGACGGACTAACCATCCACTTTAAAAGTGTGCCAGATTGAATAACGACGGCAACAGGTTGCAGGCTAACCTTGGGAACTAAGCCACCGGGGGCTTTCACCATCAGTTAAACCCACTTGGATAAGGTATAGGGCAGGCTAGAAGCCCAATGATTTGGGCTAGAAGCTCATTCAAACGGCCGACGGATTAACCATCCACTTGAAAAGCGTGCCAGAGTGAATACTTAAGGAAACGGACTGGTTTACCTTAGATACAGGCCATCCTGGCCGCATCCACCAATAAACCGGACATAGATATAGTCTAGAATGGGCTAGAAGCCCTCTCTATAAGCCGGCAAGCAAGGTCGTCCATTTCGAAAAATGTGCCATATTGGGTGGTCTGGATGAGAATCACCTCCCCCATATACAGTATCGCGCCACTCGGGATGCAACACCATCAATTTCACAGCATTAAGACCGATTTTCTCACATCCATAGCACCACCAATTATGAGTCAATTGACCTCAGAAGTGTCCCATTCTACTTCTCAGTCTTTGGGGACCACAATGCTTTGCTTTCATGAGTTAGGGTTACAGGCCATGCTGAGGTATTCAAATCTAAAGTTTTTAACAATTTCCGTGGTTGCTGATTACCATACTGAAACTGCAGATCGCCATATTGAAAGGACTGGACCAGAGGAGTCCAAAACTTTGAAGATGAATATCTCAAGAACTGACAGATGAATCATTCTGGAACGCCCACAAAGCCATGGAATCTACACAGAGAACTCCCTTTAATATAGGTTTTTTGAAATTGTGCC
>Ga0302325_10028815_pt1 | contig 11482 bp, 12 predicted proteins | sample Palsa_T0_2_FD_201948 | JGI IMG/M metagenome (GOLD analysis project Ga0302325, IMG submission 201948) | Peat permafrost microbial communities from Stordalen Mire near Abisko, Sweden - Palsa_T0_2 | ecosystem: Environmental > Terrestrial > Soil > Palsa > Peat permafrost | place: Sweden: Abisko... | reverse complement strand
AGTGGCCGGGCGCACCGCTCCGCGCCACCTACGACCAGTGGGACGCCCGTTACCGCACGACGTTGCGCGACTGGAGCCGGGACGGCTGAGCGGGGAGGCCCGGGGCGGTCCGCATTGCCGCCCCGGGCTCCTCGACGGACTCATCCGATCGGCACTTCCGACCGGCACATCCGACCGGCACATTCGATCGGCACATTCGATCGGCACATCCAACCGGCACATCCGACCGGCACATCCGACCGGCACATCCGACCGGCACATCCGACCGGCACATCCGACCGACTCAGTGCAGCAAGTCAAGCGAGTTGGCGTCTCCGTTGTCGTCGACGAAGAGGAGGCCGCGCCCGCTCGGCGCCACGGCCAAGCCGAAGAGGTCGCCCCCGGAAGCGAAGGGGTCAATGGTGCGTGTGTCGACCTGCGTTCCGGTCGGTGTGATCTCGACGGCGTTCCCGTCGTTCCCGTTGACGGCGATCAGATCATCGCCGGGGGCCACCGCCAGACCGAGGGGTGCGTTGAGGCTCCCGCCCTGGCTCACGGTGAAGCCTCCGTGCGACGCCGGGAAGAAGCGGCTGGTGGCGAAGGGGACGGCCGCAATCCGGCTCTGGACCGTGTCGGCGACGTACAGGGTGCCGTCTGGTTCGAGCGCCACCCCCGTCGGACCGAGGACGAGGGCGCTGGAGTTCAGCTCTTCGGGAAACCCCGTTGCGACCGTCGTCGTGCCAATGAGCAGAGGCGGCCGTCCGGCTGGCTCGAAGACGCTCAGACGGACCACCGTACCCTCGTCAACGGGGTTGCCGGCAGCCGCCACGGTGCCGTTGAGCACGTTGGTCACGAACAGCTGCGCGAACGACCCGAACAGCTGCACAGAGGTCAGGTCCCAGGGACCGTTGATGCCGTGGCCGGCCCAGGTCTCGACCGGCACCCCAGCGCTGTTGAGGACGATGAGGCACCCTGCCTCGGGGGTGCCAGTTCCCTGCTCGGTCACGGGCAGGCTGCCGACGACGACGTAGCCGTCGTTGAGCACGCCAAGCGCAGTCGTGAGCCCCACTCCACCCGGACAGCCAGGCAGGTCAGGGTTGATCTGGGCGAACAGGCTCACCTGTCCGGACGGCGCGACTTCCACGATGGTGGTGCCGGTGCCCTGGGTGTTGTTGCTCGAGTTGAAGTTGCTCACCAACGTGTCACCGCGTACCAGGGAGCCCGCACTGAACGGGACGGTGGCGACGCCATAGGGATTGACGTCGCCATTGGCGGGCACCGTGGACGCGACATCGGTCACGGTCGTGAAGTGGGACAGGAACGGGACGGGCGCGGCACCGGCCGGGGCGGAGTCCGCGATGGCGACCGCCACGGGTGTCATGCCAACGGCCAGGGCGGCGGCGAGCATTCCGAGGCCGGCGAGCCGGCGACCCTCCCGCTTTCTTCCAGGGGTGAGGACCGAGTGGGCGCGACTGCGCTGTTCGAGCATGATGTGTTGCCTCCTTCGTCTCTCGGCGCCGCAGGCATTACGACGAACCGCCCCCTCGCCAGCGTTACGGCTGAGAAGTGCTGGAGGATTGTGGTCGCTAGCGTGCTGGTGATGGACGTCGAGATCGCCTTCACGGGCGTCCCCGTCAGGGAGCTGTCCTCGGGCCGGGACTTCTTCGAGCGCATCTTCGGACGAGCAGCCGACGTCGAGGTCGCCGTGGACGAGGTGATGTGGCGGGTGGCCGAGACGGCGTGGCTCTATGTCGTGGTCGACGCCGACCGCGCCGGGAACGGCTTGGTTGCCCTCTCGGTCGCCGACCTCGACGCCACGTTGGCCGAACTTTCCGGCCGGGGCATCAACCCCGCCCGAGTGGAGGCCGTGGGCGGTGGACACAAAGCGACCGTGGTCGACACCGATGGAAACTCGGTGGCGATCATTCAGGTTCCCGCCTGAAGCCTGTTCGGCAGGTCGCGTCGGGGCACCGGTCTACCCAGGGTGCGGCGCGGCGTCGAGCAGCGCCCGGTACCGGTGCAGCTCGCTGTCGGTGCTCACGAGGCGGAATCCGGCCCGGAGGAGGGTCCGTTGCGAAGCGATGTTGTCAGTGGTGGTGTCGGCGACCACCCTTGACAGTCCGTGGTCGGTGGCCACAGCCAGCAGGGCGAGGACGGCCTCTGCCGCGTAGCCATGGCCCCGGGCTGACGGAACCAGCCCGTAGCCGATCTCGATGCAAGCGCCCTCCGGCCGGCCTTTGAAGCCGACTCCCCCGACCGCCAGCCCGTCGGTCAGGCGCGTGATCCGGTAGTAGCCAAATGGCCGCTGCTCTCCACGCACGCTGGTGGCGCGAATGAACCCTTCCACTGCGCGTACGTCGCCTTCGAAGGGGAAATCCGACGCCCACGAATCGTCGGGGCCGGGACTTCGGGCGACGATGCGGTCACTCTCCGCGACATCGATTGCGTGGAGCTGCAGGCGCGCCGTCCGAACGTCGGCCACGGCGCCGTCGAAGCAGCCCTCGCCTCCAGGCATTCCCGGGCTTACCGGCCCTTGGTGTGCATATGAGAAGGAGCTGGTTTTCTGGCTGCATCGAGTCGCTCGGCGACCAGGTCCTCGGCCGCCGCCACCGGAGTGATGCCCCGTGCCTCGGCGCGACCGAGCACCGCGGTCGTCGTCTCGCGGATTCGGCCGACCGCCTGCAACGCACGGGCGTGGTCGTAGCCGTTCGCCTCATCGGCGATGTTGATGATGCCGCCGGCGTTGGCCAGAAAGTCGGGGACGTACAGCGTGCCCGCCGCCGCAAGCGTCCCGGCCACTTCGGGCGTGGCCAGCTGGTTGTTCGCCCCGCCCACGATGATCTCGAAGTTGAGATCGACCACGGCATCCTGGGTCAGGATCCCACCCAACCCACACGGGCAGAGGATGTCAGCGGGTGTCCCCAGAGCATCGGAGGGATCCACCATGCGGGCGGCGCCGGCTCGTACGGCCTCCTCGACCTTGTCGTGGTTGAGGTCCGAGGCAATGACGACGGCGCGCCGCTGGACGAGAAGTCGAATGACGTGCCCGCCCACCTTGCCCGCGCCCGGGCACGAGTACCGTCTTTCCCTCGAGGCCGGTTCCCCATCGGCGGGCCGCCGCAGCCTCCATCGCGACCACCACGCCAAGCGCAGTCGCGGGGCTGGGATCGCCGGATCCGCCGCGGGACGTCGACGTGCCGGCCACGAACGGTGCCGTCTCGTGGATCAGATCCATGTCGTGCTGCGTCGTCCCGACATCCTCTGCGGTGATGTAGCGCCCGTTCAGACCGTTGACGACGGCAGCAAAGTCACGAAGGAGGGCAGGTGTCTTCACGATGCCCGGGTCCCCGATGATCACCGCCTTCCCGCCCCCATGGTCCAGTCCGGCGAGAGCGGCCTTAGCCGTCATGGCTCTCGACAGGCGGAGAACGTCATGGAGCGCGAGCGTCTCGTCTGCGTACGGATAGAACCGCGCACCGCCGAGAGACGGACCGAGGAGAGTAGAATGGATGGCGATGATGGCGCGAAGACCGCTCGTCGCCCGGCGAGTGATCACGATGTCCTCATGCTCGGACCCTGGAGCAACGTCGAGCACCCCATCGGGATCCGTCACATTGTGGCCGCTCACGACCGGATTCTACGGCGAACTGCGTTCTCCCGAACGGGAGGTGCCGCCGTTGCACATTCCGTGGTCACGGAATGTGTCCACGCATGCTCAAGGGCGTGGCGCCAGCACCGTGAAGGCGATCGTCGAGACGGCAGCCAGCGTGTTGTCGCGAGCCACGTCCGTCACTTCCACTTGCAGCACGAAACCGGATCGCCCCCGCCGCACAATGTGGGCGTCGGCACGGGCCGGGCCGATGACGACCGGAGACAGGAAATGAATGCTGAGGTCGGAGGTCGCCGTACTGAATCCGTTCTCGTGATCGCAGGACTCATAGGCGAGACGCCCGGCACAGAGGTCGATGAGTACGGCAATCAGTCCGCCCTGTAGTGCCCCGCGAATATTGGAGAATTGGGGCAGCACGTCCATTTCGATCACTAAGTGACCTTCGGGCGACGGCATGTCGCGCGTCCCGAGTTGTTGGAACAGGTGTCCGCCGCGCTCGAGAACCTCTCTGTGCAGCTCGCTCAATTCGCTGTTGGGGAGTTGCGCCATTGCGCACTAGGTATAGCAAGTCCGAAGAGACCGCTCATCGGTGTCACGCTTCATGAGGCTCACGGCTCACCCTCGTGAAACCGGGGGCCGGCGTGTCCTACACCGCGTGCGACTGGCTGATCCAGGTCTCGTACATTTCGGCGTAGTGCCCGCCGAGCGCGACCAGCTCGGCGTGGGAGCCCACCTCGAGCAGGCGGCCGTCGCCCACGACCACAATGCGGTCGGCCCGCATGGCCGTCGACAGGCGGTGGGCGATCAGGACGGCCGTGCGTCCCTGCAGCAGCACGTCGAGCGCCGCCTCCACCATGGTCTCGGACTTGAGATCGAGGTTCGAGGTCGCTTCGTCGAGCACGAGAACCCGCGGCTCGGCCATGAAGGCCCGTCCCAGGGCGATGAGCTGGCGCTCACCCGAGGAGAGTGACTGACCCCGCTCGTGGACCGGAGTGTCGAGGCCGTAGGGCAGCCGCTGCACGAGCTCACCCAGGCCGACCTGGTGCACGGCATTCCAGACCTCGTCGTCGGGCGCGCCGGGCCGAGCGAAGGCGATGTTGTCCCGGATGGTCCCGGCGAACAGGAACGGCTCCTGCGGCACGACACCGAGCTGCCGGCGCAGCGACGCGAGTGTCACCTGCGTCAGGTCGAAGCCGTCAATGAGCACCCGACCCGCCGTGGGGTCGTAGAACCGCGTGACCAGCTTGGCCATGGTCGATTTGCCTGCCCCGGTGGCGCCGACGAAGGCGACCGTCTCGCCTGGCTCAATGGTCAGGTCGACATCGTGCAGCACAGGTATGGCCGGGTCGTAGCCGAAGGAGACGTGCTCGAAGTGGATCTGGCCCTTGATCTGGGGGAGCTCCACCGCGTCGGGCGCCTCCAGCACGGAGGGCTCTGTCTCGAGCAGGCCCTGCAGCTTGAACACCGACGCCCGGCCCTGCTGGAAGGTGTTGTACTGCTGCACCAGTAACTGAATCGGGGAGAAGAACCGGTTCACATAGAGGAAGAAAGCGGTCAGCTGGCCCAGGTTGATCTCCTGGGGGTGGTGGAGGTACATGGACCCGCCGATGCCCAGAATGAGCAGCTGGCCGAAGACGCTGATGACCTGTGACCCGGGCCCGTAAATGCCGTTGATCCGCCCCGTGTAGTTGTTGGCGTCTCGATACGAGCCGACGATGTCACGGTGCGTCTCGACGTTGTAGCGCTGCCGGTTGTGGGCCGTCACGATGCGGACGCCCTGCAGGCTCTCGGAAAGGTCGGCCAGCACGAGCGCGATGCCGTCGCGCACCTTGTCGTAGCCGCGCTCGGAGGCCCGCTTGAACCAGATCGACATGATGATCAAGGGAGGGAGCACGCAGAACACGGTGATTGCGGCCAGCTTCGCGTTTGTGGCGAAGAGGAAGATGGTGATCACCACCATGGTCAGTCCCTGAATGGCGAACTGGGCCAGCCCGTCCTGCAGCAGCTGCTGCAGGTTCTCGATGTCGCTCGTCATGCGGCTCATGACGACCCCGGCCTTCTCCTCGGTGAAGAAGTCGAGCGAGAGCCGCTGGAGGTGGCGGAACACCTTGATGCGCAGGTCGTTCATGACCCACGAAGCGAGGCGTCCCGTCACCCGGGCCTGCCCCCACTGGGCGCCCCCGGACACCACGATGGACACCAGGTACAGCACCGCCATGAGGACCACGACGCCGTAGTCGTAGTGGGGTGGCGTCAGGCCGTGGTTGATGGCGTAGGACACCAGGCTCGGACCGAGCTGGGTGAAGATCGCGATCAGCCCGACCAGCACGCCGGCCAACGCGCACATCGCAGGGTACTCCATGAGCAGCGAGGTGAGCGTCAGCTTCTTCGACTCGTGCTCCGAAGGCAGCTGGGTGAAGACGACATCCGGCTCGCCGCGGTCGGGCTCCTCGGCGAGGAGCAGGTCGACACCCGCCTGCAGCTCGTGCGGGATGCCGCCGAAGGGCAGGCCCGCTTGGGCCGAGCCCGGGGCCCCACCGCCGCCAATAGGCGGCCCGACTCCTGCGCCACCGCCGAACATCAGACCTCACCCCTCTCGGGCTCGAGGACCTCGTCGTCGGTCTGGAGGAGCCCGTCGTCGGGCTGGCGGGCCACACCCACCGGCTCGAGGACGTCGGTGTCCAGCCCGAGGTCCACGGCACCGGACGCCGCCTGTTCGGCCTGCTCCTCTTCGCTGGCGGCCTGCGCCAGCACCTCGGAGTAGAGCGGCGTGGAAGCCAACAGTTCGGCGTGGGTCCCGTCGGCCACAATGCGTCCGCCGTCGAGCAGCACCACCCGGTCGGCCAGGCTGATGGTCGACAGGCGGTGGGCGATGATGAGGGTGGTCCGACCCTCCATGAGGACCCGGAGCGAGGAGTGGATGCGCTGCTCCACCTTGACGTCGATGGCGCTGGTGGCGTCGTCGAGGATCAGGATGGGGGGGTTCACCAGAAGGGCGCGGGCGATGGCGATCCGCTGGCGCTGACCGCCCGAGAGCGTGTAGCCCCGCTCGCCGACCACGGTGTCGTAGCCGTCGGCCAGGCGGTTGATGAAACTGGTGGCGCCGGCCGCCTCGGCCGCGGCCATGACCTCTTCGAGGGAGGCGTCCGGTCGCCCGTAGGCGATATTGTCCCGGATCGACACGGAGAAGAGGAAGGGCTCGTCGAGGACGACGCCGATGTTGGCCCGCAGGCTGGTGAGCGTGAGGTCGCGCACGTCGTGCCCGTCGACCCGCACGGTGCCACCCGTGGCGTCGTAGAAGCGGGCCAGCACGCGGGCCACGGTGGACTTGCCGCTGCCCGTCCGCCCGACCAGGGCGATGGTCTCGCCGGGGTGCAGGTGCAGATTGAGGTTGCGCAGGATCTCGCGCGGTCCATCGTCGCTCGTCTTGGAGAGCAGGCTGTCGTCGGCGTAGGCGAAGCTGACGTCGTCGAACTCGACGTCACCCTGGCAATTGACGAGGTCGATCGCGTCGGGTCGGTCGACGATGGTGGGCTTCTCGTCGATGATCTCGTAAATCCGGTCGGCCGAGGCCGAGGCGCGCTGGCCCATCATGATCAGCATCCCGAGCATCATGAAGGGGGCCTGCATCATGACCAGGTAGAGGTTGAACGAGACGATGGAGGCGACCGGCAGGTGGTCGTGGATGACGAACCATCCGCCTACGAGCAGGACGAGGACCAGCCCGACCTGGGAGAGGTTCTGTACGAGCGGGGCGTAGCGGGCGCGCAGGTCGGCGTCCTTGATGTAGCCCCATTGGACCCGGTCCGCCGCCTTGGCCAACTGGCCAAGCTGCTGCTGCTCGGCGGCGAAGCTGCGCACGACGCGCACGCCGTTGACGTTCTCGTCCACGACGGTCGCCACCTCGGCCAGCCGGGACTGAATGAGCCATGACACGGGGAAGAGCGACTTCCGCATTTTGATGCCGACGAGGTAGATGAACGGCATGGACGCCATGGCGACGAAGGCCAGCGGGACACTGATGGAGAGCATGAAGGCGAAGGCGACCACCGCGATGGAGCACTGCACCAGGATCATCGGCGCGAAGGTCAGGTACATCTGCACCGAGCGGATGTCCGAGTTGGCGCGCGAAATGAGCTGCCCGGATTGGACCCGGTCGTAGAAGGGGAACGACATCCGGGTGAAGTGCTCGTAGAGGATGTTGCGCAGGTCGAATTCGATCGCGTAGGCGACCTTGAAGAGGCTGTTGCGTGAGATGTAGCCGAAGAGCCCCGTGAACAACGCCAGCACGGCGATCAACTCGACGTAGTTGTGCAGCGGCTGCGTCTTGTTGATCAGCGAGTTGGTGATGCCCTCCTGGAGGATCTTGGGGATCCACACCTGAATGATCAGGCCGAGGAACGAGAAGATGAGCGCACTGAACCACGCCACCTTGTGCGCCATGACGATGGGCGTCGCCCGCTTGATCCACGACTTGGTGCGGTCCGGGTCGATGCTGGCCTTGGGCTTGGTGTATCGGCTCGTCGCCCCCATCGGGACGTAGGCCGCCAGCGGCAGCCGGGGCGTGCCGTCCTGGGTTTCTGCTTCCCGGGCGTCGACGGGTGCGGGCGTCCCCTCGAGCCTGTCCTCGGTCTTGCTCATCGGTGCGTCCGTCGTGGTGTTGGCGCTGCAGCCACTGGCGTTTCGCCGGCGCCCGGGCGCGGACCCTGGCGCGACTCGACCATCGCCCGGGCCCAGAGCTCGAGCGAGCGCAGGGCCATGGCCTCCTCCTTGTCGGGTAGGTGGCCGGCAATTGCGATCAGGTACTCGTCCACGGCAACGTCGGCCCGGGCGAGCGTGCTGATTCCCTCCGGCGTCAGGCGCAGTTCCACCCGCCGCCGATCCGTGTCCTCCTGGCGACGGTCGACGAGGCCGCGAGCCACGAGCCCGTCGATGAGCGCCGTGATGGAGGGCCGCCGCACGGCCAACCGGTCGGCCAGACCCGAGGCGGCAGCCGATCCCTCGGCCAGAATGCCCAGGACCCGGTACTGGGGGAGGGTCAGCTCGACCTGGCCCAATGCGACCTCCACCCGCTTGGACAGCCAGGCGGCGACCCGGCCGTACGTTCCCAGGACGGGGGGTGCGGCGGTTGCCTTCGACCCCGAGCGGGCGTTGGCTTTTCCACGGGATGCCGCGTCGGCGGAGAGGCGGGAGGTCACAGACACTTCGGACATCATACAGTTAGATGCTCTAACTACGTACGTAGATGCTCTAACTACGTACGGCCGGGGCACCTCGGGGCTCGAGTCAGGACTCTCGGGCGCTCCATTCGGGGTCGAGTTGGCGCAGGAACAGGTCGCAGCGCATCTCCTCGTCGACCTCACCGATTGCCCCCGCCGCCAGCTGGAGCATGTGGAGTGAACGGAGGAAGCCCCGGTTGGGCTCGTCGCGCCAGCGCACGTAGCCCGAGCCGCGCCAGCCGGCGGCCCGCAGCGCATCGAGTCCGCGGTGGTAGCCCACCCGGGCGAAGGCGTAGCGATCGATGGGGTCGTCGGCGAGCTCGGCCAGGTCCGCCCACGCCTGCAGGCAATGCGGATCCCGGGCCGCCACGGCTGCCACCGCCTCTCGGCGTTGCTGTGCGGGGTGGGACCGGGCCGCATGGAGAGCGGCGGCCAGCTCGGGATCGAGCGGGTCCAGGACGGTCTCGGGGCTCCCGGAGGTGAAGTGGACTGCATGCTCAGGGGTCACCTGGCCATGTTACGAGCGCAGATCGGGTCTCGATCGGAGATCAGCCGCCGGGGGACCGCAACCATGGCGGAATGTCGTCGGCCAGAGAGCCAGCAGTACTCTTCGCGCCGTGTTGACGCCCGACCCCAGGCCCACGTCGTTCCAGAATCATCCCGGACTCCGCGACCGCGAGCACGAAGCCCGCGAGCTGGCCGATGTTCTGCGCCGCCTCATCCGGTTGTCGGTCAGCGCCGCTCCGCCCGCCGCCGAGACCGCCCGACTGACCGCCGGTCTGGCCACGCTCGCCGACGAGCTCGAGACCCACCTGCCGGCCGAGCCGTTACCGCGGTTCATCCCGCCCGACGAGGACGGGCCTCCGAAGGACGTGCCACTGGGTGGTGCCATGCCCTATGACGTGGTGGTTGGACCGTTCAACCCAGTGGCATTGCCGCTCGTCCTCGACTTCGAGCCTCCAAGGGCGCTCGGTCGGGGAGTCTTCGATGTCACCTACGAAGGAGCACCCGGCTGCGTGCACGGAGCGGTGCTGGCGGCCGCCTTCGACATCATCCTCACCGCGGCCAATGCGATCGTCGGGTCGGTCGGACCGACGGTCTCGTTGGCCCTGCGGTACCTGCGTCCCACGCTCACGGGCGAGGAAGCGGTGTTCGAGGGCTGGGTGACCGAGGTCACCGAACGCCGCATCTTCAGCAAGGGGCGCATCGTGCAGGGAGGGGTGGTCACGGTCGAGGCCGAGGGCGAGTTCGCCATCTTCAACCAGGATCGGGTCAACCGGCTGGCCTCCAGCCGTCGCCGGCCCGCTGACTCCGGGACCGGCTCTGCCTCTTCCGCCCGAACGACGGGGGAGTAGCCACGCCTCATGGCCCGCCAGTCGTTGAAGCCGACCCGTGATCCGGCGGACTACTCGTTCATGCACCGGCTGCGCACTCGTTTCGCCGAGACCGATGCGATGGGGATCATCCACCACGCGGCCTACCTGCCATATCTCGAGGAGGCCCGAGTCGAGTATCTCCGGGCTATCGGGCACCCGTACGACGCCGTGCGCAGCGGAGAGGCGGGCGACGCACGGGAGTTTCCCGTGCTCGAGGTCTCGGTGCTCTACCGCCAGCCCCTCTACTTCGACGACGAAGTGGAGGTGTCGTTGCGCATCGGTGCTGTCCGGGGCGCCACCTTCCAGATCGCGTACCTCTTGGCGGTGGGTGCCGATCCGCGGGCTACCGCGGTGACGGTACACGGATGCGTCGACGGTGCGGGGCGCCCGGCCCGCTTGCCGGCCTGGGTGGCGGAGACCGTCGCGGGCCGCGCCGGGTAGAGCGACAGCGGGCGTCGTCCCGTCGACGCACGGGGGCTCGTACTGCCCTGGCTGGTTTGGCGCAACGAGCGGAGTCCCGCATCACGAAGGATCGGGTCGTGACGCTCAGGCGGGGTGGCCGGGCGTCAGCGGCGGTGCGCCCCTGAACGTGAGCAATCCGGGATGTGCGCCCGCGATGGATCGCACCCCCCGCATGAGGAATGCCTCGTGGTCGCCGACGGAGAAATGACCGAGGATCTGGCCCTCCATGCTGACCGCGGCGTCCACCAACAAGGGCGCGCCGGTGGAGCCGAGCCGCCAATCGAGCGAGGCGAACTTGTCGACCAGGTCACCGGTCTCTTCGCCGAAGAGCCGGGCCAGGTCGACCTGATCCTCGCCGAGGAGATGGAGGCCCATTCCGGATGCGCGCTCGGCGACACCAAGAGTGTGGTTCACCTTCGAAATGCAGACGAGAAAGTTCGGAGGATTGATGCTGCACTGGGTCACGAATCCGGCGAGGCAGCCGCTCATGTCGGCATCGGGCGTCCGGACCGTGACCACGAAGTACGGATAGTCGATCAGGTCGAAGAAAGGGGCAAGACCATCGGAGTCGTTCACGGGAGAGGCCCTTGCTGCGCTGTACCGAAACCCAACGCCGGTCCTCCAAGCCTCACCGAGCCCACGGGCACATCCCAGGGGTCCAACGCTCCGGGGAAGCAATTCCTGCCCTCTCCCGGCGGCACCCCGCCGGGGATTCCCCTACCCGCCCTGTGGGTAGGCAAAACTCGTGCACATGAAGCGTCAGACCGCTATGGCCGGGTTGCGACTGCTCGAGGGAAGCTCACCTTGCTGACCCAGGGAGCGGAGGGCTCCCCCGG
>Ga0302325_10028814_pt1 | contig 11482 bp, 8 predicted proteins | sample Palsa_T0_2_FD_201948 | JGI IMG/M metagenome (GOLD analysis project Ga0302325, IMG submission 201948) | Peat permafrost microbial communities from Stordalen Mire near Abisko, Sweden - Palsa_T0_2 | ecosystem: Environmental > Terrestrial > Soil > Palsa > Peat permafrost | place: Sweden: Abisko... | reverse complement strand
TCGTGCCCATCGCCCCTAACTTCTTCTTTTCGTGCAATCTAGTTTGGCCCAACGTTTGCGTCTCTCTTCCCGAAAGAAAAATTCACTTCTGGAGGCAAAGACGTTATGAAATCACTCTCCCCCCTCAGCTTGCTGGGGTTTCTAGTTCTCCTCGTCGGTCTGGCCGGCGTTCCGCTCTCCGCCCAGCAGCAGCCAGCATCGCAGAATCCGGCAGCACAGTCTCGACCTTCGACGAGCCCGCAATCCGCCCAGAGTCAGTCCTCGCAAATCTTTGTGGGCAAGATTGCCAAGTCCAAGGGCGACCTGGTGTTCAAGGATGACGCAGGCACCTCGTACAAACTGGATAACACCGATCAGGCCATGCCGTTCGTCGGCAAGAGCGTCAAAATAACGGGAACGCTGGATGCACCGACCAACACCATCCACGTTACAAACATCGAAGGACCGTCGTCCTAGATGGAAGAAGATGGAAGAACAATTCGGTGATAGTCAGAGACAAAGAGAGGGACCTTGATCGGTCCCTTTTTCTTTGTGCTCGTAGAACCCGAGATTTGGAACCCGCGATTTGGCCTGGTGTTCATACCCCCCTGATGTGTTAGCCTGCAAATTCTCCTGGCAGTGCCCAGACCGGCCGCGAGAGACGTTAATACTGACCTGATTCGAACCGGGGAGAATCGTCGGCCTTGGACACTGCACAATCTAACGGGCGCAACCCCACCGGCTCGATGCCTCAGTTATCCGTCTTGTTGCCGACGCGGAACGAGAAAGACAACCTGGAGCTACTTATTCCTCGTCTGGACTCTGTACTCCGGGAGATAGGAGTTCCGTACGAAACCATCGTGGTTGATGGCGATTCCACGGATGGAACTCTTGCAATGGCGCAGCGCCACTGCACTCTGGCATTTCAGCAGGAGGGTACAGGATATGGCCTCGCTCTAAAGCAGGGTTTCAAGGCGGCGTCCGGAGAGTACATCGTCACTCTCGATGCCGATCTTTCCCATGATCCCAAGTTCATCCCCAGCCTTTGGGTAAATCGGGAGCGAGCCGAGGTCGTTGTGGCATCGCGTTATTGCGAGGGTGGAGGTGCGCAGGCCCCGCTGTTCCGACGTATCCTCAGCCATGTACTGAATTGGTTCTTTACCCGCAGCTTCGGTGTTCCGATCACCGATCTCTCCAGCGGGTTTCGACTTTATAGGGCTGACGTTATCAAGGGGGTGGACTTCGAGGGTACGAGTTATGACGCCCTTGAGGAGATCCTGATTCGCATTCACAACGATGGCGGGCGGATCATCGAGGTTCCATTTACATACCTTCCCCGGGTGCACGGAGCTTCCAATGCAAGGATCGTACGGATCGGCCTGAGGCTGCTCGTTACCTACTTCCGGCTGCGGCGGCTCCGGCGTTCGAATTGAAGATTCTCCCACCCGAAGCACACGGACTAAGGCAGATTGCAGATCGGGCTGGATTGCAGGCGGGTGCCTGCTGGATCATGCCACACTTTGTACGGCGCTCGTTATGGCGCTCGGCGCCAGGCGACTCAGGTCGGCCTGCACCATCATTTGGATAAGCTCTTGAAACGTTACGGTCGGTTCCCAGCGGAGAACCTCCCGTGCCTTACGCGAGTCACCACAAAGGTAGTCGACTTCGGCGGGACGAAAGAACTTGGGATCGATTTCAACATACTCCTGCCAGTCCAAGCCGACATAGCCAAAGGCAATCTCCAACAATTCACGCACAGTATGCGTTTCGCCGGTCGCCATTACATAATCGTCCGGCTCGGCCTGCTGCAACATCATCCACATGGCGGGAACGTAGTCACCTGCAAAACCCCAGTCGCGTCGAACATCGAGATTGCCCATTTGCAACTTGTCCGCCAGCCCACTCTTGATGCGAGCCACCTGCATAGTGACTTTGCGAGTCACAAATTCGCAGCCACGCCTTGGGGACTCGTGGTTGAAGCAGATACCAGAACATGCGAAAAGGCCGTAGCTTTCGCGATAATTAACGGTGATATGGTGACCGAACACCTTGGCTACACCATAGGGACTGCGGGGATGGAAAGAAGATTTCTCGTTTTGTAAGGGACAGCTCACTTTCCCAAACATTTCTGAACTCGAGGCCTGAAAAAATCTCGCTTTGGGTGCGTGTTTGCGCAGCGCCTCAAGCACACGAAAAACGCCGACTCCAGTGACATCGGCCGTCAAAACCGGTTGCGTCCAGGATACGGCCACAAAGCTCTGTGCGGCGAGATTGTAGACTTCATCGGGCTGAGCCAGTTGCATGGCCGTTTCCAGCGATCCCTGATCCGTCAGGTCGCCTTGCAGCAATTTAAGGCGCCCCGTGATACCCGCGATGCGGTCGTAGTTCTCCAGGCTCGTCCGGCGTACGAGACCATAAACCTCGTATCCTTTTGCGAGAAGAAACTCCGCCAGATAGGAGCCATCCTGCCCCGTGATTCCCGTGATCAAAGCGCGCATCGATTAGTCGTCCCCAGACAGGATGTTGCTGTTGTCACCAAGTGTCTTGTCTTCGGTCATTGTTTCTAACATAGATTATTTCCATTGTCCACGGGCTTAGAATCGTTACTTTCTGGGGACTAACGTAGTGTCCTCCATTCATCCAGCGTGTTCCCTGGCGCGCGTCAATCCTGGTCCAGTGCGCAACCCTTCCTCAGCAGCCCGCACGAGCGGTCTTGACTCCGTACGCGGCTCAAAGCCGCGGGAGGGGCTGAAGGGACCATGTCAATTGCGCCTCTTCCCGATAGCGCGTAGCATCCAACCTGATATGGCGACTACTACGGCTATGGCGAGCCACCCACCCAAGCTGCATTTGGGGGAGATTCTTAGCCTCGCCTATGACACCTTCTGCGCCAACAAGGTGCGCTTCTCTCTCACCTCCTTGGGGATGGTGATTGGTACGGCTTCCCTCATTCTGGTGGTTACGATCGGGATGACCGGCAAACAATACGTCTTGAATCAGATTCAATCGATCGGCGCCAACATGATCGATGCCGAGTACCAGGGTGGAGGCGAAGACACTACGCCCGACCGCTTGACGGTGGATGACATGTACGCCGTTCTGCAACGCGTCTCCGGAGTCGTGGCTGCGTCTCCGGTGGTTCCGCTGGATAACCGGATTCCGATCGGGGATGGCAAAGAGCGTGATGTTCGCGTGCTTGGGGTTCTTCCTGAATACCGCTCCGTGCGCAATCTGGTGATTGTCTCGGGAAGATTCTTCGACGCGGAGGACGAACAGTCGCGTAACAAAGTGGGCGTGATCCAGCAGAAACTTGCCGAACAACTCTATGGATCCGTGGACAAGGCTGTAGGGAAGGTCGTCAAGCTGAGCGGACTGCCATTCACCATCATTGGGACGTTCCGGGAGCGAGTGGACACCTTCGGGCAGTCAGAAGTCACTGACAACACGATGGCGATTCCCTATAGCGTAAGCCGATATTTTAACAACACGCCCTATGTCCAGCAGCTGTACTTTTCGGCGGCCGATCCTTCGATGGTGGTGCCGGTAACCGACCGAATTCGCGAAGTGATCCGGTCCCGCCATCGGCCAGAATCGAATTATGTCGTCCAAAATCTCACTGCGTTGCTCAGCGTGGCCGACCGAACGGCAAATGCCTTAACATTAGTGCTGTTTCTCATTGCGGCAGTCACTCTGCTGGTGGGCGGCATCGGCATCATGAACATCATGTTGGCGACGGTCACATCGCGAATTCACGAAATTGGCATTCGGAAAGCGATTGGCGCCACCAATTCCGAGATTCGCTTTCAGTTTCTATCGGAGTCAGTGCTGATTTCTCTGGTCGGGGGGTTAGGCGGGGTTGTAATCGGATTGGCGCTGCCTTTCTCGGTACGATTCCTTACCGATTACCGCATCCCCATCTCGGGACTCTCCGCAATCGTGGCCATCTTCGTCTCAGCGGTGGTAGGCATACTGTTCGGAACGGTGCCAGCCGCGCGCGCCGCGAAGATGGACCCGGTGGAAAGCCTGCGCTACGAGTAAGCCCGGTTGGACTCCGAATCCGCTCGTCCCATCCGGATTCGACAGTTTCGGTGAAAGCAGTGGGCGAGGTGAAAGATTGTCGTCCCGCCGCCCTGGTGGAAGCAGGTCGAGGATAATTAGGTCGACGATAATATGGGCGGGAAAGCCGGATTCAGTTCCGCGACAAGTACTGAGTTCGCGAGGCATCGCGCGCTGGGCCCTTTCGAGAAGCTTTACCGGCCACGATCTTTGGATTGTGGATTGTGGGTTGTGCATCGTCGAGAAGATCGTTAAGATTACTTGCTGCCTGCGTAGCTACCAGATTGCGCCGTGCCCTGTTTCACGGAATCACAATCTCCGCGAGCCGATTTGCGGGAATCGAAAGCTGATCTAAGAAAGCGATAGAGGTGCGCGCGATTGTGTGGAATCGTTGGTTTCACGCATAAGAGTTGGGTACCTGATTCCGGCCGCATTCGGAGCGCCGTCGCCACACTGATTCATCGTGGACCGGACCAGCAAGGCGTGTTTCAATCTAGCCTCTGCTCCGTGGGCGCGGCGCGGCTCAAGATTATCGACCTCCATTCCGGCGACCAGCCCATTCTCTCTGAAGATGGCGATGTCGCCATTGTGTTCAACGGCGAAATCTACAACCACCCGGAACTGCGACGCGAACTGGAACAACTCGGCCATCAGTTTCACTCACACTGTGATACGGAAACCGTGCTTCGAGCGTTCCTCGAATGGGACACGGCTTGTTTTGCACGTCTGCGAGGCATGTTTGCGATCGCGCTCTGGACAAAATCGACCAAGCGCCTGGTGCTGGCGCGTGATCGCATGGGGATTAAGCCGCTTTATTTCGCGCGCCGCGGAGACGACCTGTTCTTCGGCTCCGAATTAAAGGCAATTCTGATCCATCCTGAGATTGAGCGGCGATTGAGTCTGGAAGGCCTCGATTGCTATCTGTCATTGAACTACGTGCCCTGTCCCTGGACGCTGGTAGAAGGCATAGAAAAGTTGCCTCCCGGGCAATGGCTGGAGTGGCGGGATGGCAAGGTTTCTTCCGATTCCTACTGGCGCTTGCCGATGGGACCCGTCCGCGATTGGACCATGGAGTCTGCCCGGGAGGAATTGGACGCTCTCCTCAGGCAATCGATCCGCGAGCACCTGCTTTCCGACGTCCCGCTCGGCATGTGGCTAAGCGGAGGCATCGATTCTTCCACGATTCTGCACTACGCCGCGACGGAATCCAGTACGCCGCTCAAGACTTTCTCGATTTCCTTCAAGGGGAGGAGTTTCGACGAAACCCCATACATTCGCGAGGTTGCGCAGCGCTACCAGACCGACCACGAGGAACTGGATCTGAATCCGGAAGTTGATCTGCAAGGCGCGATCGAAGCATTCGCGTATTACTCGGATGAACCCTCCGCCGACGCTGGCGCGCTTCCCGTCTGGTTCCTTTCCAAACTGAGCCGGACCAAAACAACGGTTAGCCTGAGCGGCGAAGGTGCGGACGAACTGTTTGGCGGTTATCTCACTCATCGAGCGAATCGCCTTGCGGCGCTCGCCCGGCGATTGCCGCAAGGGGCTCGCCAGTTCGCGCTCGACGCATTGCGGGTCTGGCCCGTTTCCGACGAGAAAATCAGCTTCGAATATCAACTGAAGCGATTTCTCGAAGGGTCCCTGATGACTCCCGAGCGAGCGCACGTCTACTGGAACGGAACCTTCTCCGAAGCGCAAAAGGGGGCGCTGCTGCACTCGGAACTGCCGCCCGCGCTCAACGGCATTCTGGGCGAACTGCGCGATCGGTCGGGCGCCCGGTCTGGGGCACACGATGATCTGGCGCCGTATTTGTGGTTCGACCAGAGATATTTTCTTCCCGACGATATTCTGAACAAGGCGGATCGCATGAGCATGGCGCATTCGCTGGAAGTGCGTCCGCCGTTCCTCGATCACCGCATCGTTGAATTCGCTGCCTCTCTGCCCGCGTCTCTCAAGATTCGCGGTTCGACGCAGAAAGTTCTTTTGAAGGAATTGATGCGCGATAAGCTTCCATCTTCGGTTCTTCGACGGAAGAAGGTCGGATTCGACATCCCGGCGCATGATTGGCTTCGGGGCTGTCTGCGCTCGCTAATGATGGATGTTTTGCTGGACGGCTCATCCGAGCACGCGAAACTATTTCGGCGCGACGTGATCGAAACTTATATTCGCCAACACCTGGAGAGACGAATCAATGTCGGATATCACTTATGGGGCCTGATGGTGCTCTTTCTGTGGATGAAAAAGTGGGGGATTCAGGCGGCAGCTTCCCGGGAGACGAGCGTTTGGATACAGGAAAAAACTGGAACCTATACCTGATCGTTCTGCTGGTTGCGGGGGCCATCTATGTGGGCTGCATTATTTCTCCTCCTTCACTCATGGATGATGTGGACGCCGTGCAGGCACAGATCGCGCGCAACATGCTGACGTCAGGCGACTGGGTGACGGCGCGACTGGATGGCGTGGTTTACTTGGAAAAGGCTCCTCTTGTGTACTGGGCCATTGCGGTCAGTTACATGATGTTCGGCGTACACGACTGGGCAGCGCGGATTCCGATTGCCTTGTCGGCCATCGCCCTCTGCTGGCTAACGATGGCGTTCGGCGCCTGGGCATTCGGTAAGCGAGCGGCATTCTATGCGGGTCTGTGCATGGCCACATGCATCGGGCTGTTTTTATTTACCCGGGTCTTGATCCCTGACGTCATGCTGACCTTCACCGTCGCCCTCGCCATGTGGGCGTTCCTTCGCGCCCTGGACGAAGAGGAGCCTCATCCGCGGTTTTGGGCTTTGGTGCTGGCCGTGAACCTCGGGGTGGGTCTCCTGCTGAAGAGCTTGATCGGAGTCCTGTTTCCGCTCGCGGCCGGCGCCATCTATCTAGGGATCACTCGCCAGCTCTTTTCCGCCGCCACCTGGCGGCGTTTGCATCCCTTCAGCGGATTGCTGATCATCGCCCTCATCGCTGCACCCTGGCACATTCTGGCCACGTTGCGCAATCCACCTTATTTCGTCTTCACGCTGCACAGCGGGCCGGGGGAATATCACGGGTTTCTTTGGTTTTTCTTTATCAATGAGCAACTACTCCGCTTTCTGAATCTGCGCTATCCGCGAGACTACAACACCGTCCCGCGCCTCTACTTCTGGCTGTTGCACCTGGTCTGGCTGTTTCCCTGGAGTGTGTATCTACCAGCCGTTGCCAAACTCTCCTTCAAGCCCAGTTTCAATTCCAATTCCAATTCCGAAGACCGCGCCGGCCGAACCCGCCTTCTGGCACTCTGCTGGGCAGGTTTTGTGCTGATCTTCTTCACCTTCTCCACCACCCAGGAATATTATTCGATGCCTTGCTATCCGGCGCTGGCGCTGCTTTTGGGTTCAGCGATGGCGATGCAGGGCGACTGGATACGGCGCGGCACGCGAGTGCTCTCAGTCATTGCGGCGTGTATTGGACTGGTAACGCTGACTCTATTTATTCTGACTCGTCACATCCCCGCGCCCGGCGACATTTCGCAGGCCCTCAGCCACCATCCCGGCGCCTATACGCTCTCCCTGGGGCACATGCAGGACCTCACCCTGGGATCCTTTGCTTATCTTCGGACGCCTTTGCTGGTGGCTGCAATCGCCTTTTGCCTGGGCGCGTTCGCAACCTGGAAATGGACCGGTCAACCTGCATTTCTGGCGGGCGCGCTTATGATGATACTGTTCTTCCATGCCGCCCGCCTGGCCATGGCCGTCTTCGATCCCTATCTGTCGTCGCGGCCGCTGGCGGAGGCGATCCTGAAGTCGCCGCAGGGGACGCTGATTGTGGATCATCACTACTACACATTTTCCTCCGTCTTTTTCTATACCGATAGCACCGCTCTGCTGCGCAATGGCCGTTTCAATAATCTGGAATATGGCGCTTATGCTCCGGGCGTACCCGATGTGTTTATCGACGATTCGCAATTCACCAATCTCTGGCTTAAGCCGGAGCGCTCCTATATCGTCGCAAGCCAGAATGTCATTCCTCGGCTAGAATCCTTGGTGGGTGCTGAGCATCTCAATCTGGTTGCGGCGAGTGGCGGCAAGGTCGTTCTGACGAATCATCCGGTTGCTGTTTCCAGAGGCGAACCGCCGAATTCGATTGGCGCAGAGAAAACCGTCGCACTGTTGTCCGAAGCGCAGTCAGTGCAGTAGGGAAACAAGAGATTTTCAGTAGACATTTTTCAGAAACACACGGCGAGGAGGCCACATGAGGGTTGCGGTGCTGGGAGGCGATGGCTATTGCGGTTGGGCAACCGCTTTATATCTGTCAAGGAAAGGACATACGGTTGCGATTGCGGACAACTTTGCCCGCCGGCAATGGGACCACGAGCTTGGTGTCCAAACCTTGACCCCGATCCGCCCGCTTTCGGAGCGTCTGAGCGTATGGCAGAACCTCACCGGGGAGACCATCGAGCTCTTTGTCGGCGATGTCACGGAATACGACTTTATGTCCTCAGTCGTGCAGGACTTTGAACCGGACGCAGTCATCCATTTTGCCGAACAGCGCGCCGCCCCCTATTCCATGATCGACCGCAAACATGCGGTTTTCACTCAGGTGAACAATGTCGTGGGGACGCTCAATCTGCTGTTCGCGCTGCGCGAGTTTCAGCCCGATTGTCACCTCATCAAGCTTGGCACCATGGGCGAATACGGCACACCCAATATCGATATTGAGGAAGGCTACATCACCATCGAGCACAATGGGCGACGCGATACCGTACCTTACCCCAAGCAGCCTGGCTCCTTTTACCACCTTTCAAAGGTCCACGACAGTCACAACATCATGTTCGCCTGCAAGGCGTGGGGACTGCGCGCCACCGACCTCAATCAGGGCGTGGTGTACGGAACCACGACCGATGAAGTGGCCCTGGGCGAAGCGCTCATCAACCGCTTCGACTACGATGAGGTCTTTGGCACCGTGCTCAATCGTTTCTGCGTTCAAGCGGCCATCGGACACCCCCTCACTATTTACGGCAAGGGAGGTCAAACCCGCGGTTTTCTGGATATTCGCGATACGGTACGGTGCGTCGAGATCGCGTGTTTGAATCCGGCGGCCCGGGGTGAGTGCCGTGTCTACAACCAGTTCACGGAACAGTTTTCAGTTTTAGAGTTGGCACACCTGGTGCAAACCGCCGGCAAGAAGCTGGGGCTGACCGTCAAAGTCGATCACCTCGCCGATCCACGAGTGGAGGCCGAGGAGCATTATTACAACGCGAAACACTCGAAGCTGATTGAACTCGGTTTGGAACCGCATTTGCTTTCCGACTCTCTGTTGGACTCGCTGATGAATGTTGCATTGAAATATCGCGACCAGATCGATCCATCCGTGATGCTGCCCCGGATCAACTGGCGGCATCCCCGCAACGAGCGCCGGACGCAGAACAGCACAACCGGCCATGCCGCTATGATAGAAACTTCGATCGAGACCTCGATCGAGAATTCGGATTCGCTTGGCACCGCGAGCGTAGCTGCTGGCGGAAGCAACGGAAATCGTGGCACTGTGAGGAGCGCGCGCAGCGTGAACAGCAAGCCGGGGCGCTGAGGAAACCGAACCTCAGCCCGCCGGCTCGGCATTGGGCGGAATCACCGGCACGAGCCTGCCATCGCGGATGTAATATTCGCCATCCCGCCAGCGGATGCTGTTGCGCGCAAAACTGGTCAGCCAAATGAAGAAGGCCACGGCGTCCCATACCGGGATCAACCCCAACTTTTTCCAGGGCAAATTCTGCTTCAGGCCCCAAATACCAACCATCCAGGTCATAGCCACTCGCAACACAAAGTACGTGCCGAGGTAAGCGAGCGCAACGCCCGCTGAGGGGCGCATCGCAATCGCTACCAGACACCAGGGCAATCCCTGAGTGAGAAGCAGCCCGAGATGTCCCCATGGCCGCATATGGCGCATGACTACGACCCAGCGCAAGCGCTTGTGGAGAAGGTCGCGGATCGACTGAAAATCGGCAACTGTCAAAATTGTGTAGGGTAAAAGCTCAACTTCGTAGCCCTGTTCCGCGATGAGGCGGCCCACCAGGAGATCATCGGCGGGACGGTCTTCAATCGCTCCATAGCCACCGAATCCCGCCAGCCGGGTGCGCGTGGTGGCTATGGTCGGTCCCAAAGCAAACTTCACTCCGTCAAGCTGGCGCGCCACCAGGATGCCAGCGTAGAAGTCGGAAAACATACCGATCGTCTGCAGACTCTCCGTGAGCGTTTTTTCTTCGATCGGCACATAAAAACAGGTGACAGCTCCCACCTTGGGATCGGCCAAAGGAGCCACCACCGTGCGCAGGTAGTCGGGCCGCACCCGGACGTCGCTGTCGCTGATTACAACAACTTCGTTCTGCGCTTCGCTGACCAGGCGCGCCAGCTTGACGACTTTGTCGTTCGATCCTCTTCCCCCTGAGCCGAACAACACACGAATGCGGCGCTCCGGAAAATCACGCATCAGCTTCTGCAGGATGGGAACCGCCGGGTCGTCTTCCTCCCCGACACAGAAAAGCAGTTCGTAATCCGGATAGTCTTGCCGGCAGAAGCTGGCGAAGTTTTCATAGGCGTCGGGATCCAGCCCACGAATCGGTTTTAGATTGCTCACCGGGGGAGTGAAGTTATGATTTGGCGAGCTTCGACGCGCGGTGCGGCGAAAGAATTGCCACGAACTGAACAGGGCAATCAAATAATAAATAAATGGGATGGCAGCGACGGCGAGAACGCCATGGCGGAGGCTCAAAATCATAGAGTCCCTCGCGCATCGTACACGAACAACCTTGCCGGGATGATGGTCATGCCCTCGCAGTATACGAGCCCAACCAGTAAACCCTGCCCATCGACTCTGTTTTGCACAAGAATTTCAGCCTGGAGATTCTGGAACTCAACCATCCGTCAGCAGATCAGGAATGCGTTCGCGCTTCGAACTTTGGCACACACCTGATTTTTGATCGGCGATCCTTTCCTTGACATCTAATGAGGCACGGGACAAAAGTTCCAACCCTGGTTACGGAGGAGAGTTGCGGCGGACGTTGTCCAATCGAACCGACTTCATTATCATAGTTTTATAGCGAGTTGTCTTGCACTCGGATGACATTCAGTTCATCCTCCTTGCCCTTCCCGGCCTGTCGAGAGCGTGACTAAATGACGACTTCGTAGTGCTCAGATAGATGCTTGTCAACCCCGAGGACGATGATCAAACTCAAGATGTCGCTCTCTTGTCATACCTATACGAATGAAAATTGCCAATCTTGGACGGCTATCAGCGTTCGCCTTCCCCAAAGCAATCTCGGGGACCGTCCTGATTTGTATGGCAATCTGTGCTGTCCCCGCCACTTCTGAAGCCGCCGATTCGCACACTTGGGCGATTCATCTCTCCGCGATTGACGAAAAGAACCTGCCGGTTCCGGACGCGACCGTTGAGCTTCGGGTGAGCAATAAGCTTGCAGGTA
>Ga0302325_10028812_pt1 | contig 11483 bp, 9 predicted proteins | sample Palsa_T0_2_FD_201948 | JGI IMG/M metagenome (GOLD analysis project Ga0302325, IMG submission 201948) | Peat permafrost microbial communities from Stordalen Mire near Abisko, Sweden - Palsa_T0_2 | ecosystem: Environmental > Terrestrial > Soil > Palsa > Peat permafrost | place: Sweden: Abisko... | reverse complement strand
AAAAGCTTAATTAAACCTATATATAATAAAGTAATTAATAACTTTAAACTATTATATTATTAATAATATAATTTTATTTATTTTAATAAAATAAGTTAAATCTAAATTATAATATAAATATAATATAATAAAGTTAATAATATAGTTATAATATAAATAAAATTAATAATATAAGATTTTTTTTTAATATAAGATAATATAAGAATAATAAATAAAATAAAATTTAAATTTTTTTTTAAAGAAGTATATACTTAAATAATTATATTTTCTTGTATTTATATTTATATATAAGGCTCGGTAAGTCAAAATAATTATAGTAAATAAAAAAAAATCTTTTAAATTATTTTGTCTTTTTTTTTATTTTATTTTATTTTATTTTTACTTTTATATAATCTAAATATTAGATTATAAAATATTTTTTTTTGTTTTTTTATAAGTGAATTTAAGTGATTAATCATTGCTATATCATTATTACATTATCACTATATTATAAATTTTAGCTATACGTATAAAATTCTTACACGTGTAGCCGAGCTTTATTGTATAATGATCGACCAAAGATTCTATATATATAAGCGAGCTATACCGTATAGTTAATGATAGACTAGCCTCACGTTACTATATTAAAGTAAGTATTCCTTTACTTTAATTATATATATATACTTCTGTCTCTTATTTTAAAGCTATTAGTTATAAACTAAAGATTTAGCTTTTAATACTCACTTTCTTTATTATAAAGCTTCTTATTAATAAAAAAATAAAGATAGAAATTATTATTATACACCACGTGATATAAATTATGATTTGATTTTGATTTGATTTGATTCGTCATTGTTTTTGATGATTTGGTTTGATTAAGTCCACAAAATCAAATCAAATTAAATCATTTGACACACTGAAGTCTAGCAACGCAAATCAAACGAAATGAAAAATTGATTCTAACAATATTCATTCCATACTTTCCATTCTATCATTTTCTCTCTTGCTGCCTTTTTGATCACTGAAGTCGTTCATTCAGAGAGCACACTTGTCAATAAGCCATCCCCGCTCAGTGGAGATTTATACTCACTCAATAACACATCGTTGACACCAGGATATCCAATATTGGTACAGATCGTTAGTAAATTCATTTTCAAGACTCGAAGAATTCAAATCCACAAGCAACTGACAAATCATCTGCCCAAAGTTTCTCCTCTGCAATCCATTGATTGTTAGTCTGCACATTATTAAATGCAGCAACGTAATCCGTACTACTCCGACCTTCCGGAACTGGCGTACGCCCTTGGAGGTAGAAACCAATGAGCTCTCTTATTACCGTGACCGACGCTTGCCGTTGGGATTCAAGGACAGGCGGATCGTCAACCTCGCGGCTCACGCGGTTATATGTCCGCGAAAAGAACTGCGCTGCATGGAAAAAAGCATCTCCATCATAGACACGGGCCACGACTTGGGGAAGGTCCGAGAACTTCCATGGTACTTCGAGGACGCCGTGTTTCACCGGCGGTGGTGTACGGCACAGAGGGTCTAGGGCGAGGAAGTTTGCGACTGTTTGAAGGACATGCTGGACTGTAAAGTAGGGCGACCATTTCCCGAGATCAAACGGACTACTAACTTCCCCTCTTCCTGCCTTAAAACGCACAAATGGGGAGAATATCGGCGTTAACCATATGATATATATTTGCTCCATGGGGAACCCGAGAGAGAACTCGAGTTTACCGACATGCCGTCCTGGATAGAAGGGATTGTCGGCTGTGATTTGAATCATCCATACCACAGGGCAGATCTCCTCGGTGATATCGATTTCGATCTGGATTGTTGTGTCGCCGGTGCCTGGAGGGAACTTGCACAGGTAAACTCCGCCGAGCCAGTGGGCTCGTTGGCCCTCCATTTCTTCATTGTCCCATTCCTCGGTAATGCGCATCCATTTGTCTTGGCCAGCTATGGCAGGGTTGTGAACTTGATCCCAAAGAACCTGACGGATGGTTTTCCGTCGTTGTTTTTGTTCTTTTGTTAGGCGTTGATGGGATTCGGAATCTCGTTCTAAGGAATCAGTAGAATCTAGAAATGGTCAAAATTATACTAGTGGCCATAACTCCCACGATTTTGGTGCTTACTTGAGAGGATTACTGGTATTGTCCGACTCTCCTTGAGAAAATCGAGGATTGTCTGGTACAGGACAGTGTTTCGAGATAGTGGCTTTGACATTCCTCTGTGATCAGTGTCGATATCAACTACTATCTCGCAGATACAATTAGTTCTGGCATGTTCTCGCCTTACGATCTACAATATCCAGAATGGTCAGAGAGTATAATTAGCTTCTATCAAACGAAGGAACTCACCATGCCAACCCCTAGGGTCCTCCTTTTCTCACAGCAACAGAGAACACTCTTGGAACCCCACACACTGTTAAACCTCTCAGAAATTGTAGCAAGATCTTCTGACCTGGCGCGCAATAGACGAACCAACTCTGCCTGGGCCTGGAAGAGTGAGATGCCGAGTTGGGTAATAGCTAAGCGGTTTGCCCACTGTGATCCTCGATGTGGAGTTCCAAGGAAGACAACCCCGGTTGTGGCACCGAAAATATACGAGTGTGACTGATTTGGAAAATGAGTCTCGTACATTGCCTGCGATACAGTTTACATTAATATGAAAACTTGAAGTCTAACAAAACTCTGGTGATACCGAATTCATTATGCCAAATGAGATGGATTAAAGAAGTCACGTACAGATTTAATGAGGATGCCGCCTAGACTATGGGCAACGAAGATAATCGGAACGAGTGTCCCTTCTGCACCTTGTCTCGACTATCACCTTCATGAGCACAAATTTTAATTGATATCCGATCAATAAGCAATAACATACCGACTTTCCCACCCTATAGCTTACCAAAGTGTCCAAAAATCGAATTGAATGCAATTTAATGCTATCCCGAGATCCAATAGTAATTGAGGCGTCATACCCATACGTCCAAGCTCGAGTCCCGACCAGATCTTCCCTGAGCCACAGCGGCCAGAGCTCTGACGCTTGGTTTGTCCATGACTTGGAACGATGGCCGTTTAGGCCGTGAACAAAAACGACGTCGATTCTGTGGTGAGATGGTTCGGGTAGAAGAAGGGGCGAGAGACCAGTCTCTTGCTCGAGAGGCATTGAGCTTTATCCTTTGTTGACGACAGTTCTGAGAGAAGCGCCTCGGTCCCAAGAGAGAAGTATTCTTCGACCAAAACTTCATCAAAGATAGCCTGTCGATAGGAGGCAAGTCGCACAAACAGCTCGTATTTCGGGAGAATATTTCGAAGTCTGCAAGGGAATGGTCGGAGTTCGGAATGTCACGGCGCGAAGGTTATTCTATTAAATTTCTTGGGTATCTAGCGATCACAGCCAGGCTTTTCTTCAAGTAGCCAATTGCAGCAACATATTTCCGAAGCACGGTCACAGATTATTAAATGTGTGGTAGTATTTATCAAGCTGCTATTTTAGGTAACCAATAAAGCCACAAGTCGCACAAGTGGATCTTGATAATTTCAGCTGCCATGTCACCCCCGCAAAAAAGCAAGTATTAGCCCCCAATCAACAAAGAGGGGAAGCTCGGAACTGTCAGAATTATAGGTGCGGAAGCAGTGATATCGATGGAATGATAATCGTATTGTTAGGAAGGATGATGATCCTGTACAGCTCAGAATGGAGGGTATATACGATCACAGCTTTGTCAGCACCATACAGCACCATATTTCTGTCAGGAACGATTAAATAAAATCGGATCCCATAAGTAGGAGTCTTTTGCCGGAGTTGTGCTTCTCAAACCAACCCAAAAAATCTCTATATATCCGGACTTTTTGACCAGCCTGCCCTTTCAAGCAGATTTTCGCTGAGAGATGACGTTAGAGGCTTTTAATCCGACGACGACGGGGATGACCGCGCTCGAAAAGGTGGGCGAACTGGAGCTGAAACTCGCCTCATACAACGAGAAAATCTTAGCGGAGAAGGAGACGACCCCTAGATACTCAGAGCACTACAAAGAGCTCATTGGGGTGATAGTAAAGCTTCGTGAGGAGTATCGAAAGCAAAAGGATTTCGACAAAGAGATGCAGCTTTACAAGGACCAACAGACGCTTTTCTCTCAGTGTGATGGTGACCGAGAATTCGTCCCCTGGGAGATGTACAAAGGCGGCTGCTGTGGCTACTACGCTAAGAATGAAGATGCGATGCAATATTTGGAGAATGGATTCCGTTTGTCCCAGGATGGTTTGAAGAAATATGTAAGTTCATGAGTTTTCGTAGGACATCAATGATTTAGAAGACGGAAGCTCTTCGTTAGGCCGAAGACTCACATCTTCTGGACTGTGGACAAGAGCTCAATCGGCTGATATCAATTCGTAGCGCTGGACCGTTTGGGATGAGGTGCAGAAGCTACGACCGCCATGGGCGATGCACTGGATGCCGTCATTTGGCAAGGCCCTCTGTCGCTGTTACATCGAAGCAGATCGACGCGAGGACGCTGTAGCAGTTGCATCAACATGTTACAGTTATGTGCGCAACCAGATGGTGGATCATACACCAATCCAAAAGGCATTCGCGCCTGCGTTGAACAATTGGGTAGATTGGGCGGAAATCTGCGGCAACATTTATGTGGAATGCGACCAGAAATACATGGCCCGGCAGATTTACGCCATGACAGTGGCAGACTTGAAGAGATTCAATTGGGATAGCCCAGTCACGCTGATGAGAAAGAGTTCTTACACCTATTTTTCAAGCATTTTTAAGAGAAAGCTGGAGAACCTTGGCCCCGATAGCGACGACGAGGAAGATAGTGATGAAGATGCGGAGCCTCCAATTCCGCTCCAACGACGCCTGAAATTGGCATTCATACAGCCAAGCACCGATTTTACTGCGCGTGTTGAGTGTACGACATTGGTGGTAGACATTGCGAAGGCGCCGACGTATAAGGCGCTGTCATATGCCTGGGGTGGTTCACGAAAAGTCATTTCTTATACCCGCGAAGATGGTCCACCTTATGCGCCTGACGAAGACAATGATAACTCGAATCCAACCCAAGATATCGTCTTGGTGGACGGACAAGAGACGAGTATTCGACAAACTTTGTTCCACGCACTTCAACAGATCCGAGAGCCAAATACCGCAGTTGCAATCTGGGTTGACGCCATATGTACAAATCGTGAAGAGATGAAGAAGCGAGCTGCATGGACGCTTCGAATGAGAGACATCTACAAATATGCTGAAGAGGTGATTGTGTGGCTTGGCAAAGGGGATGAAGAGACTCAAAAGGGAATGGATTTTCTATACGGGTTCTGGGAAGAAAGACCAAAACTCCGATTTGAGCTTGGTGAATATTTTTTCGGTCCACTTTCACTTGTACCTTGGAATGGTATCTGCAAGCTCCTTCGCACGCCATGGTGGACGAGAATCTGGACCCTTCAGGAGTTCGTGGTGGCTAAGGAACTCCAAATCCGGTGCGGAGACAAACGAATTCCATGGCGGTATCTCCAAGAATTCACCAGGTTTGTGGATTTGGAGTCGAAGAGCTATCAACTATTTGAGGAAAGATATGGGACTCTGCGGCCGATGATTAAGCTGGTGAAAGCAAAAAACGAATTTATCTGCCTCCGAGACGAGTATATAATCGAATTTGGATTCTCACTTGAGAAACTATGGCAGGCTACCAAGACACATGAGTCGTATGATCCAAGGGACAAAATATTTGCCTTGCTCGGCATGTTGGATCAACCATCTGCAAAATTCGCCCCAAAGATCAACTATGACTCCTGCCCTTGTGCTGTTTACTCCGATATGATCATCTTCAGGTCCTTTGAACATGATTTGGAGGATACTCCCAAGGCAGAATCGCACCGACTAGGAAGTGAAATTCTCCTTGGTTTAGAACAGGGGTCCGAGGAGACTGACGAAGTCGAGCACATCTACACATGGGAATCTCAGCGATTGGGAGCAAATTGCGACGGAGAAAAGTGTGGTCGACGACTGAAATGCTTTAGTGATGGAATCCCTGAGTTTCCGACTCATTGGAGTAGGACTCGCGTGATGAAACATGTCAACATGATGTACGATTATTACATTGATATGATTAGGACCCAACGCCTGCTAGAGATTTTAACCCTCACAGATATCGCGAATGAGGAAGGTGGGGATCGAAATACTATCAAAGAGTTGGATGACTGAGTCCGCCTTTTCGTACCCAAGGTGTTTGCACGAATGAAACTTGTGACAATCATATCAGAAGTTTGGATGTTGAATTGTTGATATTGAGGAATGCAGAGGTGAAAATGAGGAGGATAGGGGCTAGGTAGTGATGAGAAACGAGCCTTATTGACAGCGGCGAAGCTTTACCAGAAATGGGCCGATACTAAACAAGTTAGGAACTCTTAATTTCACGTTTCTGAAGAGAACCAGACCACACGCCTCATTTCCGACCTGGTGTGACTGCTCCTGGACCGCGGCATCACCGTTGCATAGATCTCCACCTCTGTGGGACCGCTACCCAGCGGATCCTTTACACCTTTTGCCAGTATGGTTTGGATGCCAACGCGGATGCAGTTCTGCCTTGCTGGGATCTGCATGAATCTCGCAAAGCCACTGGGCCTTGGTGTGACTCCTCCTGATACAACATCGCCGCTGAATGAATTTGACGACAGTCAGCAGGCCAGGAGCCGTCTAATTGCCCCTTGATCGACACACTATTGCCAAGATGAGTGTGCCTTCCCTCGATGATCCCAGAATCTCGGAGAGTAAATCTTGGTATAAACCATATTCCTGATGTAATTTCACTATATATATCCCACAATGCTCAAGAAGCACACTAGCCGTCGCAATCCCCTCTTAATATAGCTACAGCGACATGCCGAATTATATAATCCTACCCCGCCTAATAGAAGCACTGATATTCCCCTTACTTATTACAACTTTATTACTAGGAGGATATTATCTTAACTTATATAATCGTAGAATATATAGAGGGAGCTTTAGACCCTAAGATTTATAGTATAACCTCTTGTACCTTCTTTGACAGCTATATAGAAACGTTTATAGTAGAGCAGTGTATAAGTGCGAGTTCTTATAACAAATAAGTTAGACAATTACTTAGTAAATAAAAGTCATATGTTTAAATACAATGTCATTAAATTAGTGTTTAGTAAATTATAAGGCTAAATAACTAGTTATGTGCTCTTTAATAAGAGGGATCTAAAATCTGCGCTGGCAGAAACCCTTATAAGGGAGCAGAAACGGATTCCCAGGAAAAGTTCGGTAAGGAAACTATTGCCGGGCACACAAGAGGCCAAAATAGGTTCCACATTATGGTATGCAGGCTGACTCAGGGCGTGCTCAGGATGCTCAGACCAGGGCTCAGGATGGCTCAGGCGCTGCTCACCCTAGGCTCAGGTATGCTTACCCTTAGCTCAGGTACCGCTCACCCTCAGCTCAGGTTAAAGCAGCGGTTTCTCACGTCCGGAGACTAAAACGGAACCAGCGGAAGAGAAAATTAATCCTGAGTCTAGGGGTATCCAGGCCCTTGCTAAAATATTCGAAGCGATCGAATACTGTAATAGTACCCTGACCTGGCGGAGCCTAAAGACGAGAGAATTGGCTCGATATTTATAAAAAACTCCACTACGCAAAGTAGTCTATTTGCTAGAGTAAGATGAATCGAGACCAAAATACTCATATCCCTAAACATTCTGGGTTCTGATCGTGATCGTGCAGGACGAGAGTAGCATTATGATGAGGATCCCAACGCTGAACCAACTGACAGAGGTACTGATCGAGGTCTGCGCGCTTCACGATATAGGATTGTTATATATATCATGAGCCCTGAATTGAGATAAAGAATGGGAACTTACATGAGACCCACAGGTATCCTTGACTTAGATAGTGTCACTAGTGGTTGTCAGAATTCGTGGCGCAAAGCTGCGTTTCAATGTAATATAAGTTATGGAACATTCGTAAAGCGACAAGCCACTACTTTTCAGATTGTTCCTCAGATCAAGGAATATTTAAAAAGAAAAAAATGGCAGTTAGGATCTAAGTATCCCTCGAGCTATAGTACGTTAAAAACCAGTATTGTGTCACGAATTCTGACAATCACTGATGGTGTCTTCGTGGAAGGATAATATCCCTTTAATGAAAAAGAAATGCAAATTCATAGCCTCAAAATATGTGAATTATCTACCAGTGAGCATTTCAATTGTCTCAAGGAGATTAAAAGAAATTCTATATAAACACCATTCACCTCTCTCCCCTCGTCATCGGCTTTTAGGAGCTCGCTAAATCTTATCTCCTATCAAAAGTCTTACAGGGGTTGCCATTTCTTAGGAGCTCCTCTCTCCAATTCTTCATCAACAGCCTCGCAATCCACACAACGCCCTATTCTATATGCACAGAACAGGATATCGACTACCATACACATGTGCCCGCTGCCTGCGAGCTGCTCAGCGACATCATGCATCTCGAATCGCTCCCAGAACTTCGGCGCAGACATTCTCCCAGCTTTCGCCACTTCGGAATGCACAGCAGAATGCGGCGAAGATAGAAGAAAATGTTGATAACCCACCTGCCAATTCATCGATTACCATTCAATCGAATCCTCCATCCCAAGTCCATGCCGAACCAGAACAAGGCGCGATGTCCAGGCGTCTTGCCCAGGCCACCGAAGACGCGCTCCTCGAAGGTGGAAGAGCAGGACGAAAGGCAGTGGAGGAAGCTGGATTTTCGGATGAATTAAAGACAAAGCTGCTAGAAAGGATTGAAGCCGCAAAGTTCCGCTCGGACAATGCTGCAGCTTTCGCAGAAGCGGGGATATCATCAAATGTTGGTCGCGGATCAAGGGACTTTGCCACAGGACAAGCGTGGACGGGAACAGAAGCTCAGGAAGATACAGTGCTGCGGATGCTCGACGATGCTCGGAAACCGCTCAATCCCGGTCTGCGAGGTCCGTCTAAGCTTCCGGTCGTTGATCTCAGGCCGAGGGGACAGCCAAGGCAAAAGCCTGGGCAGAGATTAGCAAATGCAAGAGACAAGACCTCGATCTATGCTATCTCGAAAGACTCAAATATGTCGGAGAAGGAGAGAGAGGAGATGCGGAGGGAGCTGAAGGAAAGGTTTACGCCTGGGGCCAGAGCAATGCCGAATTCAATTCGTGGACTGGCTGCATTGGCGAATGAGCGGATTGAGGATGCTATTGCGAGGGGTCAATTCAAGGTCTGTCGTTTCACATTGATGGAAATTCTCTATTCTAATCTTTTCTTTAGAATATTCCCCGTGGGAAAGCAATCGTAAGAGACACGAGAGCCGACAACCCTTTCATTGATACAACCGAATATCTTATGAACAAGATGATACAACGACAAGATATCGTACCGCCTTGGATCGAGAAACAACAGGAACTCGTCAAGGCAGCTAATGTCTTTCGAGCGAGGTTAAGAAATGATTGGAAACGACATGCTGCAAGGACAATTGCAAGTCGAGGTGGAAGTCTACAATCGCAGATGCAGCTAGCGGATCGATATGCAGAGGCAGAGAGGATTCACAATCCCAAGAGACGAGCAGTGGAGCAGATCTCTGTTCCAACAAATGCTACAAATGATCCGGTCATGGTGAAGATTACGGAGGAAGCTCCAACGTCCACTGGCGACCCAACAATTCATGTATCTCTGGAAACGAAGGATGCAGAATTTACGATCGCAGAGGGGACAACAAATCCCGCACCACCACAAACAGAGCCAGCAAGAGTTCCCCTTCCAGCCCCCTTCCGCATCCCCACTTGGGAGGCAGCAGAAGCATCGTATCTCAACCTCGCCATTACAAACCTCAACAGCATCACCAGATCCTACAACCTAATGGCGCCGGAACTCGCCAAGAAGCCATACTTTTCTCTTGAGCGGGAATTGAAGTCTTGTTATGCCGATGTCGCTCCTCAATTGGCTGGAGAGATCAAAGAGAGGGCAACGAGGCCGGTCAAAGAGTTGGTTGAGAAGATTGGTCACACGCCGGGTGGTGTGTTTGAGCGGTTCGCGAGTGATAAGGCGAGCATCTATGATTCCAAGAGGCCACATTATGGGTGGAAAGAGTTCTGGAATGATTTGTGGGAGAAAAAGGCTTGAGTGAGGTGCCTTGGTAGAAATTTCACCTCCCTCTTTGATGTTTTTCTCTTCTGGTGACCATTCGTGCTTGCTCCGTTGCCAATGTGTGATTTCATGTTTTAGCTTTTGCTGGTGTTGGGTGTTCCTTCCCTCGGGACATGATAGCACTGCCTATTGTTTTCTTACCATTGTTCCTGCCTTTTCCCTACCTCCGCTGCGTGTACACTCAGTCGATCTTTCTCAAACTCTGACTCAAGTTGACTTTCACTGCGCTACCATCACCCTTCCAACGACTCTGTTCCAACCTACCACTTCGCCAAATTTTTGAATAGGTAGGTTAAACATTCTTTTTCCTACGCTATCATCTGCATCGATATGTCCCAGGAAGCACCCCAAGAAGATGCCACTGCAGCAGGAGCATCAGTGCGAGGAGCTCCCAGCAATCCAGTAGCTGCAGAAACTCTCACTGCTGCAGCTGCTCAAGAAATCTTGAAGGTACGGCTAAACTGCATTTGCACCAATATCACAATTGCTGATAGATTTTAACTGACATTCTTGAAGGACACGGATGCATACGCATACGCATCGCCGAGCAGCGCCCCTCTCAAATGCTTTCGGGATCAAGGGCAACGTCGAATGACGGAAAAGCCCCGGGAAGCAATTGATAGTAAAGAGTGGGTGGATCTCATGAAGAGTCTGGAAAGCAGCCCCATCGTTTGCAGGAAGAGAAAGCATTCAGAAGGACTGGAGCGGGGCGGAAGTCCATTGGCAAACACGCCTAGTAAGAAGGGAAAGCACCAGGCTTCTTTCGAGGACAGTGATAGTCGATGGGCAAGCTCGCCTAGCAGGAAGAGCAAATATCAAGCATTTGCCGAGGAGATCGGTTGTCCATTGATAGGGATGCTCATCGGGAAGGGTATTCTTCAAGCAACAGTCGAGGATGCTCGGGGTTCACCAGCTTCCCGCACGAAGATGAAGAGCGACAGGCAAGTGAATATGGACCAGGTAACAGACGTAGGCGAGGCCTCGGGGCTGGACGGAGAGGTCGGGGTCCAAGATGACGCACGTGAGGTGCCAGAGACCATAACACAGCAAAACTTCCACGCGTCTAGCTTTGATATCTTCGATAGTACCCCGAACCCACCAACAAGACCACGGCTGACGGTTCACGACTCTGCCATGGACATCCTTGGAAACGTGCGAAAGCCAACAGCAAGCGCACAGGAAGCAGGTGGTGCAGACAAGGTCCACGCCCCTACTGAGCGGGTGACTGCAGCAGCGAACGAGACAGCCAAAGAGCGATCTCTCGCACGTATCGAATCAATGGCCAGGCGAACTACTCACGTCGCCGGTAGAAATATTCTCGATGACATCCAG
>Ga0302325_10028810_pt1 | contig 11483 bp, 10 predicted proteins | sample Palsa_T0_2_FD_201948 | JGI IMG/M metagenome (GOLD analysis project Ga0302325, IMG submission 201948) | Peat permafrost microbial communities from Stordalen Mire near Abisko, Sweden - Palsa_T0_2 | ecosystem: Environmental > Terrestrial > Soil > Palsa > Peat permafrost | place: Sweden: Abisko... | reverse complement strand
TCGCGAGCGTGGCGATCACCTTTGGCCGCTTGCCGATGCTGAGCGCCTGCAGGACCGGGATGTGCTGATCGTCGACGAACGGGTACGACGACCAGCACTGGCGCACATTCGGGGGCTCGAGCACCTCCGTGTAGCGGATCTGCGCCGGCCGCATCGCGTGATACGCCTGCTCGATCGCCAGCGCGCTCTGCTTGACGAGGTAGTCGACCCAGTAGTTGTTGACACCGGAGGTCGTTTCCGACACTCCGCCCAGGCCGAGGCTGTCGGGCGCCGCTTCGTCATGGGTGGAGGAGATGAAGATCTGCCCGAGGTGGATCCCGTCGGCCGCCACGAGCGCACGGATGCGATCGGCGTAGACGTTGAACAGGCCTTCCTGGTCGACCACCTCGACGGCGATTGTCTGCGAGCCGTTGCCGACCACGAGCGCCCGGGCGCCGACCGGGTCGGCGACGCGGGTGAAGAACCGCGGGTCGTTGCCGCCGCCGCCGAGCAGGTTCCCGTCCCACCGCCCGTCGCCGTTGCAGTCGACGAATGGGTCACCCGGCGTGTAGTGCCCGAGATCCATCAGGTCCTCGTACGGCTCCTCATACGCGAACGTCCGCGGCCCGTCGTACAGCGCCGAGTGCGCGCAGTTGGCCGGGTCGCCACCGGGCGCCTGACCCGCGAGCGGCGGCGAGAAGCTCGTGACCGCGGCCCCGACGTCGAACCGCGCCGCGTGGCCGTGCGGCACCGGCCCGTGGAAACCGCCGCCCGGCGTCAGGATCAGTCCGAGCGCGAGCAGCGACTTGGCGGCCAGCATCACAGCGGCGGCGTCTCCTCGACACGGATCGGCACTCTCATCTCTCCCGCGGGCACCCTACTACGCGGTAGTGTTGGCAGCCGGTGGTTAGGGGGCGGACATCCCTCATGCTCGGCATCGTCGTTGCGCTGCTCGTAACGGCGCCGGTCGCGTCCGCCGCAGCTCCGAGCTTCGGATCGCCGCTTAGCTTCGATGCAGGCACCAATGCCGGGGGGGTTGCGATCGCCGACTTCAACGGCGACGGGATCCCGGACCTCGCGATCATCAACGCTGCACCGAGCACCGGCGCCGGCAGCGTCACAGTGTGGCTCGGGGACGGCAACGGCGGTTTCACGAACGGCGGCACGTTCGCGGTCGGGAACGACCCCGAAGGCATCGCGTCGGCCGACCTCAACGGTGACAGCAAGCCGGACCTGGTCGTCGCGAACGATGGCTCGGGCACGGTCACGGTGCTGCTGAACACGACGGTCACCGGTGCATCGACGACGACGTTCTCGAGCGCCGACTTCGCGGTCGGCACCGACCCCGTAGGGGTCGCGATCGGCGACTTCAACGGTGATCGCAAGCCGGACGTCGCGGTCAGCAATTTCGGCTCCAACAACGTCTCGGTGCTGCGCAACACGATGACGACCGGGGCGAGCAGTCCAACCTTCGCGGCGCATCAGGACTTCTCCGTGGGCGCGCGGCCCGAAGGCCTCGCGGTCGGCGACCTGAACGGCGACGGCAAGCCCGACATCGCCGTCGCGAATTCCATGGACGGCACCGTTTCGGTGCTGCTCGATACGACCACGACCGGATCGACCACACTCGCGTTCGCGGCTCAGCAGACCGTTGCCGCCTATGGAGAACCGACCGCGGTCGCGATCGGCGATCTCAACGGCGACGGCAACCCGGACATCGCTATCGCCGGCAACGCTGCCCCGGCGAAGGTTTCGCTGCTGCTAAACACGACGGCCGCCGGCGCCGGCACCGCGAGCTTCGCCGCACGGCAGGACTTCCCGGTCGCCGACGGCTCCGCGGTCGGTGTCGCGATCGGCGACGTCGACGGCGACGGCAAGCCGGACATCGTTGAGGCGAGCAACGGCGGCACCATCTCGGTGCTCGCGAACACCACCGCCGCCGGCGCGAGCGCCGCCAGCTTCGCGGCCAGCCTGGACTTCGCGATGGGGACCTTGCCGAACTCGCTCGCGCTCGGGGACCTGAACAACGACACGCGACCGGACGTAGTCGTCACCAACGCTGTCGCCCCCACAGCGACGCTGCGCCTCAACACAACGCTGTGGCCGACAGCCCTGACGACGCAGCCGTCCGGCGGGGTCACGCTCGGTGCTCCGATCGCCGACAGCGCAACGCTCAGAGGCGGCGCGAAGCCGGTCGGCGGATCGATCACGTTCACGGCGTTCGGACCGAACGACGAGACCTGCTCGGCGACTCCTGCATTCACGAGCTCGGCCGTGTCGGTCTCGGGCACCGGCAGCTACGAGTCGCCGTCGTTCGTGCCGGGAACCGCCGGCGTCTACCGCTGGATCGCCAGCTACAACGGCGACTCAAACAACGAGGCTGTCGCGAGCAACTGTGGCGAGGCAGTGACCGTCACGCTGCCTCCGGCGCCTCAGGACACGACCGTGCCGACGATCACGGGCACGCCAAAGGCGAGCAGCACCCTGTCGTGCGCGCACGGCGGATGGACGAGCTCGCCCACGATGTACACCTACCAGTGGAGCCGAAACGGGACACCGATCCAGGGCGCCACCGGCGCGACGTACAAGGTCCAGAAGGCCGATGAGGGCTCGACGCTCACGTGCGCAGTCACCGCCGCCAACGCCGGCGGCACCGGTACCGCTGCGAACAGCGGAGCGATCAAGGTGCTGGTGCCGTTCGTCCCCCACTGCCCCGGCGCGACCGGAACGCTCTCAGGCACCACGCTCGGGCGTCTCCGGCTCGGCATGACCCGCGCCCAGGCGCACCACGCGTACCCCGACAGCAGCTCGCGCCACAAGCGCTACCAGGACTTCTTCTGCCTGACCCCGTTCGGCGTCCGCGACGGCTACGCCTCGCCGAAATTGCTCAGGACGCTCCCGAAATCCGAGCGTGGCAAGCTCACCGGACGCGTCGTGTGGGCGTCGACCTCGAGTCCGGTGTACGACGTCCGCGGGATCCGCCCCGGCGCCACGCTATCGAGCGCGGAACGGCTTCTCCCCCACGGCAACCTGCTTCGCGTCGGCGCCAACGACTGGTACCTCGCCCCGGCGGGCGCCGCGACCGCCGTGCTCAAGGTCCGCGGAGGCATCGTCCAGGAGATCGGGATCGGGGACAGGCGGCTGACGCGCACGCGCAGCGCCCAGTTCGTGTTCATGACCTCGTTCGACTGAACAGTTCGCGCGCCGCCTCAAGCGTCGGCGCGGTCTGCAGGCCCGCGAGCAACGCCTTCTGAACCGCCCGCTCCCCACCGAGCCGCTCGACGTACCAGGGGTAGAACTTGCGCAGATAGCGCGCGGCCCGCTCGTCGCCGACGTGCTGGCGGGCGCCGGCAATCACCCAGTCAAGCTCGGCCAGGACCTCGGCCCCGGTCGGCTCCCCGTCGCGGCCGCCGAGCAGCTCCTCGAACAGCCACGGGTTTCCGAGCGAACCCCGCGCGAGCAGCACACCCGCCGCGCCAGTCCGCTCGAACGCCGCCCGCGCCTGCGCGGCCGTGCGCAGGCCGCCCGACACGAGCACCGGAACCGGCAGCTCCTCCACGAGCTCGCGCACGAGCGCGTAATCCGGCGAGCCGCTGTGGCGCTGAGAGGCGTGGCGCGGATGGATCGAGATCCCGGCGACACCGGCCTCGTCGACGAGCCTGCGCGCAAGCGCTGTGCCGCTCACATCCCCCGGCCGCAGCCCCGTGCGGAGCTTGACCGTGACCGGAAGTCCGCTCCCTCGGGCGGCCGCGCGCGCGAGCGCAACCGCGTTGTCGGGATCGTCGAGCAGCGCCGCGCCGGCGCCGGTCTTGCATACCTTGGGCACCGGGCAGCCCATGTTCAGGTCGATCAGGTCGGCGCCCGCCGCCGCGACCCGCTCGGCAGCGGAGGCCATCACATCGGGATCGTGGCCGAACAGCTGCATCGACACCGGGTGCTCGTCGGGGTGGATCCGCAGCAGCTCACGGCACGTGCGCTCGTTGCGGTGGTGCACGGCGAAGCTCGAGACCATCTCGGACACGACCAGCCCGGCGCCGTACCGCTTGGCCTGGAGCCGCACGAACCAGTTGCCGATCCCGGCCAGCGGCGCGAGCACGACGCGGTTGGAGATCGGCACGCCCCCGAGGGTCCAGCTGTCCGTGAGTGCCGTTGTCATCCAGGTCATGGTACGAATGCAGGCATGGACATCGCCGCCGTTCTGGCGCCGTGGAGCGAGATCGTGCTCGATCAGGTACCGGGCATCGAGCTGTTCGACGCGCACACGCACATCGGGCAGAACGACCCGGACGGGATGAAGCAGCGGCCCGACGAGCTGCTCGACGTGCTGCAAGCGGCGCGGGCGCGCGGCGCGTTCGTGTTCCCGATGCACGAGCCCGAGGGCTATCCGCCGGCCAACGACGCGGTGCTCGCGGCGGCGCGCGAGTCGGGCGGCCTGCTGGTCCCGTTCTGCCGGATCAATCCTCACACCGACGGAGCGCTCGCCGAGGCCGAGCGCTGCCTTGACGCGGGCGCGCGCGGGATCAAGTTCCATCCTCGCGCCGAGCAGTTCACGCTTGATCATCCGAGCGTCCGCTCGCTCGTCGCAATCGCGAACGAGCGCAGCCTGCCGGTCCTGATCCACGCCGGGCGCGGCATCCCCGCGCTCGGCCTCCACGCGGTCCAGCTCGCCGGCGAGTTCCCCGACGCGCGCCTGATCCTCGCGCACGCGGCGATCTGCGACCTGTCGTGGATCTGGCGCGTCGCGCCCGACCACCCCAACCTGCTGTTCGACACCGCCTGGTGGATGCCCGCCGATCTGCTGACGCTGTTCTCGCTCGTGCCGCCCGGTCAGATCCTGTTCGCCTCGGACGCGCCCTACGGAGCGCCCGCGATGTCGGCCGCGTTCATGCTCCGCTCGGCGCTCCAGGCCGGGCTCTCGGCCGACCAGATCCGCTCGATCGCCTCCGAGCAGTCGCTGCGGATCGCGAACGGCGAGCCGCTCGAACCGTGCGGACCACCCGTCGGCGAGCGCGCGCACGCCCCGCACGTGCTCCTTGACCGCGTCGCGGCATTCCTGATGCTGGGCGCGATCGCGACCTTCCGCAACAACGAGTCCGGGCCGGAGATGCTGGCGCTCGCGCGACTCTCGTGCGACGTCCCGGACGAGATCGACGATGCGCCTATCTTCGCCGCGATCCGCCGTCTGCTCGACGTGTTCGACGCGGCCACCGCGGCCGACCCGACCGACCGGCGCCGGATGGCGTGCCTGATCCTCGCATCGACGGTCGCGAAGACACCCGACGTGCCGGTGCCGGGCTCAGGACACTAGACCTGATTGCGCGTCCAGATCAGCCGCAGCCCGATCAGCGTCAGGAAGTCGTCGACCTCGTCGATCGACTCGCGGATGAATGGAACCAGCACGCCGGCGAGCCCGCCGGTGGCGATCACATGCGTCTCGGGTCCGAGCTCCGCCCGCATCCGCTTGACGATCGCCTCGACCTGACCCGCGAAGCCGTAGACGATCCCGCTGCGGATCGCATCGACGGTCGACTTGCCGATTAGCGAACGAGGCTCGGCGAGCTCGACCTTCGGCAGCTTCGCGGCACGGTCGTACAGCGCGTCGATCGAGATCTCGGCGCCCGGGGTGATGATCCCGCCGAGGTACTCGCCCGCGGCCGACACCGCGTCGTAGGTGATCGCGGTCCCGAAGTCGACGACGACGCATGTGTCCCGGACGCGGTCGTATGCCGCGACGGCGTTGACGAGCCGGTCGGCGCCGACCTCGTGCGGGTTGTCGATCCTGATCGGCATCCCGGTCTTGATCGTAGGTCCGACGACGAGCATCTGGTGGCCGAGGTAGCGGTCCGCCATCGCGGTCCACTGCTCGGACAGCTGCGGGACGGTCGAGGACACGATCGAGGAGTCGACGTCCGTGAACGACAGGCCCCGCAGCGCGAGCAGGTTCGCGAGCGCGGCGCCGAGCTCGTCCCCGGTCGAATCGCGCACGGTTGCGAACCGCCAGTGCTCAGCGATTGACTCGCTATCTGGACCGAATACGCCGAAATGCGTCTGGGTGTTACCGACATCGACGACGAGCAGCATCGCCGCTGATTATCTATTGCCTGGTCGGTCGATGACGGCAAGCGGAGGCGCGGCCTTCCGCACCGCTTGGCCGGGCCCGAGCCCGGCCAGCGCATCGGCGAGCCGCATTCCGGGCCGGTCACCGGTGGCCGGCAGCCGCAGCTCCGGGTCGAGCTCGAGCAGCGGCACGAGCACGAAGCGGCGGCTCGTGACTTCCACGTGCGGCAGCGAAAGTCTCGGCGAGGAGTAGACGAGGTCGTCGAGCAGCAGCAGGTCGACATCGATCACGCGCGGACCGTGGCGGGCGCCGCCTGCCGCGCGCCCAAGCTCGTGCTCGACCGCCTTGCACGCGTCGAGCAGCCGTTCGGGGTCGTGCGCGGTCCCGATCCGGATGCAGGCGTTGAGGAAGTCATCCTGGTCGAGCACGAGCCCGACCGGCTCGGTCTCGTACACCGACGACGACGCGAGCACCGTCACGCCTTGCGCCGGCAGCGCCACGACCGCCGCCTGCAGCTGCGCGCGCCGGTCTCCGATGTTCGACCCGAGCCCGAGGTAGCCCGAGCGCTCGCGGGCGCCGGGCTCGCCCGCGCTACTCACCGCGCTCGCGCCACACCTCGACCGACACCTCGCTGACACCGAGCGGTAGCGGCGGCTCGGGCTTCGCGGCTTTGACCCACACGGCGTGCATCCCGTACCGCTCGAGCAGACGCTCGGCGATCGCCGCGCACAACCGCTCCAGCGTCTTGTACGTGTGCTGCTGGGCGACGAGGTTCGCGAGCTCGCACACCTGCCCGTAGTCGACGGTGTCCTCGATCCTGTCGGTGATCGTCGCGTCGCACTCGCCGACATCGATTCGCATGTCGAGCAGCAGCCGCTGGCCGACCTCCCGCTCGGCGGCGGTCACGCCCACATGCGTGAACAGCGACAGCCCGCTGATCTCGATCGTGACCTCGGGCTCCGAGGCCTCCTCGCCGTCGTCGTCTACTTCGTCGAACTCGTCGGCGTCGTCGTCGGGCTCCATCGCGCGCTGACCGTAGCAGCCGTCATCAGCAATGCGTCGTGGACGGGGGCGACGTCATGGACGCGGAACACGCGCGCGCCGCGTTCGTACGCGAGCACGTTGGTCGCGATCGTCGCCGCGATCCGGTCGCCGGTCCCGTCGCGGCCGGTGATCTTCCCGAGGAATGTCTTGCGCGAGGTCCCGATCACGAGCGGGCGACCAATCGCGGCGATCTCGCCGAGCCGCTGCAGCAGCTCGAGGTTGTGCTCGACAGTCTTGCCGAACCCGATCCCCGGGTCGAGCAGGATCTGCTCCTCCCGGACGCCCTCGCGGACCGCGAACGCCATCCGCTGCTCGAGGAACGCCTTGACGTCGTCGACGACATCGTCGTACCTGGGGTCCTGCTGCATCGTGCGCGGCTCGCCCAGCATGTGCATCAGGCAGCAGTCGCAGCCGGTGCTGGCGACGAGGCCGGCCATCTCGCGGTCGGCCCGGAGCGCGGTCACGTCGTTGACGAGCGTGGCGCCGGCCGCGACCGCCGCGGCCGCGACGGAGGCCTTGGATGTGTCGATCGAGAGCTGCGCCGCCGTCTCCGCCGCAAGGCCCTCGATCACGGGCAGCACGCGCCGGAGCTCCTCCTCGGCGGCCACCGGCTCGGCTCCGGGGCGGGTCGACTCGCCGCCGATGTCGAGGATCGCCGCTCCCTGCCCCGCGAGCTCGAGCCCGTGGGCGATCGCGGCCTGCGCGTCCAGGAACCGGCCGCCGTCCGAGAACGAATCCGGGGTCACGTTGACAACCCCCATGATCCGGAACTCGTCGCTCACCGGTCCTCCTCGCCGGGCCAGTGGCCGTAGCGCTCGAAGTAGTCCCGCGCCTCCTCCTCGCGCTCGCGGTCGCGGTTGCTCTCGACGCTGAGCCGGAATAGCCAGTTGATCAGCCACACGGTCAGCGCGATCAGGATCAGACACACGCCGACCGCCGCGATCGTCGTCTTGCCGTGCCCGACTACGCACAGGACAAGGCCGACGATCGCGAGGCCGGCCGGGAGCCAGACGCGGATCGCCTTAAGCATCACTTCGCCGACGCGGCCAGGGAGCTTCGTATCCGTAGGATCACCGATCATGTTCGCCCCGGCACGTTACCTGGCCGACTTCGCCCGGTTCGCGACCACGAAGGGCTCACAGGAGCGCCACGACGCCCAGGCGCTGCGCGAGCTCGAGGCGCCGGGACTCGCGCTGCCTGCAGGACTCGAGCTCGAATGGCTCGGCGTGTCCGGCTATCGGATGACGTTCGAGCGCCAGACGCTGTTCATCGATCCCTACCTGACGCGGGTATCGCTCGTCGATGTGCTCCGCCGCAAGCCGGCGATTCCGAACCCCGCGCTGATCGAGCGCTACATCGGGGATCCACCCGGGGTTGTCGGCGTGCTCGTCGGCCACACGCACTTCGACCACGCGGTCGACGCGCCCGCGCTGGCGCGGCGGTTCGGCTGCAAGGCGTACGGCTCCGCCTCGCTCACACAGCTGATGCAGGTGCACGGTCTGGCCGCTCAGAGCGTCGAGGTCGAGCCCCACCGCGCGTACGAGCTGGGCCCGTTCACGGTCAGCTTCACCCCAAGCCTGCACTCGAAGCTGCTGCTCGGCTATGCCGTCCCATTCGACGGCGAGCTGACCTGCGACCACCTCGACGCGCTCAGCCCGGGCGCCTACCGCTGCGGCCAGGTGTGGGGGATCCACATCGAGGTCGCGGGGACGAGCTTCTACCACCAGGGCAGCGCGAACCTGATCGATGGCGCGATCCGCCACCGGGGCGTGGACTTCTTCCTCGCCGGCGTTGCAGGGCGCGGGTTCACGGACTCGTACTGGCGACGGATTCTGACCGCGCTCGAGCCGCGCACGATCGTCCCGACCCACTACGACGACTTCTTCCGCCCGCTCGACGCGGACATGGGTTTCACGACCAACGTCAACCTCGCCCACGTTCCGGACGAGGTTCACGCGGTCAGCCGCGACTTCGACGTAGTCGCGCTGCCGCTGCTCGGAGGACGCTAGTTCGAGAGTCGGAAATCGGAAGCAGTCTCGCGAGTGGCTGGGCGTGTGGGGCCGCGAGGCGGCCACTGAATTTTTGGCTCAGGCACTCTAGGCTGGCTCTGAACGAGTGATGCCCGAGAACTCGCGTGGAAAACGTCAGGATCGTGCTCGCGCCGCCGGTCGACGGAACCTTTCCGACCCTGGGGGTGGGTTTCTTACGAGGGTCACTCCCCCGGACGACGTTTACGACCTTTCCGACCCCCATGGCGCCGCCGTGGGGTCGCGCGCCAGCATCTTGACCTGATCACGACCAAGCAGGCCGCCGCCGGCGTGACCGCCACGCCCTGGACGCGGTCTATCCTCAGAGCGGGGTGAATTTCGTCACACGAGGTCTCCAAATCATCGGCTGCACGATCGTGCTGTTGACTGCCGCGATCCCGGCCGTCGCGGCCCAGATCGTCACCCCAGTGCCGGCGCCGGGAACCGACACGGCGCAGCAGACGCTCGAGGTGCTCAACGCACAGCGGGCCGCGAACGGGATCCCGGCCGGGATCACCGAGGACCAGACGTGGTCGAATGACTGCCTGATGCATGACGAGTACATGTCGATGAACGGGAACGTGCTCACGCACACCGAGGTGATGGGGAACCCCGGGTATAGCGCCGGTGGGGCGTTCGCGGGCGCGAACTCCGTGCTCGCCGACGGCACCAGTTGGGCCGACGGGAACCCGTATGAGCATGCGCCGCTGCACCTCGACCAGCTGCTCGCGCCCCGGCTCGACGTGCTCGGCAGCGCCGACGCAGACGGGTTCACCTGCACGACGACATTCCCGGGCTGGACCGGCCCTGCGCCGGCGGCGCTCACGGTCTACACATACCCGGGTCCGGGGGCGACGATCTACGCGAGCGAGGTCGCACGCGAGCAGCCGTTCACCCCGGGTACGCTCGTGGGACTGTCTCCGGGCGTGAAGACCGGGCCGAACCTGCTCCTGTTCGTCGACGCCCCGGACCAGAGCCCGACCGACAACCCGGCGACACTCAGCCAGGCGACGCTGTCAGGCCCGTCCGGGACGGTGTCCGTGGTGACGGTCGATGGCAACACGGCGGTCCCGCGCAACGACGCCGCCGGCTGCCAGAGCGAAATGCTGTCGTGCTTCATCGCCCCGGGCGGGTTCATCATCCCCGTCAAACCGCTGACCCCGGGCGCGACCTACGAGGCGCACGTGGTGGTTACGTTCGCCGGCGTCCAGACGTCGCACAGCTGGAGCTTCACCACCGTCGCGATCGCCCCCGACAGCGAACTCACGCTGAGCGGCCGAGTGCTCCACTTCCGCTCGGACTCGCCGGCTCCGATTCACGTCACGTTCACGCGCGCAACCGGTGCCCACGGCCGGTCCACCACGATCGCGCCGGGGCGCAGACGCCGCATCGACCTCGATCCGGGGAGCTGGCGGGCGTGCGGAGTCCAGCGCGCGAGCGGGCGGTTCGCGTCGTTCCAGCAGTGCCTCTCGATCCTCGTCACCGGCACGCCCAAGATCCACTTCGGCCCTCCGCGCGTGCACGGCACGACCGTCAAGTTCCGGGTCTCGTTCTCGAGCGTGCTGGCAGGCCGGATCGCGACGTTGACGATCACGCCGCTCACATTGGACTGCGCGCGAGGCGCCTGCACGACGACCGCCGGAGCCCCGACCACGCGCACGTTGCTACTGCGCCACAGCATCACAATCCCGCTGCCAACCAAGGACCACGGCGTCTCGCTGAAGCTGCAAACGGCCGCATTCCAGCTCCGCGACGCTCCGTGGGTCGCCGCGGAAGCGGTCAGCAGACCGTTCGTCAGCCGCTGAACTAACTATTCAGCCGTGCCGCCGGCGAGGCCGGGGCGAGGCAAAGGCCGTGGCACTTCTGGCCGTCCGGCCCGCTCCACAGGGGCCTTCGGCGGCGCGGCGGGTAGCTCCGGCGGTGGCGGCGCGGCGGAGCCGAACACCTGCTCCTCGGTGCCGCCCTCGAGCAGCGCCTCGAACTGCTCCTTCTCGATCGTCTCGCGCTTGAGCAGGATCTCGGACAGCTTCTCCAGCGACGCCCGACGCTCGGTCAGGATCGCTCGCGCCTGCACGTGCGCCGACTCGACGATCCGGCGGATCTCGTCGTCGATCTCGCGCGCGATCTCGTCCGAATAATCCGGCTCGGCGCTGAACTCGCGGCCGAGGAACGGCATCCCGTGGTCGTGCCCGAAAACGCGCGGTCCGAGCTTCTCGGACATCCCGAACCGCATCACCATCTGCTTCGCGGTCGCGGTCACCTTCTCGAGGTCGTTGGAGGCGCCGGTGGTGATCTCGTGGAAAACGATCTCCTCGGCGGCGCGGCCGCCGAGCGTCATCGCCATCTGATCGAGCAGCTCCGCCCGCGTGGTCAGG
>Ga0302325_10028808_pt1 | contig 11483 bp, 5 predicted proteins | sample Palsa_T0_2_FD_201948 | JGI IMG/M metagenome (GOLD analysis project Ga0302325, IMG submission 201948) | Peat permafrost microbial communities from Stordalen Mire near Abisko, Sweden - Palsa_T0_2 | ecosystem: Environmental > Terrestrial > Soil > Palsa > Peat permafrost | place: Sweden: Abisko... | reverse complement strand
TCAGCGCATCCTGGAGGAGGCCGAGAAGGCCAGCGGCGATCGCGACGAGCAGATCGAGGCGGCCCGCCGGGTCTACTACGAGGGCTTCGTCGCCGAGACGATCGCCGCGTACCTCGCATCCGCCGAGGTCATGGACGTCACCGGCGAGCCGCACCGGGGATTGCTGGCCTATGCCGACCTGGCGTCCTGGCGGCCGCGGCTCGAGGAACCCCAGACGTTCGACGTCGGCGGCCTGACCGTGTGCAAGACCAAGCCCTGGGGGCAGGGACCAGTCTTCCTGCAGCAGCTCGCCCTGCTGAACGGCTTCGACCTCAACGCCATGGGTCCCGGCAGCGTGGACTTCATGCACACCGTCATCGAGTGCGCCAAGCTGGCTTTCGCCGACCGGGAGGCCTGGTACGGCGACCCTGACTTCACCGACGTGCCGGTCAAGGCGCTGCTTTCCGCCGACTACGCCGACGCCAGGCGTCAGCTGATCGGAGCCGAGGCGTCGGCCGACCTGGTGCCGGGCGCCCCGGACGGCAGGCCGCCCCGGCTGCCGGAGTTCGCCACGGCCGCCGGGCAGGCTCCGCACACTCAGGGCTCCCTCTCCGATCCCATGAACCTGCCGACGCCGCAGCTTGACCCGGCCACCGGGGAGCCGACGGCACGGACCAGCGACCCCAAGGACCCGAAGGCCGCGTCAAGCTACCGGGCGGGGGACACCTGCCACCTCGACGTGGCCGACCGGTTCGGCAACATGGTGTCGGCCACGCCGAGCGGCGGATGGCTGCAGTCCTCGCCGGTCATCCCCGGGCTCGGCTTCTGTCTCGGCACGCGGGCGCAGATGTTCACGCTGACGCCCGGGCTGCCCGCCACGCTCGCGCCAGGCAAACGGCCCCGGACCACGCTCTCGCCCAGCCTCGCGCTGCGGGACCGTGAACCGTACCTCGCGTTCGGCACGCCCGGCGGTGACCAGCAGGACCAGTGGTCGCTGCTGTTCTTCCTCAACCACCTGCACTTCGGGATGAACCTGCAGCAGGCGATCGACTTCCCGTCGTTCCACTCCGCGCACATGCCCTCGTCCTTCTACCCGCGCCAGGCGCAGCCGCGCGTGCTTGACGTGGAGTCGCGGGTCAGCCCGGCCGTGATCGAGGACTTGCGGCGCCGCGGCCACCTGGTCAACGTCCGCCCCGCCTGGTCGCTCGGCCGGGTCAGCGCGGTGGCACGCCGCAACGGCGTGCTGTACGCCGCGGCCAACCCCCGCGGCATGCAGGGCTACGCCGTCGGCCGCTGACTCCGGGCGTTAAACCAGGTCAACAGCCATCGGCCCGTCATGTCACCGGGCCGGGGATGACGCATGTCATGCCAGGTTCCGGATGGACGGCACTACTGCGCTAGGCCGCCCCACTGGTGGTATGGGCGTACGGGCGGAAACACCAGCCCTGCGAACCGCAGACAGGGGAATGAAATGGGTCAGTACCAGGCGGGCTACGCCACAGCCCCCAGCCCCGTGGCCAGTTATGCCGCGAGCCGCGGCGGGGCGCCGGTGGTCTCCTTCAAGAACGTGTCCAAGCATTACGGAAACCTGCACGCCGTTGATGGCCTCACCCTCGATTTGCGCCACGGCGAGACCGTCGCCCTGCTCGGCCCGAACGGCGCGGGTAAGTCGACCTCGCTGGACATGCTGCTCGCGCTGCGCAAGCCCACCAGCGGACGGATCGAGATGTTCGGCTCTGACCCGTACCACGCGGTGAAGTCCGGCCGGGTGGGTGCGATGCTGCAGTCCGGCGGCCTGATGCCCGAGGTGACGGTGCGCGAGCTTGTGAGCCTGATAACGAAACTGCACCCGAAGCCGGAACCAGTAGAGACCACGCTCAAGCGGGCGGGCATCGCCCAGTTCGCGGACCAGCGGGTGGACCGGCTATCCGGCGGCCAGACCCAGCGGGTGCGGTTCGCACTGGCCATCTGCGGCCAGTCCGAGCTGATCGTGCTCGACGAGCCGACCACGGCCATGGACGTGGAAACCCGCCGGCTGTTCTGGTCCAGCATGAAGGAAGAGGTCGCCGAGGGGCGCACGCTGCTCTTCGCCACCCACTACCTGGAAGAGGCTGACCAGGCCGCGGACCGGATCCTGGTCATCAACCGGGGCAGGCTGCTCGCGGACGGCACGCCGGCCGAGATCAAGCAGCGGGCCGGGGCCAGGCGGCTTTCCTTCAAGCTGGACCCGGTGGACGAGCACTTCCTGCTCGGCCTGCCCGGACTGGTAAACCTCGAGGTCAGGCACGACCTGGTGCAGATCCAGACCAGCGACTCCGACGCCACCCTCTACGCCGTGCTAGACGCCGGGTACCGGCCGCGCGAGATCGAAGTCACCAGCCTCGGGCTCGAACAGGCCTTCATCGCCATCACCGCAGAAGATGACGCAACCAACGGAAACGCGTACGCAGGGGAGACGAGCTGAGATGGGCGGCACACTGGCGCTGACGAGGGCCGAAATATCCAGGCTCCGGCGGAACAAGCGGTACATGATCTTCACGATCGCCGTGCCCGTGATGTTCTACCTGATCTTCGCGAAGACGAACTCGACCGGATACGGCGTCTCGTTCGCGGCCTTCTACATGGTCGGCATGGCCTCGTTCGGCACCCTCAGCGGAGCGTTCAACAACAACACGATCCGTATCTCGCAGGAACGCAAGGACGGGTGGATCAGGCAGCTGCGGCTCACGCCCCTTCCGGCTAACGCCTACGTGGTGGCCAAGGTCCTGACGTCGATGGTGACCACGGTGCCGTCGATCCTGATCGTGTTCCTGCTCGGCCGCTTCTACGGTCACGTCCAGATGCCGATCTGGAAGTGGGTCGCGTGCGCGGTTACCATCTGGATCGGCACGCTGATCTTCGCGGCGCTGGCGGTGGCCCTCGGCTACAAGCTCAATCCGGACTCGGTGCAGCCGGTCACCATCGCCGTGTTCTTCTTCTTCTCGATCTTCGGCGGCCTGTGGTTCGCGCTCAGCGGTGCGCTGGAGAAGCTCGGCGAATTCACGCCCACCTACCAGATCGTCCAGATCAGCACGGACGTCATCGGCCATGGCAGCGTGGCGCTGGTCAACGTGATCGGCCTCGTCGTCTGGTTCGCGATCTTCGCCGTGCTGGCCATCTTCGCCGTCCGCTCCACCGCCGAAACGGTCTGAACCCCTCGCACCAGCGGGACGGTGAAACCGGGGGACCCGGCGAGCGCATCGGGGGCCTCGCCGGGAACCGGGGCGTACCAGCACTGGTACGCCCCGGTGGCGCGGGCAGGAAAGCGTGGCAGCATGGAAGCGGAGGTGAAGGTGCGATGGCGATCAGGTCCGACGATACGGGTCACGCCAGCGAGTCCGGCCTGCATCCGGGGAGTGAAACCCAGGACGTCGCGCTCGGCACCGAGTGGCCCAGGCCAGCCCTGCTCACGAGGGGTCTCACCAATCGCCACGTGCCGGGCACGGGCGGCCCGCTGCGCTGGCTGTTTTCCAGCATCTGGCTTGTCTACCTCATCCAGCCGGTCTCGGGGCTGTTCGGCCATCACCACGGGGCGCTGTGGATCGCGGGCGGCCTGGCGATCACGGCCGCCTTCTGCGTGATCTACGCGCCCGCCATCATCGACGTGGACAAGCGGCCGCGGCTGGCCCGCGGCGGGCTCGCCGCCCTGTTTGTGCTGGCGGCACTGGCGTCCGTGGTGTACGGCCAGGACTGGACACCGCTGTGGATCTACGTGTCCGCCGCGGCCGGCATGATCCTCGCGGCCACGGCTCCACGCCGCATCGCCCTGCTCGGGGTCCTGTTCGCCGGCGTCTGCTACGCGTTCTTCGGCTGGCTTTCCCATCTCAGTACCGCCGATTTCCTGGCCGTGCTGCTGCCGGTGGTGCTGGTCGGCCTGGCCATGATCGGGTTCCGGATGCAGATCGTGATGATGCACGAGCTGGCCCGGGCGCGCGGGACGGTCGCGAAACTGGCGGCGAACGAAGAACGGCTGCGGCTGGCCCGGGACATGCACGACCTGACCGGCCAGTCGCTGTCGATGATCACGCTGAAGTCCGACCTGGCGGCGAAGCGGCTGACCAGGCTGCCCGCGTCAGCCGAACGCGACGCGGTGCTCACCGAACTCGGCGACATCGCCCGGGTCAGCCGGCAGACGCTGCACGACATCAGGGAAGCGGTCAGCGGTTACCGCAGGCCCACGCTCGCGATCGAGGTCATCACCGCGCGGAACGCGCTCGAGGCGGCCGGCGTCCGGCTCGACGACGATCCCGAGCTGACCCTGCGGTCGGGCACCTTCGACCCCGATGCCGAAGCCGTGCTGGCCTGGTGCCTGCGCGAGGCCGTCACCAACGTGATCCGCCACGCCGGCGCGGCGAGCTGCCGGATACGCCTCATCCAGCACGGACCGGAGCTGTCCCTCGAGGTCACCGACGACGGCCGCGGCTTCATCGATCACGACACGCAGTGCCCGGCAGGCGCGGCCGACCAGAACGGCCCAGACGGCGAGCAAGCCGGCCACATCACCCGGGGAACCGGCCACATCACCCGGGGAAGTGGCCTCCGCGGCATGTCCGAGCGGCTGTCCGCGGTCGGCGGCCACCTGTCACTCGGCCCAGCCCACCCCGGCCACTCCGGCGGCGGCAGCGGCTTCCGCCTCACCGCGACCCTGAACCCGCGATTCCACCAGGCCGTGGCCCCTTCGACGGCCGCCACCGGCCATAATTGCGAGCCATGACCCCTGACCGGCACGCCCCGGACGCCGAACACCCGGTCCGGCTGCTGCTCGCCGAGGATCAGGTGATGATCAGGGAGGCGCTGGCCGCGCTGCTGTCATTCGAGGGCGACATCGAGGTGGTGGCTCAGGTTGGCCGGGGTGACGAGGTGGTGACGGCGGCGAAGGCCACACATCCCGATGTGGCGGTGCTGGACATCGAGATGCCGGGCATGGACGGCCTGGCCGCCGCGGCCGAACTGAAGCGGAACTTCCCGGACATCAAGATCGTGATCCTGACGACGTTCGGCCGCCCGGGCTTCCTGCGCCGCGCGATGGAATCCGGCGTGTCCGCGTTCCTGGTCAAGGATTCTCCCGCCGACAAGCTCACCCAGACCATCCGCCGCGTCCTGGCCGGGGAGAAAGTCATCGACCCGGACCTGGCCGCGGCAGCACTGTCCGATGGGCTCAACCCGCTCACCCCACGCGAACGCGACGTGCTCGAGGCGTCCGCAGATGGCCGGACAATCGCGGAAATAGCCTCCCAGCTGTATCTGTCCGAGGGAACGGTGCGGAATTACCTGTCCGCCTGCATCGGCAAGACCGGGACCCGCAACCGCGCCGAGGCGCTGCGCATCGCCTCAGAACGGGGCTGGCTCTGAGCCCATAGGATGAACGGCGTGACTTCATCTGGATATTTGCGCTACCCGCACATTCACGGTGATCTACTCGTTTTTGTAGCCGAAGACGACGTCTGGCTCGGCCCCGCCGACGGCGGCAGGGCCTGGAAGCTATCCGCTGACAGTGCTCAGGTGAGCTACCCGCGATTCTCCCCGGACGGGTCCGCTATCGCCTGGACCGGCTGGCGGGACGGAAGCCCCGAGGTCTACGTGACCGATCCCGACGGCAGCGCCACGAGCCGGCTCACCTACTGGGGCGACAACAGGACCCGGGTGACCGGCTGGACGCGGCACGGCGAGGTTCTCGCCGTCAGCGCCACCGGCGAGCCGGAAACGTATCTCACCTGGGCGTACGCGGTCCCGGTGCAGGGCGCGCCGCCGCGGCGGCTGCCGTTCGGCCCGGTCGCCGATCTGGCCCTGGCCGACGCGAGCAGCGCCCTGCTCACCGGCCGGATGAACACCGAACTCGCGTACTGGAAGCGCTACCGCGGTGGTACCAGGGGCAAGCTGTGGACCGCCAGCCCTGCCGACCCCCTCTTCACGCGGGTGCTGGCCGACGCCGGCGGCCAGCTCGCCAGCCCGATGCTGATCGGCGGCCGGCTGTTCTTCCTGTCTGACTTCGAGGGCACCGGCAACATCTATTCGTGCGAACTGGACGGCACCGACATCAGCCGCCACACCGATCACGACGGCATGTACGCCAGGAACCCGGCCACCGACGGGCAGCGCATCGTCTATCACGTGGCCGGGGACATCTGGGTCCTCGACGGCCCCGACGCCCCCGCGCCGCGCCGGCTCGAGCTGAGGCTCGGTTCCCCGGCCTCCGCCCGGGCGCCGAAGCTCATCACGGCCGAGGACCATCTGGGCAGCCTGAACTGCGACCGGACCGGTCAGGCCAGCGTGGTCGAGGTGCGGGGCACGGTGCACTGGCTGACGCACAGGGACGGCCCGGCGCCCGCGTTGTTCGTCGACCCGCAGGCCCGCGGTCGGCTTCCGCAGGTCCTCGGAGATACCGGCCGGGCGGTGTGGGTCACCGACGCGTCCGGCACCGACGCGCTGCAGATCGGGTTCGTGGCCGGTGAGCCCCGGCTCGTTTCGATGGCCGAAGGTCTTCTGGGTCACGTGCGGCACCTGGCTGCTTCCCCGGACGGGGCGACGGTTGCGGCCGCGGCCCAAGACGGCGCGCTGCGGATCGTTGACGTCGCCTCGGGTCAGGTCAGCGAGCTGACCGTCGCGGACGACGGGCCCGTCGACGGATTGAGCTGGTCACCGGACTCGGCCTGGCTTGCCTGGTCCCAGCTCGGCCCGCAGCCGCTGCGCCGCATCCGGATGGCGCGGCTCGCCGACCGCGAGATCCTCGACGTCACGGACGGCCGGTTCGCCGACACCGATCCGGTGTTCACTCACGACGGCCTCTACCTCGCGTTCATTTCCCGGCGCAGCTTCGACCCGGTGTACGACGCGCAGACCTTCGACCTGTCGTTTCCGTTCGGCGCCCGCCCCTACCTGGTGCCGCTCGCCGCGCAGACCCCGTCCCCGTTCGGCCCGCTGCCGGGTGGCCGTCCCTGGGACCCGCCCGACACCGACGACGATAAAGCCACTTCATCAGAACGGGACGTGGTATCAGTCGACGCAGAAGGCCTGCCCGCCCGGGTGGCCGGCGTACCGGTGGCCGAAGCCAGGTACTCCGGGCTGCGAGCGCTCAAGGGCGGGCTGGCCTGGCTGCGTGAGCCGGTGTCCGGCGTCCTCGGCGAGGGCAGCGCGCACGCCGACGACGACGCGCCGCAGCCGTCCCTGGAGCGCTTCGACCTGGCCAAGCGCGAGGTTACCGAGCTGGTCGGCGAGGTTGACTGGTTCGAGGTCAGCGGTGACGGCACCCGGCTCGTGGTCATGGACGGCGAGGACCTGCAGGTGCTGCCGTCCGAGCAGAAGGAGGATCACGACTCGGCCGAGACGGTCACCGTGGACCTGTCGCGGGCCAGGTTCCTGGCCGATCCGGACGCGCTGTGGCGGCACGCCTACGCCGAAGCCGGCCGGGAGATGCGCCGGGACTTCTGGAACCCGGAGATGTCCGGGGTGGACTGGGACGGGGTGCTCGACGCCTACCGGCCGCTGCTTGACCGCATCCGCGGCGCGGATGATTTCACCGACCTGATGTGGGAGGTGGTCGCCGAGCTCGGCACGTCGCACTCCTACATCATCAAAGCCGGCCAGGACCGCTCCGGCCCCGACCCGGGCCCGTCGGCCGTCGGGCTGCTCGGCGCGGACATCTCCCGTGACAGCTCCGGCCGCTGGGTGATTGACCGGGTGCTGCCGGGTGAGTCGTCGGACCCGCGGGCGCGCTCGCCGCTGGCGGCGCCCGGCGTAGTGGTGCACCCCGGCGACGAACTGGTCGCGGTCGACGGGCGGCCGCTCGACCCGATGCACGGCCCCGGGCCGCTGCTGGCCGGAACGATCGGCAAGCCCGTCGAACTCACGGTCAGGTCCCCCTCCGCCGATGTTCGGCAGGTGGTGGCGGTGCCGTTGCGTAATGAGCGGCGGCTGCGGTACCAGGACTGGGTGGCCGGCCGGCGCCGGCTGGTTCGTGAGCTCGGCGAGGGACGTCTGGGTTACCTGCACATCCCGAACATGGTCGGCGAGGGCTGGGCGGATTTCCACCGCGACCTGCGGACCGAGATGCGCTTCGACGCTCTGGTCATGGACGTACGCGGGAACGGCGGCGGGCACATCTCGCAGCTCGTCGTCGAGAAGCTGGCCCGCCACGTCATCGGCTGGGATACCGTGCGCGGGATGCGGCCGGTGCCGTACCCGGAGGACGGGCGGCGCGGTCCGTTCGTCACGCTGGCGGACGAGTTCGCCGGATCCGACGGCGACATCGTCACGGCGGCAATCAAGCTGCTCGGACTGGGCCCGGTGATCGGCACCCGCACCTGGGGCGGCGTGATCGGCATCGAGGGCATACCCGGCTACGAACTGGTCGACGGCACGCACATGACCGTGCCGAAGTTCGCGTTCTGGTTCGAGCAGTACGGCTGGAGCGTAGAGAACTACGGTGTCGATCCGGACGTGGAAGTGCTGATCACCCCGGACGACTGGGAGGCGGGCCGGGACCCGCAGCTGGAGACGGCGGTGCGCTTCGCGCTCGAGGCACTGGAGAAGCAGCCGCCCTCGGTCCCGCCCGACCCGTCGACCGGCCCGGTCAAGGCGCGCCCGCCACTGCCGCCTCGAAAGCCCAGAACGCCCCGTGGACTCCGCAGGTCCCAGGGCGCGTGATGTCGTCCGGATACCTGCGCTACCCGCACGTTCACGGCGACCTGATCACCTTCGTCGCCGGAGACGATGTCTGGCTCGGTCCCGCCGCGGGCGGTCGCGCGTGGCGGCTGTCCGCCGACGACGTGCCTGTGAGCTATCCGCGGTTCTCCCGCGACGGGAGCCGGGTCGCCTGGACTAGCTGGCGCGACGGCAACCCGGAGGTGTACGCGGCCGACGCCGAAGGCAGCGAGGCGACCAGGCTCACCTACTGGGGTGATCCGCAGACCAGGGTCACCGGGTGGACCGCCGGGAGCGAGGTCCTGGCCATCACCTCGGCCGGCCAGCCGGCCATGAAGTACCGGCGGGCCTACGCGGTCCCCGGCCTCGGGGACGCCCCGCCCCGCCTGCTGCCGTTCGGCTCGGTCAACGACCTGGCCGTCGAGGGATCGGGCACCGCCCTGCTCACCGGAAGCGTGGCCGGCGAGCCCGCGTTCTGGAAGCGCTACCGGGGCGGCCGCCTCGGCAAGCTGTGGACCGCGACCCCGGCCGATCCCCTTTTCACCCGCGTCCTGGCGGCGCTGGAAGGCCAGCTCGCCAGCCCGATGCTGATCGGCGGCCGGCTGTTCTTCCTGTCTGACTTCGAGGGCACCGGCAACATCTATTCCTGCGCGCTGGACGGTACCGGGGTGCGGCGGCACACCGATCACGACGGCATGTACGCCAGGAACCCGGCCACCGACGGGCAGCGCATCGTCTACCACGTGGCCGGGGACATCTGGATGCTGGACGGCCCGGACGCCCCAGAGCCGCACCGGATCGACATGTCGCTCGGCTCGCCCGCCGCGGCCCGGGCGCCGAAGCTGATCTCGGCGCAGGATCATCTGGGCGATCTCGACTGCGACCGGACCGGTCAGGCCAGCGTGGTCGAGGTCCGGGGCACGGTGCACTGGCTGACCCACAAGGACGGCCCGGCCCGCGCGCTGCTCGTCGACCCGCAGGTCCGGGGTCGGCTGCCGCGGGTGCTTGGGGAGACCGGCCGGGTGGCGTGGGTCACCGACGCCGCTGGTGCCGACGCGCTGGAGATCGGGTCCGTGACGGGTGAGCCCGGGACCTCATTGCTGGCCGAAGGTCTCCTCGGTCATGTGACGCAGCTGGCGGCCTCCCCGGACGGGACGATGGTCGCGGCGGCCGCGCACGACGGCAGGCTGCTGCTCGTCGGCGTGACGTCGGGACAGGTCAGCGAGCTGGCGGCGTCCGCTGACGGGCCGGTGACCGGATTGAGCTGGTCGCCCGACTCGGCCTGGCTCGCCTGGTCTCAGCCCGAGCTGAGGCCCCTGGGCCGGATCCGGATCGCCCGGGTCGCGCTGGCAGCCGGGACCGACCCGCTGGCGGCCGGGACCGACCCGCTGACGGCCGAGACCGACCCGCTGGCGGCCGGGACCGACCCGCTGGCGGCCGGGACCGACCCGCCGACGGACCGCGAGGTCATCGACGTGACCGACGGGCGTTTCGCCGACACCAGCCCGGTGTTCACCGTCGACGGGCTGTACCTCGCGTTCCTGTCCCAGCGCACGTTCGACCCGGTCTACGACGCGCATACGTTCGACCTGTCGTTCCCGTTCGGCGCCCGCCCCTACCTGGTGCCGCTCGCGGCGCAGACCCCCTCGCCGTTCGGGCCGATGCCCGAAGGACGTCCGCTGAACAACGAAGCGGGCGAGGACTCGGCCGACGACGTAACCGTCACGGTCGACCCCGCGGGCCTGGCCGAACGGGTGGTGCCGGTACCGGTGGAGGAGGCCCGCTACCGATCCCTGCGCGCGGTCAAGGGCGGCCTGGTGTGGCTGCGCGCGCCCCTGGCCGGCGTGCTTGGCGAGGGTGGCGCGGACCTAGGCGACGACCGGCCCCGGTCGGCGCTTCAGCGGTTTGACCTGCGTAAGCGCGAGGTCAAGGAGCTAGCGGGCGGTATCGACTGGTTCCGGGTCAGCGGCGACGCCACCCGGCTGGTCGTGCGCGACCACGACGAATTGCGGGTGATCCCCTCCGCGCGCAAGCAGGACGACTCGGGGGACACCGTTACCGTCGATACGTCCAGGGCCCGGTTCCAGGCCGACCCGGCCGCGCTGTGGCAGCACGCCTACGGCGAAGTCGGCCGCGTGGTTCGCCAGGACTACTGGGTCCCCGGCATGTCCGGGGTTGACTGGGACGGCGTGCTCGAGGAGTATCGTCCGCTGCTGACGCGGATCCGTGGTTCCGCCGACTTCGCTGACCTGCTCTGGGACCTGCTCGGCGAGCTCGGCACGTCGCACGCGTACGTGACCATGGCCAGCGGTGCTGGCCGGAAGTACGCGCCGGTCGGTCAGCTCGGGGCGGACATCTCGCGCGACGGTTCGGGTCGCTGGGTGGTGGACCGGGTGCTGCCGGGCGAGTCCTCCGACCCGCGGGCCCGGTCGCCGCTGGCGGCACCCGGTGTCGCGGTGGTGGCCGGGGATGAGCTGGTGGCCGTGGACGGCCTGCCGGTTGACCCGGTGCGAGGTCCCTGGCCCCTCCTAGCCGGAACCGCGGGCAAGCCGGTAGAAATTACTGTGTTGCCTGGGGGGGACGATCCCCCCCAGACCGTGCAGCCCCGGCGGGACGATCCCCCCCAGACCCCCCCTGGCTCTTCCCCCGGGGGGACCCATCCCCCCGGACCCCCCTTGGAAGGGGCTGCCCGCCCCCCTGTACCCCCCGGGCCCCCCTTGGGGGGGACGAGCCCCCCGGCGCCGCGTCGCGTCGTCGTGGTGCCGCTGCACTCCGAGCGGCGGCTGCGGTACCAGGACTGGGTGGCAGGCCGGCGACGGCTGGTG
>Ga0302325_10028807_pt1 | contig 11484 bp, 8 predicted proteins | sample Palsa_T0_2_FD_201948 | JGI IMG/M metagenome (GOLD analysis project Ga0302325, IMG submission 201948) | Peat permafrost microbial communities from Stordalen Mire near Abisko, Sweden - Palsa_T0_2 | ecosystem: Environmental > Terrestrial > Soil > Palsa > Peat permafrost | place: Sweden: Abisko... | reverse complement strand
AAGTACCAGGAGTAGCGAATTTTACCGTTCTCAAGAAATCAAAGGGAAGTAACGACTGGATATATGGAAAAATAACATAATGAAACGGATATATTTCTAAATAACCAAACACCGCAAAGCTGTTAATCAATTCATTCATGTGGACAAATAGCCTCTGAATCAACTCGTGGATTTAATTTATGGCACAATTAGAATTTGAAGAATTCTTTGATCCTTTCTCATGGCTTGACAGAATTCCGCTAAAGTAGGTGCTGCAATCACTGATTGTTGACCGAGTAGCTTTCTTATGAGCAGGTCCCCCTATTTGCGATTCAGCCCCCACCTCGCTTCTCGAAGCTTCCAAAGCCAGGGTCTTCCAGGAACTCCTTACCAACCAGCAAGGCTGACGCCTCGCCCGCTCTATCAAACTTCGTCCTTGACTCACCAAACCAGCCATATCCCCACCAACTTTCACACATCCCTTTGAGCAAAAGAGTGCAGTTGCCTAGATTCAGGATCTGCCTATCCCCGCATTACGCGCCCAAGATACCGCGGTTGGCCAATCCCGGAACAGTGCCGAATGACAACGAGGCTGAGTCTTTGCCCCACCAAAACGCCAGCCGGTCGACAAAGAAATATACCTCACCATTCACCATCTCACATCCCGTTCTCTCCTTATATAAGGTCGTCTCATCTTTCTACGACAAGATATCCTACGCAATTCCTGGCACATATCCAACCTACACAAATTCTCAAAGCTAGAAAGAAAGGAACGGGAACAGCGCACGAAAGGGACAACCAGGCTCCACAGCACAGAGAAGAAGGAAGTAAAGATGGCAGGACAAGATACAACCGTTGACCCAGCAAAGGCTCTGGAGTTCAAGGAGAAAGGCAACAAATGCTTCCAAGCAGGCGATTTCGTTGCCGCAGAAGCACTGTACTCAAAAGCGTTTGTCCCACTTCCCCACCTCTCCCCCTCCCAACCACGTCACAACCCGATGCTAACATTCATCGCAGAATTGACTGCGATCCTACAAATCCTCTTCTCTATACAAACCGCGGACTGGCCCTGCTAAAACTCCACCGCTTCCCCCTCGCGATAACCCTCTCCCAACATGCGATCTCGCTCTCCCCACCACCTTCCATCAGCATGAAAGCGCACTTCCAACTCGCGCAAGCACAAATCGCACTCCATAACCCCTCTTCCGCACTTGAATCCTCGAAGTTGGCGCATAAGCTGTGTATTGATGAGATTGTTGCTGGCGGGAAGGGAGGCGGGAGCATAGGCCCGATTACGGAACTGGTGTTGAGGTGTAAGAAGGAGTTGTGGGAACAGAGGGAAGACGAGCGATTGAGAAAGAGAGGTGGACTGTTAGAGGAGTGTGCAAGGGGGTTGGAGAGGGAGAGAGATGCGTATGTTAGTGTGCTGCAGGCGGAGGAAGGGAAGGAAGAGGAAGTGGAGAGGGTGAAGGAGAGGTATGGACAGAAGATTGAGGAGTTGAGGAGGATATTTGAGTTGGCTGGCGCAGCAGGGGAGGAGGGAAAGAGGAGGAAGGTACCGGATTGGTGTTTGGACGATATTACGTTCTCAGTTATGCTGGATCCTGTGGTGGTATGTTCCCCTCCGAGCCTCATCTGCGAGTGCATGCTAACGAGAAATAGACCAGGACAGGTCAATCATACGACCGCTCTTCGATTATGGAGCACTTGAAACGCTCCCCCACCGACCCTTTGACACGCGAACCACTACGAGTCGAAGATCTGAGGCCGAATTTGGCATTGAAGGCAGCGTGCGAGGAATTCCTGGAAGAGAATGGCTGGGCTGTTGATTGGTAGAATGCTGCGAAGCCGAGTCGCAGAATTCGGAACAGACGAGTCACGAGAGCCGAAACAGGGAAGCGTCGATAACATAAACTTTGAGAGAAGTGGCGAACAACAAAGATAACTTGAGGCCAGGAATCCATGGACTTACAAATTGCGTGAGTGGGACAATGGAGGGGAGCAGGATGAATTTCATGATGCATCTACGGCGTTGAGGATCTGAGCGAACTTCTGCAATTTGTGGGCCGACAATTTGGGCATATTTGAACCGATATAGGTGATCACAGAATGGAATTGATTGTCCTCAAATCTGGACCTTGCATCAGGATTTTGGATGCTTGAGTAGGTGATATTTATTCTCTCTTCGAGTGAAGGACTTCATTCTCAACTACTCAATGGCTCTTGCCTATCTGCCAATGAAGCGGGTCCTGTGCCTTGTTTGAACTTTCAGTTCACATAACGGTAGCCTCTAAAAGCTTGCAAGTCCTTCAATAGTACCTGTAAGAAATCAGGATACTCCTCACCTCATGGACAGCCATCAATACTACCATTAGGTCACTCATCCCCAATGCATCTTTCTCAAGGCGCGAAGAGGAATGAAATAGAAGAGAATTGGCCTCGAGATGACCTATTCTAGTATCTCTGCACCCACTATCTTCTCTTGGTTTCAATCCTGGATAATTCTATACTTTCCTTGTTGTGCCGAGAACTCTCTCATCTATTGAGCGTTCTAAAACAACAATTATAAGAGCAGATAGTGTCTTGCTTCGAGGATTGGTTAGCGTCTCTGTGTCGCAATTTTAAATGAATGGACGCTACTCAATACCATATAGATAAATAGTTTTCGTATAACAAGACTAGCGAGAGCTGCAAATGGGGCGGTCTCATTGATTTACCCCAAGCCCTCTTTAGGACCAAGAATAATGGGTTTGATGTCGGCCTTTTTGAGTACTTCCTCGGCAAAGAAGAGGATCCCGTTTGGGTCTCGGACAAGAATGTCTGGACAATCCTGAAGTGCTCCGGCAATATACGAGAAAGTCTAACCGTCGCCTCTTATATCATTATCGTTTTAATGCATATCGCAATAGCTGCAACATGTAACATACCCACCATTTCTAATTGCGATGTGCTTCAAAGTCTAGCATCCTGAACGGCGACATACAACAGGCTTCCTTAATCGTAATGGCAATATGTGTCAAAATCAGACATTTTGGACTGCGATATGCAATAGAGAAAGCGAGAGGCAGGACAAACGCTAATGTCAAAAGGGAGGAAATTCTATTACTCGTTACATCTTATAGCATCCTCTTTTTGATGCACATCGCAAATATCGGCAACATGCAATGCACCTTCTGTTTCTAACTGCGATATGCAACAGACTTCCCTATTCCTGAAAGACGATATGCAACATACTTTCTTATAAGTAATTGTAATATACATCAAAGTTGAGTGGCATAAGATCCCCAGATGTAGAAATGCTGCCTCTTAAATGGATGACACCGGTACGATTCTTGTAATATCATATCATTCAAAGTTTTAAAGACCTCACCCTTGATAGCGATATAACCCTGTATTATTTGAACCAGCGTTGACGAAGCTGCGTGCTCCATTGCTTTGCTAAAAGGTAAATTCTGAAAGACAGGGATAATGGAAATCTTTCTTTTCCTTAAAGTATAATCTTGCTAACATAACGATTATCGCACTTCTGCTTTCTCTTTTGCGGAACATTGTCGGAACGTCATCGGAATGTCGTCGGAATATCATCGGAATATCGTCAAGACCTTTATATAAAATGCGGGTAACCGCCTATGGTTCTGAACTTTCAAGAGCCTTGGTATCAACTATGTGAATACCATGGAGATGGTAAGCAGCACTCGCCTCTCTCGCGTTACTCCTTTTATGTTGACTATAGTTACCCTCAAATATACCCCAGCTCCTGGGTAGAAAGATGAAAGTTGTAAGAGATTTCACAGATCTAAGAAAGCCATCTACAGGCCGGGTCATTGAGGCAAAATAACAACGGAATTAAACTGACAGCAAAGCCTCCGAAAGGTGTAGTTACAGCGGATGGACTACAGGAAAAAGCATCATGCCGAGCAACCTTAGCTACAAGAACAAAAGCCAAACAACGCGCGCCCAAGCTTAAAGAAAACGTACCGGCATAGGATTTGTGTTTATAAAACAAGTACTTCTGAATAACTCTGAAGAGTGTACGGCGACGTGGGAAGTGATCAGTCAACGTTTTGAACCACTGAAGCGAACTATGGTGGCTTGTTTTTATACTAGCAGGGTTATATAGCTTTTTTGTAAGTTTATAGTTTTTCCCTTCTCTTTGTTACTCTTCGGGTTCCGCTCTGTTCTTGCTATAAAGTAACAAAGAGAGCCCCCTCTGCTTTAGTTATTATTATATTAATCCACATATTTTAGAAGATTATACTAAAGTAAGAACAAAGCAAAAGTATTTCGCTTTATTCTTTTTGTGCTAGCAGCGGCTCTACTCAAATGTCCTATAGCCGCTACGCAGTATTTAGTATATAATGTGAAAGATTCTATACACTTGATCAAGTCAACGACGCTCTGAACCCTTGAGGCCATATGACAAATTTAACAGCATGTGAATAAGTAACAATAAAGATTCAGGAGGTAATGCATTTTAGTGTACGAAGTAAAGGATACATGTAACGCCTTATATCTATTGATCCTAGTAGCGATGAAAGTAAATAAAAGCAGCGGCTATATATAAACGAGCACCACCAGGTAATATTATGGCGGCGGGCAGAGCTAGGAGAGTAAAGAAAAAAATTAAAGTAGTGGCATATATACTTATAGAGTAAACAAGCACAGTGCAGTAAACTGGGCGTTATATCTCCAGCAAGGTTCGTGAGTATAGTTTTTCTGGCAGGGCGTTATGGTTCACGCGTTCTTTAAAAACGTGAAATTAATTATTGAGAACTTAGTGGTATCCTTATCCAAAAGAAATGAGGATAACGGCTGACGGGAAGAAGATTATTATTATACAAGCAATAGTCCTGTCGTTATTATAAAAGAACTAGAAGCAAGAGCGAGTTTAGGGGGTGCGGGCCCCAGGGGCGATACTAGTCTTGCGGGTATTATACTAGAAGATATCTAAAGATAAGTTGATCCAAAATCCAATTTAGAATTTTCTTTCTAAGATAACTTGACGCTTTAGGATAGCTTATACAGGGAAATGACAAGGATTAAAGCCCTCTCTCCTATTGAATCCATCAGAGCAGGTTCACGGCTGGCAGGCAGGCAGGCGGGAGTGTAAAACAAGCAGATAGGCCCGTGCAGGAGAAAAGGAGTGCCCAATATACTGTATCGCAACAAAAGACTACCAAAAAAAAAAGAAGCCGATAAGAATACAGAGCCTAACCCATGCTTAAAGCGGGTAGTTTGGGTGCGACATTTAAAGAACAAGGACCCCGAGTGATTATGAGCAGCCATTGAGCCACCTGATTCTAGCAAAAACCCTGAGTTGCAGCCCACTATTGAGCGTTTTAGTTCATACACAGCAACCGCTGACCACATATTAAGCAATCCATAGCACACTGCACCTCTGTGCCGAGTATGCCTCTCCATGCATTATTCCATGCACATAGCAATCACCAACGAGCTCCCATTTGTCCCCTAGTGATCTCATTACCAGCGGCACCATTCCACCTTTAAACAACGCAACCCCGTCACCCTTTTGCAAAGAACGCGGCCCTATGCCAATGTATCCTTTCGTAGTTCTGAAGAGTTTACGATATAGCGTCGTTTCGAGTTTCTTCGTAAATTTCACTATAGGATCATGTTGATATTCATCTCCAAAGGCTGCTTTTACGCCTGATATAGAGACGTACAGGCCTACTGGGAGATTCATCCATTGGAGCCAACCTGAGTTCAGAAGATTCGGAATTCTGGCCGGGTGAAGGCGTTTCCACTGATGAAACTGTTGCTTGGTCACATCGTAACCATCGCCCACATTCCCCATTATAAGGGTCTGCCAGTACGCATCCAAGATATCTTCCCCCGTTGGCCAGTATTTGATGCCTGAATGAACACGAGCAATCTTCTCCCAGCCGTTGAAAGCAGCCTCATGCTTTGTCATGCCTTTGAAGCGTTGAATCCTTGTGGTATGGCCAATCGTATTATCAATATATACGTCTCCAACCTCAGAAACGTTGTCGATGACTTCACCGGCAAGACCAATTACAGAGTTATCATCGCTCTGTAACAAAGTATAAGCCTCGTCTTCTGCTGTGGCATTGAAGTTGAACCAAGGCACTGTTGTTGACCGTAGTGAGGTAGAAAGGTCGGAGACACTCCAATCTGGAACCCAAGTTGGCAAGGGGCCAACTTCAGAACGCCCAGGAACCCGAGGAACGCTCAGAATATCCAGATAGCGGCCTCTCCTCAGTATCTGAATAGCAACTTCACGATATGAGTCGGCAGTCTTTATGTTGTAGTCGATTCGCACAGCTAGCTCATCTGGACCAGCATCACTAGCCAGCCCACAAAGGGCATATATCTTGTCTTCCGGCTTTGTGGCACCGAATCGACGATAGAAGAGGAGCAAATCTAATAACGGTGTACCATCCCCGTTCTTGAAACCCCGACGTGCTCTATCGAGAGAGCGTATTGACATCGTAGGACCATAGGTTTCCCAAAATGGAGGGATTTTCGCAGTTTCGGCATAATCTACTGCGGTTATGAAATCCGTCCAGGAACAATGATGATACAACCCCTCCATTACGATAGCATCATGAGAGACCGCGAGCTCCTGTATGATCCAGACCCGCGTGAACCAGGCCCATTCAAGTAGATTCGCAAATGCAATGTACGCAGGATCGGTTACACTCTCCCAAAGGACTGGGAGGCCATAGCCTTTTCGCTCTGCATCAGTCAGAACTAGCCAGGACCGCTGGTCATCCTGCGCTTCTTGTTCATTCTTCGCGTTTAGAAGGCTGCGAATCACTCCTAGGCCACTACTTTTTCCGATCGGCAATGGCCCAAGCCAAATGAGCACAAGACTTGCTGCCTCATATATTTTCTTCATAAGGGGTACTTGCTGGTTCTTTTCGGCGTTACTAGACTGATCGATACATATTGCGTCTATCCACAGGACAGAGTGCTCATTTTGCATCCGGCGGAGGGCGTTATACAGACTTTCGGTAATAGATAGAGTTTTCTCATTGCACACGATGGTTTTTCTCTTGCTGGCATCGCCCCAACAGTATGACAACGCTTCATAACAAGGACGGTCTAGTAAGCGGACTTGCGTGAGCGTGCATTTAATACTCAGGTCATACCCGGGCAGCAATGTAACAAGTCGGATCACAGGGGTATCAGAGTCAATCGGGAGAGGATCGTAACGAAATTCTTCCATAGTGAATCATATAGTCGCTCCGTGTGAAAGATAATCGTGTTGTATAGTTGCAAGGCTCACAATCGATACGAATTGCGCCTTGCTGATGGACCAACTTCGAGGACTACTTCAGTTCCGTGGAGGAAAATTTTTTCGGTGCGTGTTGGTGGCGTGTCCAGGTTACAGGCTCGCAATTACGAGGATCAGTCTAAGAACTGTTAGTCTATTTCGTATCTGAAGCTACCACGTCACGAGCTTGGCAATATTATACCTCTTTCTGATGAACTCTACTGCGATCCCGCTTTGCAGAGCCGGTAACCAGTGGTGCTGATGTCCAGGACTCGAAATATGTAGAAACGCAGGTCGTGAAGTGCGACAAAAGCGTAAGGAGTCAAATATAGGAAGTCGAATGGACCTCCACGTTTCTGCATCGGTTGACCTGTAGAAACCATCTGTTAGCAATCTCTGATTAACTCGCCAAACGGCCGAAATGTTACACCAAGAACAAGCGCATGAAGCACAAGATAAGGTTGATGAGTCAGTCCTGATCTTGGAGTAGTGCAGGGAAACCCAATTGCAGCCTTGCCTCCATTGAGAACGTGAAATGAATCTTCTAGTATTTACCTGCGCTTTGACGTATTAAGATGCGACGTACCAAAAATTTCAGATTGAGGTACCTATCCGCGCGAAGGAGACGACGTGAGAAGGCGATACTTTAAAGTGCGAGGGAATGTGCGCTAAAACTATTCGGCATACGCTGGGATGGGTGGAGTGGAGTGGTGCAGAGCAAAGGCGTGCCGCGCAACAGTTGTGTCTGAAGGAATATATCGCTTGATTGTGGGTGTTTGATGCAGCACGGAAAATATCGCGAGACCGCCGTCCCTCAGCGTAGGGTAGGGTAGATGCTATTGACAGAGCTGTTCGGGCCAGACAAATGAGTTATTATTGTCGCTCAGAAAGAATCTTCGGCGATGTCTGGCCTCGTGGTTGCAATTCGAGATGTTGGTGAGGTTATGTGCTATGCGGGACTTGCAACGTGCGGGGCTCTAAGGTACCATGTGATTTGCTTATTCCCTCAGGAAGCCCTTTGGTGACCGAGAAGATCCTAGCACACTTTAGGCTTCAATGCCTTCAGGCAGCAAAGATGTCCCTTTTTTGGTAACAGCTCCAGAAAATTAAGTCTCGGGATTCTGAAATGGCTGACCAGTGGTCGACAAAACTGCGGCGATTAAGTGACTATCCATGCCGCAAAGGCACATCGGAGAAAGAATCCTTGCGGCACGACGGCAAGGCGGCTTGCAAGGCTGCGTGCAAGGCTTAATACACAAAGTAGGGCTGACTTTTTTAACAAGAGAGTGTCTGGGAGAAGCCGATTTCAAAGCTTACAGTAGCTAGGGATCGGATTCTGGATTGAGGCCAGCTTCGGGTCGTAGAAGCCCGCGGACGAGCAATTATCATCCGAAGAGTGGCGGCGTATCGTACGCGCAGAACAGCAAGTGATATTGGCTGTTTGGTTATTAGTGGTTCCTTGGTCACTTTGTAACTTACTATTGATTATGTTTTGGGTCAGCTTATACGTTAAGAATGCAAAAGTTGTGCCATCGTAAAAGTAGAGTCGTCGATGGAGGATGGTCAGTTAGCAGCGGTACCTTTAAAGTACCGAGCAGGGGTGCACAGCCACAAGTGTCGCTTAAGACTATTCATGGTGGCTGTCTGCCCCGTATTAGCCCCTGTATATAATGTATCACATACTCTTAACTTAGTGATATCCTTATCCAAATACTATTAGGATAACGGCTAACGGGAGGATGATTGCAATCATGCGAGCAATTACTCTTATTGCTGTTATAAAATAAAAAGTATATGTATTAAATTAAGGTTTTAAATTTACTTTAATTACAAGGTTCAGGGTTGACACGGTCCAATTCTGTCATCGCACTATTTCAACTCCACGACCTCACGATTCACCAACACGCTTTCACCTCAAGTCTTTGAATGCTTAGTTGACCCCTTGACTTTCACAATGACTTTCTCCGTTGACGACCAGCTTACATGGCGAGTCACGCCTGAGAACCCTATTCGCGAGGTTGACGGCATGGACTGGGAGCGTTGCGCCTCCTTGCACAACTTGATCACTCACCTCGGCTGGAGAGGTTTGGGCAACCCAGAAGCTGAGATGCCAAGGAACACATGGTAGCAATCAAATATCACGAACGACTCTCTTGAAGAAGAGTGGTCCGGCCGTTTGTCAGCATCCCTGAAGCTGTTCCTCCAAACCGCATACGAGACACCCCATGAGAATTTCTTCTACTATGCCAGTGGCCTAAACCCGCCAAGTCGCTTCTATACTGGAATGCACGAACATCAAGGAGATACGATCTTGTCCCTGTACCAAATGACCAATTTGAATCTCAGCGGCCATCGAGACGGTTTGAAGTACTCGAAACAATCCCAAGTTGCACGCAAAGATTGACCTTCATCTAGCTTCAATCAAGAGATATCAAGGGCAATATTTTGCGGCGATATCTTGGATTCAATTGCGACGACCAACGGCCGCATGGAATGGGATCCTCTCGAAGTTGTCTTAAGTGCATGGCTGGGCCTAATCGATACAGGCAAAGTCGTCGCCAAGGCTAAAGGCACCAGCACCAGAGGGCCTGTGGAATGTACACCTTGGGAGCTGGTTCCATACAGCGAGCACGATTTGGCACATTCTATCTCTTCCTTCAACAATCTCATCACACGCATCGAATGCCGGGTGGAAGACTCGTCATTGCATCCCCTGGAAAACGCAGATGATCAAAATAGATTGGTCGAGGCTTGCGCCGCCAAGCTTAATCTGCCCGCCTTAGCAGAGGAACTTGGCCTGATACCTCGAGACGTGTTAGACAGCGCTGGCATCCCAGAAGGCTTCATCCGACAATTCCTCCTCCAAGTCCGTCGGCCGAAGAAGATTAAATACGTCGCACCTGGTCTTCGTCTCCTTAACCCGGACGACTTCACGCCCCACCCGTTCCAAAACTTTCAACAGCCGATGGCAATGGATTACGATGATCCGGTCCTTCCCCTGCCTCTCTTCATCTCAGAACTCAAATCCTCGAAGCCGCTGTTCGGGTATCCATTCCACGAAGCTTCCGATTTAAGCTACGGACTCTGGATGGAGTACTGCAACAAAGACGCCCATCACACATTCGAGGATACATGTCGTCTCTATCTTCCCTTCAAGATTGGCGCGAATGGCTTTGCTCGCCTCACCGACGATTCGTTGGTTGGTGAGAATCAGGAAGATCATGGTATGGCGCGGCCGAACGGTCGAGAGAATGAGCTGTACCAGCCGGGATACTGTCATTTTATTCCGTGGCATGGACCGCAGCTTGGGAATTTGCTGGAATTGTGGGCGAATCTGGTGGGGTTGGGAGAGTGGCGGGTTGGTGAAGAGGGTGTGCTGGGTGGGATTGAGAAGTTTAGGGAGGCGGATACGGAGGAGCATTCGCACAAGTATCAGATCTTTGCTCAATGGTGAGCCACTGCCGGAGGAGCCAAGACCATTTATCTGCAGTAAGTACTCATTGCCTTTGACCGATCTTCCTGACTAATTTTGTTTCTTGATGTGCCATTGCAACGTATCCTACCACGAGTGATGCCACATCATGCGACTGCAGCGTCACGTATACATGCGTCTATGGGTGAGCGAGCTTCTTCAGTCCGGGAATTTGAGAACTGACACCTGTTTTAGAATGACTGCCACTGCGGGTGGATGGGACGAAAATTTGCGACAATCAAAGATGGGCCATAGGTGGTAAGTCAAAGCTTTTCCATGGACCCTGATCAGACAAGTAAACTATTTCAGCTGTTTAGGAAATACTGTATATCCAGTAGTCAGCACCGTCGCCGACCACGGTTTCCGTGCTTTGAACAACGATCCGTAAGCATTATGCTCTCTTAGAGAAATGCCAGCTGCTAACATCCAAATAGTATCATCACCAGCATAGCCTATGGCTGGCCACTTCAAAGCTATCAGCCTTCATCCTTCGCCAATCAGCAGAATAAACCATCCAGCATAGCTAGTGCTCAATACCAGAAGCGACAAGAAGTACTTGCAAGCTTGATAGGAGAGTATGCAGGGTCTGAAATCGATTGCAATAAATGTGATGTGTTCGTTGATGAATCGGGACGAGAGTTCTATCATCCTCATTAGCGGGGAGATGATACACGTCTACACCTGCAGGAACGACGACGGCTGCTGCAATGCACCAGATGCAAGAGACGGGTGGAGCTACGAAGGCGGGAAGCACGCCTGTGCATAAGGTGCCGAA
>Ga0302325_10028806_pt1 | contig 11484 bp, 12 predicted proteins | sample Palsa_T0_2_FD_201948 | JGI IMG/M metagenome (GOLD analysis project Ga0302325, IMG submission 201948) | Peat permafrost microbial communities from Stordalen Mire near Abisko, Sweden - Palsa_T0_2 | ecosystem: Environmental > Terrestrial > Soil > Palsa > Peat permafrost | place: Sweden: Abisko... | reverse complement strand
ACCCCGAACAGGGCGGTCGAGGTGTCCCCGAAGCGCACTTCCTTGCCCACCGTGTTGCCCACCGTCGAGTGCACCCCGGCGGCCTGGACGGCAGGGTTCTGCCCGTGCTCGGCATAGGAGGTGAACCCCACCCACACCCCGAAGATGATCACCATGGCGGCCAAGAGGGCTGCGCCCTGGCGGATGCTTCCGACCATTTTGCCGAAGGTGTAGGTGAGGGCGAACGGCACGGCCAACAGCAGGTAGATCGACAACCAGTTGGTCAGGCCCGTCGGGTTCTCGAAGGTCGTGGCCGAGTTGGCGTTGAGAAATCCCCCGCCGTTGTTCCCCAGCTGTTTGATGGATTCCATGAAGCCGATCGGTCCTCGGGGGATGGTCTGGGTGACGCCGTTGAGCGCATTGTGGAAGCTGGCGGTCCCGGCCAGGGTCTGTACCGCTCCCTGGCCGACGAAGATGATGCCGGTAATGAACGCGATGGGAATGAAGATGTAGAGGATGGCGCGGGTGATGTCGACCCAGAAGTTCCCGATGGTCGGGGAGTTGCGCCGGGAGAATCCCCGTACCAGCCCTATGGCCACGGCAATGCCGATGGCGGGGCTCACGAACTGCTCGAAGGTGAGCGCGCCGATCTGGGAGAAGTACGACATCGTGGTCTCGCCGCCGTAGTTCTGCCAGTTTGTGTTGGTCAAGAAGGACCCCGCGGTGTTGAAGCTGAGCGCAGGCGACACGGCCCCGAGGTGCTGGGGGTTGAGCGGGAGTGACCCCTGGATACGGATGATCAGGTAGGTGATCGCCATGGCGATGGTGGAGAAGATGATCATGGAGGCGGCGTAGCGCTTCCAGTTCTGCTCCTGCTCGGGGCTGGTCCCCAAGGCGCGATAGACGGGCCGCTCGGCCCAGGCCAAGAAATGCACCCGTCCCTCGAAGACAGCGGCCATGTAGGACCCGAGATAGCGCCACGTCAAGCCGAGGGCGATGACCAGGGTGACAATGGTCCAGGTGAATCCCATGTCAGAATTTTTCGGGCTTGAACATGGCGAAGCCCAGGTAGAGGAACATCACTATGGACACCGCCAGGAGTATTCCGTCGGTGGCCGTCATACCCGGTCCAGCACCCAGATGAGTCCGAGCATCGCCAGTGCGAAAGCCACGAAACCCAGAACAGCGAGAAAGTCTGCCATGGGTCAACTATCGAAGGATCCCCGTTAACCAGAGATGAACAGATGGCGATCCGCATTAAAACGGTGTGAACGGCGGTAGTTGTGGAGACATTGGTAGAATGTGCAGCCGGCGATTCGAACTTCGGCTCGCGTGACGACCACGGCCCAGGGAGGCTCAGGACCGCTATGGCAGACTCGCCGGGCAACGCGACATCCGTGGTCACCGAACCCGAGGATGGAGCTGACGGAGTCGAGGCAGCCGGCCACTTCCGCATCTACCTGGGCGCGGCCGCGGGTGTTGGCAAGACGTACTCCATGCTCAACGAGGGTCACCGGCGAAGGCATCGGGGTACTGATGTCGTCATTGGCTTCGTGGAGACTCACGGGAGGCTGCACACCGAGGAATTGATCGCAGGTCTCGAGGTAGTGCCGCGCCGGAACGTCGAATATCGGGGAACACTCTTTGAGGAAATGGACCTCGAGGCCGTCCTCCAACGGCACCCCAAAGTGGCACTCGTCGACGAGCTGGCCCACACGAACATCCCGGGATCGGGTCACAACGCGAAACGGTGGGAGGACGTCATGGAACTCCTCAGCGCGGGAATCGACGTCATTACCACCGTCAATATTCAGCATCTGGAAAGCATCGCTGACGCAGTGGAACAGATCTCCGGCGTCGCCATCAAGGAGCGGGTTCCGGACTGGGTACTCCGCAAGGCAGATCAAATTGAACTGGTCGACTCGTCTCCCGAACAGCTTCGTCGCCGAATGCTGCACGGGAATATCTATCCGCCGGCGAAGGTTCCGCAGGCGCTGACCCACTTCTTCCGGGAAGACAATCTGATGGCGCTACGCGAGCTCGCTCTCCGCTTTCTGGCCGACGAGACCGAAGAGGAGCTGCTCGAGCACCTCAAGGCACATCACACGGGAGTCCTATGGGAGACCAGTGAGCGCATCCTCGTCGGGGTCACGGCAGCACCCGGTACCGATGCCATTGTGCGAAGAGCCTCCCGGATGGCCTCGCGGATCAAGGCAGAGCTTCACATTCTGCACATCGTTTCCGGCGAAGGCAACGGGCGCAAAGACGAGAAGCAGTTGAGCACGCTGCGGCAGTTGGCCACCGACGTCGGCGCCCACTGGAACGAAGTGCAGGCCGAAGATCCCGCACAAGCCCTTTTTGAGTTCGCCCAAGCCCATCAGATCACGCAGATCGTCGTCGGCTCGAGTGCCAGAAGCCGTTGGCAGGAGTTGAAGAGTGGAGGCTCCATAGTGAGGAAGATCTCGGTACTGGCGGCACCCGCTGGCATCGACGTGCACATCATCGCGAGGCGTGACCAGGGCTGAGTGCTGACCTCAGGTCAGGCTCCTTGTGCTTCCCCGGCGCGACGCTATGCTGTGCGAGTGCCCAGCACGCCACCCTATCGAGTCGTGCAATGGACGACGGGAAACGTCGGGAAGAGCTCGGTAAACGCGATCGTGGCGAACCCTTTGCTCGATCTCGTCGGGTGCTACGCCTGGTCACCAGAGAAGGTTGGTCGCGACGTCGGTGAGTTGTGCGGGATCGAACCACTGGGCGTCGTCGCCACGAACGACATCGATGCGCTCCTCGCGCTGAAGCCGGACTGCGTGGTCTACAACCCGATGTGGCTCGACACCGGCGAACTGGAGCGCATCTTGTCAGCAGGTGCGAACGTCGTGGCGACGGCGGCGTTCATTACAGGGCACAACCTCGGTGCCGGTCGAGATCGCATCGCCGAGGCGTGCCGGCGGGGGCGATCGACCATGTTCGGCACCGGCATCAGCCCCGGCTTCGCCGAGTTGCTGGCCATCGTGTCGGCGACCATCTGCGACAGGGTCGACAAGATCACGGTCAACGAGGCGGCGGATACGACCTTCTACGACTCCCCCGCCACCGAAATCCCGGTGGGCTTCGGCAAGCCGATCGGAGATCCTGATCTCCAGTCAATGACAGCACACGGAACTGCCGTCTTCGCCGAAGCGGTGCGGATGGTCGGCGATGCGCTCGGAGTCGAGCTCGACCATGTGTATTGCGAGGCCGAGTACGCCCAGACAACGGCCGATCTCGACCTCGGCTCGTGGACCATCGCCGCGGGATGTGTCGCCGGAGTGGCGGCGAGTTGGAAGGGAACCATTCGCGGCAGGGTCATCGTCGAGCTCAACGTCCGCTGGCGCAAGGGCGCCACACTCGATCCGGACTGGAAGATCGATCAGGACGGTTGGGTGATCCAGATCGATGGAAGGCCGACGGTCACAGCAAACGTGAGCTTTCTCCCGCCGCCCGACTTCGAGGCCGAAACAATTGCCGATTTCATGGTGCTCGGTCACATCATGACGGCAGCCCCCCCGCTTAACGCGATTCCAGCCGTCGTGGCGGCGGCGCCCGGGATTGCGACGTACAACGACCTGCCACTGGTTCTTCCCCGCGGCACCGTTGCGCTCGACTAGCTCGCTGGTCAGGACGTCGCACCCGCACTCGACCAAGGCAACGATTGGTTCAGGTAGGGTCCCCGCCATGACGCCGGAGGAGATGGCCGATCTCGTGCACCTGCGCCGGACCCGTGACCTCATCGACCGCGCCTACGCCCAGCCCCTCGACGTCCCGGCCATGGCACGGACCGCGCTCATGTCGCCTGCCCATTTCTCGCGCAAGTTCCGCGCCGCGTACGGGGAGACTCCCTACTCCTATCTCATGACACGGCGCATCGAGCGCGCCAAGGCACTCCTGCGTCAAGGCGCCTCGGTCACCGAGACCTGCTTCGCCGTGGGCTGCACGTCGCTGGGCTCTTTCAGTTCGCGCTTTACGGAGATCGTCGGCGAAACTCCGTCGCAGTACCGGGGGCGCGACCACCGCGACCTCGAGGTCGTGCCCGCGTGCGTGAGCATGTTCGCAACCCGGCCGCAGCGAGCCGCCGTCACGGTCTGAGAACCGGTTGACCCGCCACAACGCCGAGACCGAGCAGGATCGGAGAAGCGCCCGTCGGGTAGGAGTTCTTATGATGACCGCATGGCTCTCACCGTTTCCGCAATGTTCATACCCGTCCACGACCCCGACGCTGCGCTGGGCTTTTACCGCGACGCGCTCGGGCTCGACGTGCGCGCCGACGTGACATCCGAGGGCTTCCGCTGGATCACCGTTGGTGCCCCGGGTCAGGACGTCGACATCGTGCTGTCCCAGCCGCACGGCGGTCGTTCGCCGGCCGAAGGAGACGCCCTTCTGTCGCTGGTCACCCAAGGGTCGCTCCAAGCGGCCATCTTCCGCTCCGACGACCTCGACACGACGTTCGAGAAGGTGCAGGCATCGGGTGCCGAGGTGCTCCAGGAGCCGACATCCCAGCCCTGGGGGGTGCGCGACTGCGCGTTCCGCGACCCCTCCGGCAACCTCGTCCGCATTGCCCAGGCCTGAATCGTCACATGCGCGGCATCCGTCCGGGGTGAGTCCGTCGGCGTCGGCGACAATCCCGACGGCGTGATGGGTACAGTGCGGAACATGGAGCGCGACGCATGATCGAGCAGGGGGAGAACGACGACCGGAGCGCGGAGTGGGCCTCCTTGAAAGGCCGCTACCTCCGGCCTCTGGGCGAACGACCGCCCTCATCGGGAAGGGGCCTCCATCACTTTGCGGTGCTCTGCAGCGATGTGGAACGGACCATCATGTTCTACCAGGACCTCCTCGAGTTTCCCCTGGTCGAGCTGTTCGAGAACCGTGACTACCGCGGGTCCACCCATTTCTTCTTTGACGTCGGCCAGGGCAACTACTTGGCCTTCTTCGATTTCCCGGGCCTCGATCTCGGGACGTACCGCGAAGTACTCGGAGGGCTCCATCACATCGCCATCTCCGTCACCCCCGAGCAGTGGCAGCGACTGGTAGCCAAGCTGGAGGGGGCCGGGATCGAAACTCATATTGTCAACGGGACGTCGGCCTATTTCCCTGGACCTGATGGCGAACGACTCGAGCTGCTGTCGTATCCACTCAACGACATGTACGGAACGATTGTCGGCTGACGCCGCTTCCTGCGCTCAAGTCGAGGTAAAACGCCAGCGAGTGGCCCCGCCGGGGTCAATGGTCAGGACTGAAGTTGCCTGCTGCACCCTGAGGCGGAAGATGGTCCATGGGGGAGGTCCGGCTGAAGGGGCGCTGAACTCTGCAGTGAGGGCGATGCCTGATTCGTCCACTCGAGCCGGCCATCCTGCCGCGTTCCACCGCCCGGCCATGGTCGCAACCGTGGCCGGGTCGGTGACCTTCTCGGCCACACCTTCGACCACGAGGTCGAACTCGTGCGTGGCCACACTCAATGTGCAGCGGGGGTCGCGCCCGAGGTTTTTCCCTTTGCGGGTTTGCTCTCCGGTCTCGAACCAGAAACTCCCCTCCTGCCAGAGCGCGCCGACGCCCGTCACGTGTGGGCTCCCGTCAGGGTTGATCGTCGCCAACCAGCTCGTGTGTCGATCCGGGCCGCCGGTCCCCGGGGCTTGGGTCACCCCCCGCGCCAGTCGCTCTTCGACGGTGGCCCATGCGACGATCGGAAGCCCGTAGAGTCCAGCCAGATTGGTCGCTTTCATAGCGGTAGAGACGGACCGCAAGAGGGAGACTCATCGCTCGGCAGACCGATCCCACGGCCCGTTCGAGTCGGGCTGAACGAGCCGGCGTGGCCCGGACGGTACAGAATGAAGCAGTGCACGGGGGATCGCAGGCCTACGACCGGATCGGCGTGGGCTACGCCGCCGTCCGCCGGCCCGATCCCCGCCTGGCCGCGATGATCCACCAGGCCATCGGCGATGCCGAGACCGTTCTGAACGTCGGCGCAGGCACGGGGTCCTACGAGCCCCTCGACCGCGCCGTCGTGGCCGTTGAACCGTCGTCGGTGATGCTGGCCCAGCATCGGGGGTTTCGGCGAGTCCAGGGCATGGCCGAACATCTGCCGTTTGGCGACGCCGCCTTCGACGTGGCGATGGCCGTCCTGACCGTGCATCACTGGGACGACCTCGATCGGGGGCTGGCCGAGCTGAGTCGGGTCAGCCGTCGTCAGGTCGTCTTCACCTGGGATCCCGAACACCGGCCTCAACTGTGGATCATGGCGGACTACGTCCCCGCCATCGGTGCCATGGAAACCGCCCGCTTCGCCTTCGTGCCCCACATCGTGTCGGCGCTCGGCGCACACACCGTGTCGACCTTTGAGATTCCGCACGACTTCACGGACGGCTTCCAGGCCGCCTTTTGGCGCCGGCCCGAGATGTACCTCGACCCGGCCGTCCGCTCCGCCAGTTCGACCTTCGCCTCCCTGCCCCCTGAGGCGGTCGAGCCGGGGGTCGAACGACTGCGTAGGGATCTCGAGTCCGGCCATTGGTACAGGACCTACGGTGACCTTCTTTCCAAAGAGCGGATCGATTGGGGCTATCGCCTCATTGTGGCCGGAGGAGCGAAATCGTGAAGAACCTGATGGTGATCTCGAGCGACGGCCATGCGACGGCGCGGATGGAGGAGTACCGGGGGTACCTCGACGCCGAGTTCCGGGACGAATTCGACGCCTTCGTCGTCGAGTACCAGCGCGTGGGCTCGAGGAATTTCGACCCCCCGGCCCTGCGGCAGCGCCTGGACCCCGAGCTCGTCGAGTCCTGGAAGGAGCACATGGTCGATCACGGTCGTCTCGAAGGAAGCTCCGATCCGCACGCCCGGCTCAGAGAGCTCGATCGCGAGTGCATCGCAGCCGAGGTCCTGTTTCCCGACTTCGGCCTGCCGTTCGAGCTGTACTCGCCGGGACTGGCGGCCGCCAAGGGCTACCCACCTCCTGACCGAGCGCACGTCCGTGCCGCCAAACGGGCCCACAACAGGTGGGTGGCCGACTTCTGCGGCGTCGCCCCCGAGCGGTTCGCTGGCATGGCGGTCGTCGACTGGGCCGACGTGGAGGACGCGGTCGAGGAGATCACCTGGGCCAAGAACGCCGGGCTCAAAGGCATCGTGCTGCCGTTCTTCGATCCGACCCTGCCGCTCTACCACCCTCGCTTCGATCCGATCTGGTCAACGCTCGAGGACCTCGATCTGGTCGTCAACAGCCATCAAGCCCTGTCGGGTACTTCGAACGTCCCGGCGCACACGAGCGGGGTCCGTCATCCCTCCTCCGCCATCCGGCTCTCCGCGGGCTGGCTCCTCTTCATCGTCCACGACCTGCTCCCCCATGTCATCTGGGGCGGGGTGCTCGAGCGCCACCCGGCGCTGAAGTTCGTGGTGACCGAGTCAGGTTCGAGCTGGGTCGTGGCCGCACTCGCCGACATGGACTTCGCCTACCGGGGCAGCTACCTGCGTGGCGATATCCGCGACGCCCTCACCCTCAGTCCCAGTGAGTACTTCGCCCGGCAGTGCTATCTCGGCTCCTCCATCTTCTCCCGGGCGGAGATAGAGGGCCGTCATGCCATCGGCGTCGACAAGATGATGCTCGGCGAGGACTATCCCCACCACGAAGGGACCTTTCACAGCGGTACCGGGCACTACTTCCGGGCCACGCTGGGCACGGCAGGGGTTCCGGAGCACGAGGCCAGGGCCATGCTCGGGGAGACCGCCGCCACCGTCTTCGGGTTCGACACGACGGCGCTGGCTCCCGTTGCCGCTCGACTTGGGCTGCAGGCGGAAGACATCCTCCGGGACCCCGGGGAGGACCTCTTCCCGCTCGGCGACGTCAACAAGCCCTTCGTGTAGGAGCCGGTACCGGGGCCCGGGAAGGTGGCGGCGGCCCGGCGGGAGTGCGCGAAGCTGGGGGCCCACGTCGCTCCGGCGCGCACGAGAGGAAGGTGTGGTGGCGAACGGTAGTGGGCTCCTTACCAGGTCCGCCCCCGAGGGGACGGACCCTCCGCCATCGCTTCTTTCTCCGGCGCCGTCTCGGAACCATCCCGGTCCCGACATGGCCTCGCGGCGGGTGCGCCGCAACCGCGCCATCGCGCTCCTGATCCTCTTGGCGCTGATCGCCGCGCTCTGGCTGAGCCTGGGGCGGGCCCACTCGGGCACGGCGGCTCCGCCCCCCCATCGGCACCCTCACCAGCGGGCTGCCATCACTCCCAAGACCAATCCCCGACTCGACCCCGATTGGGAGGGCGACGGAAAAGCGGTCTCCATGGCCTTCGGCGGCGACGTCAACTTCCCTTCGGGCAGCACGCTGGGTGACCGCCTGGCGGATGACCCCGCCACCGCACTCGGTACCGGGGTCCCCGCGCTCCTCTCGGGGGTGGACCTCAGCATGGTCAACCTGGAGACGGCGCTCACCGATGGCACCTGCCCCGACCCGCAGCCGAAGACCTACGACTTCTACGCCCCCGCCAGTGCGATCACGGCGCTGCAGTCGGCGGGCATCAGCCTGGTCACCGAGGCGAACAACCACGGGGAGGACTGCGGCCCGGCCGGCCTGCAGATGGCGCTCTCGGCCCGCGCCCAGTCCCGGTACACGATCCTCGGCATCGGGCAGACCGCAGCAGAGGCCTTCACGCCGTATCAGGTGACCATCGACGGCCAGCACATCGGCATCATCGCGGCCACCCAGGTGATCGACGACAACCTCCAGGACACATGGACGGCGACCGCGACACAGCCGGGGTTGGCCTCGGCCTACTCCGTCAGCGATCTGGTCTCGGCCGTGGAGGCGGCCCGAAAAATCGACGACACCGTCGTCGTCTTCCTCCACTGGGGCGTCGAGCTGGACGCCTGCCCTGACCCGCTGCAGGAACCGCTGGCCGCTGCGCTGGTCCAGGCCGGAGCCGACATCGTCATCGGCAGCCACGCCCACGTCCTGCTGGGCGGCGGGTACCTCGGTTCGGCCTACGTCGACTACGGGCTCGGTAACTTCGCCTTCTACAACACTCCACCTCCGACTGATCAGAGCGGGTCTCTGGTGATCACGGCCACCGGTCGCCACATCGACAGCGTCACGTGGCGACCGGCGCTGATACAAAACGAGTTGCCGGTGCCGCTTTCCGGCGCCGCCGCCACCGCGGCCCTGCAGAACTGGACGAACGCCCGCACCTGTACCGACTTGACCCCAGCGGCGAGCGCCTCGGTGGCCAGCACCGCCACGGAGACCTCCCCCCCTCCGGCCGCGGTCGTGCAGCAGCTGTCGCAGGACACTTGAGGCGCGCCAGCGAGCGCCCGCGAGCCCTGTGATCGAATGGGAGGATGAGCGAGTACAGGGACCGTTGGATCGAGTGCACCGACAGCGCCCTCGTGGTGCGGGGCTACTACTTTCCCTGGGGCACCAAGCGGATCCCGTACGGCTCCATCAACGCGTTGGATCGCTTCTCCATGACGGCACTGCGGGGGAAGGGCCGTATCTGGGGCTCCGGCGACTTCCGGCACTGGGCCAACCTCGATCCGCAGCGGCCCCACAAGTCGGTGGGCTTCTTCCTCGACGTGGGCCGCCGTGTCATCCCGTTTCTCACCCCGGACGATCCCGAGACGTTCGAGCGGGTGCTCCGCGCCCACATCCATCCGGCGCCGGCCCGCTGAGCCGGAGGGTGCTCAGAGGGCGGCGAGCACCTCTTCGGCCGAACTGGCCGAGAGCCCGGGGCCCGGCTCCACCCCGAGCCAGGTGACGATGCCGTCGTCGATGATGGCCGCGTAGCGCTGGGACCGGGAGCCGAGTCCGACGCCGCTGCCGTCCATGGGCAGGCCCACCGCGGCGGTGAACTCCCCGTTGCCATCGGAGAGCATGAGCACCGAGGTGCCCACACTCTGATCGCGGCCCCAGGCGCCCATGACGAAGGGGTCGTTCACCGACAGGCAGACGATCTTGTCGACTCCTTTGGCCTTGAGCTCCTCGGTGCGCATGACGAAGCCGGGCAGGTGGTGATCCGAGCAGGTCGGGGTGAAGGCACCCGGCACGGCAAAAAGAACGACCTTGCCGGTTCCCAGCACCTCTCCCGAGGTGGTGGGAGCCGGCCCGCTGTCGCTGAACGTGAAGACCTTTACGTCCGGGATCGGGTCGCCGATAGCAATCGTCATGCGGTGTCCTCCGTGTGTCGGGTGCCGGCGGCCAGGTTGCCACATCGGCGGCTGCCACCCGCAATCGTTGCCGAGCATGTAGCCTGCCCGGCAACCTCGCGTGTCAGGCGGGGCTTGCCTGGAGAGCCATGACTTGGGGGGGGTTTGCCATGCCACATGCATTTGACCGGAGGTCGTTCCTGGCCGGCGGGGTCGCACTGGGGGCCGGTCTGGTCGCCCTGGAGTCCTCCTCCGGGTGGGCGGGGGCCTCGCTCACCAACGGTCCGGGGCGAAACGGCATCTCGACGGCCAAACCGAAGCGGGGCGGCTCGATCGTGTTCGGCATCGACACCGAAGAGGGCGGGTTCGACCCGACCTCGGCCCGCTGGGACGAAGGCGGCTTCCTCTACGGACGCACCGTGTTCGACCCGATCGCCATCGTCACCGCGGCCGGCAAGGTCGAGCCGTATCTGGCCCAGTCGATCACCTCGAACCCGGACTTCACCCAGTTCACCATCACCCTGCGCCCGAACATCGTCTTCCACGACGGCACGCCACTGGACTCGGCCGCCCTTCTTTTGAACCTGCAGAAACAACAGGCCTCGATCCTCACCGGGCCGGCCTTCCAGAACATCGCCTCGTCGCAGGTCACCGGGCCGCTCTCTGTGTCGATCACCATGAAGCAGCCCTGGGAGCCGTTTCCCTACGCCCTGGCCCAGGCCCAGACGGGATACGTGGCGGCCCCCTCCATGCTCAACAACCCGAACGGCACCACGCACCCGATCGGCACCGGTCCGTTCACCTTCGGCGAATGGATCCCCAACAGTCACTTCACCGCCAACGCCAACCCGCACTACTGGCGCAAGGGGCTCCCTTACCTGAGCTCCATCACCTTCAAGCCGATCATCGACCCCTCGGCCCGCGTCGACGCCCTGGAGTCGGGCACCATCGACATCATGCACACCAACACGCCGCAGTCGTTCGGGTCCTTCCGCCACAACACCAAGTGGGCCTACGTGGACAACAGCGGCGCCATTCTGGGGCAGCCCGATGTCAACTGCGTGATGCTCAATACCGCCGCCCCGCCCTTCAACAACAAAACGCTGCGCACCGCCATGGCCAAGGCCAGCAACTCCGAGCGCTACGCCAAAATCATCGACCTCGGCATCAACGAGCCCATGACGGGGCTGTTCCTCCCCGGTAGCCCGTACTACACCAAGTCCGCCTATCCGACGCCCGACCCCAAGGGCGCGGCCAAGCTGGTCAAGCAGGTCGAGACGCAGACCGGCCAGCCGGTCGCCTTCACGCTCACCGCCACCAACAACCCCGAAGTGGAGCGGGCGGCCG
>Ga0302325_10028805_pt1 | contig 11484 bp, 6 predicted proteins | sample Palsa_T0_2_FD_201948 | JGI IMG/M metagenome (GOLD analysis project Ga0302325, IMG submission 201948) | Peat permafrost microbial communities from Stordalen Mire near Abisko, Sweden - Palsa_T0_2 | ecosystem: Environmental > Terrestrial > Soil > Palsa > Peat permafrost | place: Sweden: Abisko... | reverse complement strand
ATGAGGCCGTTCGTTTTTCTGGTCGCATCTGTTGCCGCGCTCGGTGGATTGCTCTTCGGCTATGACACCGGAGTGATCTCGGGCGCGATTCTATTCATCTCGCGTGATTTTGCGCTAGCGACGCAACTGCAAGAACTGACGATCAGCGTCGTGTTGGTCGGCTGCATCGTTGGGTCCGCGGTGGCCGGGACGACCGCGGATCGGATCGGACGACGCGTGACCTTACTGGCAGCCGGCGTTATCTTTGCCGTCGGCGCGCTCGGCTCGGCCTTTGCGCCGACCATCGACGTTCTTCTCGTCGCGCGCTTTGTCGTCGGAATCGCGATTGGATTCTGCTCGGTCGTCGCGCCGTTGTACATTTCGGAAGTCGCTCCGGCCGATGTTCGAGGCGCACTGGTGTCGCTGTATCAATTCGCGATCACCATCGGCATATTGGCCGCATTCTTGGTCGACTATGCGCTCGCGGGTTCCGGCGCATGGCGCTGGATGCTGGGCCTTGCGATCGTTCCGTCGTTGATTCTAATCGTCGGGATGCTGCCGCTCCCGGAAAGTCCGCGCTATCTCTTCAAGATCAACGATCTCGTAGCGGGGCGAAAGGAATTGCGACGCATCGCCGGCCGCGATGAGGTCGGGGTTGAAGAAACGGCGATCGTAGACTCGCTCAAAGTGCACGGTTCGGGTTTCGCCGCGTTTGCGGCGCCGGGGGTGCGCTACGCGCTCGTACTCGGCATTGCTCTAGCGATGTTGCAACAGCTCACCGGTATCAACACGGTGATTTACTACGGCCCGCACATCTTTCAGTTGGCCGGCATCGCCTCGAATGAGGCGGCAATTCTTGCTACGGCGCTCGTCGGCGTGGTGAACGTGCTGCTAACGCTGGTCGCAATCTTCTTTGTCGATCGTATCGGGCGCAAACCATTGCTTTATGCGGGCTGCACCGGCATGTTCATAGCGTTAACCGCACTCGCGTTCGCGTTCGCGCAGCCGCATCTGGGCGGTTCGCTCGCTACGATTGCGCTGGTGAGCTTGATGGTCTACGTCGGATCGTTTGCCTACAGTTTGGGGCCGATTCTTTGGATCCTGATCTCCGAGATCTTCCCGTTACAAGCGCGCGGATTGGGTATGAGCATCTGTACCTTGAGTAATTGGGTCGCGAATCTGCTGGTCTCGCTCTTCTTTCTCTCGATGGTGCAGGCGCTCGGCGCGTCGTTCACCTTCGCGATCTATGCCGCGCTATGCATCGTGACCATCGTCGTGGTGGCGCGGGGAGTGCCCGAGACCAAACGCGAAATTCTAGAGGAGATCTCACTGGCGCGGGGCCCGAGCCCCGCGCGGCCGGAGGGAATTCCATGAGCCGCGCATTCGTGAAAGACGATAGCGACGGGCCGGAACCTCGTTTCGAACGCCGTCCCGTCAGCACGCTTCCCAACTATGTAACGCCTCGCGGCCTGGGGCTCTTGCGCGAGCAACTCGCCCATGCGCAAGCGGTCGACGACGCGCGCGAGGCCGAGTACCTCGCGGAGCGGATTGATTCGGCGATCGTGATCGACCCCGCGGCGCATCCGCAGGGGGTGGTTGAATTCGGCGCTAGCGTCCGGGCCCACGACGGCGCCGGCCGTGAATTGCGCGTGCGGATCGTCGGCGAGGACGAGGCCGACCCGCTCCACGGAACGATCAGCTGGGAATCGCCGATCGCGCGGGCCCTCACCGATCACCGGGTCGGGGAACGGGTGGTCGTCCGGCGGCCGGCCGGGCCGATCGAGTACACCATTGACGAGGTCCGCTACGAGTAGCACACAGGGTAAAGATACCGTAAGCCTGAGCCCCGCCTTAAGGGGGGCGGCGAGCAGAGGTCTGCTATAATCGGGGGGCCATGGCATCCATCACTAGCTTGAATAGCTCTCTGGTCAACCAGACTGGGCAGACTCAAGAAAGCCTGCTCCAGCAGTTCAACCAGCTTTCATCCGGGAAGCGCGTTAATAGCGCCGCGGACGACGCGGCCGGCTATGCGATAGCGACCTCGCTCAACACGCAAGCTGCCGCCGCAAGTACCGCCTCCGACAACATTCAAGACGCTTATAACGCGACCAACGTCGCGCAAGGTGCATTGCAGCAGCTGACCGGAGTGCTTCAACAGGTTAACAACCTCGCCGTCCAAGGCGTCAACTCGTTCCTGAGCCCCGCCGACCGCGCGGATCTGCAAGCGGAGAGCAATCAGCTCATCCAACAGGCGAACACGATCGCTTCGTCGGTCAACTTCAACGGACAGCCGCTGCTCAACGGTTCGCTCGCCGGGCCGCAAGCCGGAAGCGCCGCCACCGCCACGGTGACGAACAACGACATCGTGCAAAACGGCGGCACCGTTGTGACGCAGGTCGCGGCCGCTAACGCCAACTTCCAAGCGCCGCCAACCGGCGCCGCGCAAGGTTTCGGCGGAACGTCGACGACGAACTCGACGGTTCAAGTTCAGGTGGTCAACAACAACGGCGTGGCCGCTGCGGTTGCGACCGTGCTGAACAACGCCACCGGCCAAACCGTGACGTCTGCACCGGTTGCCGCCGGCGGCACGATCACCGGTGTTCAGAACGTCAACATCCAGGTCGGCAACATCTCGCTGGCCGATGTTGGACAGACGGCGACGATTCAGATCGCGCAAGCCACGCCCGCAAATTCACAGAATAGCGCGCTTACCGTGCAGAGCGGCGCAAACGAAGGCCAGACGACGAATGTTGCGATTCCCGGCGTCAGCTCGTCGACGTTGCAAATCAATAACGTGAACCTGTCGAGTAGCCTAAGCTCAACGCAGGCGATCGGTCAGATTCAAAACGCGCTTAATTCGCTCACGACGGCGCAAGCGCAACTCGGCGCGCAGCAAGTTGCGTTGCAAACGGCTGCCCAAGCGAACGACACGTACGCGAACAATCTCACCAGTGCCGCGTCGAACATCACCGACGAGAACTACGGCCAAGGTGTGACGCAGTCGACGCTGTCGCAGCTTCAGCAGCAGATTCAGTTCGCGTTGCAGGCCAAGAACAACGTCAATGCCTCGGCCGTTTTGGGCCTCTTTGGCTAACAGAGACTTTTAGATCTCGATGAGGCTCGCGCGGCCGCGTTTGGAGAGCCTCCTTTCTGCGCGTTCGCCGAAGATTCTCGCGGCGATTGCGACAGCGGGCTATGCCAAGAGCAGCGTCGTCCGCACCTACGCACGCATGCTAGGTCCTTCGGCCGTGTGCGATTGCCGCGAAGCCCGCGACGTGATCGATTTTGCGCAACGCACCGCCGGCGCGCTCGTCAGCGGTGACGCTCGCGGAGAAGCGAGCGTTGCGCAGCAGCGCATCGCCGCCGCCGGCGACGCCATGGCGTGGACCGAGTTTGTCACCAACCTGTGGGACCGTCCGTACGAGCATGCCGCCTTCGTCTTCGAGAATCTGGAAGACGCCGTCGACAACACCGAAGCGATGGAATTCCTGGCGCGGTTGCTCGCGCGAACGCCCGCGCAGCGCAGCATTGCCATCTGCTCGCGGCGCGGTCCTCCGCTGAGTCTGGGCCGGTTTGCACCACCGCATGAAGTGCTCACCTTGCGGGAGGGCGAGCTTGCATTCGACGCAGGCGAAATACGCGATGCTTTTCGGGAGACGAGTGTGCCCAATCGCACAGTGGATCGCGTCGCCGAGATCACGCGCGGCTGGCCCGTTGCAGTTCTGCTTTTCGAACGGCTTGCTCGTGCGTCGCGTTTGAACGTCGCTCTCGAGCGCGCCGAATCACTGGATTTTTCGGATCTCTACGACTATTTGGCGCAAGAGGCGCTTGCCGCGCTGCAGCCCGCTCAGTTTCAACGGCTCCTGGCGGTCGCCGCGATTCCGGGCGCAACAGGTGAGGAAGTCGGGCTCGTTCTCGAAGATCCCGAGGCTCCGGATGCGCTGGTAGCCGCTACGTCGGCGTCGGCGTTCGTCTATCGGCTGGCTGAAGGTTCATACGAGGCTCATCCGCTCGTGCGGGCGATGCTTCGCGAGCGCTACGCTGCGCGCTGCCACGAGTTGCTATTGCTCGGTGCCCAGCGTCTAGCGGCGAGCGATCCGCTGCGTTCCGCCCGGTTGTACCAAATCGCCGGCGACAACGATCGAGCTGCTGCGCTGCTCGAAGGCAAGCGCGTGATCTTTGCCGATGAGGTTCCATCCCGCTTTGCCGAGATCGTGAGCGGCTTCGACGTCCCCGTACTCTTACGTCATCCTTCGATCTGGTCGAACGCCCTCATTCACCGCTCGATCGCGATATCGCAGCGGCAGTGGCTCTACGAGGCGCTCGCCGTCCGTGAGCGTCTGGATGAAGCCACGCCGCTCGAAACGCGCGTCAACGTTTTGACCGGCCTTGCCAATATCATGACCAATCTCGGTCGCCACGACGACGCCCTCGCGGTGCTCGAGAAGTTCACCTGGGGCGACGAAACGCTGCCGGAGCGGTACTACGCGGTGGCGCAACTGATTCGCGCGGCGATCGCTGTTCGCCGCGGGCAGTTCGTGCGCGCAATGGAAATGTGGAGCACGATCGAGCCCACCTTCGAAGACGTGCTTTCGACGCGTGCGATCGGTCTGGAAGAGATCGTTGCGCGCGTGCACCATTTTAAAGGTAAACGTGAAGAGGAGCGCGCGAGCTTCGACCGGTCGATCGCGCTCGCGAATGAGTCGGGATTAGCGGTCGTGCGCGCGCTGGCGTTGCAAGAAGCGCTTTTTGCCGCGTGGTTCGCGGGCGAAGATGCCCTCGTCGCGCAGTACGCGCGCGAACTCGAACGCGCCGTCGCACCCAATACTGCTTTGGGCACGGAAGTCTTCCGCAACAGCATTCGTGGAGACATCACGCTCGCGCTGCGCGAGGAAACGTTCGAGCGATTCCGCTTTCGGCACTACGCGGCGCTCATGGCCTGTAGCCGTGCCCCGCGCTCGGAGCGCACGCGATTTGCGGAAGCGGCGCTCGACGCCGCCAAGAGTTCCGACGAACCCGCCTGCTGCGCCGTCGCTGCGGTGGCGCTTGCAGAATGCGATCCTACGGTGCGCGATGAGTTGGCGGCGCAGGCACTCGTGTGGGCGCAACGCACGGATTCAGCGGTGCTGCGACGCGCCGTCGATGCGTATTTCAACGGTTCGGCGAGCCTCGGTCTGCTCGAACCCATGATTCGCCGGCTTCGCGATGAGCCGGGTCGCCGTCGTACGCGCGATGTCGAAGCGCCGGCAATCGGGGTTCTCACCGGAACGGTCACCATCGGTCTCTCGCCGGTGCGCCTTGCACCGCGCGAGCGGGAGTTGCTCTTCTATCTCGCCTTGGCGCAACGTCCGTGCAGCCGCGCCGAGTTGGTGGAAGCCATCTGGCCGAAGAGCGCCGAGCGATCGCCCTCGGTACTACGCGTCTACGTGAGCCGCATCCGAACGCGCATGCGCGACCCCGATATCATCACGCTTCTGGAATCCGGCGACTATCAGATCGCGCCCTACGTGCGGGTCGACCTCGACGACATGGAGGAGATGCTGAGGGTTGCCGCCCGGCAACACGCTCTTTCCGAAGAGCTTCGCGAGCGTCTTTCCGGCCACGTGCGATCGTACGGCTACGAAATTCCAGCTTCGATGAGTTCCTGGGAATGGTTCGCGCCCTTCTCAGGACGCGCGCTTGAACTCGCTCGCCGGGCAGCGCTGCTGCTAGCCGGCAACGCAATCGAACGGGGTGTCCCATCCGAGGCACGCGAGCTCGCGGATCGCCTTATCGCGTTCGATTCATTTGACGAAGCCGCATGGGAAACGATGATTCGCGCATCGCTCGCTGCAGGCGACGTCATGTCGGCGCGTCGCTCCTACAGAAAATTCTCAGAATTACTTGCCAAAGAACTTGGTTCCGATCCGTCGTCAAAGCTTCGCGAACTTGTCACGCTGCTGTAGCGCCTGGCTGCTACGATGCAGCGCATGCGACAAATTCTGCAGCGTTCGTTTTTTGTCTATGGGAGCTTTGCCCTAGCGGCCATCGTCGTTGGCTGTGGCGGCGGCGGCAGGGGCTTGACGCCCGCAACGACGGCAACGCCGTCACCGTCACCGTCAGCGACGGCGTCGCCCACGCCAACGTCCGATACGCAGGCGCTTTCGCCGACCGGCGGCGCAACCGCATCGCTTCCCGCATCGAGCGGGATCGCAGGAGCGTCGGTCGTGTTCCCAGCTTCCAGCAATCTCCCAAGCGGTGTAAGCGTGACGTTCAACGCGTCGAGCGCGCTGTCGCCGCCGGCAGCTCAAGGCAAGAAGCGCCCAATGATCAGTGCCAGCGCGCTGGCCTTTTGGGAAATGACGTTCAGCGGGTCCACCGCTTCGGGCGTGACGTTTAATGGGAATGTCACGGTGACGATCCCGACGCCGAGCGGGACCAGCGGAACGAGTTTGCTGCTGGAGATCTTCGATGGAGCGAACCTCGTCGCAACCTGCGCGCCAACCGTTAGTGGAAGCAACACGGTTTTTACGTGCCCGAGTCCGCAAGTCAACCTCGGCGATACCTATTGGATCGAAATCATCTCAGGATCGGCGCTTGCCGCCGGCTGCGTCGTTCCCATTGCCGCTTCACCTGCCGGGCCGCACCTGCTCTACTATACCGACGCTGGGAACAACGTCGTCGATTCGTTTGATGTTTGCGCGCAACCGACCAGTGGGATCACGCAGACGTTTACTCTGCCGGCCGGAACGTTGTCATCTTCGGCCACCGACGGTGGTGAGATTCGCTTCGACCGATTCTCGGCACCCGGAGACCCGCGCGTCTTTGTGCTCGGCGCGAACAACACGATCGTATATCTCGACGTAACCACCGCACCGGGCACGGTCTTACAAACGTTGACCTTTACCGGCACACCGCACCACTTTGCGGCGAACGAGACGCAGTCGAGTCCGGAACTGCTCTATGTGACGGTCGGAAACACGACGGTCGAGTCGTTCACGGTGAGTCAAACCGCGCCGTACCTGACCTTGAATGCGACCAACGCCAACTTTAGCTCACCGCGCGGCATTGGGTTGGAAGGCGTGGTCAACGGCACGCCCAATGACGCGCTCGTGGCGAACTTCGGCAACGGCACCGTTGCCGCGGTCAATCGTACGACGCTCGCCATCGACTCGACCGTCACGGTCGGGGGCGAACCGCAGCGCGTGACCGGACCGAATGCGGGACTCAACTGCGCGCTCGTATCCAACGGCTCGAACGCCACCGTTTCAGCCGTCAGCATCGTCGCTCCGGGCGGTATCGTCGCTGCGATCGGCTCCCCGATTCCGTTACCGACCTCCGGTTCGTACGATACGTTCTTGCCGCCGGGCACGCCCGGGAGCGGAACACCCGGATACGGTGGCAACACGGGGATCGTCTCGTACGCGGGCGGCGCACTGCTCGCGACGTGCAGCGGGACGTCCTTTGCAACCAGCACGACGTGGACGAATTTTCCATCCTCGCCGCTTGGCTTGGCGCAGTCGAACTACACGTCGACCGCGGTAGATTCGCTCGTGTACGTCGTCGGGACAAACAATAGTGCACCGGTGCTGCAAGGCTACAATCTCCAGGGCGTGCCGGTGTTCAGTATCTCACTCACCTCGTCTGCTTACCCACAGGATATAACCGATGGACCGTAATTTACGCTCAACTATTCTCTATGTTGGCTTCGCTTCTACGTGTGCGTTAATCGCCGCATGCGGAGGCAGCAGTACCTCCACGCCAAGCACGACGGCACCGAGTGGCTCGCCCAGCACCTCGCCGAGCTCGAGCCCAAGCACGTCGCCGTCGGCGTCGAGTTCACCCGCCGGCGTCACGTGGACGTTCGGCGGTTCAACCGCCGCGGTGACCTACACGCAAGGGCAAGTTGCGGCTCCCGCGAGTCTTGCTGCGTATCATGGAATCACGGTCGCCGCGACGTTCGTCGCTTCGATCGCAGGCAGCGGTACGATCGACTATAGCGACGCGCTCAACAATGGGGACGTCACGCCGAATACGCTGCCGGTCGACACCGCAACGGCCGGCTACACGCCGATCATCTACCTTTCGGCCGACAATATCGGATCGCAGGACATCAGCTTCGGAACAGCCGTTCCAACGATTCAGTTAGGTGACACGAGCCTCGGAAGCTACACGACGTGTAACTTCGATGTCTACGGAAGCACCGGCAACAACACCTATAGCTGGTTCAGTGTTCCGAACGCAGGGACGCCAAATGGGAGTGGCGTCACGGTCGGCGGCGGAGCACTGACCGGCAGCAACACCGTCGACTTCAAAGCCGGCTCGCAGCAGATCATCGCCGTCTCCTGCCACTAAACGCAGGATATCCCGATTCATAGAGGGTGATGAGTCGGGATATCTGGTTGCTCCCCGGTCTGCGCACGCCGTTTGCACGATCCGATAGCTCGCTCGCATCTTACGATGCGATCGAGCTATCCGTGCCGGTGGTGCAGGCCATGATCGCACAGCTCGGCGGCGGCAAGCCCGACTTCGCTGTGTGGGGTACGGTGTTGCCGAACCTGACCTGGAGCAACATCGCGCGCGAAGTGCTGCTCGATGCAAAAGTGGATCCGACGATTCCCGCGTTTTCGACCGTGATGGCGTGTTCAACCAGTATGATCGGCGCGCTCGAAGCGGCCTCGATGCTCGATGGTGCGCATCGTTCGCTCGCGCTCGTCGGCGGCGTCGAAAGTTTGAGCCACGTGCAGATTGGTCTCACGCAGTCGCTCTCCGATTGGCTGCGCGGATTTCTTGCGGCCAAGGACGCCGGCAAGAAGTTCGAGCGCCTCGGCACGCTCGCGCGCACCAAGATTGGACTCTTTATCCCAAGCATCGCCAATCGCTCGACCGGGATGAGCATGGGCGAGCACATGGAGATGACCGTTCGCGCGATGGGGACGATCTCGCGCAACGATCAAGACGCATGGTCGCTCGACAGCCACCGGCGCGCTGTGGCTGCGTGGAAGCAAGGCTTTTTTGACGATCTGGTGATGTCGCTGGGCAGCGTGACCCGCGACACGATTCCACGCCCCGATACGTCGCTCGAGAAATTGGCTCGCCTGGCGCCGGCCTTCGATCGTCGCGGCGGCACGATCACCGCGGGAAATTCCTCGCCTCTCACCGACGGGGCAGCCGGGATGTGGGTGGCCTCGGATGCCGGGCTCGCTCGCGTACCCCGCCATCTGCCGCGCGTGAAGTTGGTCGATTGGGAGATCGCCTCGATTGACCTATGGAGCGAAGGGTTGTTGATGGCGCCGGCCTACGCGATCCCGCGGATACTGGCGCGCAGCGGGCTGCGGTATTCGGATATTGCGCTTTGGGAAATCCATGAGGCATTCGCTGCGCAGGTGCTGGCCCACATTGCGCTGCTCGAAGATCGCGCCTTCTTGCGCGACCGTGCGGGCGTGGATGTCGATTTTGGGCCGTTCCCACGCGACCGCGTGAATCCCAATGGCGGGAGCATCGCGTTGGGCCACCCCTTTGGTGCGACGGGGGCCCGGATCCTTAGCCAGACGGTCAAGGAACTGGCGCACTACCCGCCCGGCTCGCGGGCGATCGTGAGCATTTGCGCCGACGGCGGAGAGGGTACGGTGGCACTACTCGAGTCGGTCTAGCGGTTTGGGTATACATGGCGTGCCAAGCGGGACTAAGCAAGCGTCGCCGCCCAAGCACGACTGACTGCGTAATTATCTCATGAGGTATCGCTGATGCATGCACGTCTGTTGATGGCGACTTCCGCCATCATCTCAGCCCTGGTGCTCGGAGGGTGTAGCACCACAAACACCTCAACATCATCCACAACTTCGAGCCCGTCAAGTGGTGCGAGCGCGGAGGCAAGCGTTGCCTCTTCGGGCGGAGCGGGTTTGTTTACGGATGCGCAAGCTTCCGACGGCGCGACCGTGTATTCGACGAGCTGCTCATCGTGTCACGCCGCAAATCTGCAGGGCCAGAGCGGGCCTCCGCTCACCGGTTCGGTTTTTGCCAAATCGCTGGTCGCCTACGGGACGGCGCAGCAGATGTATGATTTTATCAGCAAACAGATGCCGGCGAACGCGCCCGGAAGTCTCACGGCGGCGCAATATCTTTCGGTAACGGCGTATCTGTTACAGCAGAACGGTTTTCCAAGTGGCTCGCATCCGCTCGACGCAACCACGCTGGGCAGCGTCAATCTATCGAACGCGGCGAGCATGGCTTCGGGCGGAGCAAACGCCAGCAGCGGACCCAACACGAACGAAATCGTTCGCGGCGCTCCACCGGAGACGGTCGACTACGGCAAAGTTTCCGGTAACGTCAACGTTTCCGACGCGATGATGGGCAACGCCGACAGCGATGTTTCCGATTGGACGCTGCAAGGACGCAGCTATTCCAACGACCGCTATTCACCGCTCTCGCAGGTCAACGTCAGCAGCGTCTCAGGGCTCTCCCCGGTGGCCGTCGTGCAGACCGGAATGACCGCGAGTTTCGAGACGACACCGATCGTCGTCGGCGGCACGATGTTCATCACGACACCGGTCGTCAGCAACAAAATGAAAGTCATGGCCCTCAATGCCACAACCGGCGAGCGCTATTGGGAGACCACCTACAATCTCGGATCGTTCCAGATTTGCTGCGGCCCGGTCAACCGCGGCGCGGCGGTCGGCTACGGCAAAGTGTACTTCGTCACGCTCGACGATAATCTCGTCGCGCTCGACGCGACGAACGGCAAACTGCTCTGGCAAGTTAATGTGGCCGATCCGACGCTCGGCTATTCCGAAACCATGGCGCCGCAACTCTATCAAGGCAAGGTGATCGTCGGCAGCGCCGGCGGTGAGTGGGCGATCCGCGGATTCGTCGCGGCCTTCGATGCAAACAGCGGCGCGAAGAAGTGGCAATGGTGGTCGACCGATCCCAAGACGTTCGGCGGCGACTCGTGGAAGACCGGCGGCGGCATGTCGTGGACAACGCCGGCGATCGATCCTAAACTCGGGCTCGTGATTTTGAGTACCGGTAATCCAAATCCGGATCTCTACGGTACGTCGCGTCCGGGCGACAATCTCTACACCGATTCGATTGTTGCGCTCGACGTCAATACCGGCGCACTCAAGTGGTATCTGCAAGAGGTTAAGCACGACGTCTGGGACTACGACGCGGTTAGCAATCCGCTGCTCTTCGACGTGCACCAAAACGGGCAGACGATTCCGGCCGCCGGCGAAGCCGGCAAGGTCGGCTGGATCTTCATCGTCGATCGTCGCACCGGCAAGCTGATTCGCAAGTCCGCTCCCTACGTGATGATGTCGAAGAACATGTTCACGACGCCAACAGCCAAGGGCGTGGACATGCTCCCCGGCGCGAACGGTGGCGACGAATGGTCACCGCCCGCGTACTCGCCGCAGACGCACGACATGTACGTGCTGGCGATGAATCAGCTCATGACGTTCACGACCAACGAACCGGCGGCGGGGAGTGGACAAATCCGTCTCGGCAGCGCGTTTGCCAACGTGAAGAAGG
>Ga0302325_10028804_pt1 | contig 11484 bp, 11 predicted proteins | sample Palsa_T0_2_FD_201948 | JGI IMG/M metagenome (GOLD analysis project Ga0302325, IMG submission 201948) | Peat permafrost microbial communities from Stordalen Mire near Abisko, Sweden - Palsa_T0_2 | ecosystem: Environmental > Terrestrial > Soil > Palsa > Peat permafrost | place: Sweden: Abisko... | reverse complement strand
ATCTGCGAACTTCAGGTCGCCTACGCTATTGGCTATCCGGAGCCGGTGAGCGTCTGGGTCGACGCGATGGGCACGGCGAAAGTGCCGGAAGAACTGATCGTGAAGGCGGTGCGCGAGGTGTTCAGCTTCAAGCCGGCAAACATCGTGAAGCAGCTGGACCTCCTGCGCCCGATCTACCGCTCGACCACCAATTACGGCCATTTCGGCAAAGCCGACCTTCCCTGGGAGCAGATCAACAAGGCCAAGGATTTGGTGGCCGCGGCCAAATAAGCTTCGCCGGCTTCCGCTCACCCACCGACCTCTCATTGACCGTCGCCTCTCGAGGCACCGCCAAGCCCCTTTCCACATAAGATACTCGTTTCCGACCTATCCACCCATGCCAACCGCCACCAAATCCGCACCCGCTTTTACCGACTATCACGTCAAGGATCTGGCCCTCGCCGAATGGGGCCGCAATGAACTGAACGTCGCCGAGCACGAGATGCCCGGCCTCATGTCTCTGCGCCGCAAGTTTGGGCCGACGAAGCCGCTTCAGGGGGTCCGGATCACGGGCTCCTTGCACATGACAATTCAGACGGCGGTCCTCATTGAGACGCTGGTGGAACTTGGTGCGTCGGTCCGTTGGGCCTCCTGCAATATCTTTTCGACGCAGGACCACGCGGCCGCGGCGATTGCGAAAGCGGGCATTCCGGTCTTCGCCTGGAAGGGCGAGAGTCTCGAAGAATATTGGGACCTCACCTGGCGCGCCCTCAGCCACCCGAATGGCCAGGGCCCGCAGCTCATCGTGGACGATGGCGGTGACGCGACGTTGCTTCTGCACAAGGGCTACGAACTGGAGGAGGGCAGCGATTGGTCCTCACAGCCGTCGGAATCCAAGGAGGAGCAGGTCATCAAGGACCTCCTCAAAAAGATCCACGCGGAAAATCCGTACATTTTTCACGAGATGGTGAAGGCATGGCGCGGCGTCTCCGAGGAGACTACCACGGGTGTTCATCGCCTCTACAAACTGCACGAGAAGGGCCAGCTCCTGATTCCGGCGATCAATGTCAATGACTCGGTCACCAAGTCGAAATTCGACAATCTCTATGGCTGCCGGGAATCACTTGCCGATGGCCTGAAGCGGGCGACCGACGTGATGATCGCCGGCAAGGTGGCGGTGGTTTGCGGCTATGGGGATGTGGGCAAGGGCTCGGCGCATTCACTGCGCGGTTTTGGCGCCCGCGTGATCGTCACAGAAATCGATCCGATCAACGCCCTTCAGGCGGCGATGGAGGGCTTCGAGGTGAACACAGTCGAGAGCTCGCTGGGCACGGCGGACATCTACGTCACGACCACGGGCAACCGCGATGTGATCACGCTGGAGCACATGCAGAAGATGAAGGACCAGGCGATCGTGTGCAATATTGGCCATTTCGATAATGAAATTCAGGTCAACCGTTTGTACGAGGCCCCCGGAATCAAACGCACGACGATCAAACCACAGTACGATCTCTTCAAGTTCTCGAACGGAAACAGCATCTACCTGCTGGCCGAAGGACGGCTGGTGAACTTGGGCTGCGCGACCGGCCATCCCTCATTTGTGATGTCGAACAGCTTTACCAATCAGACGCTGGCGCAGATCGATCTCTGGGAGAAGCGCGACACCTACAAGGTGGGTGTCTATCGTCTTCCCAAGAAGCTCGACGAAGAGGTTGCCCGGCTCCATTTGGACAAGATTGGCGCCAAGCTCACGAAGCTCACGGATCAGCAGGCTAAGTATCTGGATGTATCGGTGGATGGGCCGTATAAGGCGGATCATTATCGGTACTGACACCTCGCAAAGGGCGCTTTTTCGGCGACGGTTTCGCAGTTGAATGAGCGAAGTACGGTGTTGGCAGTACATTTGGATCTCCGGCGGCCTTTGCGGTGGAGGGTTGAGCTAAAGGGGGGGTGGGCGCGGAGCTAGAAGGGGGGTAGGGCCGGCGGAGGTGGGTGGCTCGAATATTTTTGCGGTTGGGTAGCGGGTTGGTGAGGATGGGGTGTCATGATGCGCAGGTGTGAACTCTTTTCAGACACATACGCTCTTGGACGCGGCGGCTTCGCCGGAACCCTCACCGGCCCCGCCGAGGCCGGTTGCGGATATGAGTGAGGAGCCGAACAAGCCGGCCGACTTTACCTCGCTCTACCGGGCCACGGTGGCTCCGCTGCGGCGATATCTGGCCCGGCTGCTGGGCAATACGCCCGAGGCAGAGGATATCGCACACGATGCGTATATGCGCGTGTATCCGACAGTTACGGAGAACCGTGGCACCAAGCCGGAGGCCCTCTTATACGTCACCGCGCGGCGATTGGCGATCAACCGGCTGAAGCGGCGCAGCATCGGCCCGTTCGTGCGGGAAGCGGTGGATCCGGAAAGGTCCGCTTCGCAAAGCCCGGGGGTTGCCGATGAAGTCATGGCCCGGCAGGAGCTGGGGCTCCTCGAGGCGGCGATCGCCGAACTTCCCCAGGGATGCCGAACGGTTCTTATCTTGCGCAAGATCGAATTACTCTCCCACCGCGAAATCGCCCATCGGCTCGGCATCGCCGTCAGCACGGTTGAAAAACAGCACGCGCGCGCGCTTCGGCTGCTCCGAGCCGCGCTTGAACCCCGTAACGCAACGACTGAAGGTGAGGTGCGCCCATGAGTGTCGCCGAACAAAAGCTGCGCGAGCAGCGCGACGAGACCGCAGCCCTGTGGGCCGCCCGTCTCGAGGGATCCACGCTTGAAGCCTCGGCACGCGCTGAACTTGAGAACTGGCTGGCCGAACATCCGGACAACCGCGCCCTTCTCTCCGAATACTGCCAATTCTCAGCGGATCTGGAAAAGCATTTGCCGGCGCTGGTCGCCTCGGGAAGCCTGGCGTTGCCGCCCCGAAATCGGGTGAGCGGTCGCCGGCGGGTGTTGCGCTGGCTGGCACTTCCCGCATTGGGCGCTGCGGCGGCCGTGGCGGTAATCGTCATTCGCGCCAGGCTGGCGCCGGTGGCTGTGCAGAGCGTGTCCACGTCGGCCGCTGAAAGGCGTTCGCTGACGCTGGCCGATGGCACGCGGGTCGAACTCGATGCCCAGACCAATCTCCTGATCGAGGATAGTCCGAGTGAGCGCAGGATTCGGCTCGCGGACGGTGAGGCCTATTTCGTCGTGACGAAGGACCGCACGCGGCCCTTCACCGTCGAGACGCCGACCGGTTCGGTTCGGGTCACGGGGACCACCTTTGATGTGCGGACTGTGCCTTCCGCTGCGTTGGAGGTGACGGTGGTCGAAGGTTCGGTGAAGGTCCGTCCAGGTGAAATCGGCGGGGCGCGCACACCGGATCCGGTGTCCCTCGGCGCCGGCGACCGCCTCTCGGCTGGACCGAATGGAGTCACGGTGAGCGCCCTCACTCCCGACGCCTTGGGCGACGCCCTGGCCTGGCGCGAAGGCTACGTGGTGTTCGACGGCGTTCCACTGGGTGAAGCGCTGGGCCGTTTTGCCCGGTATCATGGGCGTGGCATCTCGTCGACGCAGGCGGCGGCCAAGGTGAACATCGGCGGACGGTATCTGTTGGGCGACCTCGATAAGTTTTTTGCTGAGATTCAGAATCTTCCGGAGGGAGTGATTGTGAGCAGTGATCCTCTGAGCGGCACCGTGCGCGTCAGCCTGCGTTCGGAAAGGTAGCCCGTCCCCGAGGGCCTACTCTTTGACCCGCGCGAACATTCCCGGCCTCTTTTGCTGGATTCGGTTGCTGGGGTTTCTCGTGGCCTTCCCGCTGCTGGGGGCCGGAAGCGAGCAGGAGAGGAGCGTTGTCGATATCAATGTGCCCGCGCAGGCCGCCGCGCGGGCGCTTCTAGCCTTTTCGAAACAGGCGGGTGTCGAGATGTTGTTTTCCTACGACACCCTGCAGGGCGTAAAGTCGAACGCAGTCCGCGGACGTTTCTCGCCCGAGGCGGCGCTTGAACAACTGCTGCGGGGAACCGGCTTTATCGCGCAGCGCAGCGCTCTTGGCACCTATGTCGTTGCCAAGGCGCCGCCTCCGCCTGCTCCTCCAAAAAAGGACCGCGCCAAGGCCAGCGCGCAGCCGGTTCCCACCACGACAAAACTCGATCCGGTGATCGTCAATGCGGAGACCGCGCGCTCGCCTTACGGGGATGCGAGAGGTCCTCCACATCCGCGGACGGCGGGCGGCAACCTCGATCTCGACCGGGCAGAGAATGGCACTCTGCCCTACGTTGTTTTTGAACGGGACCAGATTGTGCGCAGCGGTCTGCCCAACCTGAACGAGTTCCTGCAACAAGAGGTGCTCGATAGCGATGCGTCGACGCGGTCCCCGGACGAAAATGGGAATGCGGCCACGTTCAGCGCTGGCAGCACCAACATCAATCTCCGGGGGTTTTCAAACGACGAAACGGTTATTCTGGTGAATGGCCGGAGGCTGCCTGATGTCCTTACCAACGCAGGGGATAACCAGCCGAACAGTTATGTGAGCCTGGCGCCGGACGTCGATTTTATCCCGATCAATCTGGTTCAGAAGATTGAGGTTCTTCCAGTATCGGCGGCGGCCCTCTATATGGGAAATCCGGTCGGCGGAGTGATCAACATTGTGCTGCGCGACGACGTCAATGCCACCGAAGTCAGTGCGACCTATACAAATGCGGTGAGCTTCCATGCGCCGCAATCCACCCTATCGATGATCAACGGCGAGACGCTGCTGGGCGGCAAACTGAAGGTGCTGGTGAATGCGAGCTTTTCGGAGACGGTGCCTGCGACCGAGGGGGAACTCGGCTATATCCGCAAATATGTGCTCCCGGCCCAGGCGGCGCCGTTCTATCGGGCAACCCCGAACGTAGTCAGTGCGAATGGGACGCCGCTTTTTGGGCCGGGAACCGCGGATTTCACCTCCGTGCCCGGGGGCGCCGACGGATCGGGTGGATTGGGAGCGTTTACTGGACGCCAGGGCGTTCCCAGCCTCGATCTCTTCCGAGTTCCCGGCGGCCTGGCGGCCTCTCCGGATAGCCTCGATTTCCCGTACGGGCGTTATCAGAAGAGCGCCAGTTACTTTGGCTCGGTCACCTACGACGTGCTTCCTCGGCTCCAAATAGGCGGCGATGCGATCTATACCCATACCTCGGCGACGCGCGGCTTGGATGTCTTTCAAGGAAATTTGGTCCTCGGCGCCGCGTCCGCGTTCAATCCCTTCCACCAGGACGTGGACGTGACCCTAAACGAATCGGCTCCGGCCGACGGAGCGGGGTACAGCGAGGCTCAATTCGATTTCACTGCGGTCGTGCTCGCAGCGACGCTCAAGCTTCCGGGCAAGTGGGAGGTGGCAGTCGATGGCCAATATGCCACCAACGTCGTCATGTACCGGGGCCTTGCCGGCATCGATCCGACGCGCTGGCAGCAATTGGTTGATGAGGGTCTGTACAATCCACTTCGAGACACTCAGGTCTACGGACCTCCCCAGGCGTTGTACGATCAGGCGTTGTTTTACTACGGAGGGCGGGGACGCTTCGTCAATATGGGCGATTCGAATTCCGAAGATGGGGCCTTTCGAATTACCAATACCGAACTGTTGCTTCCAACCGGAACGGCCATTGTCAACGCAGGCCTGGATTACCGGCGCGACCAGTTGGGCAATTACACACAGAACTTCGTCTATGTTGACGGTTCGCCGGAACAACCTTCCGTCAGCTATCAAGGACGCGCTCTCGCCCAGTACGGGGCATTTGAGGAATTCCAGGTGCCGCTGCTGCCTGTTCGGTGGCTGCCGTCTCCCATTCGGCGGGTCGAGGCGGATCTGGCGGTGCGCTATGACGCCGGATCGGGTCCGGGAGATTCGAATGTTTCGCCGACCTTCGGACTCAAGATCGATGGTGTGGGAGGGTGGTCGTTTCGTGGAAGCGTCACGACCGCGCGCCGCTTTCCAACGCCCCAATTGAGCAGCCAGGTAGCGGGCCCCTCGGGTCCGGCGGTGGCCGGCACGGGACCCGATTACATCAACGTCTTTGATCCGATCTTGGGAATGAACGAGAATGTCATTCCGGCCGCAGCACCCAACATCGCGCTTTTGCCAGAGGAAGCGGTGACACAAACGGCCGGATTTATTTTTGAGCGCGGAACGACGAAGCGCGTGCGGGCGTTGATCGATTTCATCGATACCCGCAAGATCAACGAACAGCAGTACCTCTCGGCCGATGAAGCGGTGGCCCTCGAGTCGTATTTCCCGACCCGGGTGATTCGCGCCGCACCGGCGCCGGGATCCACTGCGCCGGTCGGCATCATCACCGAGGTCATCCCGGGAACGATCAATATCGCTTCGCGCCACTCTGATGACATCAATTTTTCCTTGGACTATGCGTGGTCCGAGTGTTTGGGCGGCACACTCGATCTCTACGATCGCTTCGTATTTGTGGACTCTTACAAACGGCAATTATTTCCTGGTTCGTCCATCGTCGACGAATTGCGGAGCCCCGATGGGAGCGTGCCGGGTTTGCTCAGGTACCGAAGCAACTTTGGCGCGGGCTGGGCGAATAAGGAATTCGGCTTCGGATTTGACGGCCGCTACTACCACTCGCGCGTTCTGCCGCAGATCGATTGGCAGCAACAGGGCTCCGAGACGGTGAATCCCTACTGGCAGTTCGACACCTACCTGCAGTGGGATCTCGGCCGGCTGCTGCCGTGGAAGCGCTCGCATTTCGGTCTGCGCACGCAGGCCCGGTTGAACAACATTCTTGGAACGCGCTTTCCCGAGGCGGTCGACAGCGACACGGGCACGGGAGTCCAACCCTACGGTGACTGGCGGGGGCGGGTCTATTCGCTGTCGGTGACGCTGACGTTTTAGGGTAACCGGGTGTTGGGTTCGGCTGTCTTAGGGGCATGTCACGGACGATTCTTGGGATTGGTATCTGCATGCATGAATGGCGGGTGGCACCTTCCGAGTTGTCATCAGGGATGCAAACGCATGGCTGACACCCACCCACACCGTTGGAGCGAAGACGAGGATGCGGCTCTCCGGGAGACTCTGAGGCATTGCTCCCCGGTCACGTGCGAGGAGGAGTTTGCCTTTCGGCAGGACGGCGATCCCCGCCGGGTGACCCTCATTCTGGCGGGAATCCTTCAGCGCTACGTGGACCGAGAATATGAGGAGCGGCTGGCGGCTCCGATTGAGGAGCTGCGGCTGCGCGAAGACCTCGGGCTCGACTCACTCTCCTTGATGGAGATCGCGATTGTCCTGGAGGATGTGTTCCAGGTGACCTTGGGGCATTCCGAAATTCGAACTTTTCTCACACTCGGCGAAGCGCGACGGGCGCTTGAAGCCAAGCTTCGCGGGGTGGGGGACAGGACCGCGCCCGCGAGCGCGAGCGCAGGCGCTGGAGCCGGGGCTGGATCGGTCAACGCCGGACCACGGCGCTGAGCATCGGGTGAATTTCGTAGCGAAAGCCCAGGCCCGATAGGATGGCTGGATCGGCGTCGGCGAGGGCCTTGGCATCGCCGTCGTCGGGCAGCTCCAGGACGCCCATTCCGAATGGTCCGCTCGGATCGCCAACCGGTCCGAACACGATCACCTGTCCCTTGGCCATCATGCCGCCCCAGTAGGCTCCATGACTTTTCATGACGTTTCTTTCGGACTCAGTCAGGTCGAAGGCGAAGGTGGGCCTTGGCGGGTGCAGCTTGCAGAAGTAATATTTCATGGGCTTGCCCTGGCAGGCTCTCAGATCGAGAATGCCCGTCAAGCGCGACAATCCCGGGATGTCCTGATGAAACAATCCTTCGAAATTCAGCTGGTCGGCCGCGGGCCGGAAGGAGCCTGGACCTTCCTCCCGATTCCTTTTTCAGCGGAGAAGGTCTTCGGCACCAAGGCGCGGGTCGCCGTCAAGGGTACGATCAACGGATTTCCGTTCAGGAGTTCGCTGATGCCGCGGGGCGATGGCACCCACGCGATGATGGTGAACAAGGGTGTCAAGGAAGGCGCAAAAGCAACGGTCGGGGACCTAGTCTCCGTGGTCATGGAGAAGGACGCGGCCTAAGAACTTCTGCGATGGCCGAACAGCACCGCTTAGCGCAAACTCCGGAGCCGCCTTATTATGCGGTCATTTTTACAGCGGTTCGCACGGAGGGTGAAAACGGATACCTCAAGATGGCGGACCGTATGGTCGAACTGGCGCAAACGATGCCTGGCTACTTGGGGATCGAGTCGGTGCGAGACGGCGCGGGCGCGGGAATTACCGTATCCTATTGGAAGTCGGAGGACGACATCCGACATTGGAAGCGGAACGCGGAGCATGTGGTCGCTCAGGAGACGGGGAAGAGCCTTTGGTATTCGGAGTATACCGTGCGGGTTGCGAAGGTGGAGCGCGCGTATGGGTGGTGAGGGGGCGTTCCGGACGATCCACGACTTCTCCCTTATTAGGTGCCATTGGGGAAGGGGTGTATTGCGACCGAGAGGCATTTTCACCGTGAAAAGGTCCAACCGGCCTCGACAAAGGCGGTTTCTCCTCTCAACGATCTCCCAACCATGATCCGCCAAGCTTTGATCCTTGCCTCGTCGCTGGTCCTTTCGGCCGGCGTCTTCGCCCAAGCCCCCAAGATTGATTTTCCCGGAGCCAGTCCGACTGCGACCCTCAAACAGCGCATCGGCCTGACCGATGTGGAAATCACCTATTCTCGCCCGAGCCTGAAGGGCCGCGCGATGCTGGGCCATATCAACCCCTACGGCCAGGTCTGGCGCGTGGGCGCAAACGACGCCACCCGCATCGTCTTCAGCAGGCCGGTGAAGCTCAACGGCACGGATGTCCCGGCGGGAACGTATGGGCTCTTTGCCATTCCGGACGTTTCGGAATGGACGATCATCCTCAGCAGCGCTTCCAAGCAGTGGGGCGCCTACAAATACGACCCCAAGGACGACGTGGTTCGCTTCAAGGCCAAGGCGAGCACGTTCTCGAAACCTATTGAGACTTTCACGATCGACTACACCGACTACAGCGTCGGCAAGGCCACCCTCAATATGCTCTGGGAAAAGACCCGCGTGACCATGGACATCGAGGACGACTCCGTGGCCACCGTTGCGGCCCAGATTGATGCGGTCATGGCCTCGGACGGGAAGAAGCCGTATATTCCGGCCGCGCAGTTCTATTACGACAGCAACCTCGATCCGAAAAAAGCGCTCGCCTGGGTCGACGCGGCGATTGCCGAAAAGCCGGCGACGTACAGCGTCGACACGCTGAGGGCCAAGCTCCTCGCAAAGGCGGGCGAGAAAGACGCGGCCATCGCGCAGGCGAAGGAAGCGATCGAACTGGCCAAGAAGGGCGTCGAGCCGGCCCGAAGCGAATATATCCGGCTGAACGAGGATATCATCGCGCGGCTCCAATAGACGTTTGGTCCGCTCAACGTAGTGCCGCGAGCACTTCGGCGAAGCTGGTTTTGCATCGAAAACCGAGACCGGCTTCCGCTTTGGCGGACGAATAGACGCGGTCGACCGAGGTGAACATCGACCAACCGCGTTTGTTGTAGAGGGCTCGGTACTCCGGAAAGTAGCGCGCCACGACGGAAGGCGCGTCATGGATCAGCTCCTGACAGTCTTCTGGCACGAATGGGGTGGGGGCGGAGATGATGAACTCGCCGAAGCCGAGCGTGGGGGCGCGGTGGAGGGCCGCCACGTGGGCTTCTGCGGCGTCCTCCACGGTCAATCGCCGGAAGAGAAACTCGTTGGCCTTGGTGTTTTCGTCCGATTGCTCGATCGCGTGCGCCATGTCGTCGGCCTCCGGGAAAAAGCGTCCGGTGCGCAGGACGACGACGGGAAGCCCGTGATTCCCCGAGACCATCCGTCCCAGATGTTCGGCGGCGAGCTTGGTCACCCCGTAGATGTTGCGGGGCCTAAGGGGTTGCATTTCCTCCGTGATCCAAGCCGCCCGAGCGGCTCCACCTTTGAGCCCGGCGCGGATGGATTCGCTGATCATCAAGGAGGTGGTCGAGGTGAGGATGAATCGGTCGGCTCCAACCGCGACGGCGGCCTCGAGGAGATTGAGTGTTCCCTGAACGTTGACGGCGATGAATTCGCTGGTGGGATGGCGGGCGATATCGGGCTTGTGCAGAGCGGCTGAATGGATGACTGCGGTGATTCCTTCCGTTTGCATCGTCCGGTCGATCGTCGCGCGATCCGCCACCGACCCGAGAACGGTGGTATGTTCTCCCGGCCGGACGTCCAATCCGGTGACCTTGTGGCCGTCCTGCTTCAACCGGGGTCCGAGGGTCGCCCCAAGCCATCCGGAGGAGCCCGTGAGGAGAATGTTCATGGGCTGAATCTGAAACGCCGCCAGGCCCCGTCAATTCCAGCAAATTTTCTATGGAAAAACAGGAAAGCGCGGGACAAGGTCTGCTTTCATGGCACGCAACTTGCAGCGCGGGCCTCACCTCCGATTGTCCGGTCCTTTCATTATGAAGCCCCATCTGCTGTCGGCCTTGTTGCCGATTACCCTCCTCTCGCTTGCCCTCTCCGTGGAGGCCGCCGATCTCCCCAAAGTCAAGTTGTTCTCGACCGGGGGCACGATCCAGGGCTACGCCGACAGCCGCGACAATATCGCCAATTACAAGGCGGGCCAAATCCCGCCGAAGCAACTGCTGGAGGATCTGCCCGAAGCCAAGGCCATCGCCGACGTCACCTATGAGGAGATATCGGCGGTCGGTAGCGGCGGGATCGATACCAAAATCCTGCTCAAGCTCGCCAAGGAAATAAACGCCTGGCTGGCTCTGCCCGAATCGACGGGCGCGGTCGTCACCCACGGGACGGCGACCATGGAGGAGAGCGCATACTTTCTCAACCTTGTGATTCACTCCGATAAACCGGTGGTGGTGGTCGGTGCGATGCGCCCGTTCACGGGCCTAAGCAGGGATGGTCCGCTCAATCTTTACAACGCGATCCGGACCGCGGCGACGCCCGCGGCGAAGGGCAAAGGAGTCATGGTGCTGCTGAATGACGAAATCAACGCGGCGCGGGATGTGACCAAGACAAACACCGAACGGGTCAATACGTTTGAAGCGCGCGATCTCGGGCCGATCGGATTTGCGGACTCGGACCGGGTGGTTTTCTACCGCAGCCTTCTTTACAAACACACGTACCAATCGGAATTCGACATCAGCAAGCTCGATGAGCTGCCGAAAGTGGACATTGTTTATGGTTACCAAGAGGGTGGACGGGCGGCGATCGACGCTCTGATTGCCGCCGGCGCAAAGGGGATCATCCTCGACGACAGCGCTCCCGGATTCGCCGCGGCGGTCAAAGACGGCCGGGCCAAGGGTGTGGTATTCGTGCAGAGCGACCGCAAGGGCAGCGGCCGGGTCGTGCTCAGCGACAAATCAGCCGCACGAGGTGTGGTCACCGCGGACAACCTCAACGCGCAAAAATCCCGTGTGTTGCTGCGCCTGGCATTGACCAAGACCTCGGACCCTAAGGAAATTCAGCGGATGTTCAACGAATACTGACATGCCCGTAA
>Ga0302325_10028803_pt1 | contig 11484 bp, 9 predicted proteins | sample Palsa_T0_2_FD_201948 | JGI IMG/M metagenome (GOLD analysis project Ga0302325, IMG submission 201948) | Peat permafrost microbial communities from Stordalen Mire near Abisko, Sweden - Palsa_T0_2 | ecosystem: Environmental > Terrestrial > Soil > Palsa > Peat permafrost | place: Sweden: Abisko... | reverse complement strand
TTCTGTACTCGATCAAGCGGGCGTGCCCCGGAGCGCGGATTTCTACATGTGTGGGCCATCTCCATTTCTTGGCAGCTTCATCACGGCTCTCAAGGACTGGGGCGTCCCCGTCAATAACGTCCACAAGGAGATCTTCGGCCCGGATGAATCGGTGACGCCAGGTATCGCGCGTGCCGCGAGGCGCCCCCCTCATCCGCCGGTGGGAATTCCTGGACCCGGGCCTCAGGTCACCTTCGCGCGAAGCGGCCTGACTGTGCCCTGGAACCCCGCGTGCGGAAGCCTGCTTGAATTGGCGGAAGCGTGCGACGTTTCGGTTAAATGGGCATGCCGAACCGGCGTCTGTCACACCTGCGAATCGGGGCTTATCGGCGGTGCCGTTAACTATCTGCCTGACCCGCTGGAGCCGCCGGCGGAAGGTAACCTGTTGATCTGTTGCTCAAGCCCGCGTGTGGACGTCGAGATAGATCTCTAGATCTAAGGGATAGCTATCGGTTCGGGCGCCCAAGTCAGCGCCTGATGCTCCGCGTGACTTCGCTCAACTCTCCGCCGGCAGTTTGTCCTGCGTCCTGGTCTCAAAATCGCCCGCGTCATGGCGTTCGTGCAACTGGCTCGACGGCTCCCCGTTGACGCGGTTGACCATGCGTCCGCGCTTCACCGCCGGCCGCTCAAGGAGCGTGTCGGCCCAGCGCAGGACGTTCTTGTACTCCTCCACGTTCAGGAACTCACCGGCCCCGTAATTCCAGCCCTTCGCCAGGCCGCCGTACCACGGAAAGATGGCGATGTCGGCGATCGTGTAGGCGTCGCCCGCAATATAATTGCTTTCTGCCAGCCGTCGATCGAGCACGTCGAGCTGACGCTTCACCTCCATCGCGAAGCGATCGATGGCATATTCGATCTTGGTGGGCGCGTAGGCGTAGAAATGGCCGAAGCCACCGCCCAGGTATGGCGCGCTGCCCATTTGCCAGAACAGCCACGAGAGGCATTCCGCGCGCGCCGCGGTCTCGGTCGGGATGAAAGCGTGGAACTTCTCGGCCAGATAGAGCAGGATCGACCCGGATTCAAACACCCTGATGGGCGTCGGGCCGCTCCTGTCCACCAACGCCGGGATCTTGGAGTTCGGGTTTGCCGCCACGAAGCCGCTGCCGAACTGATCGCCGTCGCCGATTTTTATCAGCCACGCGTCGTACTCGGCGCCTTTATGTCCGAGCGCCAGCAACTCCTCCAGCATGATCGTCACCTTCACCCCATTGGGCGTTCCGAGCGAGTAGAGCTGGAGGGGATGTCGGCCGATCGGCAATTCCTTGTCGTGCGTCGGTCCGGCGATTGGGCGATTGATAGTCGCGAACCGGCCGCCGCTCGGCTTGTTCCACGTCCAGACCTTCGGTGGCACGTATTCGGTTGAGTCACTCATCGTCAGCCTCCCAGGCACTATGTGTCAGTTGAGGCGGCTTCACGCCGCCGGCGGGTAGCTCGCCGTAAAGAGCGCCCGCCACGTTCGTCATTTGGCGTCACGTGGCCCTTTCTAAACTCGTAGTCCTTGGCGGACGTGCATATCAAGCGGCTCGCTGAGTCCGTGGCCTTCCAAGTCGCGACCCCGAGACTATCGGCTCATAGCGCCATGGACCATTCGGGAAACGGATCGTGAATGTCGAGAACACGCATGCGGACGTAATTGAAAACATCGTCGTTCGGCCACTCCCGCGTCCATCGATATTCCTCGACGAGCTTTTCGTGGGTCTCGTCTGAGCATCGCTCTATAACCTGGCAGCTCGATAACCGGGTGATAACCGGGGGAAATCCAACCGACGCGATACGGTTGCGAGGTTCGTCGGCAAAGGCGACGATCCATTTCTCGCCGGTCGCGTGATGGAAAACTCTATCGCCGGTTCGAAGCGGGATCATGCGTATTTCTCCGGCTCGAGCGACTGAACCGGGCGGTCGATCGTAAATTCCAAATCCGGCTTAAATTCCAACTCCGGCTCCGCTAAGGCCGCCAAGCGCCGCTTTATCGGCGCAAGTTTGATGTCGAGTTGTCGCCCGACGTTTGTATCGAACCTCGCACGGGCAACAGCCAGGTGAACCTCGCGAAATTCATAGCCGCTCCCGCACGAGCGCACAAGTTCTTCGGCTCCTCAAAATTGCGAGCCATCCCGACCTTGGCGAGTAGCGGCCCGGACACCCGGCCAGACCGGCAGATTCGATGTCCGTTCAAAGGGGACTATCCGGGCGGGACTATCAGGGAATGACAAGCTCAACGTCTTTACAGGAGAGAAACGGATTATCGGGCGTCGGAGGATTTCCGCAGTCGAGGGCAGCCTGTACAGCGGTCGCTTTGGGGCCCGCGTTGTCCACGTTAATCGTGGAGTGATCGACCACTACGTGGCTGAGGATCACGGGGCAGCCTTCATAGACGAGAGCGCAATTTTTAAACTTAACCTTGTCAAACCTGCTATTATCCAACCATAAAAACCTTTGCCGACTGCTGCATTCGACGGTGAGGTTAAAGAGGTTTATACCGATTCCGTTCAGTGGTTTCCCCACGGCGACTGCACCGGAATCAAGGACAGTCTGATCGATCCCGGTCCCAATCGTGGGCCTGTCGATCGGACCCCCGCACGACAAGCCACCAGCTATCGATACGCGGGCGCAAACCAACGCCGTGAACACGACCAGACCACCAAAGCGACAAATCCTATTCATCGGAAACATCTAGCAGGGCGATTCCTGGTTTTGAAGGGTGCCGTTCTTTCGATTCGTTCGCTATTAGAGACGATCAGGGAGCGATTATTTGACTCTGCCATCCTGGCGGCCGATATTTGCGGCGAGCAAATAAATTTGGTCGTCACGCGCGCACCATCAGACCCGGACATCGAAACGGCGACGATTGTTTAGAGATCGGTCATTCGTTCCAGATGCTCCGGGTACCGGTCGCCCTGTACGGCTATTTTTGAAGCGGCGGTTTCGATCTCACTGAGATCGTCGGGCGTGAGTTCGACGGCAGCCGCACCGACGTTCTCGTCGAGGCGAGTCAGCTTGGTGGTTCCCGGGATCGGAACGATCCACTCCTTTTGAGAAAGCAGCCAGGCGAGCGCTATCTGGGCCGGCGTTGCCTTCTTGCGTTCCGCTATCTTGCCAAGCAGATCGACCAGAGCCTGATTCGCTTTCCGCGCTTCGGCCGAAAAGCGCGGGAGGCTGTTGCGGATATCGGATCCGCCGAATGATGTGTTTTCATCGATCTTTCCCGTGAGGAAGCCCCTCCCCAGAGGGCTATACGGAACCAGGCCGATTCCGAGCTCTTCGAGCGTCGGGATCAGTTCCGTTTCGGGGCGTCGCCACCAAAGTGAGTATTCGTTCTGTACCGCGGTTATCGGCTGGACTGCATGCGCGCGACGTATCGTTTGCACGCCGGCCTCGGAAAGACCGAAGTGCCTGACCTTGCCCTCCTGAATAAGATCCTTCACCGCTCCGGCCACGTCCTCGATCGGCACATCCGGATCGACCCGGTGTTGATAGAACAGATCGATGACGTCGATCTTGAGCCGCTTGAGCGAGGCCTCGGCGACCTGCCTGATATTCTCCCGCCGGCTGTCCAGGCCACGCGGCCCATTCGGGTCCGTCTTGAATCCGAATTTGGTCGCGATCACCACCTGCTCGCGCAAAGGCGCGAGAGCTTCGCCGACGAGCTCTTCATTTACGAACGGACCGTATACTTCGGCGGTATCGAAGAACGTGACGCCGTGCTCGACGGCCGTTCGAAGCAGCGCGATCATTTCCTGTTTGTCTTGAGCCGGGCCGTAGCCAAAGCTCATGCCCATGCACCCGAGCCCGATCGCCGAGACTTCCAGTTTGCCCGTTCCGAGTTTACGCTTCCGCACGATCATCTCCTTGCTGTCTCCTGGCAGAACTCCTTGCGGATTTGGCCGCGGTCATTTGGAGCGTCGCGGGAGCATCGCCGCTTATCTTATTCCGGGCTTGATGCGGCTTGATATCGCTTAATATCCATTGTCTCTCGCTCCGATTGGTTGGAAAGTCTTGTGTGTCGAAATATCCTATCCCGTGATGGATCGGCCCATGAGCCGCTCAGGCGACCTTCGCTGTGGCTCTGTGAGCTCTAGCGGCGGATCGTTTAGTATTCACCGCGGGAGCATGCGAGCGCGGAGCGGGTGGCCAAATGAGAGCCGGCGCAACAGGGCCAATCGGAAACGATCAAGCTGGCCGGGGCGATCTTCCTGAATAAGTGCTATGAAGACCGCGATTTAAGTAGCTTGGTTAATGGGCCTCATTAGAAAGTTTGTGTTTGACGTGAAACATTTTGGGACGCTACAGCATCCGGGACGCTTCGGCCGTCCGTTCTCACCCAGTCCCCTCGTGCGAGAGGTCGCGCCCTGAGGGGCGGGTGAGGTCCTTCTTCAGAGCAGATCACCGATCATAACTGGCCGGGCATCCCGCCGCCCGACACTACGAGCGTACTGGATAAGCTGGCCGTTGGCGTGGCCGCCCTGCGCGCTCGCGGTCGACTGTGATTAGGTCCCGCCACCGCTTTCGCTACCGCTGCTGCCGCTACCGCTGCTGCCGGCGCTGCTACCGCTGCTGCCGGAGTCGTCGTTACCGTCGTCGGTGCCGGAGGGTGAGCCGCCCCCATCGCCAACCGGAACAGTCGTGTCGCTGACCAAATTGCCATCGGCAGCGACGTTGATGGTTTCATAGGTTCCGTTGCCGTCCTTGTCGGTCGTTGAAATCGTGATCGTTGAGGTGCCGTCGGCATAGGGGGTGATGGTTGATGTCGACTGGTTCCCGTCGGCATCAGCCGCACCGCAGGAAGTGACGCCGCTGCTATTCCCGGAGGTCGTCGACGAGGTTCCATCCGGATTGGCCATCCCGCCCTGGAATTGCCAGGACGTGGTTCCATCGGCCGCGCGGGTGGAAGTTAAATTGATTGAGGCCAAAGCGTCGGGGGTGGCGCCCGATGCTGTATCGCCGTCGGGGCTCGGGTTGACGGGGTACTGCATGTCCACAAAACACTTGGTGGTGTTCGCTACCAAATCAACCGTGCAACTGATCACGCCTTGGACGTTGCCGGTGACGCTGCCGGGGGCGTTGTAGATCTGCCCGAAAATCGAATACGAGGCCGGCGTGCCATTGGCGTCGACGTTTACGGAAATGTCGTACTTCGCGAGTCCGTCTTCGGGAGTGGCGCCGACGCCCCACTTGCTTGTATAGGTGGCGCCTTCCTGGCCGCTCTCGGTATCGGTCCAGCCTTCCATTTCCCAGCTTTCCGCGTTGACAGTATCGCCGGGCCAAACTCCGGAATTCGGCAACCCGCGCATGAATGTCGTGATAGGAATCGTCCCCGGATCGAGCAGGCTGCCGAGCGTCACCGGCTGGGCGGCGATCGCCCCCGCCACGTTGGACAATCCTCCTGTGCCGTTGACAGTTATGCCGGCTGCAGTGGAGGCGAGGATGAATGTCTTGACCGATCCGTTGGAAGCCGTGTTGACCAGGTGCATCGACTCGATCATGCCGTTAATCGACGTGGTCTTCATCGAGCTCTTCGCGTTCCCGGGCAGGGCGGCCTCGACGTCGCAAGACACCTTGCCGACGGGGGGCGCTTTGTTATCGCCACCGGCGAGATCGACGGTGTATTTCAGCGTGCCGGTTACGCCGTGGATGTTAAAACTGCTCGTGCCCGTCGCCTTGATTGCTCCGGTCGACAACGTCCATTTGATGGAACCGTTGGAGCTGCCGTCGGCAGCGGCGAAATCCAACCCCATCGTTTTTGCGCTGCCCTGCGGCGGCGAGAAGGTGAACGCGATACCGCCCTGGGTCAGCGTGTGCGCAACCTTGTCGGCCTTTTTCGCCAGCGTCAGGCCGATGAGTGTGAGAAGCGGCGGCAGCAGCCCGCCCAGCGGCGAGGACAGACTTAGCGGGGTGTTGGGATATGTGAACAGCGTGGAGCCGGTGAGCGTAGCCGCGCATGCGGCGGGTCCGCCTTCCAGATTGATGAACGCATTGTTGGCGAAGCCGGCGTTGGTCCAAACGGAAGGCCAATACGTAGATGGTGGATTAGCAGCAGCATCAAAGAATGAGATTTTAGCGCCGGACTTGAAAAGATCTGGCCAGTTCTGCGCGATCCATGGATCAGTCCCGCCGCTGCAACTCATCTGACTATTGGTACTGACATTTGGGGGCGGGTCCCACCAGTCGTATACGGGAGTCGTCTTGTCGATGAATACGTGAGCCGAACCCTTATCAGACAGTATAAACGCGAAACCCGCCCCGGGCCGGTAATCTGCCTTGGGTGGATTTGTCTGCCAATAGTACCAGGAGAAAAACCATCGGCCGGTGCCGTCAGCCATGACGTATGCATTGGCGTAGGTTTCGTCAAATCGGTCGTCTTTTACGGAGAAGTGTTGATAGCTGACGAAAACATACTGATCGAGCACCCTGACGCTTCCCTTGTAGCCCTTCGGGAAAAGCGACTTGATCCCCTTTTTTGCCTCAAAGCCGGAGGGCAGATGCTTGGAGAGCGACGCTAACGTGTAGCTCAGGCTCCAGATCATCGACATGCGTCCTACCTCCTGATCGAAAGGCCGCTGACCCAGTGCGGAAACGTTACCCGCTCTGGTGTCACCTCAAAGCGACGAGAACCGGTATCAGGCCGAGACCGCTAGCGAGCGGCGCGAGCGCCTTGCCGATTATCGTGCCGAAAGCGCGCGACGGATCATCGGCGCGCATAGCGTGGCCAGATGTCGCCGACGTCGTCAGCAGGTCTCCTGCTTCGATCGCGCCGAGGCCGGCGTCGACCCTGCAATAGGCTTTGCCGACCAACGCGATCGGCGCTCGCAAGCCGTTTGAGGGTCGGCGGTCGAGCACGATTCCGGGACGATAGGTCCCCGCGCCAGAGATAACGCCGACGACGCATTTGTCATAGGCCAGTGCGCAAGGTCCGAGCCGTCCTTCGTCGTCGATCACCGCGACCATGCCTGGCTCCAGCCCCACGACGGCGTCGAATTCTTCAGCGCAATCGGCGCCTGAAAGGAAAACGTCCGCCGCGGTAAGCTGGCCGGTAACGCTGACGTCGCCGGTCACCTTCACATTGCCCTCGAACTGCCCGGCGTTACCATTCTTGCTCGAGCCGAAAACGCCAATTCCATCATCGGTGTCGCCCCAGACTCCGGCTCCATGAGGGAGCGATTTGCCGCTGCCTCCAGCGCTTATACCCCTTATGCCAGCACGCTCTTTGGAATCAGTCTCGCCGCGGATCCCATCGTCCGATTTACTGGCAGCCCATAATCCGTTGGTCGAACTGCTGGTGGCGCAAACACCATATCCCGCCGAAGATTCGCCCCAGACTCCGCAGACATGAGCTGGAGTAAAGCCGCTCACCTGACCGGCGGCGACTCCATGTACGCCGTGTTGAAGAACGCTCGCACCAAAAACTCCCTCGGAAGCGAGAGACTCCCCAAATATTCCGCATTGTGTCGCTTTCACTGTCGGTGCGATCGAGGGAGGGGGTGGAGGCGGCGTAGCCGTTGTGCCGGTTGGAGTAGCGCCACCAATAAAGAAAAAAGTATTGCGCCCATGTAACCCAAAGCCGGTTGAACTTTGTCCGTAGACGCCGTCGGCGCTGGTGCTGGATCCGGATACTCCGTAGCCGCCGACGCTCGTCCCTTTCACTCCGGCGCCGCTCGAAGAGTTCTCTCCCAACACGCCGTTGTTCGTCCCACTCGATGACAGGCCGTGGACTCCGTTTTCGCCGGTGCCCTGAACTCCGTCGCCCGCGGTAGGCAGGTTAGAGCTGGAACCGGCTCGAACCACTCCGACGGTTCCAACGACTCCACCTCTCGGCCCCGACGGCGGCCCAACGCTGTAGCCGACGACTCCAGCGCCGGTGTTGGACGAACCCGTAACGGCGGCGCTGTCCTCACTCGATCCATTAAGCGGATTGTTGGGAAAAGGACTGATCGTAATTTCCGGCATGGTCTCGTCCTTATTGCGGAACGTTCTGTCCTATGCGGATCGGCCAATGCAGGTCGCAAGGAACGCGTTGATTGCAGGAACCCAACGTGGGCTATCTCGGCAAAAACTAGCCTCCCAAAGTCTGGCGTCCGTGCAATTTCGAATTTAGACACATCCAGGAGCTGATCAGCCACTTCCAGCTCGGCTTGTAGATCAAACAGCCCGCCCTCGGCAAGGTTTTAGCGATGGGGGCGTCCCGACCCTCATCGACCTCGGCCATCGTCCAATGACACCGGGAGCCGATCTGCCGATCGGCGCCGCAAAGACATCCCTGTTTCCTGAGAACAGAGAAAAAATCCCCGCGCTCTCTTGACATCCCGCGCCGATTTCAAATAGATCATTTACTCGATTGATTTACTTGATTAATAAGGAGATGCCATGCCGAACCAAAAAGAACTCTGGTACACGCGCTGCCCGGTGCCGACGGCATTCAGCGTCGCCGTCCGCCTCGGATGGATAGACGAAGAATTCACGAAAGACGGGATCGAGATCGTTTCGTTGCTCAATTCGCCGTCGCGAGCGGTCCGCGAGTCGCACTTCGCGCACACACAACCCAATTCATTTCGGCACGGCGGCAACATCCCTCCGATTTGGGCCTTTTCGGAAGGGAATGACGTACGCCTGATCGGATTGAGCTGGCAGGAGGAGTTTCAACCGATTCTTGTCCGGCCGGACTCGAAGATCCGCACGGTTGAGGACCTGAAAGGCAAAAAGCTCGCCTTGCCGTGGCGCAAGAACGATTCGATCGACTTCTGGCGCGCGACGGTGCTGCGTGGATTCCTGACCGCCCTGGCGAGTGCAGGTCTGACCGAGCGGGACGTGGAGCTCGTCGAGATACCTGTCCAGCGCGCGTTTATCGATGACTCACCGGAAGCCACTACTCACGACGGCTCGTTGTGGAGCGCCGCCTCGACGAGCAGTTTACAGCGCGAAGAAGCGGTCGCTCTGTTGACGGGCAAGGTCGACGCTATCTTCAGTCACGGCGCTCATGCGGCCAACATTCGCGCGTTCCTGGGTGCCCGCGTCCTGCTCGACGTAGGCAAGCTGCCCGACCGCAGACAGCGCATAAACAACGCGACGCCGCTGGCCCTCACTGCCAGTGGAGAATTGATCGACAAGCGGCCCGAGTTGGTCATCCGATGGCTCACCAGAGTGATCGAGGCGGGAGAATGGGCCAAATCGCATCGAGACGAAACCTATCGTATCGTCGCGGCTGAATCCGGCGTTCCCGAAGAGATTGCGCGCGAAGCATACGGTGACACGCTGCCGGACTCGCTCGTGCCCAACCTGTCGCCGGAAAACGTTCAGGCGCTGGTCTCGCAGAAAGAGCATCTGCTCAGCCACGGGTTTATCAAGAACGACTTCGATGTCGACGACTTCATCGTGCGCGAGCCTCTGCTTGAGGCAGAACGAATCGCCGCTATCCGGCTCGATGCGGTCCGCGAGCGTTCGGGAAACCTCCGTATCCACAGCTTTGCAAACGCATCGGCCTAGGGATCACGGCGGTACCCATCTAGTCGACTAAATATGCAGTTCCTCACGCAAACCTCGGTTCAAGGATTTGGAGAGTATTGATGGAATCCGGGTCGCTCCCCCTCGGCGAGCGACCCCGCTGCCGCCGCTGATTCAGTTCGGTTCCCCCAATGTGGCGATAGCCAATCGGTGATGGCTCGTTAGTTCGAAGGATAGAGATAGTAAATAAGTAATTAACACTTTTCTCTGCGTTTCCCTCATTCGCCTGAGCGAAGAGACAGGACCTGGTGAAAGACCGTCCGTTGCGTAGAGGCCGAACCCAATGAAGTCCGATGAAGTTGCCTGTAGTAAGAACGATTGTCACCTGGGTCTCTCTTGTCGGCGCACTACTCTTGCTCGCCGGTTACCTGGTTGCGGCCTATAACAATCAGCCGGCCATCGTACCGGTGCATGAAAGGCTGCTGACACCGCACGATCAGCTGCTCGCGATCGCGCTTCCGGATTCAGCCAGCGGAATTATCACAGGGTCTGACGGTCTGATCCTGAGAACAACTGACGCCGCAAAGCACTGGTCGGTTGTCCCTTCTCCAACCCGGGAGACATTAACAACCGTCTCATTTGCGAATTCCCAAGAGGGCGTGATCGGCGGAAGTCGCGGAACCATTGTGACGAGCATCGACGGTGGCCGGAGGTGGATCCAGCACGCGACCGGTACCGAACAGCGGCTGCTGAAAGTGCAGGCCCTCGACGCCGAACATGAGTACGCGACAGGCGCGTTCGGCACATTTCTCACTTCTACGGACGGCGGCAACAAATGGCTATCGCATAAGTTCGATTGGAACCGCCTGATTCCGAAGATTATCAGTGAGTTCGGCTACCTCGAGCCGAACCTTAACTCAGTATTCTTCGTCACGCCGAGCGTGGGCTGGATAGTCGGCGAGTTCGGCCTGATCCTTCATACCGCCGATGGAGGCGAGACATGGCAGGCAGCTCAGTACGGGCAAGACTTGCCGCAGCTTTACGACATTGTTTTCAAGGACCCTCAATCAGGCTGGATTGTCGGACAGAGCGGCGCTCTTCTCGAGACAACCGACGGCGGGAAAAGCTGGCGGCATCTGTTCCTGACCCAAAAAACCCTTGAGGCAATAGCGATTCGAAACGACGGCGTTATCGCGGTCGGCGATGGGCTCGCGCTCAACCTGTCTCCTGCCGCGTCGAACGTCGTCGGGATTCCCAGCCTTACCGGCGCCACCCTCAGCGGCATTGCGCTGAACTCGTCAGAGGCAGTCGCCGTCGGAGCCTTCGGAACGATCCTCTACATCCCAGCGCCGGATCTCGTGAACAGTGATGAGAAACCTACCAGCCTCACTCTACGCTAAGCGTCACGTAGTGATGCTCGCGTTTCTCGCGATCACTGCCTTCTTTGCGTTGCAGTTGCGCAATCTCGATATCGCAACGAGGTTTCGCGATCTGTATCCACAAAATTCTGAGGCGATCCAACTCCTCACCAAATATCCGGCATTCGGCTCGCCTTTCACGGTGACAATTCTAATCAGATCCCGACATGGCGATATCTACAACCCAGTTACCTTAAAAAAAATTCAGGACGTGACTTCACAACTGGATCTGATTCCTGGAGTCGATCATAACCAGGTTATTTCGATCGCCTCTCCGCGCGTCCGCCATCTCGAAGCAACAGTGGGCGGAATCCAGAGTGAAAGTCTTCTGATAGGTGCGATACCCCGGAGTCCCGATGCGCTTGCGCGATTCCGATCGCGAGTCGCTAGTACGTCGGGCGTGACGGGAACGCTCGTTTCGTTCAAGCAGGACGCCGCCGTCGTACAGGCGGCCTTCATCGATCACACGGTTGACTACACGGACATCTTTGTTCGGGTTAACGAGCTAATCGGCAAGCTATCCGACAGCCACGATCATCTATATGCGTTCGGTCAGCCGCTACTCACCGGTTGGATATACCACTATCGCACTCAG
>Ga0302325_10028802_pt1 | contig 11484 bp, 7 predicted proteins | sample Palsa_T0_2_FD_201948 | JGI IMG/M metagenome (GOLD analysis project Ga0302325, IMG submission 201948) | Peat permafrost microbial communities from Stordalen Mire near Abisko, Sweden - Palsa_T0_2 | ecosystem: Environmental > Terrestrial > Soil > Palsa > Peat permafrost | place: Sweden: Abisko... | reverse complement strand
CTGCTTTATGCCCACCGGCTGTTGGACTTGATTCCAAATGCCATCCCGGAAATCGGCTTGGCCGACGATTCGTGCTGATCGAGCGCGAAAAAGTGCTGGCAGCCTACGCCGAACGGCACAAAATGAAGTGGGAAGCCATTACGGTTGAGCCGTAATAGCTCCGAGCCTATTCGCTCCCGGCGGCCAGGATCTGAGCGCGAAGAGCCTTGCCTACCCAAAAACCGGCTTGAGTCTCCAACTTTTCCAGTAATGGTCGAATGGCGGGGATTAATCCGCGCCTCTTTGCGTCGAGAAGATTCCCAAGGCAGCCGAGCGTCGGCACACCGAGGCGGGCCGCAACAAGGCGAGCGTGATGCTCATCAACGAGCAACCGTGTTGCCCGTTGCTCAACCGCGAGAGCGATGGCTTCAGCCTCACCAGGGTGAAGTTGCAGTTTTAAAGCCTCGGAAAGCGGTGCGTTCTGCACAGACAAAACGGTCGCGAACGCAGGCAATGAAACACCAGCAAAGCGGCTGCGGGAGACTTGGAGCCGGCGGATTTCCTGGTCTACAGCCGACGGAACCAGTATTTGGCCACATAAACTCTGCAACAGAGCGATCTCGCCTATGGCGGCAAGGTTCAGGATTGGAGAAGTATTGCTGACAATGCTCAAGGCTTGGGAGCAGCCTGGATCGTGCGCAAGTCCTCCTGCCAGTCTTCAGCCGTGTAATGGACCGCCACGCCTCGTCCGGCCAGCACATGCTGAAACGTAAGGCGGTCCACCTCGGCCAAATCCGCCGCTTGAGCCAAAGTCAAACGGTCTCCTTGAAAGAGAGCAACCGCTAATTCCATCCGGAGTTGCTCGGCGGACAGTTTGGCGGCCTGCAAGACATCATCAGCAATGGTCAATGTCATGGTTAGACACTACATCAATCTCGATCTCGAGCCAAGTCCGATTGATCGTCCGGATAGACATGCGACATGGAGGCCGCAGAAACTCAGTTGCGGCGGGCTTTTATTTGCGTCAATTCGATTTTTTCCTGTTGCTGGATCAAATCAGCCAGGGTGGTGCGTGTTAAGACATCCTTGACGCCGTCCTGGGCCCGCTCGAACAGGCCGCATAAGGCACAGCCCCCCACGTGTTCGCAGTCGGGCCGGGTCATCTTGCAACGTTGGAAGACAATACGGCCTTCAACGGCTTCGATGATTTCAAGCACGGGAATATCGGCCGGATTTTTGGCCAAGGCAAAACCGCCGCCTGCGCCCCGGATCGAGCGAACCAAACCTGCTTTGACCAGGCTTTGGAAGATTTTCGCCAGAAAGCTCTTGGGAATGCTCTCCTCCCGGCTGACCTCGTCAATCATGGCCCTTTGGCCCGGACGGCGTCGGGCCAGGTGCATTAGCCCTGTGACCCCATATTCTCCTGCGCGCGTGATTTGCATGCCACCAAACAATGTCGTCAAGAGTATAGGCAGGCGGCTGAAAGGCGTCAATTGTTGAAAATCTGCTACAGTTTCGCTTGCAATCAGCCGAAGAAGGGAGTAGCAACGTAAAGAATCGTTATGCCCTCATTCAGTTACATAGCGCGGGATTCGGGGACCGGTCGTGAAATCCGAAGCACCGTGGACGCCTCCTCCGAGGCCAACGCCGTAGCGGCGTTGCTCAATCGAAACATGATGGTCGTTTCGATTCAGGAAAAGATCGGCAAAAAAGGACGCACCAGCGGCGGCAGTGTGCCCCTGTCCGATTTGGTGGTTTTCACCCGCCAACTGGCGACGATGGTGGACGCCGGTTTGGCCATGGTGCAATCGCTCCAAGCCTTGGCCGAACAGTCGGAAAACAAACTCATGCGTGACGTCATCAAGGATGTTACGACGCGTGTGGAGGGCGGCGACAGCTTTTCGGAAGCTTTACAAAAGCATCCCAAGGTCTTCAACAAGCTTTATTTCTCGATGGTCGGCGCGGGCGAACGGGGCGGTTTGCTGGCTGAAATTCTGGCCCGTTTGGCCACGTATTTGGAAAACACCGCCCGGCTGCGCAAGAAGGTCAAATCAGCCATGATGTATCCGACGGCTGTCACCGTCGTGGCCATCGGCATTACCATTTTCCTGTTGGTGAAAGTGGTGCCAACTTTCAGCGACATTTTCAGCCAATTGGGCGGCAAGCTCCCCACGCCCACGCAATACTTGATTAATGTCAGCAATGCGTTGCGGAATTATTTCCTTTATTTCATCGTCGTTGCCGGCGCCATTATTGGCGGCTGGATTTATTATATCAAAACCCCTATGGGGCGGATGTTCTGGGATGCGCGCCGCATCAAGCTTCCCATTTTCGGCGGGATTGCCCACAAGATTTGTCTGGCCCGTTTCGCCCGCACCATGGCCTCGCTGGTGCGCAGCGGCGTGCCGATCCTGGAAGTCCTTTCCATCGTGCAAAACACGGTTGGAAACGTGATCATGGAAGGCGCCATCAAGACGGCCTCTGGCGATATCGAACGCGGAGAAGGAATTTCCAACGCCTTGAGCAAACATCCTATTTTTCCAACCATGATCATCCGCATGATAACCGCCGGCGAACAAACCGGCAAAATTGACACCATGCTGGAGCGCGTCGCCGATTTCCTCGACGAAGAAATCGAAACCACGCTTTCGGGCCTGACGTCGTTGATCGAGCCATTGCTCATTGTGTTTTTGGGCGTGGTCGTGGGCGGCATTGTCATTTGCATGTTCCTGCCGATCTTTAAGCTGAGCGAGTTGGTCTCCGGGCATCATTAAAAAGAAGTTTCGGCGAAGCTTGCTGTGGAGAGTCGCGTTGGCTAACGTTAAGACATGGCAAAAGTCTTGTTGATTGATGACGAAGTGACCATGGTGCAAATGGTGACTGAACTTTTGCGCCGCGAAGGTCACGAGGTCTTTCCCTTTAGCAACTACAACGCCGCCATTGAGACGCTCGAGGCGCAACATCCAGAGTTAGTTATCACCGACCTTTATCTGGACAAGACTCGCACCCATGGTTTGGAGATCTTGCAAAAGGCCCGCGCCTTGAACCCTCCTGCCACGGTCATCGTTATTACCGCCTACGCCACGATTGAAACGGCGGTGGATGCGATGAAAAAAGGCGCCTTTGATTATTTGGAGAAACCTTTCAAGGTGGATGATTTGCGTTTGTGCATCCAGCGCGCGCTTTCTTACAACGACGCTATTTCAGAAAATATTTACCTGCGCAAGCAACTGAAGAAAAAGTACAAGTTCAACCAGCTCATCGGCAATTCATCCATGATCCAGGATGTTTTCAAGATGATCGAACGCGTGGCTGATACGGACAGCACGATTCTCATTCTCGGCGAAAGCGGGACGGGCAAGGAGTTGGTGGCCCGCGCGCTGCACTTCAACAGCCGGCGGCAATTCGCGCCTTTCGTGCCCATTAATTGCAGCGCCCTGCCGGAAAATCTGCTGGAATCTGAATTGTTCGGGCATTGCAAGGGCGCTTTCACGGGTGCCATCAACGACAAGAAGGGCCTTTTCTCCGAAGCGGATGGCGGCACCATTTTCCTGGATGAAATCGGCTCCATGCCTCCCGTTCTGCAAAGCCGCCTGCTGCGGGTCTTGCAGGAAAAGGAAGTTCGCCGCGTGGGAGATAACGTGGCGGTGAGCGTTAATGTGAGAGTGTTGGCGGCGACCAATGAGCCGTTGGAAAAGAAGATTAAAGACGGCACTTTCCGCGAAGACCTCTATTATCGCTTGAACGTGATTCCCATTAATCTGCCCAGTTTGCGAGAGCGAAAGGAAGATGTGCCCGTGCTGGCCATGCATTTTCTGCGCAACAAGGTCAACCCGCGCACGGGCAAACTTTACGGCATTACGCGCAAGGCTGTCGACCTCCTCTCGGCTCACGAATGGCCCGGCAATGTGCGTGAATTGGAAAATGCCATCGAGCGCGCCTGCGCCTTGTGCGAAGACAGCACGATTCGCATGGCGGATTTGCCTCCGGTTTTTCGCCGGTATGCTTCCGGCGAGGGCGCTGAAGATTTGGTCGAAACGCCGCAACCTCAGGCGCAACCAGGCGCCGCGCTGGCCGTCGGAGCCGCCAGTGCGCCGGCCCAGCCCTCATTTTCCCAAGCCGTCGGCCCCTTGCGCGACTTTCTCCGGGAGCAGGAATTGGGTTACGTCAACCGGGCGCTGGCCCAAACGGGTGGGGACAAGGAAAAGGCCGCCGAAATGCTGGGTGTCAGCGTGGCCACGCTCTATCGCAAATTAGCCGAAGAAGACGCCGTTGCTTGACTAAGCGCGCGCTCTAAAGCAAGAATAGTTTGACTCAGGTCGCAATCCTGATATCATGATTCAGGCTTATTAAATTCGAAGACCGAACCGAATGAAACGCGCAGCCTTGTTTGTTCTTACGGCGGCATTTTTGTACGCGGCCGCTCCACAATCTTCCGCCCAAGTCTTCACCCTTTTGCACAGCTTTGTCACCACCGATGGGGCCCAGCCCCAGGCGGGCCTGACTGTTTCAGGCAATGCTCTTTACAGCACCACCAAATTCGGCGGCTCCAGTGGCAACGGCACTGTCTTCACCATTAATACCGACGGCACCGGCTTCAACGTGCTGCACAATTTTGTTTACACAGATGGCGGGGATATTGACTCCGATCTTCTGCTCTCAGGAGGGATACTCTACGGAACGGCTTATCAAGGAGACATTGGTTATCAAGGCGGGCTGTTCACGCTTTCCACCAATGGCAGCGGCTTCATCGATGATTATACATTCACCGGCGGTGCGGATGGAGGCGCGCCCAAAGCCGGCCTGATTTTGGCTGATAATATACTTTACGGAACTGCATCCGGCGGCGGCACGACGAACGACGACGGCACCATTTTCTCCGTGCAGACCAATGGAGTGAATCTCGTGACCCTTTTTGCCTTTAGCGGGACCAATGGAAGCGACCCATGGGGCGATCTTGTCCTGGGAGGGGATGTGCTTTATGGCACGACCTATAGCGGAGGCACGGCCAATGGCGGTGTTATATTTTCCATCCAGACCAACGGAGGAAGTTTTACCGTTCTGCATAGCTTCACCAGCGCCGGCGGTTTATCGCCCCAAGCTGGCCTTATTCTGGCGGGTGATACACTTTATGGAACTGCTTCGGTCGGCGGGGCGTTTCAGGGTGGCAGCCTCTTTTCCATCAAGACCAATGGAACCGGCTTCACCGTGCTCCACGTCTTCAGCGGCGTGACCACGAATGGCAATAATCCCATGGCCTCACTCTTGTTGTTGACCAACGTTCTCTACGGAACCACCGACAACGGTGGAGAATTCGATGCGGGCACGGTCTTTTCGATCAACACCAATGGGACCGGCTTCAATGTTATTTACAGCTTTAGCGGCAACAGCAATGACGGCGGAAACCCGGATGCCCCAGTATTCCTCGTGGGCGACTCCCTTTACGGAACCACGGTCGGTGGCGGCACCACCGGCAACGGCGCCGTGTACGGCCTTCAGATTTTTGGACTGGTATTCGATTTTGTGCCGCAGCCCCAAATCGATGTGTCTGTCGGCGCGGGCGGTGGCTTTTTTGGTTCGGCTCAGTCACTTACGTCTCCACAGGCGGCGTTGCTTTATCAGTGGCGTCTCAATGGCGTCGATATTCCCGGCGCCACCGACACTTTTCTACCCTACAGCGATGCTCAGCCTACCAACGGCGGCAACGTGACTTTGACTGTCGGCGACGGTACCTCTGCGGAGACCACCGTGCCGGCCGAGTTTTCGGTGAACGTCGCCACAGCGGCTTCCGGCAACAACAATTTTTCCAACCGATTTAATTTGGGAGCTGAACCCAACGGAGTTGTGACCAGCGGCAATACCAACGCGACCAAGGAGCCTGGAGAACCGGATATTCTCCCCGGCAATCCGGGTGGCAGATCCATCTGGTTTCGCTGGACTCCAGTCAACTCGGGCAGCGCCGTGTTCACGACGCAGGGCAGCACTTTTGACACGATCATGGGTGTATACACGGGGAGCAGCGTCAGCAACTTGACAGTCGTTCCCTCGGCGGTAAACGATGATGATTCCGGCGGCTTCCTGACGAGCATGGTCTCGTTCAATTATTCGCCGGGAACCGAATACGAGATCGCTGTGGATGGCTATCGCGGCGCTTCGGGATATGTCGTTCTTAATTGGACGACTGTGAATTTTCCCGCCCCTTATCCGGCGATTCGCAAAGCGCCGCCCGAGCAGACCATAGTCTCCAACGGAGCTTCGGTGACTTTCGTTTGCGTGCCCAATTTCGGAACGCCCTCCTGGTATTTTAACGGCCAGCAGACCGGGATCACTGGAACTAACTTCACGATAGCTTCTGTGAGTGACACGAACGTTGGCGCTTATGTTGCGGAAGTCGCACAGGGAGGCGGCGTGACGGCGACTCAACCTGCTCGCCTGCAATTAAACACGTTGCAAGACGGGACGACCGACACCAATTCGGTGGCTTATTACAAATTCCTCGAATCCTCTGGCCTGGCCAATACTTCCAGTTCTTTTTCGCCGCACAAACTTGGCGGGGGAGACACCGGCGGTTTCTCTGTTTCCCAAACCTTTAGCACAGTGGGTGCTCCGGGCGAGCCGGGCGAGCCGGCGATCGATGGACAAATCGGCGGTTCGCCGGTTTGGTACGCTTATGTCGCTCCAACCAATGGTTCGATGGTCGTGAGCACCGCCGGGAGCACTTTCAACACGCTCCTCGGAGTTTTCGTTGGGCCCGGTGACAGCTTTGCCACCCTCACTAACGTCGCTGCGGGCTATACAACCAATCGAGTCCTCAACGGGCAGCCACGATTATCTGTGACGAATGTTCCCGCAGGGCAGACCAATTTCATTGTCGTGGACGGTTATCTTGGCGCCAGCGGGGTTGTCCATTTGAACATCGGCTTCGGCAATGCAGTGAGCATTACTAACCCGCCGCAGAATCAATTGGGCGTGGCCGGGAGCAATGCCACCTTCACCGTGGGCGCGACTGGCAGCACGCCATTGAAATACTCGTGGCAACTCAACGGCACGAACATCGCTGGCGCGACGAACACCAGTTTGACCATTGCCAATTTGCAAACCGCCAACGCGGGATCTTATACCGTGGTGGTGACCAATTTGATTTCAGCCGCTTCCAATTCGGCGACCCTTTCCATCGGAGCATTGCCCACTATCACGACCCAGGCAGTGAGCCATACCGTATCGCCCGGCAGCACAGCGAAGTTGAAGGTAACCGCCACGGGCACTCCTCCGCTAACCTATCAGTGGATGTTTGACGGAAGCAGCATCGGTTCGAACAGCAGTGCGTTGAGCATCACCAATTTTCAATCCGCCGATGAAGGAACCTACAACGTGGTTGTGTCCAACTCCCTGGGCGCGGTCACCGGTTCCAACGCTTTGTTGCTCTTAAACGCGCCGTTGCGGGTCGGCGCATTTTCCTTGAACGGAGGCACATTCCAACTCCAACTCATTGGGGCGGTTGGGAGCAATTACGCCCTACAGGTGTCTTCCGATTTGTTGAACTGGACGCCTTTGTTCACGAATAAAGCCACCAACGGATTCCTGATTCTGGACGACACCAATGCGGGCCTGCTGGATTGGCGGTTCTACCGCGGAACCACTAATTGACAACTATAATTCTCCGCGAATCTCAACCAGAAGCGGTTTTATTCTTTTGGGTGAACAAAGCCAGCGATGCGGTGTAGCCATGCAGAAAATTGCGCTCGCCAATAGGGCCAATCTCACCGTTGCAAAAGAAACCTGCCAGCGCCACCGGGCCTAATTTTTCCCGCACCAGGCCCGCGTCATGATGAGGCTGGCCGAAGAGTCGGTGGCCCCGCCCGTTGCACGTGCAGAGGCAACCTCCGTAAACCTCACGGCCAGGAAGGCGCAGCAACAATCGGTCGAGCAGGGCCGTCATATCTTCCGTCGCCGCGGCCGCGTCCCGCCGCTGGAATTGCATGGTTTGCCCTTCGCGCGGAATGGCGCCGATGGCCAGACTCCCGGATTGCGGATCGCCGCCCAGGATATTGCGCACCAGAAAATCGCCGCGATGAAAATCCTCCAGGTATTCGTTGACTACCAGGCCGACAAATAAATTGCCTTTCGTCTTGCGCTGCTCCGGTTCAGGAAGTTGAAGGAAGGTCTCCTGCAAAACTTCGTAAGCCGGACGATTGGCAATCTTGTGCAGAATATTGCCCTCGGTTTTTGTGATGGTCCACGTTTGGCCGATGGGCGTGCAGCCTTGGGAGATCACGGACTGCAGTTCCACCTCGCCCGCCAAAGCTACCGCCACGCCGCCTTCCTCGAACACTTCGCCATCGAGATACAATTGCGTTTGGCGCTGAGAAAAGTCACCACTCGCCAGGCCGCCGACAATGGGCTTGGGCGCGTAGGTTTCGTTCCAACCGCGCAGCCACGCCTCGGCGTCCATGGTGAAAGGATCAGCAAAGGCCAGCCAGCCGTTCATCTGCTCAGCCGTCAGGCCCGTCTCCAACGCCCAATATCCCGGCCCATTGGCCTCCTCAACTTGTTCCTGGGTGAAATGAACCGCGCGCATCTCCGCTCCTGGTAATGAGAACAGGGAAAGGACCAATCCCTGCCGATCCTCAATTTCCTGCGCGTCGGTGATCAAGCTGGCGCTGGAACATCCGATCAACAGCGGAACTTCGGCATGCACGCGCAGAACTTCCAGAATCCGAGTTGCAGAGGCAAAGTAATGGGGCGTCATGAAAACCAGCCCAAGGGAAACTCGGGGCGCGGGCAAGCTTCGCCGTAACTGTTGCGCCCATGCCTTTAGCGCCGCCTCGTCAAAATCGCCTACCCAATGTCCGGAGACGGCAAACTCGCTCATAGTTTTACGCGTTTTGTTCCCCGGTGACGATCTCGTTGGTGATGGTCACAGGAGAAACAGTAACCTCACATTCAGGGAAGGACTTCTTCAAAAACTGCGGCAGAGCGCGCTCCATTTGTTGGAAGGCCATTTTCTTCTGCTCTTCCGCCAGCGATGGCGCGCCTGCTTGCGTTGGAAAACCCGCCACTCGCAACAGACTATTGGCCGTGAAGCCTTCGATCTCGACGTGGGCGGAGACGCGTCCCTTTTTCCAGACGCGGAGGTGGGGCTTGATGATGATCGTGTGGGCGTGCGGCTTGAGCGAGCCTTCGCCGCACAAGGCTTCAAAGTCCTGCAACGACAACGCCAGATCTTCCACGGGTGCGAGCGTTGACTCCGTGATCCCAAAAATGCCTGCGTTCACGGGTGAAATCGACGGCCGCATCATCGGAAAGAAAATCACGTCGTCTATATTTTCCTGCCCGGTGAAAATCATGGTCATGCGTTCGATGCCCGGGCCGATGCCCGTCGTGGGCGGCAATCCGTATTCGAGTGCCTCAATGAAATCAAAGTCAAGCGCATGGAACTTCCCGGCGTCACGCTCTTCGGCTCGATAAGCCTTGCGCCAGGTTTCCAGCAAATGCACCGGGTCGTTTTGCTCGGACCAGTTGTCGCCGCATTCCATGCCCGCGATGAAAATCTCGAACCGCTCGACAAAGCGCGGATCGTCCGCCATCGGTTTGGCCAGGGGCGAAATCTCGATGGGATGCCCAAAGACCAAAGTGGGCTGAATCAATTCCTTCTCCACCGTAATTTCAAAAGCTTTGACCAGCGCTTCGCCCACGCTCGGTTGCGCTTCATGAATGCCCAGCCCAGCCAGACGCGCATTGGCGTCATCCACCGAGGTAATCTGCCGAAAGTCCGCTCCGGTTTTTTCGAGCACCGCCTCGGCCATGCTCACGCGGTGCCAGGGTTTGCCGAAATCAATCGTATGGCCGTGCACAATGAACTCAGTCTTGCCAAAAACCTTCACCGCCACGTGACGGAACATCTCTTCCACGAGATTCATGTTGTATTCGTAATTCTCGTAGGCCGTCATGGTTTCAACCATGGAGAATTCCGGGTGATGGCTGCGATCGATGCCCTCATTGCGAAAGTAGCGGCCGATGGTGAAGACTTTATCATAGCCGGCCACGATGAGGCGCTTGAGATAAAGCTCATGCGAAATGGCCAGATACATATCGCAGCCCAGGGCATTGACGTGCGTCTTAAACGGCTTGGCGGTGCCTCCGCCGTATTGCGGCTGGATGACCGGCGTCTGAAATTCCAGGAACCCTCGCTCGAAGAGAAACCCGCGAATGGCCGACACCATTTTGCTCGCCGCGGCAAAACGCTCGAAGGAAGCCGGCTCCAACGTGGTATCCAGGTATCTCTTGCGCAAAACCTGTTCGCGATCTTTAAGGCCTGACCATTGATCGGGCAGGGGACGCAGCGCTTTGGTCAATACGCGCAGATGTTCCACCAATATCGAAATCTCACCGCGCTCAGTCCGAATGACTTTGCCCGTCGCCTCAATGATGTCGCCCAAATCCAGCATGTTGGTTTCGGCATAGCCAAGGTCACCGGTGGTCTTATCTGTCGGTTGGACGAGATTGCGGCGGAGAAATAGTTGCAGGCGCCCCGTTTGATCCTGAATGTGGGCGAACGCCAGAGCGCCCTGTTTACGCCAGGACATGAGGCGTCCCGCCACGGTCGCTGTCGTGCCATCCAGCTTGGCGAAATCGTCAATGATGGATTTGGTGTAATGCGTGCGCCCGCTGCGCGATGGGTAAGGGTTCAGTCCAATGGAACGGAGCGAGGCCGCTTTAGCCACGCGTCCGTTGCGAATCTCAGTAAGCGCATTAGTTGCCACAGTAAAATCTCCGACAAGTCGGATGCTCCTTGTATGTCCAAAGGCCGGTAGTGGCGAGTGCAAAATTGCGTTAAGAGCGAGTTGGGTGCGATTAGAAGTGGGTGAGAATTTTGGCCTCGAGGGAGCGCGACTAAGCCCGCTTGAGCGGGCCAACCCATCATTCTTATTTTTTTCAGGCGACATTAACCGGAATTAAGCTGAATTAACCGATATTGACCTGTATTGACCGATACTCTTGAGTCACCTTGAGCTACCTTGATTTTTGCTTACCCACGAAGGATCAAAGCCGGGATGTGCCAAGTTTTCCCCTCCGTTACCTCTGCGGCCTCCTGTTAAATTCCCAACTTTTTGCCCGCAAATATTCAAAGAACAAGGCTGCTTAGGCGGCAGCCAACATGCAGATGATACCACATGTACATGGGAATGCAAGTGACTAAACGAACCGGGAGGGGGGAGCTCGCCCCTCCCGGAAATGAGAATTTTTTGACTTGGAGTGCCGCCTTCAGGCGGTTCATCTGGCGCGCCACCTAAAGCTAAGGCGGAACCCCGAACGACGGGCCGCAGTCTTGGGCCGCATTTTCAAAACATAATTTGCGGGAGTTTTGGCCTCCGCTCCCATTTATGATGGTATTTTCATCATTCATAGCACAATTATAACATGGAAGCGGAAAAACAAAAAACCTACGGTAGGTTTTTTGGTATGATTTTTTCTGAAAATCTCCAACCGATGTGGCCATGGATC
>Ga0302325_10028799_pt1 | contig 11485 bp, 9 predicted proteins | sample Palsa_T0_2_FD_201948 | JGI IMG/M metagenome (GOLD analysis project Ga0302325, IMG submission 201948) | Peat permafrost microbial communities from Stordalen Mire near Abisko, Sweden - Palsa_T0_2 | ecosystem: Environmental > Terrestrial > Soil > Palsa > Peat permafrost | place: Sweden: Abisko... | reverse complement strand
TTCTGCCAAAAAAGTCGCCGACAATTTTCAGCCAGTACTTGTGCCGCAGCAGTTGCTGTCCCCGAGCAGCTTCCCCGGTGGCACAGATTCGTGCTCGTCCCTCCACCCATGCTCCGCGCAGGTTGCCACGCATGTCGCACGGGGCGACGCGGACCTTGGGGTTGTTGCGGATACGCTTCACTTTGCCCGCGTCAGCCTCGGAATAAACGTAGAACACAGCCGTCTCAGACGCCGCGTCTAGCGCAGCAGGCGCTTGTGCGAACCACACCGGCGTGCGGACGCCGGTCCCGCTTTTGCGGAAGGTTTCCAGATTCAGGTATTTCGCATTAGCAAACTGAGTGATCGCGTCGGGCATGGTGCGTGCCTCCATCTAGAGATGAGGTTATAGCATCCGAACGATCTCTGGGTTTGTCGAATTCGAACGCGCGCCCAACCGTCGGCGAACCAGCATGTTGCTCTGCAATTCAGCATCTTGAGGGTGCGATCCACCCACGGATTGTAGCGCTTCACCATGCGAAAAGCCTTGTCAGTCAAGTCTTTGCGTTGCATCAGCGAGAGAGTTCGCCTTTACATTCTTCGCTCGTCTGAGTCACAATACTTCTCCAGCAGCATCCCTGCTGCGATCGAGGATCATTTTGAAGTTGCGGGCGTGGCTATTTTTCTTGTTGTTCGTGCACGTTCTGCTGCACCCTTGGGTGCATGCGATGGGCACAGCGAAGCCAGCGAGCGCCTCTGCCGTGGTCAGCAGCAATTTGACTCCATCAAACAGCAGCCTTAGCGGTGGCGATCAATGCGAATTGTGCCGCGTAGGTCACAACGCCACCGTCACACCGCAGCTTCCAAAGACTGCCGTACTCAATCCGCGATGGATTCGTACGACTCTTCAAGCCGTCAACTACGCCTCTCTCCAATCTGACCGCAAACTCCCCTCGCGGGCGCCTCCGTCCCTCTGATTAATTTCGCTCTTGGAAAACTGTAGCGGCGTGCCTCGATAGCGCGCCCTTATCGATTGGCAGTTCCCATTGCTCTGCCGCGGTGCTCGGCCTTCTTGTTTGGCACCGCGTCCCGACAGAGCCCAGCGAAAAATTGGAGGATCAATGTTCCGGAATTCGCAACTTTGCTCCCAACTAGCAGCGCCGGATTCAACAGCAGCAGTCCCGGTCCTGCGTTATCTCACTTTCTTGATGCTGGCGTTCGCCATAGTCTTTTCGCCGGGGCTTGCTCGTGCCCAGACAACCGGTTCGTCGTCAATTACCGGAACGGTAGCGGACCAGTCTGGAGCGGTCGTTCCGGGAGCAACGGTTATAATCCGCAACCCGGTTAGCCAATACACACGCACCGCCGCCACGGACGACACGGGAAAATTTACTTTCCCAAATGTGCCGATCAACCCCTACCACATGACGGTGAACATCACCGGCTTTGCCCCGTACGCGCAGGATGTTGACGTTCGCTCGGCCGTTCCTATGAATCTGAAAGTAACTCTTCAGATCTCGGCGACGGCAGAAAACGTCACGGTGCAGGGCGAAGCCGGCGACCTGCTGGAGAACGATCCAACCTTCCATACGGACATCGATCGCCAACTATTCTCGAAGCTGCCGTTGGAAAGCACATCATCGGAGCTTAGCTCGCTGGTTACTTTGTCATCCCCGGGTGTTGCTGCCGATTCTAACGGGCTCATGCACGGTTTGGGCGATCACGCTGAAAACTCGTTTTCTCTGGATGGCCAACCCATCACCGACCAACAGAGCAAGGTCTTTTCCAATCAGATTCCGCTTGATGCCGTACAGTCGATGACGGTCATTGCCGGGGCGCCGTCCGCGGAGTACGGAGACAAGACGAGTCTGATCGTCGACGTGACTACACGTTCGGGACTCGGTTCCACTACACCACACGGAGACGTGACCGCCTCTTACGGCACCTTCGGCTCATCGAATGAGGACGTCGACTTCTCCTATGGCGGCAAGAATTGGGGGAACTTCATCGCAGGCAATGTCCTGAATACAGGTCGCTTCCTCGATGGACCGGAATTTCAGGTTTTCCACGACCACGGCAACGAAGAGAACCTGTTCGACCGCGTGGACTACGTGCTCTCCGGCAAGGACACGCTGCACTTCAACTTCGGCTTTACCCGCTCCTGGTTTCAAACTCCGAATTCTTACGACCAGGAGTTTCACGATATCAACGGCACCTTAGCCTTAAACCCTCTGACGGGTGTTCCGTTAGGTCCGACTGATCAACGCTCCCAGATCCTCACCTATAACATCGCACCTACATGGACCCATACCATCAACAACAATGCCGTCTTCAATCTCACCGGCTTTGTGCGGCGAGATGCCTTCAACTACTACCCAAGTAATGACCCCTTCAACGATCTTGGCGCACCTGACATCCAGAGGCAAACCGTCGCCCAGCAACGCACGCTTCTCAATGGCGGCGCGATTGCAAGTATCAGCTACACCAAGGGCATAAACAACTGGAAGGCCGGCGTTATGTACGAGCAAACCTTCCTAAACGAGAATGACCAAGTCGGGATTATTGACCCTACCTACAATGCACCCTGCTTGAACAGCAGCGGCTTTCCGGTCAATGGTTTTACCAATCCCTCGCAGTGCGCCGGGGCAGGATTTTCGCCGAATACTCCGGCGAATCCCGTCGCCCCCGGGAGCGCATACATTCCCTTTTTCAACCCCACCTTGCTGCCCTATGACTTGACACGTGGGGGAACGTTGTACCCATTCGTCGGTCATACTGATATCAAAGAACTCGCAATGTACGTGCTGGACAACATTAGCGTGCACAACTGGAGCTTCAACCTGGGGATTCGCGGCGACTTCTACAACGGCCTGTCCACCGCAAACCAGGCAGAGCCACGTGTGGGAGTCTCCTACAACATTGCGAAGACCAACACCGTCCTCCGCGTCTCCTATGCTCGCACGCTGGAGACTCCTTTCAACGAGAACCTGGTGCTCTCCAGCCTGGGGTGCGCCAACCCCGTCCTGAATCCTCTATTGGCTTGCACATCAACTGACTTGACGCGATTGGTTCCCGGCTATCGCAACGAATTCCATGCTGGCCTGCAGCAGGCCATTGGGAAATTTCTGGTCATTGATGGCGAATATATCTGGAAGTACACCCACAACGCCTACGACTTCAGCGTGCTGGGAAATACGCCGATCACCTTCCCCATCGAGTGGCATAACTCGAAGATTCCGGGATTTGCTCTGCGCGCCAGCGTGCCGGTGTATCACGGCTTCAGCGCACTGGTGGTGATGTCCAGCGTCGCTGCCCGGTTCTTCAATCCGCAGGTTGCGGGAGCGGGAGCCGCTCCTTTGGCGCCCTCGGGAGTTTTCCGTATCGACCATGACGAGTCCTTCAACCAGACTGCGCACTTGCAATATCAAACACCTTGGAAGCGGGTGCAGCCATGGATTGGCTTTAACTGGCGTTTTGACAGCGGACTGGTAGCTGGCAACGTGCCATGTTACGGAATTGGTCCCGGCAACGATTGCCCACAATCGACCATGCTTAACGGGCTGCCCGCCATCGAAATGACCGATGTCTTGGGAATTCCGCTGACCGCGGATCAAGAGTTTCAGGCTGGATTCACTTGCAATGGAGTGCACGCGACTCCGACAACTCCGCTGCCGTTTATCTGTCCGGCGTCGGAATTTGGTGGCACCCTCACCCGAGTTCCTGCGCCGGGAACTGAGAACGACGATAAGAATCCCCCACGTATCGCGCACCGCAATCTTTTTGATCTTGCGGTTGGCGATGACAATTTTTTCAAAGGGGACAAATATAGATGGAGCGCGCAGGTCACCGTCATTAACCTGGCGAACAATTACGCACTCTATAACTTTCTGTCCACGTTTAGCGGCACGCACTACGTTACGCCACGTGCGGTGACAGCTCAAATCGGATTCCACTTCTAGACATTGATAGACGGGAGAAAAACCTCTAAGAGGAGGTTCCTCAGGTCATAACTCTGACTATGCGGATTTCGAGAAATCTCCTTGACGGGGACTTTCTAGGCTGAGGGATACTAAAAGGCAAGCCACCATCGCGAGAAGCTCATTGCTTGATACCCCAGAAGCAAAAAATGCCACTCAACAATGAGTGGCATCTAGGGGAATTGGCGGTGCGATGGCCCGGACTGTACGTACTAAGCTACTTCGATTTCCGTTTCCGCTCCGCCCAACGCTGCTTCATCATCTCAGAGATGCGTTTACGGGCTGCAGCGCTCAGGTGCCGTCGCGGACGTGTAGTAGTGCTGCTGACGCTCCCTACGGGTCTGCCACGGCGGCGCGCTCCAGCTCCTGGTCCTTCTAGAGCCGTAATGGCCCGATCAAGACGGTCGCGCTCTCTCTTGAGATCGTTGAGTATGTTCTGAATGTCCATGCTTCTCCTTTCGACCTGCTTTAAACTCCAACTAGTGTAACAGTAGGATTAAAATGATGCCGATAATTTAAAAGGCTGAAGAGCCTTATTTGGCGCTTGCAGACCTTGAGGTGGTAGCAGGCCTGGCACCTAGGTTAGAGCAGACGTATCCTTCAAATGTGCGGCGTTAATGGGAAATTAGGGACGGTAGATTGGTTGATGCGAAGCTCCCTTCCCGAATCGTGCCTGCAACTCGCCAGAAAGAGAGGCCCGCAGTGGCGGATAAGAGCTACCACATGACTCCAGAGCAGTTCCGCGAAAACGGACGCGCCATGGTTGACTGGATCGCGAAGTATTATGAAGAGATCGAGACTTTGCCCGTCTTATCACAGGTGAAGCCTGGCGAAATTCGGCAGAAGCTGCCTGGCTCCGCGCCCCAGGAAGCCGAAGATTTCGCTACGATCTTGCAGGACATAAGTAAAGTTATCCTTCCCGGAGTAACCCACTGGCAATCCCCCAACTTTTTCGCCTACTTTCCCGCTAACGCATCGGGCCCGGCGATTCTAGGGGATTTGCTTTCTTCGGCTCTGGGAGTCCAGGGAATGCTTTGGGCCACCAGTCCTGCTTGTACGGAATTAGAGACTCACGTTCTGGATTGGTTAGTGCCGACGTTGGGCCTTCCGGAGAAGTTCCTGTCCAGCAGCTCCGGTGGCGGGGTAATCCAGGACACTGCTTCCAGTTCTTCGCTGTGCGCTATGTTAGCGGCCCGCGAGCGCGCTACAAACTATCGCAGCAACCGCCGCGGATGCGACGGGAGACTAATGGCCTATACCTCGAATCAGGCCCATTCTTCCATCGAGAAGGCCACCATGGTCGCTGGCATCGGCACCGAAAACCTGCGTCTTATCGAGACGGACGACCGTTTTGCAATGCGTCCCGAGGCGTTGGCAAGACAGATCGCACGGGACAGCGAAGCTGGCCTGACCCCGTTCTTCGTGTCAGCGACTGTAGGAACAACTTCTTCCAATGCGCTAGACCCTTTGCCGGCTATTGGCGCCATCTGCCACGATAATCATCTCTGGTTTCACGTGGACGCTGCCATGTCGGGAACGGCTGCCCTGTGTCCGGAATTTCGCTATATACAGGACGGGCTTGAGTTCGCTGACAGCTATACCTTCAACCCGCACAAGTGGATGTTTACCAACTTTGACTGCAACTGTTTCTACGTCGCCGATCGCAAGACGTTGATCGACACGCTAAGCATATTGCCGGAGTACTTGCGCAATCAGGCGACGGAATCGGGCGATGTTTTCGACTATCGCGATTGGCATATCCCGTTGGGACGGCGCTTTCGCTCCCTGAAGCTGTGGTTCGTAATTCGCTATTACGGCGTCGAAGGTTTGCAATTCCACGTCCGTAGCCACATCGCAATGGCGCAACAGTTTCTGGAATGGGTAACCCAGGACGAACGCTTCGAGGTAGCCGCGCCGGCGCCGCTGAATCTGGTGTGCTTTCGTCATCGCGGCGGCGACAAGAGTAATGAGGAGTTGATGAATCGCCTGAATAGTAGCGGCGATCTCTACCTCACCCACACGCGTCTGGATAGACGATTCACCTTGCGCTTCTGTATCGGCCAGACCAACACGACACAACGACACGTCGAGCAGGCGTGGAAGAGAATTCAACAGGAGGCTGACCAATTGGGACGACCCAAGTAATATCTCTCCCCAATTGGCTGACCGGACGCCACTATCCACAGGCGGCATTCCCTCGCACGCCTGTTCTTGACTGCCAACTCTGCCTTGAAACTCGAACCTCGGACTCGATACTCGACTACTGCTGCGCAGTTCCCTGACTTGGCTGGGTGATAGGCGCTGGAGTCATCCCCAGAAACGTCGTTCCCATGAACCTTCCACTGGAATTGAAGTTCCATGTGAACAGGGCAAATCCCGCGTGGGCGCAGGTCTGGCAGCCATTGCGCAGCGGATAGCCGATGATGAACTGCAAGCCGCCTTTGGGGCCGGCTTGCGAGTTGGGCCAGGTCTTGCCGTCGCGGTCACCCGGCCACAGGTTGACCTTGGGGAACTGGTTCTGCAAGCTCTGGAACTGGAAGCTTTGCTGCATGCCCTTCTGATCCAGAAGCTTCAGGTTTTCGGCATTGGTGATTCGCGGCTGGCCGTTGACCAATAGCAGTCCGTAAGAGGAGCGCAGGGGATACGTTACCCATGCAATGTCAACCGGTCCAACTGCCTGAAAGCCGGTCATGATGCCAACTTCGCCGCCCATTTGCTTATAGAGTTCGCGGGTGAAGCTCACCGCATCGGCAGAGGCTCCCGCCTTGGGCATCTGGTCGATCACGCATTGGGCGAACTTCAACGACGGCGATACCTTGTCGCACGCCGCATGGGCGCTGGTCAGGAAGGCGCTGCCCGGCTGCCACACCGCGGATAAGCCGATGTTGACTGGGGTCGTTTGTCCCAAGCCGAATGTTGTCAGCGTGACGACAGCAAGCAACTCGAATAATCTCCGCATACGTCCCCCTATGGCCGGTTTTGGATCGCGAATGGAGTTTAGCAGACGCGCCCTGAAAGCCTCACGAGCTACCTTCATGTTGTTAGCCGCCGGGTGGGATGCGGCCACGATTCCCGTTGCCGTTAGAAATTGGAAGAATGCTCGGCCTAACGGATTGAGAGTGACAGTAGAACAATTTCTTTCCGTATCCTCCCAGAAATCCTTGCCATTGCCTTCTCCCGCATGATATGAATATGAATTCAGGTTCATATTATGCGCCGTCGCCTCTTCTTTATCGGTCTTGCCATCTGGATTGGCGCCACCCTCGCCTTGCGCTTCGCCGGACAACTTATCCTCCGGCCGCGCCCTTGGCCGGCAATTCTCATCCTGTTCGCGATCAGCTTTCTCCTGATGGCTTGGCTGGTACGCCGTCTCTGCCGCCGTTTTCAAGTGCCGCCCGAGCAGTGGCCGGCCGGCGCCATCTCGCTGGCCTTGCCAACCCTGTTGCTCGATCCTTTCTCCAGCGCCTTCTTCCCGGTGGTGTTTCCCAACCTCGCTCCTGAACTGGCCGGCGTCTTCGGCGGCTGGATGCTGGTCTGCTGTGCTGGCGCGCTGCTAGGAGGAACGCTGCGCCCCGGCGCACTCCGGTGACCGGCCATCGTCCAAATCTGCTGAAGTTCGAACAACTGCCGCCGGAGCCGCGTCAGAGGCGCAGCCAGGAAAAGCGCAGGCGGCTGAAGGACGCGGCGCTTCAACTCTTCCGCTCCCGTGGATACGAACGCACCTCGGTCGAGCAGATTACGAAGCGCGCCAATCTTGCTACGGGCAGCTTTTATCAGCACTATCGCTCCAAGCAGCAACTGTTGCTTGCGCTGATGGACGAGCTGCTGGCGGCGATGGGCCGGCTGAGTCTTCGTCCCAACTACACCGGCGACGTCCGCGCCAGTCTGCGGGAGCTGTTGGCTCGCGGGTTCTCCAACGACCTGCGTTATCTGGGCGCTTATCGCGCCTGGGAGGAGGCGGTGCTCTACGACCCGCAAATGGCCAGCAGTCAGATGGCGATCCGCGCGTGGACGACGCAGCGTGTCGCCGTACTGCTCACTTCGTTGCAGCGGTGGCCCGGCGCGCGGCCCGGCGTCGACGTGCCCGCACTGGCGCAGGTCATCGATACTCTCTTTTGGAGCCTGTTAGCGCAGGCCGTGTTCCTGACAGGAGTTGAACTGAACGACTGGATCGATGCAGCAACCCACTTGATCTACCACGCGCTGTTCCTCGACCCATCGAAAGACGATACGTGGCAGCAGTTTTAGTCGGGAGTCAATTTGCCGGTGGGGAGAGTCAACCCGCGTGCCAGTTCAAGCTCCATTTTGCTGACTGGGATTCGTTGTACTGACCCGTTGGCAGGCCGCTGTACAGTGTCTGCGCCGTGCTTGACCGGCGATTTTATTTTCGCCTGCGACTCCTTGCTGCTGCGGCGGCGCCGACTGCGTCGTCGGTGGTGCTGGCGAAACCGGTGGCTGGCGCGTTGGTCGGGTAAGTTTCGGCGGCGGCGGCGTAGGTATATACACGGTTCGCAGGAACTTTCCGCTGGCATCGAAGTCCCATCCGAAGCGGGCCAATCCAACGTGCTGGCAGGCATGGCATCCATTGATCAGCGGATAACTCACGATGAACTCGGTGCCTCCCGCGGGTGCCGGCTGCACCCGCGGCCACAGCGCACTGCTGCTACGGTCGCCCGGCCAAATATCGGCTTGGGCAAACTTCTTTTTAACTCCCTGAAGCATTGGGTCCTGTTCCATCGCCGCCCGATCCAGCTTTTGCAGATCGTCGACGTCAAGAATCTTAGGATCGCCGTTCACCAGCAGCAGGCCATAGTTGTCATTGGCGCGCAGTGGATAGAATACTTCCGCCGCGTCCACTGGGCCGTATTTCTTGAAGGCAGTCATGATTCCCACCTGCCCATCATTCTGCTGATACAGCATGCGGGTGAAGCTCACTGCGTCGGCAGGCGCCCCAGCCGCCGCAATTTGATTCATGAAGCATTGGGTAAAACTCGCCGGACCCGCGCCTTTGTCACAGGCCAAATGGGCTTTGTTGAGGAAGTCCTGCGACGGCTGCCACACCGCCGAAGCGCTGATCTTGCCGTCGGAAGCTGCCGGCATCGTCGCTTGCGAACTAGCCGAGCCAGCTTGGGGAACAGCCCAAACCAACGTCCAACCTGCCAAGATCGTCATGAGTAACTGCGCCGATCGTCTCACTTAATTCCTTCTCCACTCTGCGATTGAAATGCGTTGCCCTGTCCGGTAGCGCACCAGTATCTCCATTTTTGCCCGTGGTGGTCAAACCTCGGCGTCTGCAGGGAAGCAGAAGGATCGCCGTTCGGACGGGGATCCGTCTAATGAGTGAATGTGCGACCGTCCGCAAGCCAGAGCCTAATATCTCTGGGCAGCATTTCCTGACAGCTAAACCGGATCTCGGCTTAGCAATCCACGCCTTGCTTCCATGGACGTGACGTGCTCGCCTAGCAGCCCGTGGTGTAATGGCCGTCCTCTCAATATCGCAACATGCGGCCCTGCTGTTTTAATAAGTTACGAACGCGGTTGGCGAGTTCCGCACTTCTGCCACGGGCTGCTAAGCGACATAGCGTCCATAGAAGGCTGTTACCAAAACTCCCGACACATGGTTACAAAGTTTTTGCTGGCGCGGACTCTGGAAAGGTGTACAATTTGCCCACTGCGGATCGTGGGGCCTGTTCTCCTCTAATCAATTCGCTCACGATCCACCGTCTGCCACAAAACTCCGGGCGCATCGGAAGCCTTCCCTGGGCAACCCCGCCCGTCACTCACGGGGTCGTAGCGTCTTGTCTACGCTCTCGGGGAGGTTACTATGCGGTATGGACGTTGGCTCGCTCCCCTCATCGCTTCCCTTCTCGTCACCGCCGCCCAAGCTCAGCTACACATTGGAGGGTCGGGTGGATCCAGCTCGAACGGCAATGTGCATGTACGGGTCGTTTTAGAAAACGGTCGCAATGCCGGCCCGTATCTTCAGGTTCGCCTGTTGGGCGGAGGAACCAGCACAATAGGTACCACCTATACGAATGACGTCGGCGAAGCTTCGTTTAACGGCATTCCTGTGGGCAGTTACTCCATCGAAGTCAGTGGCGATGGAATTCAGACGAAGTCAACCGATTCCTTCATGGTCGATGAGCGCAAGTCTTCGCAATCGCAGTGGGTCACCGTTCGCCGGCTGGAAGAATCTGGACCTAGGCCGGTGTCAGCCCACTCCAACATGGTCTCCGCCAATGACCTTAATGTCCCCGGCAAAGCCCGCAAGGAGCTGGACAAGGCCAACGAAGAGATGGCCATGCAGAATTGGAAAAAGGCTCTGGAGCACCTGAACAAGGCGATTGCTCTCGCCCCGCAATACGCCACTGCTTATTACAATCTAGGGGTGCTTTACGCCAAGACAAACGACATTCCCCACGAGGAGGAAGCGCTGAAAAAGGCGGTCAGCCTGGACGAGCACTTCGCTCCCGCGCTGCTGAACTACGGGAAGCTGTGTATGCGGCAGAAGAATTTTCCGCAAGCGGAAGAACTGCTGCAGAAGGCCGGCTCGGTAGAGCCCAACAACCCAGAGACGCTGATGTTCCTGGCCAACGCGGAATTCATGGATCGCCATTTCGATGCTGCCATTGCCAGCGCGCATCAGGCACACTCGTCGGGGCAGGATCATCCATCATTTGTCCACTACATCGCCGCCCGCGCCTATCAACAGAAAAACCAGGTACCGGAAGCGCTTGCTGAATTCCAGCTGTTCTTACAGGAAGAACCCAAGGGACCGCGTGCCGATTACGTGCGCGGAGACGTTGCCAGGATGCAGAGAGCTAGCGCTAGCCAACCAGCGAGCCCACAGTAGCTGGAGAGGTACCGAAAAGCGCTTGTTTGCGCTCCAGTGTTCCCGCCTAAGCCGGGTTGCCTTTGTAGACGCCGAACCCTTTGCGGAACCCACTCGGTAGCTTGGTGAGATATTCCGAAATCCGAGCCAGAATGTCCTCGAAACTCAGAACTGCTTAGGAAGCTACCCCTCGGCATTCTTCATCTTGAGCTGGCTCTTGTTCTCTTCTAGAAACTCGCGGATCTGGTCAGCCTGGTCCAGCAGCCGCACCCACTGTTCGTAATAGAGCGTGACTGGGAAGCGCCCCAGCCCATAGACGCTGACCCCACCCTTCTCGCTGACTTTGTACTGCAATACGCCTCGCCCCCGTCCCTGCGCCTGCTTCTCTAATTCCGCTATTTTGGCTTTCAATTCGTCATAACTTGGTTCCGACATGTTTTGCTCCTCTATAAGGTCGTGTAGGACAACGTGCGCGTCCGAGCCGAACGGTCGCCGCAGCCATCTTACCCGAACTTGACAATAAAGGATGTGAGCTCTGGCACAGCTAACGTCGCTGCGGTTGATCAGCGCCACTAAGCGAGAAACGGTTTTGCACGACGGTCCGGCGTCCGCTGCAACACGCGCGGCGGCACTCGCCTACTGTTTTCCCGTCCCTACGGCGAAGTGTTCGCTTTGCTCCGAGATTTGCCGTGCGGCGTCG
>Ga0302325_10028798_pt1 | contig 11486 bp, 13 predicted proteins | sample Palsa_T0_2_FD_201948 | JGI IMG/M metagenome (GOLD analysis project Ga0302325, IMG submission 201948) | Peat permafrost microbial communities from Stordalen Mire near Abisko, Sweden - Palsa_T0_2 | ecosystem: Environmental > Terrestrial > Soil > Palsa > Peat permafrost | place: Sweden: Abisko... | reverse complement strand
GAAATCCTGAGAATACTACGCCAAAAACACTCGCAAAAGATACGAGGAAGATATAGCTTATTGTTAATTGGCCTAGTCGAAGCTTGCCGCTTAGAATGCATCCACAAATATGGCAGATTGCAGCTACTATAGCGACTAAAGAGAGGGCGAGAGCTGTTCCAAAGGGAATGGTGTTTCTTGCTAGCGACCCAGGGGTCATACGCATAGCTTGAGACAAAGTTTGAATATGCATTATGTGAGAGGGGCTGCCGACGAGCGTATGATCGATGACGGAGGTGGGCAGTCTGGCTGCGTTAGGATAGGGCGGACACAGCGGAGAACAGTTTGAAGGGCGCGTGCAGGTTGCCTTGTTTTGATGGGATATCTCTATTTATATTTCTGTCCAGTGGCAATGGGTATGATCCAAAGCAGTAGCATGGACCATCTGCACGCTCACCGAGGATGCTGGTTCAGAGTTGAGTGAGCGAGAGTAAAGATCGCCTAGAAGGTGGCCGTAGATTGAGGCCACCGAAAATACATAATACTGCGAGTTCAGATAAAAAACCGTGGAAACGTGTCCCAGCGCCAGGTTGCGCCGCCGCGGAGCATCCCGGTCGATCTTACCCACTGGCTTCTTTTCAATATACTCTCCTGCAACTTCTGCCTGAAGGATATCTCGCAATGGAGCTTTGCCCAGATAGACGTTTGCATGTTTCCGAAAGGATTTGTTGCTCAACCCAACCCGCACTTGCATAAGCCAGGTCAAGCCTGCTTTGTTACATACCAGGAGATGTCCAATCGCTAGAAGCAGAGAAGGGTGAGAAGGGTGATCGAACGATCCATCAATTGCAGATCTATTGGGTATCTAACCCTGTCTCCATCAAAAGCGCTATCAAACTTCTCTAAACAGACAACGGCTGCGAACGAGGGAAACCTAATCGGTCAATTAGCACCTGAGACGAACTGTGAACTGTTGAGCCCCAGACTTGAGAAGTTTGTCGAAGTCTTCGAAGCTGTCTGCGGGTGCATAGTACTGCTGGTTTTGCAAGGCGGCCTCCAGCCGCTGGGTTCTTTCATCTTCTGAGCCAAGGCCTATCAAAGACATAGCCAGGGCACGCTCAAACCAAGGGGCCGCGTTCTGCCATGCCAATACTCTTTGATATTCTCTGGCAATATCAGTGAAAAAGCCGACAAGAACCTCAGTGTGATCCCTTTTATCTTCAGGCATTGCCTCTAGCCTTTCCGCAACTCGTTCCAAGATATAGTCGCAGCTCTTGATGTCATTGCATTCGGCATAGGTGAAGGCAAGTTGACGAGACGTCTTGAGAATCGACCAATGGAGATCTTCTTTGGATGCTAGTATCTCTATGAGCAACTTTTCCGCAAGCTCTAGTTCAAAAGTGGCCGAATCCTGTTTCTCGAGTCTCAAATAAAGCCGGGCCAAAGTGCACCTGGCTTGTAGTGTCTGGGTCATGAGTTTTTCCGGGTATTTCTCGCACTGCTGGATGAGACGAACGAGAATCGGTTCCAAACCCTCCGCGCTTGAGGATAACCACAGACTGATTACGCGTAACTGCGAGTCGACCTCGACCTTATCGCTGGACTCTTTGAAAACCCGGTCGGCAACTTCTGGATCGACTCCCTCAAGTTCGGTATCTTGCACGTCATCGGCGCCTACAGCCACGATTTCGGGACCAAGATCCGAGTCCATATCATCCCAGGAGTCTAAGACTCGACACAAGAGCAACATTGCATCATCACGCCGCTCCCAAGATTGGAGAAGCTCAATAACGCGCAGAAGATGTGATAGAGTCTTTTCATGCTGCAGACCCCGGTGCCGGATATAATTCCCTCCAAGCCAGTCAAGAACGCTATCAGCCTCCTTCATTCGGTCCTGGTTTGCGAAGAAGCTTGCGAGCTGATAAGCGGCAACCGCTGTCTCTTTGTGTATAGGTGATAAGAGAGCTTGGAAGCCAGACAACGCGTCACGAAATTTGATTTCGGTATTAATGATATCGCCTGCTTTATCTAATCTAGCGGCCTCGTTTTTGAGATTCCGAACATCTACGAGATCAAGGTTGTTCCACCGCAGTCGCAGGGAGGTGACTTTGCCTGGTTGGATTGTAGATGGCATAGCGCTCGGTGTCCAGGGAGTTTCAGACGGCCCAGAACAAACTGGAGAAGTCGTATGATGAGGCGATTCGGCAATGCAGATCGGGGTCTTGACCACGATATCGCTTGGTGTAGGTCCATCTATGTGCTATTATTCCCTGGTACGCTGTACAAGTGAATGCCCTACCTTGCGGAGCCAGATCTTCAACTTCATTTCTTCTCCCCAGTGACTGTTTCACCCTGTCTACGGTCCAAACTTGATTTCCCCAGTCGAAGATTGTGTCCTTGGGTTCATGTGAAATGGGATTCTTCCTTTTACGAGCGCGCTTGAGCATCCACTCAGCTGTGTTTCTGGGCAATTTTTTCGACCACTTCCAAGTCTTGAACTTTTGCTTATACATTTTCGTCCTTTGCGTTTATTTTCATTTTAATAAACAATGTTCTGCGGAGACTGGGGCGCGAGGGTGCTTACGAGGGACAGAACCCGTGCTCCTTCTCCATCACGTCCATGGTGTCTTCAAGGGAGAGATCACGGGTCATGTAAAGATCTTTGATCTTGAACTTGTATTTGTTCCACTCGGACTCCGGGGGTTGACGCTTCCTGCCCTTTTGTGGAGCAGCAACATTGGGAGCGGTTCCTGGTGCTTGAGGGCGTTGGGGGAGAGGGAGAGACGGCGATGGCGGCGGGCCCATTGACACTGGCCGGATCGACTGTATGGGAATGTCTGGCTCTCTGATCATCCCCCGTGGGTGCCCATTTTGGTCCTCTTGGGCGACCCCAACCACTGGAATATTTGCAGCGCCGGGCAGCCCGGCATCCAGATATACTTGTTCCGATGCCCAGTCAAAAGAGCCAAACGTTTGCCAGTTAGTAGGAAACTGTGACGAAGGAATGCCTGATGCAGGAGCTACCCAAGCCCTTTGACTCCCCTGGTTGGTGTCATAGTTTGAGTTCATGATGGCTGTCGAAATGTCGAAATATCGGCACTGTTTTCAGAGACAGAAAAGGCGGTTGTTAGGAAGACTGCCGCGACATCAATTTCATCAGCAAGAGGTCGAGACTCGAATCGACCACGCCGCACTTGAGTATGAAGTCCTATTGTGGTTTCGGAACCCTATGGTAACAACGGGAAAAAACGTCGTGCAGGTGGTTCTTGAAACACGGCAATGTCAGTCCTGTGCTAGGCCGCTTAGGGAGTGCGTCACACGATCTGGTGGCCCAGCTGCCTTACCGTGTCAGCCTTGGGCGGCTTCGATTCCTGGCAATTCAAGGGAGGCAGACGCACTACATCGGTCTGTTGTTAGACGGCCAATCACAAAAAGGTCTTCAAAGGCCCCAGAAGTTCCCCCAATCGCCACCTGCAAGTTCGGGCGCAGAGGTCAGGCTAGACAAGGAACACTGACGCCTCCAAACCCGGGGGTCAAATTAATTGGAGGCGATTCAGTATCAATTTCCTCGTCCTGTGTTTGACTTTTTGGGGTGCTTTTTACATTCGGCCACAGAAGGTCTGCAAAGTTCCAATGGTGCTCATTGGCGACAAGCCTGACGACGATGCGTTGACAGTGGTCAGGAAGGATTTCTGGCATTTTCAGCGACGACAACTCTTTCGTACTTCTGTCTCTAGAAAAAGTACAGAAAAAGTCCTCAAAAGATCCCACATACTAGAGAATTGATTCATATCGCAATGAGGAATATAAAATTCCAAGTGTTGCTCTGTGCAAAGATCACCCACCGACTTTTCAATCGTCAGTTATACACCGCTTCAGGTTCTAAGTTCTCGATTCTAAGAAGTCAACTACGAGTTGAATATTCAGTCGACATCCCTTCGTTAATCATTGCCACTTGCTCCCAAATCATCCGAAGTCCCACGAAATACTCAATGGCGACCGAAACACAAGATTTCGTCCGACTCATCCAAGTCAATCGAGAGGTATAATAAATTCAATTGGTGGTGTGAGATACAACATGAACTAATCGCTTCCTTAGACTGGGACTGGTCGACAGGAACAAGGTCAAGGGCAGGGTCGAGCCGATTCGCCAGGCGGGTCGGCCGAGGAGAAGTCACCACAATCTCAAGGCTTCGCTTTGGGCAAGTGGCTCAGGGAGACCAGAAAGGAAGAACCTTTCAACAATATTGCCGAAGCCACGTCAGTCTCATCAGGAGATCATCCATCTCTGACACAAAACATGTCCCGTGGAAATTCCAGTTTGGGATATCTAAATGTCGTGGACGATAAGAAGCTCTAGAGGTAATCCAATCGTACAGTGCAATTCATGAATATTGAAAGATACTTCTTTTCAGAAGAAAAGTTATGGGGTAGTTGAGTTCCTTGTTACGCCGTCTCTACGTAGCCGAAATAAATGACCGGTTTTGGTACACGCGCCCACACCAAAATCTACACCTATGACACCGATTCCTGCCCTCAAGCACAACGCAAGCCAGCACGAGGTGGGAAATAACCTGCGCAGGACCTAAGAGATCTAGTACAAGTTGTATAAGATTCTAGAAGAGGAAAAGCCTAAGTTATTGTAAGCAAATACTGATATTTTGGTGTGGTGCCAAAATAAGTGGCCGATTTTTGGCTACGTAGAGGCCGTGTCCTCCAGGCTCGTGGGTTGTGGTTGTGTATCGATTGCGATTGGCGGCGGCCAAGCCCAGCCGTCATCCCCCAACTCCTTACCTGAACAGAAAGGAGAACATGGCGGTGTGAGGCCAGGGGGCAAGCGCTGTGATGCAAATGGTGTGAGCGAACTGAACCACTAATGAGGCTCTCTGGTTGAAACATGCATTTCGGGTGGAACGCTGTCTCAGGTCCATCGTGACCGTGGCTTGATTCAGGAGTCCGAAGTCCAGCGTATAAGTTGATCGAAAGATGCCTTATTCACCTATTGCCTTCTTATCCAACAACAATCAATATTTGACTTCATCCTATTTCCTTAATTCTAGACCAATACTTAACTCACGAGACCCTTGTAATTCGTTACTTCTCAACCCCCATCATGGAGAATGGATCTTCAGATCCCTCGCGCTCGCAAGGGATCGACTTTGCCACCCCTTTCAGCTCCCAACAAACCCCACAGGTTGCATCAAAACAGGGTACGAAGTGTGAATTGAAAAAGTTCGATTCTCTCTTCAACGCTAAAGGAGAGAGATACCTCTTACGCACCGGTTCGAAAGTTGACCTTGGGCCTGCTAAGAAGGACAGTGCGTTTGATTCCGCGCTTGTTCTAACCAAATTCTGGAACAAGGAGAAAGAAGAGGAATACACAGAATTGGAAATCCGCTCTCCTTATATGAAGGCTGCACTGAAAGCTGTTGTCCCAGAATACGAAGAGTTCAACGTGGATGCAAAGAATATAATTATGCGGAACGAGCCAAAGGCTATATTTCACTTCAGAAGAGAACTACAAGAATTTGGCCGAGGACTCAGGGATGAAGTGGCGGCAGAACATCTCTTGTTTCTTCTGAAGTACATGTATGATCTCCTAAGCGCCGAGATAAGTGGCTATTATGCCTTTGTGGAAGGCCCAACAGCGCCTCCTTCTCTTGACTTCCTCAACCTGTGGATGGTTTTCAGACCTGGCGACCTCATCTATGTCAAGACCAGTCACGCTGACATCTCCCGCGGCCGAATCTTGAAGTTCGAATCGATGTCAAGATGCAAATGCAAGTTGCCATGGTGCATTTCCTCTCGCTGGACTCTGTGTTGTCAACGTATTGATTACGATGGAGACGAATTTGGCCACACGTCAACTTGGGCTGATATCAAACCTTACGAAGGCTACCGGCCTCTTCGTGACCTTGTTGTTGTTCCTCTTCAATACCACCCTGACCAATTGATGATCAGGGATTGCCTCGTTGCTCGTGGCAAAAAATTTGCCAACTTGCATGGGAGCCATTATCGACAATATAAAGGCGTGGCAGAAGTCCTTGGGGGGAGCAGAAATATCACCTTTGTAGGGCAAGAAGACGAATTCCCTCTTCAGTCAACCCACGTAAGTCCACGATCAACAGTTGTTATACTGATTTCTGATACGAGAACAAGATCAACGGCCGCGTCATGATTGATGGTAGTGCATTTTCTGAAGCGCGGCCCTCACATACGCCGTACTTGTCATCAACCAAAAAGATCTTCAGAACAGCGGACAAGGAACATCTGAATATGGAAGATGGTGAGTATATGATATGTCACAATCAAATTCCTGGTTTCGCTCTCAACGAGAAGAAATGGGCATTGTTCGACGTGGACTTAATCGAAGATGTGGAGCTTAATGTCAATGCCTGGAACTCCCTAATGATGAATGAGCACCAAAAGCGAATGATTTTGTCGTTGGTGCAAGTGCATGAAGACCATCGGCTAGGCTTTGATGACGTAATAAAAGGCAAAGGCAAAGGCATGATATTTCTGCTGCACGGGGAGCCTGGAGTTGGCAAAACTTTGACTGCAGGAGAGTACTTTCCCCAATTAGAAGTCACGCGGCTAATGAGCAAGCAGAAAGTGTAGCGGACTTCTGTGAGAAGCCCCTGATTAAGATAGATGCTGGTGATCTCGGTACTTCAACAGAGTCTGTTGAAAAAGGAATATCAGATATCTTTCATATGGCCGAGAAATGGCACGCTGTTCTCCTACTGGATGAGGCGGATGTCTTTCTTGAGCAGCGCCAATTATCAGACTTGAACAGGAACAGCCTTGTATCCGGTATTGATCAATCTTTGTATAATTTCAAAACAACCCGAGTTAGCTAACGAGTGAGTAGTCTTCCTTCGAGTGTTGGAATACTACGAGGGAATCCTATTTCTCACAACGAACCGCATCGGGACGTTCGATAGAGCGTTCAAGTCTCGTATTCATCTTGCAATACACTATCCAAAACTGCCCAAAGAGACACGCAAGAGTCTCTGGCGTACTTTTTTGGGTCGAGCCTCACCAGAAAGTGCTGCGGCTATGATTTACAACGATGAGCTGGACGATTTCGCACAAGAAGACTTGAACGGACGGCAAATCAGAAACGTCGTGCGCACAGCTCACGCACTTGCGATTAGCGATGGAAGCATGATAGCAGTGGAGCATGTGCAGATGGCCCTTGGGGCTATGAAAACATTCGAAGCAGACTTCGACGCTGGTACTGCCGAAGCTCAGAGAGAATCGACTGCCAGTGCTATTCCGGAGCTTGACTCCCGCAGTGCTAAAAGGAAAAGAGTAGGTTAGGAAGTAGGGATTATTTGGTGTTATCTTTTATTATCGTCTACCGAAAAGAACGTGAACGTGTAATTCTCCTCTATATGTGCCTATTGTGCCCGCTTGACGGCAAGACATCATAGACTGTGCCAAATCCACGAAAGTGCTTGATCCTTCTCAATTCGGAAGCCAAGGCTGATACATTGATCCTGTTGTTGATCCAAGAAGACGATAAAGTAATACGTTAACTTTAAATTTAAGAACATTATTTCTTCATATTTTTATTTACTAAAATTTTAAAAGCCGTTTTGGCTTGGTATATATATATATATATTGATCTTGGCTATGAAATCTAACTCAACAGAACGGAAAATAGTGCTCCACTACTTGTCTCAACATATAACGTGCTCTTGTCCTTCCCTATGCGTCCAAACGCAACACAAGTAGAAGAAGCGGACGGTACTCGACTTCCCATCCGGTGTAATTTTCAGAATCTGGCCTTTAGCTAGATACGATATTCTATCCGAGCTGATTGCGAAATCTTTAGGACCTTGAAGGCCAGTCAGAATAGAGATGACTGCACCCGCCTTTCTAGTAACAGGATCGATTTTAACTTTACTAAATGTGTTGCTGAAAGTGCTTGAGAAATAGACATCTCCGTTGTAGTATTTGATCCCATGGATGCCTTCTGCAATTGCAACGCTCGCTGGGGCCTTCATGCTCGGATCCGTCATGACGACGCTATAATCCCCAGTAAATATTGTCATCTTGTAAAGAGACCCTTTGCCAGCACCGGCAATGAATATCGTATCATTATTGAAAGTCGTGAGGCCGACGAAGAAACCGGACTCGAGAACGTTTTCGATGAGGGTCGAAGTCGGAGTAGCGCCCGTCAAATCGACTTTCCACACACCCCAAGAGCCTGCCTTCACAGCAAAGCTTTTCGTATTGAAGTTTTCTGTGACGACCGCGAATACTTCCAGGCATACTGATGGTTCGTTGAAAGACATCGCCGTTGAATAGAGGGGAATGAGGGAGTACCGATACAGAAATTCCTTCGGCCTGAGCTGAGACCACAATGAGTGTTTCAGAACTATACCTTTGTTCGCGATTGGATTGCTATACGGCTTGTACATCATAAACTAGTTGAGGCGAGAAGTCGGGTCTGAGGATGACGCCTCGTTGGATCCTTCAACCTACTCTTGATGAGGCTGGCTGGTAAACTGGGCTATTTAGAGCAGAATTTCCCGACGAATATGCTGTCCGAGAGCTGCCTGATTGAGTCAGTGAGATTCATTAGATGGGGCTTATCGCAGCATGGCCCAGTCATGAAGGAGAGACACTTATAGAATTCTAAACTCTGATCTTCATGAACAGTTGCTACCAGTGTGATCAATAAGCTAATTAGTCAGTCATCAGCTAAGGTTTTTTAATAGCTGATTGGCTGGTTTGAGGGTATTCAATTGAATGGCTGGCCGATATCAGCTGTTTAGCGACTGATCAGTTGAGGATATACTTTGAATAAAAATCAATTAATTTAAATCAAATATAGCTGTATACTTAAAAGTTTTTATCCTTATTGCCCCCCTCCTTTGCTAGTTTTTGACACATTCTTAATGCTATAGCATCTTCCCTAATAACCTAAAGCTTTTAAGAGTAGTCTGCTTTGCGCAAGAAGAAAAGACTCGCTCGCACTTAGAGCTTATAGCTAGAATTAAGAGGAAATCGAACGCTATTCGTGCAAGATAAGGTCATTGAGACTCTCGAGACTTCTATTACTCTATAAGGCCCAAATAATCAAAAGGAGGCTTAGCCAAATACAAGAACAACTTGTCTTTCGTATATATAGTGTGGCGGGGCGCTAAGGAGACTGCTGAATTCTATCGATTTTAGAGGTTTTTAGTTAGTGCTACATATGACTAAAATAGAGGTATAATTGCTAGGTTTTTGTAGCTAGACACACATTACTCTTCTTTTACACAACATATAATAATTGTACATATTCGTTGCCAGTTTTACAGTCTTGCTTTTGCTTTATAATTACATATACAAACTTCAATTCTTGCATGCTTTAGTTGTTTCCTTTTGTTATTGCTTTATATTTACATATACATTGCTTGTTGTTCTGTTTGTTAGTACCCTAAAGAGCGTTTTTGTAAGGTCTTTTCTTCTAGCTAAGGTTTGCCCCTTATAGTAGGCCTTGCAACACGTGACCGATTTAAGGGGCCAATTTTATTAAGAACAATTTCCAGGAAAGACTATTTCTTTTAGGGTAATAATTCTAAAGTGCGAGTTGAAGAGTTTTTTAAGGCTTCTAAGGCCTAGAATATCAGGCAATTAGGGCCTTGAAACACCCTAATCGAGCTTAATTAATATCACTAAATGAGTCCTAAACAGTCAAAATTTAAAATATTAGCTGATCAGTCTCTAATCAGCTGAAAAATAATCAATTGGCTAACTTAGTTAATATTTAATAATGAACTGGCTAACTTAAATCCTTAGCTGTCAGCCAAGCTAATCAGTCGGCTGGCTTATTGATCACTCTAGTTGCTACAGTAGATAAATCACATAGGTAGCATTAATAGGACGAGCAATATGAGATACGAGATCAAAGAAGTGTTGCCTCCCTGGTCATCTAAGTGCACAAGACGCAGTGACTTGGTGTCATACAGCAGCCTTTAACGGAGGTGCCCAGGTACGACAGAGTACAAGGGATGACAAACGAGCTGCGGCACCCGGGGCACCGATACTAAGGTCGACAAGGGCGGCAATAGCAAGAGGTGAAGTGTGATATGCGGGAAGTCGACTATGCGTAGGGCTAGTAATGCTAGGGATTATGTGACTGGTAAGCACTAGAGCACCCGGAGCAACAACTAGTTCGCAACGGAAGAATATTCAACCCGTATTACATCCCTACGACTCTACGAGCTATAGCATCAAAAGCATCAAAAGCATCAAAAGTGCCATTTTTGGTGAATCGGAGCTATTGCCTAATGAGAGGCCCTAAGCCCTCCAGTTGGCCGATAGGAGTAAGTAAATGGGTGCCCGGAGATATTGGTGAACTGGAGGGGCCAGGTAGCATTGCGGGGTAACACCGATACCGGAATAGTCGACGGATTCGGACTTAAACAAAGCTGCACTTGCCTCCTTTCCCTTCTCACCTTAAACCTCAAATCATCTCACAAGCTGCTCTTCACAATCCCCTCACCATGGCAACCCCCCGCCCCCAAACCCTCCACGTCTCCCTCCCCGACCTCGCCAGCATGATCGACCACTCCCTCCTGCACCCCACCATGACGGACGACGACGTCTACGCCGGCCTCCAAATCTCCAAAAAGTACTCCGTGGCGACGGCCTGCGTAAAGCCCTACCACACCCTCTTCGCCAAGAAGACCCTCGAGGGCTCCCCCGTTCTCGTCTGCCCCGTCATCGGCTTCCCCCACGGGAACAGCACGACGGAAGTTAAGGTGTACGAGGCGAAGCGGGCGGTGGAGGAAGGAGGCAAGGAGATTGATATGGTGGTTAATGTGGGACGGGTGCTGAGTGGGAAGTGGGAGTTTGTCAAAGGGGAGATCGAGAAGGTTAATGAGGCTGTTGTGGAGAGGGGGGCGATTTTGAAGGTTATTTTTGAGAATGATTGTGAGTGTTTGACTCTTTACTCTGAATTATATGAGCGGTGGCTGAGAGGAGAGGAGTTGTGGGCTGACGGGGGTTAGATCTGGGAGAAAAGGAAATCATCAAGCTCTGTGAGATCTGCACGGAAGTTGGCGTGGCTTTCGTGAAGACGAGCACGGGGTATGGATTCGTCAAGCAACCGAATGGAGATTACAACTACAAGGGAGCGACGATTGAGCATTTGGAGTTGATGAAAAAGCACGTGGGACCTAATGTGAGGGTTAAGGCTGCAGGTGGTGTGAGGACGTTGGACGATTTGTTGAGAGTCAAGGCAACTGGAGTTGATAGAGTAGGAGCTACTGCTACCGGGGTAATTCTGGATGAGGCTGTTAGGAGGGGAATCGGGAGTGAGAGGGTGGAAGTTGAGGTTCCTCCTTTTCCGGCGGTGCACGGGGGAGGAGGGTACTGAATACTGAGTGGGAGCAGAGCTAGGGTGAAGAGATAGACGCTAGGTACGAAGTAATGTGCGAGCGTTTGGGCAAGAGGGGTTGTTGTATTGTCTATGTAGGGAAGCTCTCTTTTACTAATTAATATACCCC
>Ga0302325_10028796_pt1 | contig 11486 bp, 10 predicted proteins | sample Palsa_T0_2_FD_201948 | JGI IMG/M metagenome (GOLD analysis project Ga0302325, IMG submission 201948) | Peat permafrost microbial communities from Stordalen Mire near Abisko, Sweden - Palsa_T0_2 | ecosystem: Environmental > Terrestrial > Soil > Palsa > Peat permafrost | place: Sweden: Abisko... | reverse complement strand
GCGGTATCTGTTGTTGAAGGCCAAGCGGATGGCGGTGACCAACGTCGAGTTCCTCGCGGTTCAGCGGGTGAAGAAAGTTGCGTAAAAGCGACCGTTCCGTCAGATTCTCGCTCAGAGCCGCAAGAACAGGTCCAGAAAAACGCGCCCCATGCCGCAAATCCATACGTACCACGGTTGAGATATGATTTGCACGTTAATTCGGCGGGGTCGCACACTGGCACTCGCAGCCCGCCGGGACCGGCGGATTGGGATCCGCATCCTGTGGCTTAGAATGAAACACCAGGGACCAAAGGAAACTGGTCTTGAGCAATTTATCGTATGGAACGTTGAAATATGTATTGACAGCAGCGTCGCTGCCCCGGACCACGATGTTTGGAAACGACAGACTCTGACGCTCGTTGTCGGTGAGCAGTGTATTGACGCGGCCGCTGAGCGGCCATGTCGCGCGGCGGTGGCACGTCATGCAGTTTGAAGTGACGCCGTCCGGGAACTGTCCTTCAAGATAAGGGTTGTAGGCGATGTGCGGCTTTCCGTCAGCCTCTCGCGGCCGGTCCATATCGTAGCTCACACTCATCAAATAATTTCGCCACACGCCCTTCAGGGTCTTCGGGCGGTCGTCGGCCCAGGGCCCGTCGTCCGGCAGGTTGTGCCACCAAAAGGTCGCCCACACCCAGTTCTGCAACTCGCGTGTAGCAAAGTGAAACCCGACCAATACGGCATAGTCCCCGGCATTCGCCTTGTCGAATCCCGCGACGTTCCGCACTTGAGCAAGCTCCTCGGGCAGGATCGGGACGCTATACAGTTTCGAAAAAGGATCGGATGGTCCGGCTTCGGGGCAAACACTGACCGGGGGGTCCGGCCATCGTCCCTGGAAATTAATCACCAGGCCAGACGCTAGACGCCTGAAGTTCCACACCGGGATCGGAGTACAACCTGTCTGGGACACATACACCCAGGAGGTCTTCAGAGCGATGGCAGTTCTGGGAAAGTCGATCGTGCGCCCCTGCGCTTTCAACTCATCCAAATGCTTCTTAAGGTAAAGACCGCACGCGCGGATCTGGCAGTAAGCCTCGCGATTATAAAGAATCAGTTGTCCGAGAAGCGTCGCCAGGGCATTATCCGGGGCTGGAGGCGCCGCTACCGGCCCCGCAGGCAACGGGCGTTGGATATCTTTCAGCTCTTCCGGCACTTCGAGGTCGCGCAGTTTCATGGTGCGGGAGACCCCGCCGGCATGTCCCGACGGGAAGGCGTCATCGACGTCATACCACGTTTGCCACTTGGGAATTCCATGTCCAAGCGCCGATTTCGTCGTCAGGCCTTCGAAGACGCGCCACGCATGCCGGCGCATCGCGTGTACGTCGTTGTGATCCAGGTATGCCAGAAGGCGATTTTCATCGGCGGGAAAATCATAGCCCCGGGGGATGCCCTCATAGGCATCGCTCGCGGAGGCGAGGCTTTGAAAGCCGAGGACTCCGTTGGCGGTGATTGCAAGGGCAAAAAGCGTCCGAAGAATGAAGTTTCTCAAGCATCAACCTCCCGGCACGGGCTCGATCAGAATTGCGCTTACACCCGTCAAACCCGGCATTCGAACTAATACAGGAATCGCGCCGTCACTGCTGGTAATCTTTAGCTTCAGGTCCAGCGTCAGTGGCTGATGCGCGGGATCGATGGGTTCCGGGCCGAAGCATTTGGGAGACGGAGACGGTCTCTCCTTCCCGGCCAATGTCAACTGAATCAAGCGATCCGGTTTAACCCAGGTTGCCAGACCGGCAAATACGCCAGGCGCCGCAAAGTCAAACCCGACTTGGACGTAGTCCTTTCCGGATTGACAATCCACGGGCCCATAATAGTGAACCAGATAAGGCTGGGGCTGGGGCCGAGCTATGTTCACACACGCGTTCTCAACCGGTTTAAGCGAACCACCGGAGAGCAGCCCAACCCCAAGAAGTAACCAGCCGGATTTCTTCAATGGCGCATCCTCGACGGCGATCAGGCCGGTTCCACGTGAACTAGGTTGGTACCCCCGACCGTTTCAGCCCACACGTTCACGTGGACCGGCGACCCCGGGCTCGGCTCGGGGATTTCGATGAGGAGCCGATTGGCCTTGTCCTGAGGCGTGGCCACGTCGTTGTGGGCCTCCTTATATAACCTCGTTGCGTCGAGATCGAAGGTTCTGCCGCCAATCAAAAGCAGCATGAGCGGCAGGTCCTCATCCGGTGTCACGGTATACTGCGCGCCGGTGGCCAGGAGTGTGGCGCTGGCCGCCAGCTTATTGGCCTGGGTTCCAGGCTGAACGTTGAGGTAACCCCCTCCCACGCACGGAGGGTAGGCCGTGTTTGGACTGACAAGGTAGTTTATTTCGCTCAAATTTGACATCGCATTTTCTCCTATTCAAAAGTGATTTATAGTTTCAGGCGTCGCAGCAAGCTTTGATACCTCGAGTCCGCCTGAAGAAACTCGAGTTCGGGTGCAACCTTCAGCACTTCCACCCATTGATCGTGGGCGAAATAGGCTAGTTCCAACCATTCCAGGGTGTGGTCCTTGTCGTTCAAGCCTGGATAGGCAAAGGCGATTTCGCCAGCCACGGCGTCGCCGCTCCGATAACGCTCCTGCAACTCCGAGAGCAGCGCTTCGGCTTCGCTGATTCGGCCAGACAGACCGTAGAGGCGAGCCAGTGTGGACATAGTGAAACTGGCGCGTTTCGTTAAAGCCGCGCCGCGTGTGCAGGCCGCAATGGCGTCGCTCAGCAGGCCCTTCCGCTCGAATGCTTCCGCCAGCGGAATATAAACGTTCTCATAGCCAGGGTGTTCGCGAACGACCGATTGGTATTGTTCGAGGGCGTCATCGACTCTTCCGCCATACGACAACACAGTCCCGCGGGTCACCTGAATGGCGGGATTCAACGGGTCTAGCTCAATCGCCCGGTCGATCTGTCGCAGACCGTCCGCGTGGCGGCCAAGGTCGCTCAGTAAATTGCCGTACGAATGATAGGCCGCCGCCAGCCCCGGATTCAGCCGGATGGCACGCTGGAAATTTTGCTCCGCGCCGTTCCAGTCCCACTCGAAGTGGAACTTGTTGCAAGCGACTACCAGGTATGCATCAGCCAGATTCGGGTCCAGCGCCAACGCCCGCTCGACGGCCTGAACCGACTGTTTGAACGGTGTGCCCCAGTCTGCTCCGTTCCGCCGCGCCAAGTCGTAATACGAGTACCCGAGCGCCGCGTAGGCGGCGGCAAATTTCGGATCGAGACCCACCGCGCGCTGCAGCACGGCGATACTCTCTTTGAGCGCATCGGCCGTGTGCTCCTGCGCATAATGCCTGCCGAGCAGATAGAGTTGGTACGCTTCGGGATTGCCGGTCAGGCGCTTGTCGAGCGCGGAAATCTGAGCCGGCTGCGCATCCACATGCAGCGAGTGCACCACGGCGCGGCTCAACCGCGCACTCACGCCTTCGGCCTGATCGGCGCTGATTTCCTCCGTGCCGCTCCACACCTGAAAGCCGGTGGATGCCTCGACGATCCCGGTGCTGACTCGCAGGCCGTGGGGGTTCCCCTTCACGGACCCAGCTAACAGGTAGCGCACGCGCAATTCGCGGCCGGCGTCGGCGGGTTTGCGCGCGCCATCCCTGAACCTTGCGGCGGCCGCGCGCGCGACCACGCGAAGGCCGGGGATTTGAGTCAGCGCGTCGGTCAGGCGGTCGCCAATGCCATCGGCCAAGTAGCTCAATTCCGTATTGTCCACCTCGAAGGGCAGCACCGCCAATGACGGCCCGTCGACTGGTTTGGCTCGCCAGTTCCACCAGGCAACCGCGCCCAAAGGCAAAGCCGATGCCGCAGCCAGCCACAACTTCCGCCTGGTTAGCGTATTCTCGTCGTAGCATCCCAGTGCCCGCGCCACGTGACGCGGGTCCTGATACCGCTTGGCCGGATCGCGTTCGAGGCAGCGCAGGATCACCGTCTCCCAGCGGCCGGCAAGGTCCGCGCGGTGCCGGCGTGGCGGTGTGGGAGCCTCATGCAGTCTCTTCCGAGCCACCTCCAGCGCCGTATCGCCGGTGAACGGCAGGGCTCCTGTCACCATTTCATAGATGACGATGCCAAAGGCGTACACGTCCGTCGCGGCACCCTGCTCGCCGCGTTCGAGTTGCTCGGGAGCCACATAAGCTGGGGTAGCGGCGTCTTCGGACAACTGCCATTCGCCGTGCGCCAAACGCGCCAAGCCGAAATCGGTAATGACTGCCCGCGGACCTTCGGACTCGCTGGGGCAGATCATGACATTGCCGCTCTTGAAATCCCGATGCAGGACGCCTTCTTTGTGGGCCGCCGACAAACCCTCGGCCATCTGCCTGATAAACGGCCGCGCCTGACGCGGAGAAATCGGGCCGTCCCGGCGAATCCGGGCCCGCAAGTCTTCGCCCGCGAGCAACTCCATGCTAAAGAACGAAACCTCCCCGCCCTCGCGGGTCCGGTGACGGTCCACGTCGTAGACGCGGCATACATAGGGGCTGTTCACGGTTCGGGCCAGCCGTATTTCCATCCGGAACTGGTCCAGCATGCCCGGGCGGGAGGCCAGACCAGGACGCAAAACCTTAATGGCGATGTCCACGCCCAGTTCCGGATCGTGCGCCGCGTAGACTTCTCCCATTCCTCCGCTCGCCAGGAAGCGAAGAATTCTGAAGCGCCCGGCCAATACTTCGTCCGGAAGAAATGTCCACGAAGCAGCCGCCGCGGAACCGAGGTGTTGGCAAAACTGGGAGAAGAATCGGTTGGCGGGCTGAAAGACGGCCACCATCCGGAACACTTCGGCCCGAAGCTTACTGTCTCCATCGGTGACGCCATCGATAAACGCATCGCGCCGGCCCGGGGGAAGCTCAAGCGCCTGTCCAAACAGGTCCTTGACTGTGTCCCAACGCGTCATTTAGCGTAGCTCTTGCTTACCCACGGAATCGTCCGGTAAAGCATTATACAACTAAGTAAGCGGATGGCAGAGGAAAAAGAGGACAAAAAAGAATATCCGTCGGGTGGGCGCGGACTAGCGGGCCAGGATGCGATTTATGCCGAACCCGCCATCTCGGCGTAAAGCCATGCCTGGGCGGCCTCCCAATCGCGCTTTACAGTGCGCGTGGAGACGCCAAGCAATTGCGCGACCTCCTCCAAGCCGAGGCCCGCGAAGAACCGCAGCTCAACGACTTTCGAAGCGCGCTGGTCGATCGCGGCGAAGCGCGACAAAGCCTCGTGAACGGCCAGTATCTGATCCCAGCTCTCCTCCGAGCCCAGCCTGACTTCCTCGAGATTGACTTTGGGCGCCTCCCCCCCGCGCTTCTCGGAGCGGCGGGCGCGCGCGTGGTCCACCAGAATGCGACGCATTACCGTGGCGGCAACCGCGAAGAAGTGCGCACGATTCGACCAGTCGACCGCGCTGCCGCCTACCAACCGCAGATACGCCTCATGCACCAGGGCCGTGGTTTGAAGGATATGATCGGGCGGTTCGTTCCGCATCAACGCCGCGGCCAGATGGCGCAGTTGGTTGTAGACCAGCGGTATAAGCCGCTCCTCGGCCGCCCGGTCGCCCTGGGCCATCTCGTGGAGCAACCGAGTAATCTCCCCCGGCTCCATGTTTTACCCGATGTGAGCCAGTCTAACATCCCGGCAAGACAAATTGGGTGTTACCGCTTTTGTGTGGAGCTCGCGACGGAGGCTATTTGGTCACTTGCACGTTTGCTCGCAGTTGTCTTTTTCCAATCGATTCCATGGCGTTCTTGGCCGCGCGCGACACGTCCAGTGCGGGCATTAATCCAAAGCCGCGGCCGCGGATGCCCAGCGGTTCGCTTTTGGCGGCCAACTCGCGCAGGCGGGGCATATCGGAGGCATCGCCGCAATCTCCAACAATCGGCAGCGCAATCAGCTTGGCGGCGGGATCGTGGCCCGAAAGCAGGTTGCGGGCCACCGGAAGGGCGGCGGGTTCATCGAGCTGCGCCGCGCGGCTGAGGGCGGCCACACCCACCGCGCCGCCGCTTGCGGCCAAGTCCAGCAGTTTGGGCAGTACAGCCCGGTCGTGATACTGGCCGAGACCCATTACTGCGTTGGTCGCCACCAGCAGATTCGGATCGTGCGCCGCCTTCGCCAGCGGATCGATCAAATCGGAGCGTTCGAAAGATCCCAACTCCCGCGCAGCCACCGCGCGCACTTGCGGTTCCGGCGAGGAGAGCGCGCTCAAGAGTTCGTCGACCGCGCCCGCTTCCCGCAAGTTGCGCGCCGCGCAGGCTCGCACCACGTCGCCGGCCAGGGCGCCGCGCATGGCGGCCAGCACTTCCGGCGACCGGTTGCCGCGCAACGCAAAACACGCGTTATTACGCTGCGCCACGGTGAGCTTTTCGTCGATCATGCGGCCCACCGAATCGTCGGCCGCCAACATGCCGGCGCAAAACAACAATAAGCCAATACGTTTCATTGTGCGATCTCCTTCAACGCAGCTTCGGCCAGGGGCGCCTGCCGCGGATCGAAGCGCGCGTTCAGCGCCAGCGCCTTCTCCAAATGCTTGCGTGCCTGGTCCGTCTGGCCCAGCGCGCGCTCGATCATCCCCGCGTGATAGTAAAACGCCGGCTCGGGCGTCCCCAACTCCAGGGCCTTGTCCTTGGCCTCGCCGGCTTGGTCGTATTTCTTGTTCTTGTACAGCGCCCACGCCAGCGCATCGTAGGTGTAAATATCCCGCCGGCCGCGCAATTCTCCTTCGACCAGCGTCAGGGCGCGATCCACTTTGCGATCGCGATCCGCGTAGGCCATGGCCAGATTTCGATTCACGTTCAGCCCGCTGGCCTGCTCCATCTTGTCGATCATGTCGACCATTTCGGCCTGCTTGCTAGCCTCATCTCGCTGGCCCGCCAGCGCGTACAGATCCTGCAATGCTCCCGCATATTCCACCAGCGGCACGGAAGCCTGCGCCCGCTTATAACTCTCGATAGCCTCGGGTATTTTGCCCTGCGCGGCGTATGCGCGCCCCAGTCCCGCATGCGCCGGATAGTAGCCCGGAAAGGCCCGCAGGGCGGACAAGTAAGCGCGCTCGGCTTCGCTCACCTGCCCAATCTTGAAGTACATATTGCCCAAATCCACGTCGCACCATGCGACGTTTTCCATCGACTGGCTGCCCGCGCCGATGGCCCGTTTCATCACTTCGATGGCGCCCGCGGCATCGCCGGCCACGAAACGGTAATACGATGCGCGATTGTAGCTGGATAGGTCCGGCCGCATGTTGACCATGCGCTGGTAAGCGTCGGCGGCTTTGTCGTATTGGCCTAACTCCATCAGCGAATCGCCCAGCGTGCCCCAGTTCCAGGGGTCTTCCGGTGAGCTGGCGATCAATTCGCGCGAATATTCGGCGACCTTGGTGAAGTTGTGGCGCTCCAACTCGATCTGGCTGCGCAGCCGCAGCGCCTCATAATCCGCGCCATCGGTGGAGAGCACCGCGTCTACGATTTTCGAAGCGCGGTCCAGATAGCCGGGATCCATGGTCTCGCGCATCTTCTGAATGAAAGTACCGGCCAGCAGGTTTTGATAGTGCAAATCGCTGGGCTTGTAGTTGACCAGGGTTTCGTACATTTTGATGCGCTCGTCGGTGGCCATACGGGCTACCTTGTCCGCCATGGCGCGGTCCGTGAACGCCTGCATCAGGCGGTCGGGCTCGTTCACTTGCGCCCACGAAACACAGCAGAGAAACAAGAAAGGTATGATCGTTCGCATCGTCTGATTCCTATGTCATTTAGTTTTCCAAAATTGTGGGGCTGCCAATCTTGGCCGCAGCCGCCTTTATAGGCGGCCAGAGACGGCTGAAAGCCGGCTGCGGGCAGATTGCCCAATGCCACTTACTTAACACCTGCATAAATTGTGGGGCGGTCCTCCTGGACCGCGGCCGACGCCCTCGTCGGCCCCTCGACGATTGACGAACGCCTTAGTTTTCCGAACAAAACAGCGGGTCCAGGGGGACGCGCGCAGACCGGGGGGTCTGCCCCACTAATTATGCAGCATTCCCGAAATTGAGAAAACTGAGTGGCATTGGGCAGATTGCCCGCCCCACAAATTTACTGGCCCGCGGTTCCGCGGCCGTTGGTGCAGTTCTCCTGGCAATGCAGGTAACCGGCATGTGGCGGCGCATGGAACGGGAAGCGGTCGAGCAGCGGCACGTCGTTGGAGTTCACTCCGTCGCCCAGCTCGTTGTTCGGCGCTACGTCAAACCCCGACACCAGCACCCCCGCGGCGGCGCGCAGCCCGATATCCACTACGTCGTCGCCCGGCCGTCGCCCGCCATTGGGCCATCCGGCAAGGTCTCCGCCCAGCGGACCCAGACGGCTCTGCTGCGCGGTGGGAATCCCCGGAACCGTCAAGTCGATGCGCGTGATATCCGGCACGTACACGCCTAACAGGTCGTTGCGCGGCGCTGGCGGCACGTTGAGCTTGTAGACGCCTTGGAGCACCGCACTCACGAAGAACGGATCGGAAATCAGGGGCGCGAACTGCGCGTCACCGGCTGGAACGCTGCGGTTCCAATAATCCTTCATGCCCAGCGGAATCAGCAACTCGACGGTCAGCGGGTTGCCCACGCGATCCACCTGCACATAGTCGCCGAACTGCGCGGGATCGTTGGGGCTTTGGCGCACGGTCACCTGCTGGCGCATAGTACTGGCCCAGGCGGCGATGTGCGCGTTGGGATCCGTGGTGTTTGTCGGAATCGCACCGTCCGCGGTAACCATGTTGATGGGCACTTCTACCGCGATCAGGCTGATGTTATAGCCGGCAAAGCCGTCCACGGCGTTGGGATAGGCCGCCCCCGGACCCATGTCGGCCGAACCGGCCAACACCGGCGCCGGAGCGCGGAAATTCAGGTAGTCGAAAGTGGCGCCGCTATCGAAATAGAAAGCGTCGTCACGCGGCCCGGCAAACACGCGCATGCCGTTCGTCAGCGTGAATATGGAAGGCTGGCCCAGGTTCGTCTCGTAGTTCGGCGTGCCGTTAGGGCCGGTGTTGGGCGGCGCCACCGTAAGCGCGTGGCCGTTCACGTCGTTGAAGAAAAAGGTGGCCGTGTTGGTGGCCAAGTCCCGGATCACGACGACATAGGTTTCTTTCAGGTAGATCCCTGGGTCGTCGATGCTGGTGATCTGGCCCAAATACGATATGAATGGCGCGTTCGGTGCGATCGTATCCACGAATACGAAATCGATCTGCATGTCCGGATTACCATCCAGACCGCGCGCATTGTTGACGTTGAACCGGTACAGGACGCTATTGGAAAACTTGTAATAACTGGGCCCGTTATCCGGATTCTGGAAACCCTGGACGCTCATGCTCATCACTACGCTGTTGGTATGTCCCGTCTCCCAACTGCGAAAGATGTAGAAATCGTTCAGGTTGGCTGTTTGATCTTCGAGCAGCAGTGGTCCGTTGCGATGACTGGCGGCGAAAGCGCCGGATGCCACCAATAGAACGACCGCGGCTGCGCGGAAGGCGTTTACTCGCATTCTTCCCTCCTCGGTGAAGTTGACTTCAGCAGGTATACGAGGGGGCGATGCAATTTGGATTTCCGGTGGGGCGGCCAATCTTGGCCGCAGCCGCCTTTCTAGGCGGCCAGAGCTGGCTGAAAGCCGGCTGCGGGCAGGATTGTCCAATGCCACCTAGTTTTCGCAATTTCGCAGTCCTGCATAATTTGTGGGGCGGACCCCGGGCGGACCCCCTGGTCTGCGCGGGTCCCCTTGGACCCGCTCTTTGCTCGCCGACGAGGGCGTCAGCCGCGGTCCAGGGGGACCGCCCCACAATTTATGCAGGTGTTCGAACAAGCAAGTGGCATTGGGCAGGATTGCCGGCCCCACAAAATCATTGTGAAAGAAACCGGGCCAGGCGCTCCATGGCAGGCTCCAGAATCTCGCGTCCCGCGGCGTAACAAATGCGCACGGACCCTTCGCCGCCTGCGCCGAATGCCACGCCGGGCGTCAGGCCGACCCTGCATTCTTCGAGCAACTTCTTGCAAAAACCGAATGAGTCCGTCAGACCCTCGATTCTGGGGAACAGATAGAAGGCCCCGTCCGGCTTGGGCACCGTCACGCCGGGCATGGCGCTGAGCGCCTCCAGGCACAGGTCGCGGTTTTGTTTCAGGCGCTCCAACATGCTCGCCAGTTCCGCTTCGCCGTACTCCAAGGCCGTCTCGGCCGCCTTCTGCGCGAAGCTGGGCGCATGCGAGACGATGAATTCGTTCAACTGCTTGGCCTCTTGCGCCAGATCGCGCCGCGCCACCAGCCAGCCCACGCGCCAGCCGGTCATACAGTAGGTCTTAGAGAAGGATTGCACCACCATCACCGCATCGTCGCGCGTGGCCTTCCGCAGGATGGATGGTACCGGCGTTCCAAGCGTCTCGCCCGCATAATAGAGCCGGTCGTAGACTTCATCGGCCATCAGCCAGAGTCCGTGCCGGCGCGAAAAGTCCAGCAGTCGCTGCTGTTGTTCGTCCGTGGCCACCCAGCCCAGCGGATTGGATGGCGAAGTATACAGCAGCAGGCGGGTCCGCGGCGTCACAGCCGCGTCCAGCGCATCGAAGTCGATGCCATAGCGCTCGCCGCAAAGAGGATGCGGAATTTCCCGCACGACCGCGTTGGCCATCGCCACGTTGGACGAGCCATTGGGCCAGGCGGGCGTCAGCACCAGCGCTTCGTCGCCCGGATCCAGCACCGCCCGAATGCCGACGTGCAAGGCTTGCACGCCCGAAGCCGTGACCACGATCTCCGTGCCGGGATCCAACTCCACGTTGTGCAGTTCGCCATACTGCCGGGCGATGGCGCGGCGCAAAGAAGGCAGCCCGGCGTTTTCGGTGTAGAACGTGTAGCCGTCGGCCAGTGCGTCGATGGCGGCGCGCTTGATGAAGTCGGGCGTGGGCAGGTTCGATTCGCCGAAATACAACCGCAACACACCCTGCATGGACATGGCGATTTCGGCCAGTTCGCGGATGCGGGAGTGCGGAACGTGCTCGACGGAACTTGCGACGTGGGGCACTACAGCGTCTTCAGGTACGCGATGAGATCGGTCTTCTCGTCGTCGCCCAGCATCTCTTTGTAGGCGGGCATGCCGTTGCCGCCTTCGTCGATCTGGGAACGTACGTTCTCTTCGGTGACTTTCTTGCCGTTGTTCAACTTTTCCTTGGCGAAGAGACCCTTCAGTCCCGGCCCCATTTTCTTCTCAGTGCTATCGGCGTTGTGGCAGGGCGTACACTGCTGGAAGACTTCTTTCCCCTTATCGGGGTCTCCCTTCTTCTGCGCCAGAGCGGCCGAGGAGGCGATCGCGAGGGCGATGCTAAAAGTAAAGACTTTCGATTGAAGCATAGAGGTTCGTGTTCTCCGGACGGGTGAAACAACTAGTCTACAATTTCTTGGGTCCGTGGCGCACGCACTCATGCGTGCCGTGTCGAGACTCGTCTCGACACCTGGTGGGAGACGGGCGCCGGCACGAGTGCCGG
>Ga0302325_10028794_pt1 | contig 11487 bp, 14 predicted proteins | sample Palsa_T0_2_FD_201948 | JGI IMG/M metagenome (GOLD analysis project Ga0302325, IMG submission 201948) | Peat permafrost microbial communities from Stordalen Mire near Abisko, Sweden - Palsa_T0_2 | ecosystem: Environmental > Terrestrial > Soil > Palsa > Peat permafrost | place: Sweden: Abisko... | reverse complement strand
AGCGCGACGTCAAGTCCGACTATTAACATGCAATGCACTGTGCCCCCCCCGCGAGTAGATAGCGGAACATGATGTCAATGCAGTGAGAAACTAGGGTTATTTGGAGTCATGCAGTTGGCTATTTGGGACCAATCGCATCACGATTCACGGACAGATCGAGTTTTGGTAGGGTTCTCTTACATTCTGTCGGTTTACCCGGGACGCGTAGCACGGCACGCAATATCGTGATATGCAAGTTGCGTCAAGTGGGTGAAAGTTATCCTATTCAGTTGTGTGTGCGCAGAGGATATACTCTGCGGAAATGCGCTAACCGCATTAGGCCTAGTGCCCTGCACGTGATTATCAATTCTACCAACACATTCCTTGGACCAGAGTGGTCCACACAAATACTGAGGCCGAACTGGTTGCCGGGCCGATACCTAGCTTAAGGAAAAAACTAGTCGAAATTGATATTCGACACTGCGTATTCTAAGTCGCGCTCTTATTAAAAAGAATTATTTTAAGATTCTTTGAATTTAAGCGAGCAATAATTGGCTTAATTATATTTTTAAATAGTTGCTTAAGCATAATTCTAAAAAGGGAAAAGGCGCAAAAACAACACAACAAAATAGAGGGTCAAAACATGTATAATTCGTGTTTCCTGGGCTTACTTGATGCTTGCTTGAGGAGGAAGAGGGTAGGAGGGAGGGTATATATACACGAATGGCAGTCACGTGCGGAGCTACCGTGCAGACTTGGGCATGGGTATGGGTATACCCCTGGGTATCCGGTAAATTTGCCTCTGGATAACTATCCAAGTAGATTTTCCTGGGTATCCAGATGCGCATGGAAGTTTTTTGTATGCATTATCAGGGTATGCCCGGAAATCCGTCCTTCCAGATAATTTCCTGGATGGATATTCTCCGCTATACCCCCTGGATGCTGACATGCTGTCTGGTTTTACCCATGCCCAAGTCTGGAGCTACGCGACCTACTAATAGTCGGTTGGCCTTCTACTACGCCTTCGCGTATAGTCGGAGCAAGCAAGTGTCCCGCACAAGCAAGCGTCCCGCCGAGAATGCCCCAAATACCAAAAAACACACCAAAAAACGTGTCTTTTAGCATCGACTTTAAGATAACAAGTTGCAAGTAACACGCGTCGCGAAATAAATATTACAAGTCTTTTTAATTATTATTGCTTTCCCTGTGTTACGTACTAAGCAAGACCTTAATTGCGATTAATGCAGCGCGTCAAGTGGTCCTTAAGACCCTGAACTGCTTCCCGCGCTGCAGCTGCTAGGGTATATTATATCGAGGAAACAAGTCTCCTACGCTTGACTACAACTACTTGATCCCCCCTCCACCCGTTCTAATAGACAGCTCTAATATAGAATTTAATGCAAGGCTAATTAACTCGATTCAAAGAAATATAGAATTTATATTATTTTAACCTTATATCCTATTTTAATTATATATGATATAAAATTCTTGTTCTAGGGTATTCTAGGCGGGACACTTGCTTGTGCGGGACACTTGCTTGTGCGGGACACTTGCTTGCTCCGACTATACGCGAAGGTGTAGTAGAAGGCTAACCGACTATTACACTTTACCCTACGAAGTACGAAGACTGCGGTCAAAAGTCTTGCGACTACAGGGGACTGCCCTGTAGTACAGGGTATACATCGCTAAAACCACAGCGTATTATAGGTGTCTTTAGCGAATGTTACGCCGTGGCGTAGTCTGAGCGTAAATCCACAAATCCCCTTCCAGGCGTTTTCAGGGCCCAAAGCCTGTAATTTTAGTGGCATCTAGCGTGCGAGGCAGAAATTACAGGGCATTATAGCGCATAGACGCTGTAGTCGCAAGACTTTTGCCCGCAGTCTTCGTAGTTCCTGTAATAATCGGTGGGGCCTTGATATCCTTCTTGTCGAAGAAAATTAAGGAGGTTTGTTGACTGGTATTTATATAATCAATTGCGCAAGTTCTGAATCCTCGAGACGTGAGGTGTAGCGAATTCTTTGGTTAGACTACTGCTTTCCTCGTCATTGTATATTCTTGATTTTCCTGGTGCTGTATTACTCCAAGAGGTCTTTTCTAATTTCAATAACTGTTATACCCATTCTATCACTGTCCCTTCTAAACTCGAACTTTCTAATTAAAGTATTTCTTTTGCCTTCCTATTATCAAACTTCTAGTGGGCGGTTGTATCTGGAATACCCTGCACACTGAAGAGACTCCACACAGTGCCATTTATGGTGCTCAAATCCTTCAATCCTCCTCTGTGTACGTCTTCCCAGGATCGAGTCTTTTACTCGCATCATGAATACCAGTAAAGCTACTTGTCAACACCACCTTCTTGACACTTAACTCCTTCTAAGGCGCCTCACAGATCCTGAGCGTGCCATTGATAGATGGAATCAGGAGCTCGGATTCGAAAGGCATATCCGAAAGGCGCGACGAGATGGAACACTGCATCGCAGCCTTTGATGGGTATATCGAGGTGCCCGGACTCTGTAACGTCGGGAACAATTTGCAGGGAGAGATTTAGGTGCGGTGACTTGAGGACAGAGGCAGCTTTTGTTACTGAGGTGACCGTTCCAACGACTGTGAAGCCCGAAGAAAGGAGCTGTGCAACACCGTGAGCGGCTATGAAACCGTTGGCACCCGTCACTAGTACAGCTTCTTTTGGAATTGAAGGCATTTTGAGAGGTAAGATTGCGAGGTATTGAAGGAACGGTTGAAATGAAGAAATGAAGAAAGTCCCACGTTTGAAAGATGCCGATTCCTGAATTGCCAAGGAGCGTGACCTACCGTTGAACGCGCCTCTCAAACACGAATTAGCTATGGTAAAGTCATTTCCCGGATTCGGACAGGTACTATCTTCTTTCGAATTTTCGATGGATAATTGAAAACCTTCGCACGCCTACAGAAGCACCCCTGAGTTCACTTCCTGTTTAGGCCTAGTGATCGACGCCGGGATCCAGGGGTAAACCCGGCCCTCCCCATGCACCCGTCGGATCGCTATCTCAGACCTTGACATCCAACAATTTTGGCAAGCTGACAAAGTTCTCAGGAAAATTGCGACGGCAAATGCAGTAACGACGAGCTGTTGCGAGGTAGGGACATTTCAAATTTCAAATATCAAAACTGCAGAATATCTGTCTGCATACTTCTCTGCCCTAAACCTTCATCAATCCGCTTTCCCATTTCTCCCTACCCCTCCTTGAACCAGCAGCATGGCAGAACGCCAATCCAATCCATTCCCCCGTCCTCTCATCCCTTGATCCAACATTCGTCAAGCTCTACAATGGACACGTAGCCAATATTCGGAACAAGCCGATCGACCTCAACTTCCTCCGAACCGAATACTCCGCCCTCTACTCATACGGCACAGCCCCAGCTCCAGAAGCTGCGAAAGCATGGGACGCGATAGTGCCGGGCTACCAGGGTGCAGAAATCACCGTAAGGGTATACGAGCCAGCAACACCCGGTCCATGGCCCGTACACATTGATTTTCACGGTGGAGGTAGGAGTGCTATCCCCATTCGTGACTCCAATCGCTAATTGAATCCAGGATGGGGCCTTGGCGATCTCGACACTGAATCCCATATCTGCAAGCACATCGTCTCTCTCGCCAACGTTGCAGTCATCGACGTAGCATACCGACTTGTTCCCGAAAATGTCTTCCCCACTGGAATTCTCGACTCGTTCGCCGCCTTGCAATACATTGCGTCGCCGATGGGAGTAGAACAATTCAACATCAATCCTACGAAAATATCTATTGGGGGAGTCTCAGCAGGAGGGAGCATTGCGCTGATACTCGCACACTTGGTTCGAGATGCGGATATACCGTTGCGATTAGTGGTTGTAGGAACACCGATTGTTGATGACATGAGCAAATACGAGAATGCGCAACAGAGTTCATATAAGAGTATGCAGGAGATGGAGTTCGCACCTACGTTAAATTGGGCGAGGTTGAAATGGTTCGATGTGTTGAAATGAAGCAGTTTGAGTAAGGATCCGGAAGCGAGGGAGAAACAGATGGAGAATGTAAGATGGTTTGCGGACTTGATGACGGCTCCGAGCTTCAAGAATGTGGGGAAGACGGTGATTTATACTGCCGGGTGTGACCCTTTGAGAGATGAAGGAGAGGCGTATGGTAGGAAATTGGTGGAGGCTGGAAATGAAGTTACGATAAGGAGGTTTGAGGGAGTTCCTCATCCGTTCATGCACATGGACGCTGGTACGTAGTCTCCCTGTTCCGGATGCACACTGTTTCGAGAGCCATGCTGACAAAATTTCTGTAGCTCTTCCTCAAGCCAGGCAGTATATCGAGATGTTGTCAACAGAGATCAGGAACGCTCTGGTTGTCGAAGTCTAGTAAAAATACCATTTTATTTTATAGCAATGACAAGCTTGCCATGTGAAACAAGATCCGAATCTCGAAGTTTGCAACTTGAGTGGAGAGCAGGTCTTTCTATAATTTGGGTATTTTGCATCCAGAATTTATGTTTCTGGGGTGAATACTACCGTAGAGGGTCATATTGCGGAGCCTACATTTCAAGCCAAAAGAACAGAAGTCCCTCAAAGTGTTACCTCTTATCAAGAAATATATCGTGATCAGGACAGGCTTGGTCTAGCGAAATTAAGCGAGGGGGCTTAAGCGAAGGTGATGAATGATGGATACTCTTCCTGGAAATAGAAAAGCAGTACTCATTATTTAACATTTCAGTGTCTAACTAGTGCCCAACTTGGTGTGGGACAATGAAAATTGCTGCCCTTTTTTGTGTCGCAACGAGACACCATTTGACGGAAGAGGATACGCCCAGTCGAAGGGATTGTATTATTCGAGACAAAGTAGTAGAAAATTAAGCGGAAGTCCTTCTGAGCTTCCCCGTCGGTTCCTGGTCCCCTGCAATGAATTTTAAACGAATTCAATTTCACTTTCTTAAATTTCATGCCTCAAGTCTTGGAAAAGGAGTGCATTTCATAAAAGGCCAACAATACTCTACCAAGCGAACTGATTGCCCGATAGAAAGCCCATCCCAATATGCTATGCACTTTCATATTCATGCTCCTGATCTAATTCAGACCATTGCTAGTTTGAAGTCAACAATACAATAACAAGAGAGATACTGGCTCTAGCAAATGCAACAGTTCTGCTATCTTCCGAGAGATCAGAACAAGAAACCATCCGCAGTCACCCCTGCAACTCAACCCGAAGATTGCTCGTTTCTTCTTGAATCCTCCCATGTCTCCAATCTCATGAATGTCAACTTTACACCTAAACACCGGCCGTCCTTCTGTATCATCTTGAAAGCTTCCTTCGTATCATCAATCAACTCCTGAAGGTACTCGTGTCCGTTACCAGATTCGACTTCATACAAATCTTCAGCTGTCGTTCCAGCCGGGCCTGGGCGGAGGATTAGGATCAACTCTTTCAATGCTGGAAAGCGAACCTGCAGAGTGTATCTTAGAAAGCAGTGGACACAGTCAATGATTAAGATTGCCTGAAGCTCTCTAACACTGAGTGCCACTCTCTGGATGTCCTTCGTCATGGAGAACGAAACACCACCACAGGAGAGTGTATGGAGCGCAGTGCTGTGATAATAGATTGGTTCTGAGAATGAGGATCGATCGAGGAGAAGAATGTCAACTTTTGGATTGACAATGATCCCAGTGTTCTCGTCCCTGATTTGGAAGACGTATTTGGATTGAATGCGAGACTCTTTGTTTACGTGGAAGATCGCGGGAATCTTGGTCCGTTTGAATCCAATGAGTCGAGGAACGGCCGCCAACTCCCAGATCATGAAGCGTATTTCGGGCGGAAGTTTCGGAAAGAGTGTGAATCTAGCACCTTGAATTGCTGCCATCAGTGTCATCGAGGTTTTTTCGCCTTTAGCTATGTGGCTAGAGGCTTCGGTTTGGGTGAAGGTGGAGGCCATGGGTTTCGGCTGGGGCTGTGAGATGACGCTTTGAGAGGCAGACAGCGTGCTGTCCTTGGTTCGGGGCATGCTGTTCTAATACTATTAGCAATTGTCACCTAAGCTTTTCTGGAATCAAAAATACAACGAGATGTCCAAAGATCTGGCAGATGTTTTGGTAAAGCGTTGGGCGTATTCCTGAGGAAGACGTCTTGAAGTGTTACGCACGCGACCAAGTCCTTGTCATGATATCTTAGAGTCGAGAACTGTCAACAGCGCCCCAAGACCTTCTTCTACAAGAAAGAATTCTAGTTATGATCAGCAACGGCATTTCCCTACTTCGCCATATCTTCAGAAGCATACCTCGGGTTGCCTTGATGGGCTCTTCTTCTCAGCGACGATGAATCCGAATTATTGCTGTTGGAAAGAGAATCCCGATCAGGCTGTCGTAATCGTCACTCCATGGAGGTAGGCTTCTCAAGGAAATCCGATGAGGAGATGGAGGAATCACAGGGAGCAGAAGCTTCGATGGTGGCTATGTTGTGTAGCCCCGACAAAGTTGTTGGGTAATGTTTCCGAAGGGAGTTGGGGAACAGAAGTTCTGGTCTTTGAAGCTCGCTCGCATCGTCGCGACCAAAACAGGAAGTCGCGACTTGACCGCTCAAGAATGCTTTCCGCATTCACTGTGCCAGGAATAGAAGAACCCTTTGCGGATTACTCAAGCACCTGGAAACTTTTCGAGGAGAATAATTTGAAGCAATTACCTCCTGCAGTATGAACATTTTACAATGTCACCGGGCATCATCAGGTTCCTACCCTACCTATCGCGAAATTAGAATAGTGAGTGACTCTTAAATCCCTTGACCTAGAAATCTCATCTTTTCACTATTTTCAATCAACACCCATGTAGTTATCCAAGTATTGGGTATCTACCTTCAGTTTCCAGAAGTAGAAATAGGTATTCATTGTTCAAGAGATAGTTTCATAGAGATTCGAGGTTTCAGTATCTTTGTTCAGAATTTCAGTGGCTGCAATCGCCAAGTAAATAATTGCAGAGAGGTTTTGTTAATAGAAATCTTTGTGTGGTAATTGGGTGCATCGTTTGCTCTTTGTATCTCACACAGAATCCGGAAGGCATGACATCATGTGAATAGGTACCCTTTCATTAATAACACCCAATTTTATTTTCTCGAGAAAAAGTATCCATACGGCCAAGAGAGAGAGGGCCGCTAATTCTCGCAGGCCATAAAGAGCTAACACACAATGAGGACCAATCGACCGGTAGGAAGGGAAGAAAGCAAAAGACCAAGACCAATCCATTCCCAGACCTATTACCAACATCAAGAACACTCTCCCATCGATTTTTCTGCTTAACTCCCAGTGGATGTAATGTCGATGGTGCAAACTAAAAATCCCTATTTCGCGTTTCTCCACAATTTCGCAAAATTGAATCTGAAAGTTCTGGCCATGTTATCCGACTTAGGATTGACCCGCTCGCCGTCGAAAATCTTGTCAACCCAGTTCTTCTCGGGGCGGTCGACGGATTGGTGGATCGAATAGTAATAGACAAATTTCAAGTCATCCAGAGTGTGACTCCGTTCAGGTAGCCGATCGCCGACAACCAAAATTAGCTCCTCCAAAGCCGGGAACATCGCGTCAAGCAATTTCCACATAGCTGCTCCAATGCTATCCGCATGTTCTCGGAACATTCTGAAAGCAACGTAGAGTGGAAGAGCTAGGCGAGTGACATTGGAGAGCCATGGAGCAGCATTCTTGATTAAGCTATCCAGGACTTGCTCTCTAACAACTAAATCGAAAATTCAGCGATCTAGTTCCATTTATCTTCAAGTTTTAAGCAAAAGTAAGAAAGGAAAGAGAGGATTCTTACCCTTTGGCTGACGGAAGCCCAGTCGCTGCATGTCAGCTTCATCAGGCACTTTGTTCCATTTGCCAAGCCTAGGCATATAACCAAAGCCAGGAAGACCGATCTCCAAATACAGAATATCAGTATTCTTGTTGAGGCAGACAGCCACAGGAGCCATTGTGCCTAACTGATAATGATGAACCGGATGGTATTCAAGACACACGTCACGAGCCTCACGATTGGCTTGTGACTGTACTAGAGGTATACTCATGCCTAAGCGGGCAAGAAGAGGTTTCTGGAAACAAAACTTCCAGACCATCAGGCGGATTTCTGGGGGGAACTTTGGGAAAAGTGTGAAGGGTCTATCCTCCTTAGAAGAGATGTTGTGGGAAACAGACTGGACATTTGGACCAACAATATTCAAAATATTGTTGTGGATGTCATTGATCAAATAGGATCTATTAAAAGGAAGAACAGCCAAAGGATATTGGAAAGTCCTAAAGGCTTGAGAAGCATTGAAAGCTTGAAGAGCATTGAAGGCTTGAGGAGCGTTGAAGGCTTGAGGATTGTTGAAGGCTCGAGAAGTGTTGAAGGCTTGAGGATCGTTAAAAGCCTGAGGAGAATTGAAATCTTGAGGATTGTTAAAGGCCCGAGGAGCATTAAAAGCTTGAGGATCGTTGAAGACTCGAGGAGTGTTGAAGCTTTGAGGATCGTTAAAGGCCCGAGGAGCATTGAAAGCTTGAGGAGCATTAAAGGCTTGAAGAGCATTGAAGGTTTGAGGAGCGTTGAATACTTGAGGATGAGAAGCCAACAATGTAAGGAGTTGATTATACTCCTGGTTGCCGTTGCTCGATGGATAGACTGGTGGAGAGTATGTATGCTTATTGAGAGGCCCAGAGGCTCGAAATTGTCCCATATGCTGTCCTACCATTCCAGGACCAAGTTGGTAAGAATTGAATGCATAGCTATTGGCATGCTGTCCAGTCATTCTAGGTCTAACTTGCTGGAAAGCATGTGGTGCTGTTCTTTTGATGTGTTGTTGTCTAGCCAGCACCATTCGAGGGCCAACTTGATAAGAAGGCTCAAGTGCTCTGCCATCAGCATTTTGTCTAAACATTCGAGGTGCCACTGGATGCAAGGTAGGTGGTGCTTTATTGTTGACATGTTGCTGGGCTAGTCGGCCGAAATGTTGAGGTTGAAGTTGAGGCTGGGATGGAGGTAGCGATTGAAGTTGAGATTGAGGTTGAGGCTGGGATGGAGGTAGCGGTTGAAGTTGAGATTCAGATTGAGGCTGGGATGGAGGTAGTGGTTGAAGTTGAGATTCAGATTGATGGGTTTCAATAGGACTTAATGATTGACCAACAACAGCTCTAGCATTAAGAAGAGCATTTGGTTTGGTAGGAGGTGGTGTGGGATCGTAGTGGTCGTAGTGGTCGTAGGAGGCATAGTAGGGTTGATCCTTTTCGAATTGAAGAAAGTCGGCAACATAGTCTTTGTGTCGAAGATCTGGCCCCTTAGTACCATTGAAAAGGTTTGGGATGGGCATCTTGAAAATAGCCTTCTCCTCAAGGTGGCTGGAGGGATTTGTGGTTGTGGTTGCTTGTCAAGAAGACAATTACCGCAAGGAAAGGCGCAATTGAATACTAAATTGGAAGGACTCCACGTTCAACGTTTTAAAAATTAAATTTCCTCTGACTCAGCCGGCAGGTAAGATTTAAAGAAATATAACTGGCTCATATATTTCTCGCGTAAATATACGCCGAGCAGATGGCCGTTGGCAATAACAATATCATCGGTCAGCCTACTAATGTGGGCTTGAATTAAGACGCGTCGCTTTACTTTACCTATTCACTAAGAATTTCAGATTGGGAAAAACGCAAATGCTCCAGAAAGTAGACAGATATATCGTGGCATAGCTTATATAATCGGAGACAACAAAATATCGCAAAGACCTATTTTTCAACCCCGGGATAGGTGCTGATCTCTCGAGTGCTTTCAACACCTAAGTCATATTAACCATGAACCTTAAAACAAGAGCTCTTGAACTGAGAAAATTAAATCCTAGTGGACCAACTTTAGTTTAGCTGAATTGTTCAAGCTTTTTCTTCTCGAAATTTTATGTTATTAGATGTTCATACTTCATCACATCTCAAGAAGCGCTAGCTTCTCTAAATTCAAAACACAACCCAGTTGCCTCCACATCTTAATCTTATTAAACGTATCACCCCTTTATACAAGGCAGTCTTACAGCAAGGCTAAAGAACAAGCAAAACCACAGCCGCCACGTTGTCGGGTGTAAAGCATCTTAGTTTCCTCCTGGAGAACTATCTCCTAAAGCAATCATGCTTCCTTCCAAGTGGAGGCTCACTCGAGATACCACTTTTGGTTGATAATGCCCCAAATTTGTTGGGACAATGGAGGAGAGAAGAAAGAGGGTTCAAGTCTTTGATTGAAAGTCGTTGACATTCAAATGGCGCTAGTGTCGCTTCGGGTCCTCGGCCGCCCCCCAGATCACGAGATCTCGTTTACGGAAAGGGGTTCAGAGGCTGAAGTTGCGACGGGTGGTGGATCTTGTCTTTCTTTGTTCAGATTATGATCTTCATTGTCAAAGAAAGAAGGTTTTCGCATTCGTTAGTTGAGGGCAAGGGTGCACGTGCATCGGTTTTGTCACATTCTTCTACAATTGTTTTTGTTAATGCAGGAATCCATGATGCTTATTCGCAAGGGATGAGCCAAGAGAAGACAACTCTTATCGAATTATGTGTTATTTTCAATTGCCAAGCAAAGGGAATTACGTCACATTAGCAAAGATAGGGAGACACGTCTCGTCGTGTTTGAAATACGTTTTATTGTTAAGTTATGGCAAGCTTCACTTCCGATGAGAACATCGAGAGACGGCTCTCGTTGTCGCATTCTCTCTTCAAATCAACAATAGAGTGGTCCGGCTCCGAGAAACCGACAAATGGGCGAAAGCAACTTCCTTTCCAACAATTTTTGTTCCGACCAACCGTTCCTAGATTCGTTCCATTCCCAGCGAACCGCGCATTCCACCCATCTCTGGGACCGAGTCTACACAACAAGTGTCAACACCCAGCACCAATCCGCATCAAGCAAGTCCACGAGAAGCCAAAATCTAGCCTCTTCTACAAGGGCAAATTCCATGAGTGCATTTCCGCCCTCATCGGAGCTGCCCGCCTCCATGGCCACGGGCCAGTATCCTTCCCCTTCCGGCTACACGGCCAAAATCTCTTCCTCACAACTCCCCTCTCCACCCTAAAAACCGACTATAATACTGTAGTAAGATCCTACCTCAGTACCATCCTTCCCTACCCCAACTAAACCTAACTCCTCCTCCCGAATTACGGGTCCGTTACTACTTCCAGTTACGCAGGGAGCAAAAAGCAAATTTTTTTCCATCTATAGAGTAATAGTTGTAAATACAGCAGTCGCGGTCTCCAATCGGAGAATTTGCCCTAAACGTTTGACAGGGGGTGGATCCGGATGGCGGGGCACCCTCGGGATGTGGCGGGCAGGGCACGCTTTTTGCGCCCCCCTTCTGTTGGAAGTAATTCTTCGAAAGGCGGAGCGGGCAGGGCAGGCAAGATTACCGACCCTGTTTTTTTTTTTGTGAGTCTGCGAGATTTGCGCATGGGTACTTCTTCGTACCTCCGTCCGAATTTTTTTCACTATCTCTACTTTGAATTTTTTTTGGGGGGGGGG
>Ga0302325_10028790_pt1 | contig 11488 bp, 8 predicted proteins | sample Palsa_T0_2_FD_201948 | JGI IMG/M metagenome (GOLD analysis project Ga0302325, IMG submission 201948) | Peat permafrost microbial communities from Stordalen Mire near Abisko, Sweden - Palsa_T0_2 | ecosystem: Environmental > Terrestrial > Soil > Palsa > Peat permafrost | place: Sweden: Abisko... | reverse complement strand
GGACGGCAACACCATCAAGATCCAGTACATCCGCCCGGACACCGCCGAACGGCTGGCCTGCGTCTACTACATCCACGGTGGCGGGATGATGAGCTCGTCGGCCTTCGACGGCATGTACCGCGCCTGGGGCAAGATCATCGCCGCCATGGGGGTCGCGGTGGCCATGGTCGACTTCCGCAACTGCCTGACCGCCTCGTCGGCGCCCGAAGTCGCGCCGTTTCCCGCCGGCCTGAACGACTGCGTCTCGGGCCTGAAGTGGGTGAAGGCCAACGCCGCTAAGCTGAACATCGACCCCGACCGGATCGTGGTCGCCGGCGAGAGTGGCGGCGGCAACCTGACCCTGGGTCTCGGCCTCAAGCTGACCAAGGATGGCGAACAGGGCCTGATCAAGGGCCTCTACGCCCTCTGCCCCTACATCGCCGGCCACTGGCCGGACGCGCGCTACCCGTCGTCGACGGAGAACAACGGCATCTTGCTCGACCTGCACTCGAACCGCGGCGCCATGGCCTATGGCTGGGACGCGTTCGAGGCCAAGAACCCCCTGGCCTGGCCTGGCTTCGCCGGCCCGGACGACATCAAGGGCTTCCCGCCCACGGTGATCAGCGTCAACGAGTGCGACCCCCTGCGCGACGAAGGCGTCGAATTCTATCGCCTGCTGATCGCCAACGGGATCGCCGCCCGCTGCCGCCAGGTGATGGGCTCCATCCACGGCACCGAAATCTTCGCCATCTGCTGCCCGGACATCAGCCGGGATACAGCGCGGGATTTGGCGGCGTTCACGACGGGGTGAGGGCGGGTGCGTGGCTGAATTAGGTGCCGAGCGCAAATCAGGGCTCACGAGAACCTTAGCGGCCACGCTCGCGACCATTGGCGTGATCGGGGCGTTCACCCTCGTAATCGTGTTCTACGAGGTTCGCGATATCGCCATCTTGTACGTTGTGGTCGGGACTCCGACCGTGATCGGACTGCTGGCATTCCGCAGCTGGACCGGGCGCATGCTATCCATCGTGCCGCTCATCCTGCTCGGCTTCCTCACTATGACGCTGGTTGGCGGCTCGTTGACCTGATCGTCGGCGGCGCCTCTTGAACACCTCTCCCTTCGGGAGAGGTGGTCCGCGCTTCACCGCCGCCCGAACAGCTTCTCGATGTCGGCCAGTTTCAGCTCCACATAGGTCGGGCGGCCGTGGTTGCATTGGCCCGAGTGGGGCGTGGCCTCCATCTCGCGCAGCAGGGCGTTCATCTCCGCGGCGGTGAGCCGGCGGCCGGCGCGGACCGAGCCGTGGCAGGCCATCGTTGAGCAGACCGCTTGCAACCTTTCGCCCAAAGCCAGGGGCGCGCCGTTCTCGGCCAGGTCGTCGGCGATGTCGCGGATCAGGCCCGCCGCATCCGTCTCGCCGAGCAGGGCTGGCGTCTCGCGCACCAAGATGGCGCCGGGGCCGAACGGCTCGATGATCAGGCCCAGGGCCGCCAGCTCGTCGGCGCGTTCGGCCACCCGCTCGGCCTCCGCCGGGTCCAGGTCCACCACCTCGGGCAGCAATAGCGCCTGGCGGGTCACGCCGCCCCGGTCCATCTCGGCCTTCATCCGCTCATAGACCAGCCGCTCGTGGGCGGCGTGCTGGTCGACGATCACCACGCCGTCGCGGGTCTGGGCGACGATCTAGGTCTCGTGCACCTGCGCCCGCGCCGCGCCGAGCGGATAGTCGGTCAGGTCGATGACCTCGGCGGTCGGGCCGTGCACCTGTTCGGCTGGCGCGAAGTCGTCCCGCTCGAACCGGGCGGAAATCTCCTCGACGCCGGGCAGGGACGGCGCCGCCCACTGTGGCGCCCAGCCGCCGGCGTTCCAGGCGGAGAAGCCCCGAGCGGACGCCATGGTCTGCGGTCGAAACCCGCTCAGCGCCGCCGTCGCGACGGTGGTCGCGGCCCTATGCCCCGCGCCGGCCAGGGCGTGGCGCAGGGCGCCGACGATCAGCCCGCGCACCAGGGCCGGGTCGCGGAACCGCACCTCGGCCTTGGCCGGGTGGACGTTCACGTCCACCAATTCGGGATCCAGGGTCACGAACAGGGCCGCGGTGGGATGCCGGTCCCGCGCCAGGAAGTCGGCGTAGGCGGCGCGCAGGGCGCCCTGCAGCAGCCGGTCGCGCACGGGCCGGTCGTTGACGAACAGATACTGGTGTCCGGCGTTGCCGCGCGAATAGGTCGGCAGGCCCGCGTAGCCGGTCAGCTCGACGCCGTCGCGCTGCTGGTCGATGAGCAGGGCGTTGTCCTCGAAGTCCGCGCCCAGGATGGCCGACAGCCGCTTCAGCCGGCCCTCGGGTCCCGGCCGCTCGGGCGGCAGGCGAAGGACCCGGCGGCCATCCAGGTCCAGGCTGAATCCGGTGGCCTCGTGCGCCATGGCCTGGCGCTTGACCTCCTCGGCGATGGCCATGGATTCGGCGCGGGCGCTCTTCATGAACTTCAGCCGCGCGGGCGTGGCGAAGAACAGGTCGCGCACCTCCACCCGCGCGCCGTGGGCCCCGGCGAAGGCGGCCGGGCGCGGCTCGCCCATGGCGCCGCCTTCAACCGTCAGCGAATAGGCTTCTCCTGAGCCCCGCTCGCGAGCGGTCAGGGTGAGCCTTGCCACCGAGCCGATCGACGGCAGCGCCTCGCCGCGAAATCCCAGCGTGCCGATATGCATCAGGTCGAAATCGCCGGCGGCGTTGGGCGAGAGCTTGGAGGTGGCGTGCCGTTCCAGCGCCAGCGCCAGTTCATCCCGGCTCATGCCGCCGCCGTCGTCCACCACCAGGATCCGGCTCAGGCCCCCGTCGTCCGCCTGGATGTCCACCTGCAGAGCCCCGGCGTCGAGGCTGTTTTCGACAATCTCCTTGATCGCGCTCGCCGGCCGCTCCACCACCTCGCCGGCGGCGATGCGGTTGACGGTCTCGGGCGGCAGGCGGCGGATGGGCATGGGAGGGTCAGTCTAGCCGATTCCGCGCAGCATGGGGTGGTGCTGTATCCCGCACCAATATTCGCCGTTCCCTCGCCACAAGGGCTAGGGATCGCGGTAAGGTTGGAGGGGGGTCGTTACCCCACCGCTGCCTTGCTCACTGCTTCCTCGCAGGCCGCCACAAGCGTCTTCAGCCCGCCGCCGACATCCACGCCCAGGTGCGCCCGTAACGTCCGTCGGCCGCGTTCGTTCAGCACTTCCAGGTCGCCGCGCGCCTGCGCCGCCTCAACCACGCCGAAGCTGAACTTGCGGCCAGGGACCTGCAGGTCCTTGGGGTGGTCGGTGGTGATCTCCAGGAAGACGCCGCTGTTGGGACCGCCCTTGTAGGCCTGGCCGGTGGAATGCAGGAAGCGCGGGCCGAACCCGACCACTGTCGCGCAGCCGGTGGCGTCACGCAGCCTGGCCTGCAGGCTGGCGATGGTCTTCACGTGCGCCGGATCGCGGTCGATGTAGGCCAGCAGGCCGAGATAATCGCCAGCGCCCGCTCGCTTGAAGTGGGCGGCGAGCACGCCTTCAAGACTGCCGTCGCCGGCCTGCAGCGCCTTGGCGTTGCGCTCGTCGGCATAGAGGGCGACGCCGCCAACCTCCAGGAACGGCTTTTCCGGCGCCAGCGCGCCCGACTTTTCATAGGAATCGGTGAGGGCGCGGGTCTTTATCTTGCTGGCTTCCACGTCCGGTTGATCGAAGGGGTCGATGCCGATCACCGCGCCGGCGATGGCCGTGGCGATCTCCCAGCGGAAGAACTCCTGGCCCAGGTCTTCGCGGTTGGCCAGGATGATGCGCACCACCGGCTGTCCCGCCGCTTCCAGCGCTGCGACCGCGCGGTCCTGATCGGCGTCGGCGTCGCCCTTGAGCGCCAGATAGGCGAACACCCGGTCCTTGCCGTAGACGCTGGGCGCGCCGATCGCCTCGCCGGCCACGGGGATCAGGCCCTTGCCGATCTTGCCGGTGGATTCGGCGATCAGCTGCTCCAGCCACGCGCCCACGGGCGCCAGGGCCGGGGAGGCGAGGATGGTCACCTTGTCCCGGCCGGCCAGGGCGCCGGCGCCGAGCGCCAGGCCCAGCGCCACGCCCGGATTGGCCTTGGGCGGCGCACTAGGCGCGCAGGCGCGGACCATGGTCTGAGTCCTGGCCATGAAGCCGGCCACGTCGACGCCCGCCGCGACGGCCGGGACCATTCCGAAGTTGGACAGCACCGAGAATCGGCCGCCGATGGCCGGATCGCCGAGGAAGGTCCGGGCGAACCTTTCGGTCTTGGCCAGGGTCTCCAGGTGGGAGCCGGGATCGGTGACGGCGACAAAATGCGAGCTGGCCTCAGGGCCAACCGCCTTCTGGGCCAGGTCGAAGAAATAGCGCTGCAGGATATCGGGTTCGAGGGTCGTGCCGGACTTGGACGACACCACGAACAGGGTTCGCGCGGGATCGATCCGCGCCGCGAACCGCGCGATCTGAGTGGGATCGGTGGAATCGAGCACCAACAGCTCGGGCGCGCCCTCCGCCTTGGCGCAGATTTCACCGAGCACCTCGGGGCCGAGGCTGGATCCGCCCATGCCCAGCAGAAGCACATGATTGAAGCGCGCCTCGTCCACCTTGCCGCGAAGAATGGCCAGCGAGTCCAGGTCGATCGCCTCGCCCTTGCCGGCGCCGAGCCAGCCGAGCCACTGGGCCTCGTCCTTGCCGGTCCACAGGCCGGCGTCGCCGCTCCACAGCCGGCGAACCCAGGCCTCGGCCCGCGCCTTTTCAGTGAGCTGTTCCACCGAGGCCTTCACGGCGTCTGGCAGGCTGAAGCTCTGGCCGTTCAGCCCATCGCCCAATGCCTTGATCCGCTTGTCGGCCACGGCGGCATAGAGGCCGTCGGCGGCGTCGGCGAACAGCTTGACCCCATCGGCGACCAGGGTCTTGGTGACGCCGTCCAGATCGAGCCCCAGGCGCTGGGCTTCCGCCAGCACATGCTCGGCGCCGGCGATGTCCTGGGCCAGGGTCTCGGCCACCTTTCCGTGGTCGCGGAAGGCGTCCATGGTCTTGGGCGGCATGGTGTTGACGGTGTCGGGCCCGATCAGCGTCTCGACGTAGAGCACGTCCGAATAGGTCGGATCCTTGGCGCCGGTGGAGGCCCACAGCAGGCGCTGCACGCCGGCGCCCTTGGCCGCCAGCGCCTTCCAGCGTGGGGTGGCGATCAACTTCAGATAGTGCTGGTAGGCGATCTTCGCGTTAGCTATGGCCACCTTGCCCCGGACGGCCTTCAACGCCGCCTCATCGGCGCCCGCGCCGGCATTCAGCCGCGCGTCGATGGCGCCGTCGATCTTGGCGTCGATCCGGCTGACGAAGAAACTGGCCACGCCGGCCACCTTGGATATGTCGCCGCCCTTGGCCGCCAGGGCCTCAAGCCCGGCCATGTGGGCCTCGGCCACGGCCAGATAGGCGTCCAGGCTGAACAGCAGGGTGACGTTGACGTTGATCCCCTCGCCGATCAGCGTGCGGATCGCCGGGACCCCAGCGTGCGTGCCGGGAATCTTGATCATCAGGTTGGGCCGGTCGACTTCCTTCCAAAGGCGTCGCGCCTCGATCAGCGAGCCCTCGGTGTCCATCGCCAGATAGGGCGAAACCTCCAGGCTGACGTAGCCGTCGCGCCCATTCCTGGCATCGTAGACCGGGCGGAGCTGGTCGGCTGCCGCCTGGATGTCCTCAATCGCCAGCCGCTCGAACAGGATCGCGGGCTCGGCGTCGTCCTTTTCGACATAGTCCTTCAGCGCGCCGTCATAGTCACCGCTGCCGATTGCCTTTTCGAAGATCGAGGGGTTGGAGGTGACGCCGGTGACGCCATCGCCCTCGGCCATCGCCGCCAGCTCGCGCTCGTCCAGCATCTTGCGTTGGACAAAGTCCAACCACACCGCCTGGCCCGCGCCTCCCAGGTCCTGAAGCGGATTGGCGCCCATGACGAATGCTCCTTAAAAGCCGACCGACAGCCGCAAACGCGCCCTTAAAGGCACCGGCGCGCGGCGCCCCTATAGCCGAACACCCTGGGCGGCGTCTTGGTTCAGTCGCTCATATAGGATTGATCCAGTCGATTTTAGCCGGGCTGGCGGTCGCGCCGGTCGGACGATCCGGGGGAAAAGGACACGCTCAACGCCACCACCCGGTCCTTCATCTCGGCGCCGAACTGGCAGAACTTCCGCTCCAGGCCCGTCAGGGCAAAGCGCGTGCGGCCGCGTTGCCAGGCGATTCCAACGCGCCGCTCGCCGCCCTGGTCGGCCCGCTCCGTCGCCCAGCCGGCGACGCCCGCCTGGCCGTTATCGCGGGTGAAGCTGTAGGTCACCACCCCGCCCTGGTCGCCGGCGAACAGGAAGACACGCGGCTTCTGGCCCGGCGTCCTGGCTCTGGCCAATCTTTGTCGCAAACCCAAAATCCCGCCGGCTTGGTCCGTCGGCGCCGAGTATCGCGCGACTTCGTACGCCGTCTCGCGCCGGTATTGAACGCCGGTCATCAGCCCGCTCAGCCGGTCCCCGATGGCGTCGATGTCCTGTCGAGCCTCGGCCAGGGCCGATTGCAGCGACTGTATCGGTCTTGAAGCGTCCGGCTCTACGACATTGGGAACCGGGGCGAGCGTGCTGGCCGCGGCGGTCGCGGAAACCGATGGCGGGGGATCGACATAGCGGGCCGTCGCCACGGGTGCATCCGCGCCGTCGAGGCTCGCGGCCCACACAGATGCGGCCCACACAGACACTGTTACCAGCGCGGCAGCTACGCCGACGCCGAACGCCACTGCCCGCATGTTTGCCCCGCGAGGTGATGCTTAGGTTTCGTTAACCATAAGTACGCCTGCGCCGCCATTGTTCCGCCGTGGGGCGATACAGCAGTCTGCCCGCGGATAATGGCAGGCGGGGTGCGAATTTCTGAACCATAAGACACATTACAAGTGTTTGAATTATAAGGCGGGTTTTGGGTCTGAACCACACTCTGCTATTGGTTCCTCCCGCAGGCGAACTTCAAATCCAGCACAGGAGTGAGTCAAAGCGTCTCACCCTTTTGGGGTATGGCTCTGCCATAGCCGAGGCGGACGATCAGCCGCTCCAGGGTCAGGCTCTGGACGACTACGGAGAAGACCACGACCACATAGGTGGCGGCGACGATGATGTCCCGCTGCCGCGACGGGGGCATGGACAGGGCCATGGCGAGCGACAGTCCCCCGCGCACGCCGGCCCAGGTGAGCACGCTGGCCAGGCCCGGTTTCAGGCCGCGGTCGACCCGGCCGACGATGGCGCTGGGTCCGACCAGGGAAATCCAGCGGCCGAAGACGGTCAGCGGGATCGCCACGGTGGCCAAGGCGTCCACCAGAGGGTCGAACCGGAGCGAGATCACGACCAGGCCGACCAGCAGGAACAGCACCCCGTTGAGGTTTTCATCGACGATGGTCCAGAAGGCGGTGACATAGCGCCTTGTCTCCTCGCTCATGGCCTCGCCGCTGGCGTGGCGGCCGAGCATCAGGCCCGCGACAACGACCGCGATGGGCCCCGAAAGCCCAATATGCTGAGCCAGGGCGTAGGTCGCCGTCGACAACGCCAGCGTGATTCCGATCTCGACTAGGTAGTCGTCGACCTGGCGCATGGCGGCGATGGCCAGCCAGCCTGCCACGGCTCCCAGGGCGCCGCCGCCGCAGGCCTGCAACAGCACCTGGCCCGCGAGCGGAAGCGGGGCGGTCGCGGCTCCGCCGGCCGCCAGGGTCAGCGCCGCGCCGAACAGCACCACGCCCACGCCGTCGTTGAACAGGGCCTCGCCTTCGATCAGGGCGCGGATGTCGGGGATCAGGCTGGTGCGCTTCAGCGCCGCCAGCACCGCGACCGGGTCGGTCGGGCTGATCAGCACCCCGAACACCAGCGCCCAGGGATAGGACAGCGGCACGCCCAAGAGCCTCGCAGCCAGCCAGAAGCCGCCGCCGATCACGCCCGCGGAGATGACCACGCCCACGGTCGCCAGCACCCCGGCGGTCCAGCCTCGGCGCAGCAACTCAGTCAGGTCCACATGCACCGCGCCGGCGAACAGCAGGTAGGCCAGCATGAACCGCAGCACGGCGGCCGAAAAATCGATCTGCGTCAGCAGCCGGTGGATCGCGTCGCCGACGCCCAGATTGGGCGCCAGCCGATCGACGCCGCCCAGGCTGAGGGCCGCGAGCAGGCCGACCGCCAGCATGGATACGCCGGTGGGCAGGCGAAGCAGCTTCAGGTTCAGCCAGCCGATCACCGCGCTGAACACCAGGAAGATCGCCGCCAGATCGAGCAGGGAAAGCGCCATGCCCTACTGCTGAGCCGGTCGCCGACGTCGATCAACCTGAATCGGCGCCGCCGGGCTGCATCCGCAGCGAGCGCCCACGTCGTTGATCCATCGCAAGGTGCAGGCCGTTGGGCGGCCCATGGTGAATGGGTCTTTACGTTTCGTTTATGTCCGAGCCGGCGCTTAGGCGGCGAACCTTGATACAGGCCTGCCTATTTTGACCGGCTCCTAGAACCGGAGCCTCGTCCTCATGGACCTCGTTTTCATCGCTGTCGGCGCCGCCATGTTCGGCCTGTTCGCCGTCTACGCCGTCCTGCTGCGCAGGGTCTGACGCCAATGCTGGTCTCCATCCTCTACATCGCCGCGACGGTCGCCGTGACCGTCTACATGCTGGTCGCCCTGTTGCGGCCCGAAGACTTTTGAACCGGACGCATCGATGAACATCCAAGGCTGGGCGGAGATCGCCCTCACAATCGGGCTGGCCGTGGGACTCGGCTGGCCTGTCGGTATCTATATGGCCAGGGTCTGGGAGGATCAGCCGACTTGGCTCGATCCGGTGCTCAAGCCCGTTGAGGCCGTCTTCTATGGCGCGGCGGGCGTCGGCTCGAAGCCCAAGGGCCAGGGCTGGATCGCCTATGCCATGTCGCTGCTGGCGTTCAGCGCCGCGGCCTTCTTCTTTCTCTATGCGATCCTCAGGCTTCAGGGCGTCCTGCCGCTGAACCCGCAAGGCTTCGCCGGCATGTCGCCGGACCTGGCGTTCAACACGGCGATCAGCTTCGTCACCAACACCAACTGGCAGTCCTATTCCGGCGAAAGCGCCATCAGCCACCTGTCGGCCATGGCGGGCTTGACGGTGCAGAACTTCGCCTCCGCCGCCGCCGGCATCGCCGTCGCCGCTGCTTTGGCGCGGTCGTTCGCCGCCAACCGGGGCGAGACCATCGGCAACTTCTGGGCCGACCTAGTTCGGATCACCCTCTACGTCCTGCTTCCCGGCTCAATTCTCATCGGCCTGATGCTCGCCGCCCTCGGCGTGCCGCAGACCCTGCTGCCGCATGTGGACGCCCACACCCTCGAAGGCGCCAAGCAAACCATCGCCCTTGGCCCCATCGCCAGCCAGGAAGCCATCAAACAGCTCGGCACCAATGGCGGCGGCTTCTTCAACGCCAACTCCGCCCATCCGTTCGAGAACCCCAGCGCGATCACCAACCTGATCGAGATGGTGATCATGAACATGCTGGGCTTCGCCTGCGTGGTCGCGTTCGGCCGGGTCATCAACCTGAAGAAGGAAGCGCGGGCGCTGGTGATCATCATGGCCATCATGGTCTCGGCCGCGGCGGCCGGCATCTATGTGGCCGAAACCCAACCCACCCCGGCTCTGGCCTCGGTCCACGCGGTGACAACCCCGAACATGGAAGGCAAGGAGGTCCGTTTCGGCGCCCCGTCCACCGCCGTGTTCGCCGCCATGACCACCGGGGCTTCCGACGGCGCGGTCAACGGTATGCACGAGAGCTTCACGCCCCTGGGCGGCGGCATCGCCATGTTCATGATCCAGCTGGCCGAGATGCTTCCCGGCGGGGTCGGATCAGGCCTCTACGGCATGATCATCATGTGCCTGATCTCCGTCTTCGTGGCCGGGCTGATGGTGGGCCGCACCCCGGAATACCTCGGCAAGAAGATCGAAGCCCGGGAGATGAAGCTGTGCATGCTCGCCTCCCTGATCCTCACCGCCTCGATCCTGGGCTTTGCTGCTTTCGCCATCGTCTATCCGCTGGCGATGAAGACGGTGTCGGCCTCGGGGCCGCACGGCCTGTCGGAAGTGCTCTATGCCTACACCTCGGCGACCGGGAACAACGGCTCGGCCTTCGCGGGTCTCACCGCGGCCAATCCCTTCTGGGACACCACCCTTGGCCTGGCCATGTGGTTCGGTCGGTTCGGCTACGCAATCCCGGTGCTGGCCATCGCCGGCGGCCTGGTGACCAAGCCCAAGCTTGAGCCCACCGCCGGCACATTGCCTACCCACGGGCCGCTGTTCATCGGCCTGGTCATCGGCGTGATCCTGATCCTGGGCGGCCTGCAGTATTTCCCGGCCCAGGCGCTCGGACCCATCGTCGAGCATTTCCAGATGCTGGCGGCGCTGAAATCATGATGCCCACACCGCTCTTCGTCCTGGCCCTTCAGGCCGCCCGCACGCCGCGGCCTGAAGACAAGCCCGCCCGCAACACCCCTCAGGATCGGCACTCGTCGATCCGCCTGGTCTGGAACGCCGGCGACAAGCCGGCCAGCCCGACCCTCATTCACACCAAGGAACGGTGACACCATGCCTTCCGCAGTCTCCGCCTCGGGGTCTCAAAGCGCGATCCTGACCCGCGCCGCGCTCGACGCCCTGGTCAAACTCAATCCGCGCGCCCTGCTGGGCAACCCGGTCATCCTGGCCACCGAGGTCGTGGCCGCCCTGGCGACCGTGTCGGTGATCGACGCCCTCATCCACCACACCTCGCCGGGCTTCGCGATCCAGATCGCCGGCTGGCTGTGGGCCACCGTGCTGTTCGCCAACTTCGCCGAGAGCGTCGCCGAGGGGCGGGGCAAGGCCGCCGCCGACTCCCTGCGCGCCGCCCGGGTGACCACTAACGCCAAGAAGCTCGACGACAGCGGCAAGGTCACCCCCACGGCCTCGCACCTGCTCCGGCCCGGCGATCTGGTGCTGGTGGAGGCCGGCGATGTTGTCCCGGCCGACGGCGACATCGTCGAAGGTGTCGCCTCGGTGAACGAGTCGGCGATCACCGGCGAGTCCGCCCCGGTCATCCGCGAAAGCGGCGGCGACCGCTCGGCCGTCACCGGCGGCACCACCGTCGTCTCCGACTGGATCAAGGTGAAGGTCACCTCCGGTCCCGGCGACAGCTTCCTCGACCGCATGATCGCCATGGTCGAGGGCGCCAACCGTCGCAAGACTCCCAACGAGATCGCCCTGGCGGTGCTGCTGGCTGGCCTGACCCTGGTGTTCGTGGTCGCGGTGGTGACCCTGCTGGGTCTCGGCCAGTACTCCGGCGTCAAGCTCGACCCGATGGTGCTGGGCGCGCTGTTCGTCTGTCTCATTCCGACGACGATTGGCGGGCTCCTTTCCGCGGTCGGCATCGCCGGCATGGACCGCTTGCTCAAGGTCAACGTCCTGGCCACCTCCGGCCGCGCCGTGGAAGCCGCTGGCGACGTCGACACCCTGCTGCTGGATAAGACCGGCAC
>Ga0302325_10028789_pt1 | contig 11488 bp, 9 predicted proteins | sample Palsa_T0_2_FD_201948 | JGI IMG/M metagenome (GOLD analysis project Ga0302325, IMG submission 201948) | Peat permafrost microbial communities from Stordalen Mire near Abisko, Sweden - Palsa_T0_2 | ecosystem: Environmental > Terrestrial > Soil > Palsa > Peat permafrost | place: Sweden: Abisko... | reverse complement strand
CGAAGGTGACTTTCCCTCGTCGCGGCTAACTCAAAATTGTTTCCATCAAAACGACAACACCCGCATTGGGACCCGATCCCGGCGTCATGGAGATCACTTTGTATCCCTTGTTCGTCTGCGCATTGACTTCATTTTGGTGCTTTTCATCGCCCGCTCCGGAAACGAAAACATAGCGGGGTGGAGTTTTGCTTTTGGATTCATTCCCAGGCGTATCCGCCATTTCATTTCTCCTCTGCAAGTGAATGGTTCTTCCAGGAAAGCTGGACAATCCTGCCATCCCGGAAGCCGGTGTCCCACAGCTCCAGCCTTTCATGGCCGCAGCGTATAGTACAATGTTTTGGAAGCGCCGTAAGTGCTTCTCCCGGCGTCTGTCCGCGGAGGCGCCATCGGTCGCTTCGTCTATTCTAAACCGGGGCGCGGTACCCAAGTGGCCTAAGGGAGAGGTCTGCAAAACCTCCATTCGTGGGTTCGACTCCCACCCGCGCCTCCAACATTCGATGCCGCTTAACTCGCCTTCTAATGACGCACCAGCACGGATCCCTCTACGCCCCTCCGTGAATCAACCGAATCCCTCGGTCGAGCATCTTCAACTTTTCTAAGTCGGTCGCGCCCGCTTGCACGAACCCTATTAACACGCTATTGTCGGCGAGGCAGTTATCTTGATGTCGCGAGGCGCTTGATGTCGAAAATCTGGATGGTTGCGACTTTGTGTTTAGTGCTGCACTTTTGTACTCTTGAGGCAAAGGCCCAAACTTCGCTTCCACAAGGCTCTTATCAGCAGACCTGCACAAACATAACGTTGCAGGGGAACACTCTCACGGCGGTCTGCCAAACGGTGGCGGGCTCTTGGGTCCAGACTCAACTCAACAATATTAACCTCTGCGGAACCAATATTGGCAACGTCAATGGGACCCTGAGTTGCGATCAATTTTCCAATGGATCTGATGAACGCTTCAAGGTATCCACTTTCGCGGTGGCCTCAATGAGCAGCTGGGCTTGGGCGAGCCCGGGGACCGCTCCCGGCGAAGCGCAGTCCACGGTGGTACCTCCAAATGTCAATGCCGGTTGCCCTTCAGGACAGATTTTGATCTCGAACGATTGGATACGGGGCGTCACCGGAACGGTGATGTATTACAGCCTTCGGGGAGGCTCGCCTCAGACGTCCACCTTCAGTGCGCCGCCGATTCCGTCGGTCCTGTCTTATGTTAGCAATGATCATGATCTGATTTCACTCCCGGATGGCACAGTGCTTTATCTTACTGGCGCTGGTTACATTGCGAACTCCTCCCCTGCGCCTATACCAAACTGGTTTGTGCCACCTAACCCAGCCAGTATGGGAACGTTCAGGATTCTGTTTCCGGGCGACACATTTGGACCTAACGCAAGAGGCGTGGTGGCGGTCTGGCGTTCCGATGATTGCGGACAGAACTTTCGCCTCGTTTCCATTTTTGATCCTGTGCAGATGGGCGACGGCAGTTGCGCGTTCCCTCAGTTTCGTAGGCAGCCAGCACCTAGCAACGCACAAATCTTGGCTCCGCCCTTTGATATGGGCGGCTCCGACGGACAGATGGTGACGTTCGATCCCGGCACCGCCGATCTCTTTCTCAATTTCCGATGCGTCGGCTTCCTGCCGGTTCCAGGCCAGCGAGTATTTGAACCTGACCTGACCCAGCCGCTCGATAAGACTGACCTGGCAATGTCTCCTGATCACGGTTCTACTTGGATACTCCTCGGCGTGCCTCCGGTGAATCAGTGGAGAGCGGCCACACGGTCCGTTGGCAACCAAAATACGCTTGCTTTTGGGAGCGGAAGCGGCACGGTGACTTTCGCCCGCAGGGGTGTTCCGCCCCCCGGCGAAATGCCGGGATCGAAACCCCCACCGCCGTGGGCATATGACACTAAAAAGCCACCGTATCTCGATCCCGACGGCTGGGTTGGATTCCAGTATCCCGCTTGCATGAGCAATACCGTTCAATCCTCGGACGTCACCACCCGCACAGGCGATAATCAGTTCGCTCTAATCTATCCCAGCATGCCCCCCAACCCTGCCAGTAACCTCTTCGGGTATAGCATGTATTTCTTCACCCTGTCACCGGATGCGAGCGGCAGCACTCTGAATTCGACCGTCTTCTGGTCGCAACAGCCCACTCACATTGAGCCGGTGGAATCCAGTAACGCTTACATCATGCATCTAACCGCCATTGACCCCGGCAATGGCCCGACTTTGCTGTACTGGTACGACGTCGACTCCGCTCAACAGAGGGCTCGCATCCGCGGGCGCCTCATATTCGGATTCGGCAACTTCACAGAAGATTTTGACATCTCCCAGAGTTTCTCTCTCTGCCCACCGGCGGCAACCCCGTACAAAAATCCCTACTTCTATGGAGACTACAACACGGCAGGCGGCTACTTCGACGGCCAAACCAGCACATTCATGCCAATCTGGATCGAGCCTAACGGCGGAGTCAGCTACACTGCGGTGACAGCCTCTCTACAATCGGGTCCGCCGCCCCCTCCACCGCCTTCCAATCCACCGCCTCCTCCGCCGCCAGGCGACCGCGACCAGAGGAGCCGGGTATCTGGCGACACTGCAGGAGTACGGGTGGACCCCGGAGCACTGCATCTGGCCGGTGAGACCGCAAGGATTCTAGTGACTTACAAGACGCCCGGCGTTGGGATCCCTGGTATTAAGATTGATCCGAAGACGCTGCCTCGTTTGGGACCCGTCGAAGCTAACCCTTATGAAATGCTCACGCCGGGTAAGCTCGCGCCTCCCGTCGATGCTCCGAAAACCCCGTGAAAGTTCCGCATCGACAACGCGAGGTTGCTGGAACGAGTTGCGCAATCTCCATTCGTGGGTTCGACTCCCACCCGCGCCTCCAACATTCGATGCCGCTTAACTCACCTTCAATGACGCACCAGCACGGACTGTAGGGGAAATCGTCACACGCGATTGCGGACCAGTACCGGTCGCGTTTCGCGTAGCGGTTTATTGACGTTTCCCGACCAATTGACATGATAGGATTGCGGTCAGCAGGAGGCGGTGACTCAGATCAAGCGGATTTCGGGCACCATTTTTCCCGCTTGCGTTGAATCATTGGCGGCCTTATCGTTCATCTTAGTGGCTCTTCTGTGGAAAGACCGTAGTCAAGACATCTCAGCCGCATGCGCTGGAGGATGGAAAACATGCAACGCACAGGAAAAGTGGTCGTCAGCGGTTCCGGACTGCAAATCGGTTTGACGTGTATCGCAATTCTCCTGTTGTCGGTATTCTGTTTTGGCCAAACCCCGAGTTCGCATCCAACCTCGGACGATAGTCCCACGACACATGTCCCCACCACTTGGTGCGAATTCCATCGGCACAACATGGAGCGCTTTAACCCGTATGAAAATTTTCTGACCATTAACAATGTCGGCAGCCTCGGCTTGAAGTGGAGTTACAAAACCGGCGACACCGTGTTTTCTTCCCCCGCTGTGACGGGCGGGGTGGTTTATGTCGGATCCTTGGACGACAACGTGTATGCGCTGGACGCCCGCACAGGCGCCAAGCTGTGGAGCTACACCGCCGGAAACTCCGTGCAGACCTCGCCCGCCGTGGCCAACGGAGTGGTCTATGCAGGCTCGTGGGACGACAACGTGTACGCGCTGGATGCAAACACCGGTGCCCTGCTGTGGAGCTATGCCACGGGCGACCATGTGCTGTCCTCTCCCACCGTGGCGAAGGGGGTGGTCTATGTCGGCTCCTGGGATGACAACGTGTACGCGCTGGATGCCCGCACGGGCGGTAAGTTGTGGAGCTACCGCACCGACTGGATGGTGAGTTCCTCGCCCGCGGTGGTTGATGGGGTGGTTTATGTCGGCTCGTGGGACGGCAACGTATATGCGCTGAACGCGCACACCGGCGCAAGGTTGTGGAGCTACCCTACCGGCAACATTGTGATTTCCTCGGCCGCAGTGGCGAATGGAGTGGTTTACATCGGCTCGGAGGACGAGAACGTCTACGCGCTGAACGCGCACACCGGCGCCCTGCTATGGAGCTACCCCACCGACAACACTGTGGATTCTTCGCCCGCGGTGGCGAATGGGGTGGTATATGTCGGTTCTGACGACGACAATGTCTACGCGCTGGACGCCCATACTGGTGCTGAGTTGTGGAGCTACGCCACCGGCGGCGGCGTGGATTCCTCGCCCGCAGTCGTGAATGGGGTGGTTTATGTCGGCTCCTCCGACGGCAACATTTATGCTTTCAGCCTGAAGCAAGGTCAGGAGTGACCAGAGGCAGCTTCCAAACGCCTGGTTCTGATTAGAATTGATATGTCTCAATGGACTGGAGCCGGAACAGCCGCGGCAGGCATGTAGGTTTCGCGGCCCATCGAATTGATGTTCCGAGCTTAGATATTCTTCGCGGACTAAGCGAGGTGGATCATGACGAAGGGAAATCAGCAACAGAATTTCGGAATGCGGTTGCTTGTGGGAAGCGCGACGCTGGTGCTCGCAGTTGTGGCGGCAGCGGCGATGCTGGGCAGCCGCTCAGTCGGCGCAGCGCCGCAATCCGCCCCGACGGTCAAACTCAGAACGCTCTACCAATTTCAAGGCGCAAGCAGCGGCGACGGGGCGGTGCCCGGTGCGGGCGTGATCGTGGACGAGCAAGGCAACCTGTATGGCACCACCGAATATGGAGGCACGGCTACATGTGACACGGGATCCCTCGCCGGATGCGGAACCATGTTCAAAGTGGATCCAACCGGCAAGGAGACTTTCGTGTTCAGTTTTGACGGCACAAATGGATTCTATCCTCAGGGTTCCCTCATCAAGGACGCCAGCGGGAATCTTTACGGTACCACGGCAGATGGCGGTGGAAATGGTTTTCCAGACGGACCGGGGAATGTTTTCAAGATAGACAAGAAAGGGCAGGAGACTGTGCTCTACGCGTTCACTGGTTACCCGGACGACGGGTCAGCACCCGGCGCGGGCGTGACTTTTGACGCAGACGGCAACCTATACGGCACCACGAGCGAGGGCGGCGCGAACTGCGGATCCTGCGGCACCGTGTTCGAGGTGGACAGGGCCGGCAAGGAGACCGTGTTGTACACCTTCACCGATGGCGCGAGTGGACACTCTCCTACCTCACGGTTGATTCGAGACGCACAAGTGAACCTGTACGGTACGACTCTCAGGGGTGCTGGTGCTGGCGACTGCGGGACAGTTTTCAAGCTGGACACGGTCGGCAATCTGACGGTGCTGCACACATTTGAAGGTAACCCGGACGGTTGCAATCCATCCAGAGGTGTGATTCCAGATGCTGCAGGGAATCTTTATGGCACCACCGATAATGGGGGCAGCTCCCCTGAGTGCTCACATGGGTGTGGGGTTGTGTACAAGCTGGATCCCACTGGGAAGGAGACCATTCTCCACATGTTCACCCCAGGCGGGGAAGATGAAGATGGATCGACTCCTTATGCCCCTCCGACCTTGGGCAGAGATGGGAACCTCTATGGCACTACCTTCGAGGGCGGCGGCTCAAGTAATTGTTCCCCTGCGTACAATGGATGCGGGACCGTGTACAAGATTGACAAGAATGGCAACGAAACCATCCTTTATCACTTCACCGGTGGGGCGGACGGTGCAATTCCCTTGGGGTGGTTGGTGCCTGACGGAAAAGGCCACGTCTTCGGCACCGCCTCGGCGGGCGGCAACACGTCAGAATGCAGTGGAAACCACAATCGTGCATCAGGCTGCGGGACGGTGTTCGAGATCACGCCATAATTGTGGCGGCAAACGCAGATATGCGCCCGGCGATTTTGACGCGTAACGCTTAAGAATGCGGGTAAACAATCCGGCCATGAGTTTCGACCTGAAATCCTACCTGGACCGCTTCGATGAAGTCTCCAAATTGAAGTACGGCCGCGCATACAATTTCTCCGCCATCGAAAAAAAGCTTGCTCAGCTTCGGGAGGGCAAGCGCTGGCTGGTGGCTCGCGACGTCACCAGCCTTTTTCAATCCGACAGCACTCCGCACGGCCGCTACTGGAAGCCTTCCTCGGAACGAGACCTGGACGCTGCATTGCGCAAGCAGCGCCTGTATCTGTCGCCGGTCCATGCCGACGCTCGCCCGCTGGTGCAGCAACTCGTCAACGTGCTCGGCGGCCTCTCGCAGGCCTCCGTCGTGTTGCGTTTTGTTCATCCGGAACGCTTCGCGATTTTCAGCATCACCATGACGTACCTGATGCAGGTGCAACGACCCGGCGTGGTTGAGCTGTATATGGCGTACTGCGAAGAGCTGCGCGAATGGCAGAAACAGTTCCGGCTGGCTTCGGTAGCGGAAACGGAACTGGCCCTGTGGACGTACGACCAGATTGCGCGCGGTATTACGGGAAATCTCGAAGCGGAAAAATCACGCCGCGAATTCGAAAATGACATCTGGATCGAGCGCCGCCATACATTGCAAGCCTTGGCGCCCATCCTGAAAAATCATGGCCCGCTCGAGCTGGCGCGCATCCTGCTGCCCACTTCGCCCGTTCTGGCAGCGATGATCGCCGCCACGGAGTATGAGCGCCTGTTGCGCGTGGCTCTGAAGCGGTTTTACCGACAGACTCTTACGCCTAAAAAGGGCGCCGTGGAATCCCTGCTGGATCGGCTCTCCACCGACGGCTATCTTCCCCTGGAACACGTCGCCGAATTGCGCCGCATCTGGCAGACGCGCAACAAGGCCGTCCACTTGCATGAGGCGCCCACGTTCGAGGAAGTGGAAGTGATGATTGACTGCGTGGAGTTGATTTGCCTGCCGTGGGAGAAAAAGCCCGGCGCGGGCACCTAATTTGACACTTCGTCGCGAGAACGGTCTGGAGAAAAAATGGCGGAGTGGAGAGAATCTCCGCCCCGCCTGAAATTCAAAATTGCGATGTAAATTTTAGGCTACCGCGTCTTTGCGCGCTTCGGAAGGCAGGCGGAACGGCCGAATGTCCCGCACGATTCCCATCCAGTTCAGAATCTTCAGACCGTAAAAAGTGAAGTCCACCTCCCACCAACGCAGGCCCTGGCGGCAGGCGTACATAAACTTGTGATGATTGTTGTGCCAGCCTTCGCCCAGGGTGATCAGAGCCAGAAGAAAGTTGTTGCGGCTGCGGTCCGGCGTGTCAAACCGCCGCGTGCCCCACAGGTGCGAAAACGAATTGATGGTAAACGTGCCGTGGTAGAGGAGCACGGTGGATAAAATGAATCCCCAAAAGAACGCGCTCGCGCCGCCCAGCAGCCAGACTGCCGCGCCGAGCGTGATAATCGGCACCCAGTGGTATTTGTTCAGCCAGCGAAGCTCGGGATATTTTCCGAAGTCCTGAATCATTCGGGGATCGTATTCCTCATATTCCGTGGACATGATCCAGCCGACGTGCGCCCACCAGATTCCCCGCCAGATCGGCGAATGGATGTCTTCTTCCTGGTCGGAATATTTATGATGATGGCGATGGTTCGCCGCCCACCACAAAATTCCCTTTTGTCCCGATGTCTGCGCGGCAAAGGCCAGCATGAATTGCCAGAAGCGGTTTAGTTTGAATGAGCGATGGCTGAAATAGCGGTGGTAACCGGCGGTCACCACGAACATGCGCAACGCATAAAGCGCCGCGGCCAACGCCAGCCAGCGCCACTCGAACGTCACGAAGAAAACGCCCAGCACGCTCAGATGAATCAGAAAAAAGGGAATACTCTTAACGAAGTGATATTCGTTATTGAACTCTTTGGCGGGCGCTTTTTCCGGTTTGCCGACAGGCAGAATCACTGTCGCCGTGGCTTCCGCGGGTTCTCCGATAAAAAGCGGAAGTTCCGGCTCGAGCACCGCGGCCTTCGAATCGCTAATCCCTGCAATATTCATAGAAATCCTGTCTCTTCCTGCTGTCTTGCACACAACCGGACGGCAGCTCGGCACTCGATCTCACATGCTTTAGGAGCGCCGGCTGTCCATCCAGCCACCCTGCTGGATTCAGCAGCCGAATCGGCTTCGTCCGCTTGCTCCCGTTGAAATAATTCTTGTCTCACTCCGCGCGATATTCGGCGCCGGGGTCTTGCGGGTCTGCAACCTATGTAGCGGTCGATGCTTTTCTACTTCTTAATCTTACACCCGTTTGCGAACTTTGCGGCAGCGAAATTTTGCGAACGTTGCGCGCAATACACCCGCAAACACATCCAGTATGATGCCGCGACAGCTCCTCCGGGATACCTGCAAGCGATATTTAGCGCGCAACTCCTGTACCGGAAAGAGGGACCACAGTTGCGGCGCTCACCGCACTGTCGGCAATAGTCACCGAGCCGGGACGCGTGCCCGCGACAGAAGGCTCAAACGTCACGGCTATCGCGCAACTCCCGCCTGGAGGCAAAGGCCCGCCGGAGACGCAATTTCCGCCGGCACGGTAATCGCCGGACGCCTGTACCTCGCGAATCTGGAGCGGCGCATCACCCGGATTCGTCAATGTCAGCACGCGCGTTGCGTTTTCCATCTCCACCGACTGCCTTCCGAACTCGACGGAATTCGCCGACAGGTGCACCGCGAATTCATGCACCGTGACGGAAATTTCGTTCTTTAGCACTCCCGTGGGTGACTGAAAGGTGGCCACGATGCGTGCTGCCCCGGGCGCCATGGCGCGCACCATTCCTTGCGACGAAACCGTGGCCACGGCAGGGCTCGACGACGCAAAATGAAGCAGCGACGATCGCGTCATGCCCGTCTCCACGCCATCAGCGAATCCAGCGAGCACGCGAATGGGGATCTCCTCGCCGAGCGCATCAAGGTCAATCCCCTGCGGGTCGATTTTTAGCGACACCGGTGGACGTTCATTTTCCACGTCTACCGCGAGCGGCAATGAAACGGTCATGTCCCCGGAAGCCATGCGGCCCATGGCCGTGAAATAATGCGGCCCGGAACTCAAATTTTCCGGCACAGAAATCGGAAATCGAAATGGGGCTTGGCGTAACGGCGGCGACATGCCGAAACTTTCTTCTCCCACCATGGTCACGAATTGGAAGGCAGCGCCGGGCGCGACGGCAACTTCGATGGATAGTGTTTCGCCCGGATGCACAACGGCCATAGCTGCGGGCGAAGCGATCGTCAGCAACGCGGCAGGAGATGCAGCGGGGGCCGAGGCGGGCTGCTGCGCGGGCAACGCGGGCGAACTCAGCAGTGCCAGCAAGACAATCATTACAACCGCAAACCTGAATGCAGCTCGGCCCTGTCCAGCTCCTTGGCATTGTCGATTCGATGCGGGCTTCATGGAATTCCTCCGGCGAAACTTCTCTCAGAAATAAACATAAGTGGAACTGGTCAAATTCGTATTGAGCAGCGTCTCCACCACGACGGGGATGCCGCCGGCGGCGTCCAGTTCAGCGGGCGGTCCAAAGCCCAGAGTGATGGCCCCGTCGGAGTGCACCACACCATTTACTATGGTGGCCGTGAAGTTCCCGTTCGTGGCACTCAACGCCGGGACGATCGTATCGCTGGCCTGCTGGAAGACCGTGGGCCAGCCTGATCCAGTCAGGTCGTCGGCCAGGGGATTGCCTGCACAGGTGGCACGAATAATTTCGGCATTCAAGGAATTATTTACGGCGTTGAATTGGCTCTGCGACGCCAAGCCTTGAATCAACGCGAACGGAAAAGGATGCGGGCTGGGATTTTGCAGTTGCTGCAAAGCCGCGCTCAGCGACCCGCCAAACCCGTCGCCCTGCAAATCGTTCACAGCCCCGGTGGTGGTCTCTGAATTATGCGAGGCCGTGGCAAACGTCACATTCCCAAGCAAGGAATTGAGGTTGCGCGTGCAGGAATTGTCGTTCTGAAGCAAATCCGTCGCCAGCGGCGATCCGAGATGCGGCGAGCCGATGGTGACCACCTTATGTACCACGCCCTGCGCAAACGTGGCGTCGCTAAGGTAGCTTGATAGTTCCACGAACCACCGCGTCACCAGCCCGCCCATGCTGTGGCAGACAAAGTCCGCCTGCACGGACGCAACCGGGATTTGCGCCGGGTTTGTGCCGTTCTTGAACTGGGAGATCGCGTTGGATGCCTGGTTCAGCACGCCCGGAGCATTGAAGGAATAGCCCAGCGACGCAGCCGTGGCAAGCTTGCGAATGCTGGGCACATCTTCAGCAGGATATGCCGGAGTATAGCCTGTCAGTTCGCTGCCGATATGCTGCGAGTAGTTCGCGCGCTCCGAAATCCATCGCGGATCGGTGATGAACGGCGTGAATTCATCGAAATCCGAAGGCGCCCCCCACAGGCCGTGAACCAGAAAAACCATCGGGCGCAGAAGTGTTACGGCTTGTTCGCCCGCATCCCCGCCGCCATTGGCCTGTACCTGGAGGGAAACCATGCGCGTGGTGGATCCGGCGTCGTGCCCGCTGAGACGCGGAAAATCAATAGGACTCTGATAAATCGCGAAGGCCATGGGCCCCTGCGACGTGCTGACCCCGGTAACGACAATCTGGCTCTGCGTGAAACTTGTAGTGCCAATGGGTCCCAACCCACCATCATTAACCACCGAGGTGCTTTGCTGACCCTGGTCATTCAGCAACGTGATGGTATAGGCCTGGCCTGCCGCGCTGGCCGCGAAGCGAATCACGATCTGCGTCACGCCATCGGCGCCAGCGCCCTGAACGGCGCGCCCTTTCGTCGCCAGCGTGTTGACGTTTGTGGTGACTTGCGAGCCGCTGAGCAGCGCCGGCACGGGATCGAGCATTCCGATGGTCAACTGCGCGCCGATGGCATTCCGCGTGGCCGCGCGGGTCGAACCGGCAAGCGCCGCTGCGCATGGCAACCATAGACAGACCACCAGGAAAAGGACCAACCACTTTCCAAAACTATTTTCGGCTGCAACTCTCATGTTTTCCCCTCTCCGGCAAAACCGTTCCGGCGCGACGGAACCCTTCCTGGCATCACATCGCCAAGCCGCAGTGCTTAGATAGCCCTAGTCGAGTCCTGTGTCAAGGTCGCCTTGCGCTCACGCGCCGCTGAAACTTCCCCGCGCCTTCGCGCAAAAATCGGCGAATGCAATATTCCGGCGTGTTCAGGATTTTGGCTGCGCGGGGATGCTGCGGACATAGTGCACCAAATCCCAAATTGTGTCATCGGGGTGAATACGGGCGAATCCCGGCATTCCCGATTGGCGAATTCCATTCTTGATGATCCAGAAAAGCTCCGCGTTGGACCATTGCTGAACGCTGGGCGAACCGAGGTCCGGGACGCGCGGATACATTGAAAGTCCAAAGTTGGAAGGTGTACGGCCATCCAGGCCATGGCACGCCGAACAATCGGACCCGTAAGCCATTTGGCCCGCCGCGGCGCTGGAGTCGTCCGAGGGAGGCTCTGAGGGGACGGACCGCGCCGCGCGGGAAATGGACCAATGCTTGGCGCGCATAGCCGCCCAGGTTTCCCACCAGCCAGGTTGGGGCAGGGCGCTAAAGGGCCAAGGCCACGCATACGCGGCGACGACAAGGGCGACACCGCCGA
>Ga0302325_10028787_pt1 | contig 11489 bp, 9 predicted proteins | sample Palsa_T0_2_FD_201948 | JGI IMG/M metagenome (GOLD analysis project Ga0302325, IMG submission 201948) | Peat permafrost microbial communities from Stordalen Mire near Abisko, Sweden - Palsa_T0_2 | ecosystem: Environmental > Terrestrial > Soil > Palsa > Peat permafrost | place: Sweden: Abisko... | reverse complement strand
GGAGCGGTTTCCGGAGTTGCTGCTGATAGTCGTCGGCCATTCCGAACCGGGGTTCAGCGCGCGCGCGAAAACGTTTGAATCGATCAAACAACTGGGCTTCGCCGACGATGAGGCATTGTGCTCGCTCTATCATGCCTGTGAGGCAGTCTGGTACCCCAGCCGCTACGAGGGCTTCGGGATTCCGGTGATGGAGGCGATGGCTTGCGGCGCCCCCGTCGTGGCTAGCAATTGTTCGTCATTGCCAGAGGTGGCAGGCGATGCGGCCATCCTGGCGCCGCGCGACTCGGCCGGCGCCCATGTAGAGGCGCTCGAAGCCGTGCTCAAGGATACACGTCTACGTGAATCGCTCCGAGAACGTGGCCGGATCCGGGCCAGGCATTTCACGTGGGCAACGGCGGCGGCCACGTTGAACCGCCATTTCCTCGATCTCCTTTAGCGGCTCGCTCCGTTTACGGGCCGCGCTTGGGAGACAAAACAATCGGTGGCTATTGCTTTATGTCTAATTCTTCTATCGTTCGAAACATGACACGTCTGCTGTCCACTTCCGGCATGCCTGTCGCGTATTCCCGCTGGCTGTGGTCGTCGTTGCGCCATGGCGAGGGTCCGGCAGTCCTATGCGCCAACACCGACATCAAGGGGTGGGTCAGTTTTTCCGATTACTGGGACTTTCACAGTGGAGTTTCCATAGCCCTGCGCCGGCTCATTGACGATTCTCTGAGGAGAACAACGTCGGCAGTGCCAATTGCCATGGACATCGGCGCGCATTTGGGACTCTTCACGGCGGAACTGGTCGGGAGAGGATTTTCGAAGGTGCACTCTTTCGAGCCCGCTGCGCGGACTTTCGCGAAGCTCAAAGCCAATATCGATTCGAGCCCCAATGCGCGAGGCGCTGTTAAGCTGAACTGCGTCGCGGTCGGGCCGACCAACGGCACGGTGGAATTGCAACTGGAGCCGGATTCTCCCGCCACTAACCACGTCCGCCTCGATTCAACGGGGAAGACTGTTTCGGGTAGTCAGCAGCCGGATACCGTGCAGCTTGTTCCCATGACGACTCTCGACTGCTACTGCGAAGAGCATGAGATCCGGCACATCGACTTTCTCAAAATGGATACGGAAGGTCTTGAGCCGTACGTTCTTGACGGAGCGCAGAAATTTCTACGGCATCGCCGCATCTCGATGATTGTCCTCGAAGTCTGTCCGCAGGCGCTCCAGCGGGCAGGCGCCAGCGTCGCTGCTCTCCACGAGCGGCTGCTGGCGAGCGGTTACGAACCACACGAGCTTGAGAAAGATGGAAAAGTGGGAACGGCGCTGACGGTCGCGCAACTGGAGACAATAAGCTCCTCCGGACACTTATCCGCCTGCGGCTGCGGAGCGGACATCGTCTCTATCCCGCGCCCCTAGTTGAAGAGAAGACCATTGGAACAGGTAAAGACAGTAGTGGTTCATAGAGGCGCGCGGGATGGGTATCAGGTGGCCCGCGCGCTGGCTGAGCGCGGACTTTTGGAGGCGCTAGTCACCGACCTTTATTGGCCTTCCGACCTCTCTTGGGCGCACCGCATCGAGACCGCTCTTCCCGGATTCGCGCGCCACGCGCTACGGCAACGGTGGTCGGACGCGGCAACGTCACGGCGAGTTTCCCTGTGCTGGGCTAGCGGTCTGTACTCGCTGGGAATGAGCAAGCTGCGGTGCGCTCCCTTCGAATGGCAACGGCGCGCTGTCCGCTGGTCCGATACGCGCCTCGGAGAACGGGCGGGGAAATTGGCGACTGCGCGGGGCGCGGCGCTCCTCAGCTACAGCTATTACGGTCAAAGCGCTTTCTCGGAGTACGCAGGAAATCGGCCGCGCATCTTGTTTCAACTGCACCCGCATCCGACACGAATGCGCGAAATCCTGCAAGGCGAACGCGATCTCAATCCCGAGTGCGCCGAATCGTTGAATAAGGAGTGGGAGTTGGCATTGCCGCGAGAGGACTTCGACCGGCTGACGGCAGAGACCGGCATGGCTGAGCACTGGATCGCGGCTTCTTCATTTACGCGCGAAACGCTAATCGAATCCGGAGTACCGGCCGAACGCATTCATGTAGTACCGTATGGAGCCGACCTGGAACGATTTCGCCCCGATCCGGCCCGGCGCGTAGAATCGGGAGCGCGACGGCGCTTGCGCCTCTTATTCGTGGGGACGATCAACCAGCGAAAAGGCATCAAGTACCTGCTCGATGCGCTCAAGGGGTTTCCCGCGGATCGAGTGGAGTTAGTGGTGTGCGGCCGCGTGGTGGACGATCTTAGACTATTCGATGGCCTCCGGGGGCAAGTCGATATTCGGCCTTCCGTGAGCGCCCAGGCCTTACTCGAGGCCTATCAGACCTCGGATTTGTTTGTCTTTCCGTCGCTTGCGGAAGGGTTCGGCCACGTCCTGCTCGAAGCGATGGCTTGCGGACTGCCGGTGGTGAGCACGACGCGCACCGCGGCGCGCGATTTGATCCGCCCCGGTGTGGAAGGCTTTGTTGTCAGGCCCGGGTCCTCCACTGAGATTGCCGCGCGGATTGAGGAGTTTCTTTCGCATCCGGAGTGGCTGACGGAGATGGGCGTAGCGGCCAGACGCCGCGCGGAGGAGTTCACCTGGGCTCGCTTCCGCGCCGGCCTGGGCGATGTGGTAGGCGGCATATTGGGCCGTTCCCGGACGGAGGTTTCTCACTCCTATGTTTGATTTCCTGCTCTGGGCAACGATAGTAACCGCTGTTGCCGGGGCGCTCTATGCCTATGCGGGTAGCCGCGATGTCTTCCATCCGCTCATCTTCCTCTCGCCAATGTTGGTCTTTCTATACGGCTGGATGCCAATGAAACTGGACGCGAGCGGAGGACTGGCTGGGTATTTTCAAAGAGACCAACTGGTGTTTGTTCAGTTCTGGAACGCGCTTGGCGTGCTGTGTTTCGTGCTGGGATGCCTGAGCGTAGGCTGCCGGATACCCCGCGTCGCGACTCCCGGCAAGCAGAGCGAAAGAGTTGGAAGGACGCTGTTGTGGGGCGGGACGATCACAGGGATGGCCGGACTGGCCGCATGGTCCATAAGCATTATCAATGTGGGGGGGCTGCGCGAAGCCTTCAGCCGGGCTTATAGCGGCGGCTGGGACGATAGCGGCTATATCCGTGACGGCACGTTGCTGATGTACCCAGGTTTTCTTTTGGTTGCGCTGGCGATCGCCTTATGGAGGGTGCGCATCAGCAGTTTGGCCCTGTTGGCGCTCTTCATCGCTCCTTGGATCATTCAGGCTTGGTACACGTCCCGCCGCGGGCCGACATTCATGATCGCGGTAGTTCTGGCCATGACTTGGTATTTGAACAGGGGGACTCGTCCGCCCCTCTTATTGACGGCTGGCGCCGGGGTGCTGGTCGGATTGCTCATGCTGTTCCTGGTCTCCAACCGTGGCGCCATCTATATGGGCTCCGATAGCGAGCTCACCACCGAGGTCACTGACATTGTCGAAACTGCCGACACCGGTAACGAGTACATTTACGGCGCGGGCTCGATGTTAAGCGCCGAACAGACGCGCAAATTCTTCGCAGGGAAGCGGTATCTGGCGGAAGTGCTTATCCGGCCCATTCCAAGCGCAGTATGGCCCAACAAGTACGAAGACTTCGGGCTACCCGAGCTTACCCATAACGCCGGCACGGCGGAGGGCCTCACCGAAACGCTGGGCTGGGCCGGAGCCGACGGCGCCGCCCCGGGATTCATCGCAGATCTCTGGGTGGAGTTCCGGTGGTTCAGCATGCCCACGCTCTGGTTGCTGGGGCGCCTCTACGGACGGTTTTGGCGGAACGCCCAATTAAAAGGCGGTCCCTGGGTCGCCCAGTATATCGTAGTAGCGTCGCTATCGGTTTATCTGGTCATGCAAACCATGGAGGCGGTGATATTCCGTTTCCTGTTGATGTCGCTGCCAATTTGGCTGACCTGGCGTTTGGCGCACCGCAAGCCTGCGGCTTGGCCGGCGCCTACGCCGTTGGAAGCTTCCTACGGCGGATAGCCATGTCACAACTTTTGTCGGTTATCTGGATTGACTGGTATGCCTATCACGTGGCTCGCTTTCGGGCTCTCGCCGAACATCCTGCTATGAGGGGCCGAGTCTCCGGGTTGGAGTTAGTAGGCGGATCCGGGGTCCACCAGAGCATGGTCTTTCGATCGGCGGATCGCGGTGAGCTGCCGATCGAGACACTGCTGCCGGCTACCGGCTGGTCTGAGGCGAAACAGAGTCGCATGGCTCAACTACTCTGGCGAAAACTCGACCAACTGGACCCCGAAGTAGTGCTCGTTCCCGGCTATTACACAGCTCCGGCTCTGGCCGCCGCAGTCTGGGCTAAACGCCGCAACCGCAAAGCGATTCTCATGACCGAAACAACCCGAGGCGATCATGAGCGTGTCTGGTGGAAGGAAGCGGCTAAGGGCCGCCTCATTCGTACGCTATTCGACGCTGCTATTGCGGGAGGCAACCGCCACGTTGCGTATCTCCGTGAACTGCAGTTTCCCACTTCGCGGATCGGCCGCTTTTACGACGTCGTGGACAACGAATTCTTCCGCCGCGGCGCAGCTCTCTCCAGAAAGACTGGGACGCCTGCGCAGTTTCAACTGCCCGAGCGCTATTTCCTCTACGTCGGAAGGCTGGCGCCGGAAAAGAATCTGGAGGCGCTGATTCGCAGCTTCGCGGCAGCGCGCGCTCGCGGTTCACAATCGTCTTTGGTTCTAGTCGGCGATGGGCCGCTTCGTCCTCATCTTGAAAGTCAAGTACAGGAAGCTGGTTTGGGGCCGTACGTTCGGTTTGCCGGTCTGAAATCGACGTCGGAAATCTTGCCGTACTACAGTTTCGCGCATGCGTTTGTATTGCCAAGCCGCCAGGAGCCCTGGGGCTTGGTGGTGAATGAGGCCATGGCTGCCGGCCTGCCTGTAATCGTCTCGAACCGGTGCGGCTGCGCCGGTGATCTGGTCATGCACGGCATTAACGGCTTTCTTTTCGATGCAGACCATGAACAGGAACTGACGGATGTTCTTTGGCGGGTGGATCAATGGGGCGCGCACGAGCAAGTATTGGCGGGCCGGCGCTCCGAAGAGTTGGTTTCCCGCTATTCGCCACGTAATTGGGCTGAGGAGGTACTTCGTCTTGTCCGCACTGTGTCCTTCACCTGCAGCAAAGCCGCCTGAATTTCCCAAGCAATCGTGCTGGCTACAGGTGGTCTCACACCTGGATGCGAAATTCGGCGGCATTGCCGCCTTATTGCCGATGTTTTGCGCCTCGGCGGAGGCGGAGGGCGCACGAAGCCCGGTGGCGGGCTTCTGCAACACCGTGGAAAAGGACAACGCAGCGGCGCCGCCACGGGATGTGACATGCCTTCCCGCGAACCGGATTCTTTGGACCCTCGATCCGTGGCGGCGCAGCCACTTGAAGGAGCTGATCCGGGGGGCGGATGGTATCCACATTCACGGTATCTGGGAGACGCATTGCGCTGTTGGAGCGGCTTTGACGCAGAGTTGCCGCCGCCCCTACATTCTGTCGGCGCATGGCATGCTCGAGCAGTGGGCTCTGCAAAATAAGCGCTTGAAAAAAGCGGTCTATGCGACGCTGGTGGAGACGAATAACCTTCGGCGGGCGACCTGTCTTCGCGCGCTGACGCGCGCCGAGGTCGGTGACTACCGCCGCATCGGGTTGACGAATCCGGTCGCCGTAGTTCCTAGCGGTGTGGCCATTCCGGAAGACGTCTCGGCGAGCCTGTTCCTTGACGCGTACCCACAGTTGGCGGGCAAGCGCGTCATGTTATATCTGGGCCGGCTCCACGCAAAGAAAGGACTGACGATGCTGGTTCGCGCTTGGGCGTCTTCGTCGTCTTCGTTCGATGACGCGCACCTGGTAATCGCCGGGCCGGATTTCGACGGTACGCGAGCCGCGTTGGAAAGCCTGGTGGACGAACTGGGAATCCGCCATCAAGTAACGTTCACCGGGATGCTGGGCGGCCCTATGAAATGGAGCGCCCTGGCCATGGCGAGCATCTTCGCACTGCCGTCATTCTCGGAAGGCTTCAGCGTCGCTGTACTGGAGGCGTTAGGCATGGGCCTGCCGGTTATCGTCACGTGGGGCTGCAACATACCTGAAGTCGTCGAGAACCGGTGCGGTTGGGTTGTCGAACCCGAACAGCGCGCGATTGAAATTGCGATCGAAGAGTCACTCCGTTTACCTGCGCTCGATCGGCGGATGATGGGTGAGCGCGGCATGGCCCTTGTGGCGAGCCGTTTCACCTGGCCTGTGGTTGGCAAACAAATGGCCGAGGTTTACCGTTGGGTTCTTGGCGGTCCCGAGCCGGCGAGTGTGCAGATTTTTCGATGAGAGAGGCGGGTGCGTGAATATGAGCCCGACGCCAATTGACTTGTCGAGTTACAAACATACTTATCGTTCGGGGCGATCCGCGATCGTCCGGGCCTTGTGGTTCTTTGCCGGCCTTCCGTTGTTGCGATGCCAGGCGCTGCCCTCGTCCGCGTTTCGCCGCTGGCTGTTGCGTTTGTTCGGAGCCGAGATCGGCAGGGCTGTAATAATCAAGCCTGGGGTCCGCGTGAAGTATCCCTGGCTGCTCCGCGTCGGCGACCATTGCTGGATCGGCGAGGATTGCTGGATCGATAACCTGTCGTTGGTCTGCATCGGGAACCATGTTTGCGTTTCGCAGGGTGTTTACCTTTGCACGGGAAACCACGATTGGTCGGATCCCGCGTTCGGCCTCATAGTGCGGCCGATTCACGTTCATGATGGCGCCTGGCTCTGCGCCCGTGCGATCATTGGACCGGGTGCAAGAATCGGCGAGGGCGCCGTACTCACCGCCGGCTCGGTCGCCACCAAGAGCCTCGAACCTTATTCGGTTTATGCAGGCAATCCGGCGACACAATTCGCACATCGAACAATTAATGCCGGAATTACGGACGGCAGCCCATTAGCGGCGGCCCGATAACACTCTAAGCAGTCTACCGGGCGCAGCCGCCCGAAACGCTCAACGCGCCCGTCGCGCCCTCAAATGCGTATCATTCTTATCAATCAATTCTTTTGGCCGGACAGCGCAGCCACCAGTCAATACCTGACCGACCTGACGCGTTTCCTCGCCGCTCAGGGTCATCAAGTCGAAGTTCTGTGCGGAGATAGCTCCTATGCCCGGCTCGACGACGCCGAAGAGGCGCCGCCGGTGGTTGTTCGCCGCATCGCCTGTTCCCGGTTCGGAAGCGGATTGCCGGCTCGGTTGTGCTCGTACGCCTCGTTCTTCCTCGGTGCGCTGTGGATAGGATTACGCGCGCCGGCTGCAGACGTGGTTGTCACCCTGACAACGCCGCCCATGCTCTCCGTAATTGGATCCGTCCTCAAAAGGGTGCGGGGCGTAAAGCACTTCATTTGGGAGATGGACCTCTTCCCTGAAGCGCTAGTCGATGTGGGCCTGGCGAGACGGAACTCCTGGATGGTCCGGCTGCTGGGACATATTGCGGACTGGTCGCGCCTGAAATCCGACGGCGTGATCGCCATTGGAGACTGCATGCGGCGCCGGCTGATGGGCCGAGGTATACCGGCGGCGCAAATTCATGTCGCTGAAAACTGGGCGGATGGAAGCCAGATTTTCCCGCTGCCGATCCAGGGCCATGGACCGCTTAAGGTCTTGTACTCGGGGAATCTGGGCCGGCCGCATGACATCGACACGATTATGTACGCGATGGAGCGGCTGAAAGGCGATCCCCGGTTCCACTTCCAGTTTGTGGGTGACGGAGCGCGCAGGCAGGAACTTTCTGATTTCTGCCGGAGGAACGGCGTCACAAACACATCGTTTGCCCCCTATTGCCGCCGTGATGAGATGTCCGGTAATTTGGCGTCGGGCGATATCGGACTAGTGACGCAACGTGAGGCATGCTTGGGCACGGTAGTTCCCAGCAAGGTCTACGGTCTGCTGGCGGCAGGGCGGCCAATTCTTTATATCGGCCCACGCGAATCCACGCCTGCGCAAATCATCCGGCGCTTTGACTGCGGTTGGCAAGTGGATTGCGGTAACGGCCAGGCGGCGCTTGAGTTGCTCAGGGATTTGGAAGCCCAGCGCGGCGAGATCGCCGCTGCCGGGGCCAGAGCACGAGCCGCTTTTCTCGCTCACTACGATCTTGCGCAAGGCGTAGCTCGAATTTGCGATATTATCGCCGCCCCGGCCTACGCGCCGGTTTACGCGGCTACCATTTCAAGCTAGAAACTGTAACCGATTGGACGAACTGGGTCTCATGCTAGTCTTACTAATCGTCGGTATATGCTCTTTAGGCGTATCTCTGGTACTTACGCCGATCTTTCGAGATTTCTTTGCATTTCTGGAAATGGTCGACCAACCGGATGCTCGAAGGAAATTGCACGTGCGCCCAATCCCGCGAGTGGGAGGCATCTCAATTGCCATCGCGTATACTGTCGTCCTGGCGGCGGTCCTAATCTCCGGGTCCGTCTGGAAGGAAATGCTCGCCGAGAGCGGTCCAAGCCTTCACCTGCTGGGAAGACTTCTGCCCGCTGTGGTGATCGTTTTCGCGACTGGACTTCTCGACGACCTCCGTGGTTTAACTCCATGGCAGAAAGTCACGGGACAGATCGTGGCGGCATGTTGGGCCTTCTGGGCTGGGGTACGGCCCGCGCCGATCGCCGGCCATCCGGAACTCGATTTCTGGTTGTTTCCCCTCAGCGTCCTCTGGCTGGTCTTCTGCGCTAACGCGTTCAATCTCATCGACGGGCTCGATGGCTTAGCCTCCGGGGTTGCGCTGCTGGGGGCGGCCGGCTTACTCCTGGCCGGTCTAATTCACCATCATCCGGCTCTTTCGCTAGCTATCGTGCCGCTGTTAGGAGCGCTACTCGGGTTCCTCTACTACAACTTCAACCCCGCTACGGTTTTCCTGGGAGATTGCGGCAGCTTGCTGATTGGCTTCCTGCTCGGCTGTTTCGGTCTGATGTGGAACCAGCGCGCGGCAACGGGTCTGGGACCTCTTGCTCCTCTGATGGCAGTTGCTGTTCCCACAGCCGACGTCGCCATCTCGATAGTGCGGCGATTCCTGCGGCGGCAGCCGATCTTTTACGCCGATCATAACCATATCCACCACCGCTTGCTCTCGCTTGGAATGACGCAGCGAAAAGCGACCTTGGTTTTGTATGGAGTCTCGGCCCTCGCAGTCACGTTAGCCGTTTTGCAGACCATCGTCCGCCCGCACATTGCGACGATGTTGATCGTGCTCTTCGCCGTCGGGGCATACGTTGGTATTCGCAAGTTACGGTATGTTGAGTTCAGCTCTGCCAGGAACTTTCTCTTCACCGGTGAATTCCGCAGAATGTTGCGGATGCGAATCTGTCTGAAGGAATACGAAGACGCCTTATCCAATGCCGGTAACCTGAAAGATTGCTGGGCTGCAGTGAGCGAAGTCTGCGCCGCTGCGGGATTCCGCTATGTTGCCTGGGAACTCGATGGCGAGCATTTCGAGCTAGGAGACGAGGGTAGGCTGATCGAGCATTTTCCCCGCATGCTCATTCCCATGGCAGCCGACGGCCAGATGATTTTCGTACAGAACACCCGGGCTTCGGCCTCGGCCATGTGGATTGCGCCCATCGTCGAAGCTCTGGAAGAAAAACTGAAAACCGGGCACAGCCTGAAAGAATCGCCGGCTGACGGCGCAGCAGTCGACCGGCTGCCCGCGCTGGCAGCGGTAACCCGTTAGCCCATCCTCATGTCCCATTCCGCTCCCGATCGCGAGTTCTACGACGCCGTCATAATCGGTGGGGGCTTCTTCGGCTGTTGCATTGCGCTGTCGATGACCCATCGCTATCCGCGCATACTCATCCTCGAAAGGGAGAGCGGTCTCCTGACACGGGCATCGTTCGGCAATCAGGCGCGTGTGCACAATGGCTATCATTATCCCCGGAGCCTGATCACCGCCTTGCGCTCGGCTTTCAATTATCCGCGGTTCATCGCCGATTTCGATGACTGTATCGATCGAACATTTCTCCAGGTCTATGCCATCGCGCGCGAGGCCTCCAGAGTTAGCGCTTATCAATATAAGAAGTTTTGCGAGATTGTCGGGATTCCGCTGCGGCCGGTTTCCGAGCGGGTAGCCAGCCTGTTTAACCAATCTTTGATCGAAGAGGCGTTCGCCGTGGAAGAGTGCGCCTTTGACGCCTTACGTCTCCGCGACAAACTGCGGGCGGTTATCGAAGAGGCCGGCATCGAGGTTGTATACGAAACCGAAGCCAAGCGGATCTCGAGCGGCCCGGCAGGCTCTTTGCGGATAGAGACGAGTGGCGGCATCGATGTGTGCGCCGGGCGCGTCTGGAACTGCACTTACTCGCAGATCAACCATCTGTTGACAAATTCTTCATTGCCCCCGCTTCCGTTGAAGCACGAAATCGCTGAGATAGCTCTGATCCGCGTGCCGCCACAACTTGAAAGAATCGGCATCACGGTGATGGACGGTCCATTTTTCTCCACAATGCCGTTTCCGGCCGTGGGTCTCCACAGCTTGACCCACGTGACTTACACGCCGCACGAATCATGGAACGATCTCGAACAGAACTTATGTCCGCCACGAAATCCCCGCCTGTCGTCCAAGAGTATCTTCATGCTCCGCGACGCTCAGCGCTATGTGCCTGCCCTGCAAGCCGCGTCCTGCGCAGGTTCGTTGTTCGAAACCAAGACCGTCCTGGTTCGGAATGAGGTCGATGACGGCCGTCCTATCCTCTGCCGCCGCGACTATGGTTTAAAGAATTTTTCCGTAATCATGGGCGCGAAAATAGATAACATCTACGACATTTTAAAGGCGCTTGACGCCCCCGATCGTTTCCCGTGGTCTAAGCATGAAATTGACTATCAAACCTCTCGAGAATCAGTCCACGCTCGTGCAGTCGGAACGCAATAACGACTTGCTCGTTTCGGTTGCAGTCGTGCTCCCCCGCCATGCGCAGCAGGTGGACCAACGCATTGAAAAGACACTCGAAGTGCTATCGAAAGCGTATGAGTTCTACGAACTGCTCGTGGTCGATAACGGATCACCTTTCGTAGTCCAGGCTCATGTGCTGGAGTTGCAACGGCGCTTGCCGAACGTTCGGCTGCTGCGTCTTTCGCGATGCTACTCGCGAGAGGTGGCCATCGCCGCCGCGCTCGACCACTGCATCGGCGATTACGTCGTCACCATGGATCTGATGACCGACCCCGCGGAGCTCATTCCCATTCTCGTCACTAAAGCCGCCGCGGGCTTTGATGCCGTGGTAGCGGAATGCCAGGGACGGCCGAAGCGCTTCCTCGAACGTGTTCTTTCGGCGCCCGTGTATTGCTTGACCAGCCGCATATTGGGGTTTTCGCTTCATCCGGACGAATCATACTTCCGGGCATTCAGCCGGCGTCTGGTCAACTCGATCGTGCGCATTCGCAGCCGGAGCCGGTATCTCAGCTGCCTCAACGGAATCGTTGGATTCC
>Ga0302325_10028786_pt1 | contig 11489 bp, 9 predicted proteins | sample Palsa_T0_2_FD_201948 | JGI IMG/M metagenome (GOLD analysis project Ga0302325, IMG submission 201948) | Peat permafrost microbial communities from Stordalen Mire near Abisko, Sweden - Palsa_T0_2 | ecosystem: Environmental > Terrestrial > Soil > Palsa > Peat permafrost | place: Sweden: Abisko... | reverse complement strand
GCCAGCCCGGCCTCATCGCAGCGGGCGGCGGCCTCGATCAGGTCGGGCAGCACGTAAACGCCGAAGAGCGGGGCATCGTCTGCGTAAACGGCGCGCGCGGACTGCAGCGCCGCCTGGTAGTTGCCCAGCCCGAGCTCGAGCAGAGTCAGGCAGTACTGGGTGAAGAAGGCAATTCCATGGCGGCCGGCGCCGGCCGCCTCGCGGGCGACAGCAGCCGCGGCCCGGCGCACGTCCGCCTCGCGGCCCCGCCAGGCCAGTTCGTACATCAGCATGCTGTCGGCCCTCCCCCACACGCCAGGGTTCCCGGTGGCCGCGCAAATCTCGGCTAGCTCGGCGAGGCAGGCCCGGACCGCGTCGAACCGGCCGGCGGCTACCTCGACCGCAGCCTGCATGTTGAGTGCCACCGGCAGCGCCGTCAGTGCCCCCAGGTCGCGGGCCAGCTGGACCCAGCGGGCGGTCAGCGCGCGCTGGGCCTGGTAGTCGAAGAGCTCCCCCGCGGCGAGGTAGCCGAGTCCGAGCAGGCGCAGGCCGTCGGCCGGGCTGAGATCGTCGGCAAGGAGCTTGGCGACAGCGCGGCGGAACAGTGGCGCGCTGGCCGCGTAGCCGGCGACCGCCCGGGCCGCGAAGCCGTCCAGCAGCAGGTCGGCCGCCGAGGCATCGGACCCCGCCGCGGCCGGCGTCGCGCGCGCCACGGCCGCGATCCCAAGCAGAACCGTCCGGCTGGCCGACCAGCCGGCGTACAGTAGCGCATCGAGCGCCTCCAGCAGCGCCTCGCGGGCACGGAGCCCGTCGAACGGCGCGAGCGCCCGCGCCGCTTCCAGCAGGATCGACGGCGCCTCGCCCAGCTGCCCCAGGGCCAGGCTGATCATGCCCTGCAGCCGGGTGGCCCGGGCCCGGTCCAGCGGGTCGCCGAGCTCAGCCATCGCCTCGCCCAGCAGCGCGCCGGCCCGGTCCGGCTGGCCCGCGGCCAGCGCCGCCGCTGCGGCTTCCAGCTGCCGCCGGGCGCGCTGGTCCCCGTCGGGCGACAGCTCCGCCGCGCGGGACAAGAACGTCACCGTGGCGGCGTACCCGCCCCGGTCCCTGGCCCGCCCGGCGGCCTGCTCCAGCCGGTCCGCCACCGCCTCATCCGGCCTAGCGGCCGCCATCCCCAGGTGCCATGCCACCCGGTCCGGCTTACCTCCGTCACTCACCGCCGCCAGCGCCTGGTGAATCCGCCGCCGCTGCCGCACCGGGACCGCGTAATACGCGGCCGAGCGGACCAGCGGATGCCGGAACTCCACCCGCGGGCCGACCTCGGCCAGGCCGCCCAGCGCGGCCGCCGCGGCTGCCTCCGGATCGATCCCCAGCCGCTCCGCCGCGCGCCACACCAGCGTCTGCGAGGCGCCCGGCTCCGCCGCGGCCACCGCCAGCAGCAGCCGCGCTTCAGGCGCCAGCCGGCTTACCCGGCGGCCGAACGCCTCCTCCATCGAGCTGCCGATCGGCAGCGGCTCGGGCAGCGTCTCCGCCCCCGCCAGCTGCCCCGGCGACAGCTCCCGGGCCACCTCGGTCAGCGCCAGCGGGTTCCCCCCGGTCCCGGCGATGATCCGGGCGCCCACGGCCGGGCTCAGCCGCCCCGGCGCCAGCCCCGCCAGCAGCTCCATCGCGGCCCGGTCATCCAGCCCGCCGACCGCCAGCTCCGGCAGCCCGGCCAGCTCCGGCAGCGGGCCGGCCGGCTCGCGCACCGCGAACAGCAGCACCACCCGCTCCGCGCACAGGCGGCGCGCCACGAAACCCAGCGGCACCACCGATTCGGGATCCAGCCACTGCGCGTCATCGACGACACACACCAGCGGCGCCTCCGACGCCACATGGGCCAGCAGCGTCAGCATTCCTAGCGCGACCAGGAAGCGGTCCGGCGGCGGGCCGGCCACCAGCCCGAACGCGATGCGCAGCGCGTCCCGCTGCGGAACCGGCAGATGTTCCAGCTGACCGGCGAACGGCAGCAGGAACCGGTGCAGCCCCGCGTACCCCAGCTGCCTCTCCGGCTCCACCCCCGTCAGCCAGGCAGTCTGCATCCCGCCCGCCGCCGCCGCCGCGACCGTGTCCTCCAGCAGCGCCGTCTTCCCCGCCCCGGCCTCACCTCGCAGCACCAGCCCCCCGCTGTACCCCCCGGCGGCCCGAACCAGCAGGCCGTGGAGCGCCTCCCGTTCCGCCGACCGTCCGACGAGTAGCGCGTCCACGATCTTCACCACCCCGCGCGTGCGGCAGCGTCGTCGGACCCGGGGTAGGTGACGTGCGCGCCCTGCTTAAGTGGGTTACCAGGCATCAAGTTTTCTTTCTGGCGGATCAGGGTCAGGCGGGGTCGCGCTAGATGGGGCGGACCCTGCAGCGAGTCCGGCCCCGGCTCGCGGCCGAGCTCGCTGCTGACAACGCCGACCTCGATGCCGATCAGCACCGTGCCGCGGGCGACGCTTGTGCCGCCGTTCTCGACCGAGGCGGGCAGGTGGTCGGCGTCGCTGCCGCAGTACCAGACGTTTTCGGCGCAGCTCAGCTCGTAAAAGACATGGCTTTCCCAATCGAACCAGAATTCTCCGCCGGGAAGACTTTCGCCAGTCAGGCTAGGCCCGAATGCAGTCGGCACAGAAACTTCGAGCATTGTTGAGCCGGATTGGCTGCGATGATCAAGCAGTTGAACCCTCTGAGCTCAGTATCCTGAACTCGACCTCCGAGTGGCACATATCGCTACCGGGGTCTGGAGTAACGCTTGGTAATAATCACTACGGACTGAAGCCTGATCCAGTTGGTCCGTGTTACCAGAGTACACTGGTGCGGACTTGGACGTCTAGGACGCACCAGTTGTTCATCTCGCCTCCGCCACTGAAACCTGCCCTGCTCTCGCTCTGGGCCCCGCGGACATTATCCCGGTTTGCGCTGTGCCGCCCGGCGGCCCGTTCCTCAGTCATACCCCGGAGGATTATGCACCGACGCGATGAGTAGCGTGCCGTGCCGAGCGGGAACAGGAGGTTTAGGAGCCTCCTTATGATCAGGGCCAGACCCGCGGCGCTCATGTCTATGAGCGACATCGCTCCGAGCCGCACACGACTTTCAGAAGAGGTGGCGCGGTAGGTTCCTGGCGGCATACCGGGGTCATTCGCGGGGAGCTGGCATGTTTATATCGTCTCCATCACTGCCATCCTGATCTGGGCCGCATTGTGGGCAAGGAAGATGCTTGAGACCGGAGGGTCGCTGGCCGGCCGGGGCAGAGAACTCTGTGCGCTGACGGCCGCGCTGATGGCCCGGCGGGGAGCGGTGACTACCGGGCCGGCCGAGCAGGCAAGACCACCCTCGCCGCGATATGCCTCCGGCTGGCCGGAGACCGGGAGATGCCGGTGGCCCGCCCGTCCGCCGCTCATGCGTCGCAGCGGCGCTGTGCCTGGGTCACTGCCTCGTAGGACGTGGTAGTAACGGACATCGCCGCGTACTTCGCCCGGCTGTCCACCTTCGGGTCCCGGGAAAGCTCCGCGGCGACGTCAACCTGAAGGTCGTCGTTCGTCATGGATTGGCTCCTTCCGGGCGACAGGTCCTCCGGTAACTCTCGGCCCCAGCCAGCGGAGACTAGTCAATCGGTGGATTCGACCGTGGCACCGCACCACGCACCATTGCGGTGGAAGTTAGTGGCTGGCCGAAGTACTCGGGCTCGGCCATGCCTGGGAAAAGGCCGCCGGTTCCGGGAAAGGGCAGCCCGGCGTGAAAGACTCCCCGTCGCCGGCACGCTTTGCCCGCGGGGGGCTTTCTTACTGCCTCCAGAGAGGGTGAGCGGAGATGGACGGACAGCTGCTGTCAGAGACTTTCGTCGAGCTGACCGACACCATGGTCGCCGGGTTCGACGTGATGGACTTCCTGCACATGCTGACCAGCCGCAGCGTGCAGCTGCTTGACGTCTCCGCCGCCGGGCTGCTGCTGGCCGACCCGCGCGGTGAACTGCGCGTGGTGGCGGCCTCCAGCGAGGCCGCCCGGCTGCTCGAGCTGTTCCAGCTGCAAAGCGACCAGGGTCCCTGCCTGGACTGCTTCCGGTCCGGCCAGCCCGTCACCGCCGCCGATCTCACCACCCAGGCAGGCCGCTGGCCCCGGTTCGCCGCCGGTGCCCGCGATGCCGGGTTCACCGCCGTGCAGGCCCTGCCGATGCGGCTGCGCGAGCAGGTCATCGGCGCCCTGAACCTGTTCCGCGCCGACGCGGGCCCCTTCGACCCCGCCGTCGTCCGCGTCGGCCAGGCCCTCGCCGACGTCGCCACCATCAGCCTGCTGCACGAGCGCAGCATGCGCCACACCGAGACCCTGAACGAGCAGCTGCAGACCGCGCTGAACAGCCGGGTCATCATCGAGCAGGCCAAGGGCAAGCTCGCCGAGCGCCTCGGCACGGACACCGACCAGGCATTCCGCATCCTCCGCGACTTCGCCCGGGCCCGCAACCTGCGCCTGTCCGACCTGGCCCGGGCTTTCGTCGAGGGCACGGAAACCATCGCCAGCCTTTCCGCCAGCAGGGCCCAGCGGCGGCCCGGCACCGGCCAGCTGGCCCGCCAGCCCCGGCCTACGCCATAGACCCGCCAGGCGGCGCGCTGTCCCGATGCCGTGCAGAACTTTCCCGGGATCACGCGAAGCCCGCACCCGTTCGGCATGAAAGGGGTTTGGTTCACGGCTTCGGCGGGGAGTAGCGGCTAGCGCGGGGAGACCTGGCGCAGTGCGATCAGCTCAAGTCCGAGCGACTCGATCTGGGAGAGCACTCCGTGCAGGGCGGCCTGGTCGGGCAGTTCTCCGGTCAAGACGGTGTCGCCGTCTTGCGCGACTCCCGTCAGGGCCGGGAAGGCGCCGAGGAGCGGGCCGCCGAGGACTCCCCGGACGCGGATCTCATAAACCGGTCGGGTTGCGGGGGTAATCATGCCACCAGCTTCGCTGCTGCCCTGATGACTGCGCCTCGCACAGATCGGGTGAATGGCTCAGCGTCAGCGGGCGGTGCGGCCCAGAAGCCCGAGATCTCGCGCGTACTCCACGGCCTGGGTCCGGCTGTGGGCGTCGAGCTTCATGTAGATGCTGCGCATATGGGTCTTGACGGTATTGACGGAGACGGAGATCTCCGAGGCGATCCCGCCGGCGGTGAGGTTGGTCGGCAGGTAGCGCAGCACGCGCAACTCGGTTTCGCTCAGATCGTCAAAAGACGATCCCGCATGCCGCCGGCCACCGGCCACCCCCCGCCCGGAGAGCGCGTCGCGCAGGACGTTCAGGAAGGCGCCGTGCGCGGTCTGATGGCGATGATGGCGCTCCAGCAGCTCCGGGCTGCCGACCCACAGGAACGGGAGGATTAGCTCGTCCGTTTCGGCCAGGTCCAGGGCACGCTCAACGGCGCTCCGAGCGGCTACGTCATCGTTGATCGTGTAGCGCGCTTTGGCGTCGAGGAGAAGTGAACGGATAAGGACGAGTCCGTGGTGCACTTTCGCTCGTTCGGCGACGGTCGGCTCCAGGACGGCCAGGGCGGCGTGAGCGTCTCCTTCCGCGAGCAGCCGGGCGGCGATCACCTCGCGGACTTCTCCGGTGCTGCGCTCAGCCTCTGTGAGCTCCTCCAGCGCCGCCCGCGCGAAGATGTTGTCGCCCCCCAGGACGGCCGCGTACAGCATCGCGCACCTAGCCTGCAGCGCGAGCGGCGAGCTGGTCACCAGGCTCTTCCCCAGGCGCTCCGCCTCCAGGAAGCTCTCGATGGCCTCCGGGTAATTGGCGTTGACCAGGTTGATGACGCCATGGCCGGTCTGGAGGACGAAGCCGATGGCAGGCTCGAGGTCGGGCCGCAGCGCCGCGTCCGCCAGCCGGAATGCTTCTGCTGCGCCCGCGAGCTGTCCGCTGGTGACCATGCAGCTTCCCAGCGCGACCAGCGCGGCGCCGGCCACGGGGGCGTCTTGCAGGCCGTGTCTGGCGGCGATCGCCATGGCCTCCTCGGCGACGGGACGAGCCTGCGTGAAGGAGCGCCACGATATCGCCTGAGCCCGGTGGGCCTGGCAGCTGGCCTGCAGGTACGGTCGCCCGATCTGCCGGGCGATATCTCCGGCCGCGATCAGGTGCCGTTCTCCGTCTTCGCGCCGGCCTGACCACACCTCGACGATCCCGAGGTTCATCAGCATCAGCGCACGGACATCGGCCTGCAGCGCAATGTCCTCGATGTTCCGGGGCTCGGGGAAAGGCACGGCTGGCTGCGTGGCTTCAAGAACCGACTGGAAATCACCGACGCGCCTGGCGAGCGAGAGCCGGGTTACATACAGCATCATCTCGAATTGCTGCCTGCGGTCCTCCGGGACTTCGCCGGCCTGTCGCGCGGCCAGTGCCAGCTGCGCGGCGGCTTGGTCGAGTGAGCCTTCGATGAGCTCATCGGCGGCCAGCACAACCGCAAGCTCGGGGCTGGCCCAGCGGCGGGCGGCGCTGTCGACCAGCGCGCGAGCTGCGGCCTGGCGGCCGTCTAGCATGAGGCTGAAGTAGTGCTTGACCAGAAGGTTCGCCACCAGGTCAGGATCACCGGCCGCCAGGGCGTGACCGACTGCCTCGAGGATGTGTCCGTGGTCAGCGTGCCATCGGGCGGCGGCCAGGTGGAGCCCGGGGACTGCCTCCGCCTCGGCGTGGCGAAGCTCCGCGGCCAGCAAATCGGCGAACAGATGGTGATAGCGGAACCACTCGCCCTTCGCGTCAAGGGGAACCACGAAACCGCCCGTCTCCGCCAGCGCGCTCAGGTGGCGCTCGGTCCCGGAGTCGCCCGTCAGCAGGTCACCGAGCGCACCGTTGACGCGATCCAGGATCGACGCGCGCAGCAGGAGCTTCCGTATCTCCGGAGACAGGCCATCGAGCACCTCGGCCACGAGATACTCGGCCACCGTCCGCTCGCTGCCCGAGAACTCGGCCACGAACCGCTCGGGATCCGGATGGGCGGCGATAGACAGCGCCGCCAGGCGCAGCCCGGCCACCCATCCCTCGGTGCGGCTGTGGAGCAGGGTCAGCCCGTCCTGCGAGAGGGTTACCCCGGCGGCAGCGAGGAGTTCGCTGGTTTCGCCGATCGTGAACCGCAAGTGATCGGCGCGAACCTCGGTGAGTTCACCTTCGAGCCTCCGCCGGTGCAGACCAAGCTGCGGATCATGCCGCGACACAAGGACTAGGTGGACCCGGCTGGAAACGTGGTCAAGGAAATACCCGAGCTGGCTCAGGATCTCCGCGCTCTTGATTTCGTGAAGGTCGTCGATCACGATGACCAGGCCTTCCCTCAGGGAAGCGAGCTCAGCCAGGAAACGCGCGATCACCCCCTCAGCGTTGAATCCGGGCGCCGGGGCGATTTCCTCCACCCTTGCACCGGGAACGGCGGCGCGGCTCACCTCGTTGACCAGCGCGCTCCAGAACCGCTGCGAATCGCGCTCTCCTCGCTCCACCGAGACCCACGCGCCCTGTCCGGCCGGCCCCCGGGCATCCAGCCACGAGCGCACGAGGAACGTCTTGCCGCTCCCCGCCGGCGCGATCACCGCGGTGACCCGGGTGTCCAGTCCCCCGTCCAGAAGACCGAAAAGGACCGGGCGTTCGACGACCGGCACGCGCCTGCCGGCCGGCAGCGGGTCGACCAGGCTCACGGCGCGAGCCCCACGCGCGCGTCACGCGCGCCTGGAAGCGACCGACGAGGCCATGAGCTGGCGATCAGGGTGCAGACACCAGCCCGCGAGAAAGAGCCGTGGCCGCCCGCAGAAACCCGGAACCAGATCATTGACGTCGACCAACCTATTCCTTGGGAACCCTGATGAATGCGTGGTCGTCACGCGGGAGCGGCGGCGGCCGCCGCTGTGGCCGCGGTCCTGAGTTCCGCCAGCCGGCGCCGGGATGGCACCAGGATCACCGCGATGATCGCGCCGAGCGCGAGCACCCCGGCGGACACCGTGAACGCCAGGGTGTAGCCGCGGGTGGCCGCGATCGCCGGGGCCAGCGGTCCCGGGTGGTGAGCGACCAGGTAGCTGGTAACCGCCGTGAGCGCGATCGTGCTCAGCGCGGACACCCCGATCGACCCGCCGACCTGCTGCATCGTGTTGACCATGGCGGAGGCCACGCCCGAGTCCTCGCGCCGGACGCCGGCGGTGGCGGTGTTGGTCGCCGGGGCGATGACCGTGCCCAGTCCGAGCCCCATGACGAGCAAGGCGGGCAGGACCCCAACAGGGTAACTTGAGGTCACCGTCAGCCGGGTCAGGTAGGCCATCGCGGCGGCGCCCATCAGCATGCCGGAGGCGATCAGGACCCGCGGGCCGACCAAGGGCAGGGTCACGATGCTCGCGACATTGGAGCTGACCAGGATGCCGGCCACCAGCGGCAGGAAGAGCAGCCCGGTCGTCAGGGGACTGTCCCCCTTGACCACCTGCAGGTAGTAGGTGAGGAACAGGAACACGCTGGACAGCGCGATGCCGGTCAGGCCAACCGACACGTAGGCGCCGCCCCGGGTGCGGTCGAGGATCACGCGCAACGGCAGGAGCGGACTGCCGGCCCGCTGCTCAGCGGCCGCGAACGCGGCGAGCAACAGCAGCCCGGCGAACAGGCTGCCGATGGTCAGCGCCGATGTCCAGCCGGCCGTCTCGGCCCGGGAGAAGCCGAAGACGAGGAGGAATAGCCCGCCGGAGGCCAGCACGGTGCCAGGCCAGTCCATCCCCGGGCGGGCGCCAGGCCGGCCGCTTGGCAGGTAAACCAGGGCGCCAGCCACGGCGATCGCGGCGAACACCAGGTTGACGTACAGGCACCAGCGCCACGACAGGTACTGGGTGAGGACGCCGCCCAGGATCAGGCCGACCCCGCCCCCGCCGGCCGCGACCGCGCCGAACACGCCGAAGGCCTTACCCCGCTCCCCCTGCTCGGTGAAGGTGCTGACCAGAGTGCCGAGGGCAGCAGGCGCCAGCACGGCCGCGAACGCGCCCTGGAACGCCCGCGCGGTAATCAGCATCCCGAACGAGACGGCGGCGCCCCCGACAGCCGACGAGACCGCGAACCCGGCCAGGCCCGTGATGAGGACCCACTTGCGGTCGTACATGTCGCCGAGCCGGCCGCCCACCAGCAGCAGGCTGCCGAAGGCCAGCGCGTAGGCCGTCACCACCCACTGCCGGTCACTGTCAGCAAATCCCAGCGCCCGCTGGGCCGACGGCAGCGCGATATTCACCACGGTGGTATCAAGGACCACCATCAGCTGCGCGACCGCCACCACGGACAAGATCACCCAGCGCCGGTCAGAGACAGGCGCAGAAGTGCCCGGCTGTGCCATCTTATTCTGCCGGTTTAGCATTCTGTCGAACGCGGTCACGCGCGTGGCTTTTCGACATCAAGCGGGACGGATTCGGCGCCGAGAGATGTCGAATCCGGGGACGTGATGCCGTTCAGGGTCCAGTCGGTCATTACCCGCATCCGGTTCCCGGACATTGAGTACAGGTGGTAAGCGCGGGTGACGGCGTTGGCGGCTGGCCCGGACAGCGGGACGTTCAGCGGGTTGGCGGCGCCGGCCAGCCCGCCGAGGTCCACCAGGAAGCCCAGGTCGCGGTGCTTGTACGGCCGCACGCTGCCCCGGCCCAGCGAGGCGGCGACGTTCCTGGCCACCAGCTTGCCCTGCCGCTCGGCGTGCTGGGCGGTCATGCCGCAGACCTGGCCGGGACGGGTCAGGTCGGGCACCGCCGCGCAGTCCCCGCACGCGTAGATGCTCGGAGCGCCGGGCACCGCCATGAACTCGTCGACGACCAGCCGCCCCCGGTTGGTAGCCAGGTCCAAGCCGTCCACCAGCGGGTCGGCCCGGACTCCCACGCACCAGATCAGCGACCGGGTGACAAACTTGTCCCCGGTCGTCAGCTCTACGTAGCCGTCGCCGGCCTTGGCGACCGACTCGCCGGTCAGCACTTCCACCCCGCGGCGCCGCAGCACCCGCTCGGCGGTCTTGGACAGCCGCGGGTCCAGTTCGGCCAGCACCCGGGGCGCGAGGTCCAGCAGCATCCACCGGATCTCCTGCCCGGCCAGCCCGGGCAGCGACCGGGCCAGCCGGGTGGTCAGCCGCTGGCCGTGCGCGGCCACTTCGGTGCCGGTGTAGCCCGCGCCGACCACCACGAAGGTGCAGCGCGCCGCTCGCTCCGCGGGATCGGCGGCCACGGCGGCCAGCTCCAGCTGGCGGATGATGTGGTCGCGCAGGTAGGTAGCTTCGGGGATGCTGCGGAACCCGTGCGCGTAGTCGGCGAGACCCGGGATGGGCAGCAGCTTGTCTACGCTGCCCGCAGTCAGGATGAGCCGGTCGTACCGGACCTGTCCGGCTGCGCCTTCCGGCCCGGTCCAGCTCACCGTCTTCGCCGTAGGGCTAGGGTCGACGTGGGTCACCGTGCCGAGCACGAACCGGCTCTTGCGCAGCCGGCTGGGCAGCGAGACCCGGATATGCGCCGGCTCGACCAGCCCGCCGGTCACCTGCGGCATCAGCGGCAAGTACAGGAAGTAGTCCGTCGGGTTGATCACCACGATCTCGGTCGTGTTCCCCATCAGCCGGGACAGCTCCCGCGCGGCGTTGAAGCCGGCGAAACCCGCCCCGACGATCACCACACGGTGCTCTTTGTCACTCGCGGCCATCTTGGTCCTCCCCCTGGTCAAAAGTGGCACGACGATCACCGGGACGCATGCCGGCGGTTAGCAGCCGGTGCCCAGCACGACCGGTATCGGTGCGGCAGCGAGCCTGCGGTACGGGTTGCTCAGGTGCCTCGGCTCCGGCGTCAGCGACATCCGTGCCGCCAGCAGGACGTCACGAGGCATCCTGGAGGGCTCAGTCGGGCACAACATGGACTCCGTACGCCGCCGCCGTGGCCGGGTCAAACGGCGCGTCGCCGATGGGGACGGTCATTGACTCGGTTTTAGCACCATGATCGAAAAGCAGCTGCTCGAACCCGGCCGGCACAAAAGCGTGGTAGACGCGCGTATCGTCGAGGTCTGCGGTAAACCTGCGGGCGACTCCGCGCGGGACGAAGACCATCGCGCCAGATTCGGCCGTCGTCTCAGCCTCGTCTGCGATCCGGATCCGCAAGCGCCCCGAGATGACGTAAGCCATCTCCGCTTCTCGCTCGTGAACAAGCCGCGGCAGGCCCCCGCCGCGCCGGTAGATCGACTCGATGTTCGTGATGTTGCCCGACGTCTGCGCCCTGTCCGCCAGCACGATCCACACGCCGCCGCCGAAGACGTACCGCGGGCAGTTCTCACGGCGCTGCACATACGCGGGAACGACAGGCACGCCTTCCGCCGGCTCGCTGTCCGCGCCGCTGGGCTGGCCGCTCACGTGGAACCTGGCGGGAGGGTCCGCATGTGGTACTTGTCTCTTCCGTACACCTCAGGCGGCACTTGCGTATGAGCGGCCTGCTGGTCGTCCGGTACCGGGCTGCCGTCGTAGCGTACGAGCGTGCCGTTGTCCACGATGAGCTGCTCGAACCCGGCGGGCGTCAGGAAGT
>Ga0302325_10028783_pt1 | contig 11490 bp, 7 predicted proteins | sample Palsa_T0_2_FD_201948 | JGI IMG/M metagenome (GOLD analysis project Ga0302325, IMG submission 201948) | Peat permafrost microbial communities from Stordalen Mire near Abisko, Sweden - Palsa_T0_2 | ecosystem: Environmental > Terrestrial > Soil > Palsa > Peat permafrost | place: Sweden: Abisko... | reverse complement strand
CCTGCTTACCCACCACCCGCGACACCCGCGCCAACTCCGTCCCCAACGCCTCATTCGCGATGATCACCTCATTAAACCCATCCGCGATCTTCCCCGCCACACCAGTCCACTCATACGGCATACGCGCCGAGGAATCACCCGCGCTCATCCGCGCGAGAAAGCTCAGCAGAACCTCAGCGTCGAATGCGTTCGCGCTGTTGGCTTCGGCTGCTGGATCAGACATCTCAGAATCCTTTCAGGAGCCCCCGGGCTCTCAGAACAGAATCGAAATCGTGCCTCAGAGATCCGTATCGGCACGGCCCACTCCGAGCATGAGACCGAATGACGTCGATCTCACACAGCGACAACACTGACGAACGGGGAGATTCCGCACCCGGGTATCGCCCAGGTCGTCTCGGAAATCCTCCTCGCGAATAGTCTCGCGTTCAAGCGCACGGCTGCCGGTGCCGATTCTCCACTGATATGAAGACGAATTCGTTCGTGCCGGGCGGTGGGCTTTCGCCACGGCACCGGCGGCTGGCCAACCAGGGCTCGGTTGAAATCAGTGCGGCGCCCTTGCCTGCGGTACTGGTCGTCAACGATCGCCTGAATCAGCGTGTGGCGATGCGGTCGATGTTGGCTCCGCTGGGCGTGAGGGTGGTCGAGGCGGACTCGGGCCGTGCGGCGCTGCGTGCCGTTCTGAGCCAGACGTTTGCGGTGATACTGATGGACGTCCAGATGCCGGGCATCGACGGGTATGAGACGGCCGATCTCATCCGCCGGCGGGAAGCGTCGAGCCGGACGCCGATCATCTTCGTCACCTCGTTTAGCCGCGAGGATACGGAGACGGTGGCTGCCTACGCGAGCGGCGCGGTCGATTTTCTGTTCACACCGGTGGTGCCCGACGTGGTTCGGGCCAAGGTGTCCGTGTTCGTCGATCTGTTCGTGCAGTCCGAGGAGTTGCGGCACTCGTTCGATGTGATCACGGAGTTGAACTCAGCCCTACGTGACATACAGGCGAGCACGCAGGCGGTGCTCGATAACGTCGCGGATGGGATCGTGACCGCCGGCCCGAACGGGCTGATCGAGTCACTGAACCCGGCGGCGCGGGCGCTGTTCGGCTACGGCGAGGACGAGCTGATCGGCCAACCGCTGACGATCATGCTCGCGCCGGAGCATCGGGATCAGTTTCGCGGCCTGGCGAGTACGCCGCCGGCACTGTCAGGCGGAGCTGACACCCGGGGCAGGGCGAGCGAGACGCTCGGGCGCCGTCGAGACGGCTCCACATTCGCCATGGAGATCGAGCACAGCGAGATGAGGCTCGGCCCTCGGAATCTGACGCTCGTGTTCGTGCGCGATGTTTCCGAGCGCAAGGCGTACACGGACAGTCTGGAACACCTGGCGCTGCACGACGATCTCACCGGCCTAGCCAACCGCAAGCTGTTCGGGGAGATGGCCATCAGTGCGCTCGCGTCCGCCAAGCGCAACGACGAGCCCCGTGCGTTGCTGGTCATCGACCTGGACGGGTTCAAACAGGTCAAGGACACGCTCGGGCACGATCACGGCGACCTTCTGCTCCAGCAGATAGCTCAGCGTCTGGTCGGCGCGGTGCGGGACGCCGACACGGTCGCTCGACTCGGCGGCGACGAATTCGCGATTCTGCCCGGCGGCCCGACCGACCTGGGGGGAGCGGTGGCGGTGGCGATGAAGATTGAGCAGACGTGCGGAGGCGAATTCACAATCAATGACGAGGTCGTGCGCGTGACCGCGAGCATCGGTATCGCCATGTTTCCCGAGCACGGCACAACGACGGCCGAGCTGTTCCGTCGGGCCGACGCGGCGATGTACTTCGCCAAGCATTCGGGCAGTGCGTACGCCGTCTTCGACCCCGAGCAAGCCATGAACGAAGCGCCTGAGGTCGCGCTGCTGACAGACCTCCGTCAGTGCATCGCTCGTGATCAGCTGGTGCTTCACTACCAGCCCAAGATTGACCTCGAGACGCGCGAGATCACCGGGGTCGAGGCGCTCGTGTGCTGGCAGCATCCGAGACGGGGTCTGCTGATGCCGGCGAGCTTCATGCCCCAGTTGGAGCGCACGGCGCTGATCGAGCCGCTCACACGATGGGTGCTCAACGAGTCGCTGCGCCAGCAGCACATCTGGCTCAACCAGGGGGTCGATCTGACGGTGGCGGTCAACATCTCCGGCCACAGCCTCGGTCCGGGGAGCAGCCTCCCCGAGATGGTCGCCGAGCTGACCGAGACCTGGGGCACTGCGCCCCGCCGCCTCACGCTCGAGCTCACCGAAGGGTCGCTGGCCGAAAGTGCCGCTCCGGAGATCCTCTCTCGTCTGCACGCAATGGGCGAGACGATGTCGATCGACGACTTCGGCACCGGATATTCGTCCCTGGCCTATCTGCAACGCTTACCGGTAGACGAGATCAAGATCGATCGGTCGTTCGTCACGGAACTCGTGGTGGCCAGCAACGATGAGCTGATCGTGGGCTCGACGGTCAACCTCGCCCATAACCTCGGTCTGACCGTCGTCGCCGAGGGCGTCGAGAGCCAAGGGGCGATGGACCTGCTGGTCACGTGCGGATGCGACAGCGTCCAGGGGTACTTCTTCAGCCGTCCATGCCCGGCCGAAGAGCTCACCAAATGGCTGACCGAGTCGCCGTACGGCGTGACCGCGCAGCTGGCCGAACCGGCCAGCTGATCACGGCTCGGTCCGTCCTACTCCGGTTCTGGCCCAGCCTTCTGCGGCGCCTTGGATCGCCGTTGCGGCGCGCCGAGGGTTCGGCGCGCCGCGAGGCGATGGAGTCGGCGGGCGCCGATTCCCTTCCTTCATTCAGTGCTTGATCGTGATGATCACCGGGTGGGTGAGGCCGAGCACGTTCTTGTGGCTGTCCAGAGCACGCAAGGTGATCAGGAACTTGCCTTTCCCGAGCCGGTGACCGTTGACCTTCAGGTTCCAGTGAATCTTCACCCGGCCCTTGTGGTGGCGCCCGAGTGGGACGCGTCCGACGGTGCTCAGCACGAGCACCTTCTTGCCGTGGACGCGCTTAGTCCCAATGATCCGCTGCACGAGGATCCCGACGCTATTGGTCTGACCGAGACTGCTCTCGATGAACGCGCCGCCGTCGTGCTCGATGACCGCCAGGACACAACCCGGGAACAGCACGCAGTTCGGGCCGCCGATCACCGCCTGGCTGAACAGCTCCTGCGGGCTCGTCGCCGTGGTGAACATCAAGAACGGCGAATTGACCGCACCCACTGCGCACGCCGAGCCGTCGTTGGTGAAGGGATCCGCAATGCAGCTCGAGGAGATCGGGACACGGAAATCAATCAGCGATGCCGGATGCGCGGATGGCGCCAGGGGGATGCCCCCCGGCGTGTCGAGCGTGAACACACCATTGACGAAGTGACCCACGAACCCGCGCATGGCTGACCCGTGAGCTTCGACCCACGATACGTACGGCACGTTGCCGAAGAACGCGATGTCCGGAGTCGTCGCATCGTGGCCGGGCGACGAGACCGGGGCCCCACCGTTGAACAGCTCGAAGTGATCACCGACCAGCCGCGAGACGAAGATCCCGTGGATGCCCGAACCGAGGTCCTCCGACCAGGTGACCCACGGGACGGTCGGGGTGCCCGGCGTCAGCGTGCCCGCCGCGACCTGCGGGTCCTCGGCACCCTCCGCCGGGTTCGCGTTCAGCGAGCACGCGGCCTCCGCGGTGGTCGACGCGGCGCAGGGACCGAAGCCGGTGCTCGACGTGTCGAGCGGCTCGGTGAGGCCGGTCGTCCCGTTGCCGACGGCCTGCCAATGGAACCCACCATCGGCGGTCGGATCGGCGACGATCTTGGCCGCGAACACCATGTCGTTGTCGGCCAGGCCGATGTTGCTCGGTCCGGTTTCGTACCAGACCACCCAGGCGACCTTGTCGTTCGCGCCCGTAAAGGCGTCGTCTGGCTCGATCCCGTCACGGCTCGGATCGACGTTGAGCGTCGGATCGCCGTTCGAGTCCGGCCCGCCGTTGGGATCCAGGCGATCGGCGCCCACCTGCTGCCAGCAGAAGGTGCCCACACTCGCGTTGGCGGATGGCTTGAATCCGGTGCACGGAGTCTTGGGGGTGGTTTCCTTGACGCCTTTGACGACAAAGATCTGGTCGTGGAGACCGTTGATGTTGCCGTCCTCCTCCTGCCAGGCGACCCACGGCACTGGCGCCGCGCCCGGAACGGTGGCCCCGCCGGCGACCGCCGGGTTCTCCGCCTCCCGGTAGGTGTGGATGTTGAGCGACGGAACTCCGGCGCCGCGGTTCTGGCCCTCGGGAACCCATGTGTTGGCCGTGGCGCAACCGGCGGCCACCGCGGCACAGAATCGACTGGCAAAGATCTGGGTGGCTCCGCCCAACGCCGCGTTGGGTTCGTACCACGACGTCCACGGCACGTTGCGTCCCGCTCCGGCGAAGTCGATCGACGGTGCCTCCGCCTCCACGCCGGGGCTGATGTTCAGCGACTGGCCCTGCGTGACCCACTCACCGTTCTTGAACGCCCGCACGAAGATCTGCTGCGAGCTGCCCGAGGCCTGCTCGAACGCCGCCCACGGAACCAGCGGTCCGCCCGCGGCCAGCGAGCCGCCGACCACATCGGAGTCGCCGGCATTCTGCGCCGGATCGATCCCGTTTGTCGGATCATTGTTGACCTGCGAACCGTTCGCGGGCAAACCCAGCACGGCTGCTGATGCGGTACCGGAGCCGACTAACAGCGCCACCCCCACCACGATTGCCCCAAGACGAACTCGATGCCCCTTCGCCATTTCAATACCTCCAAGGCGCCGTCCGCCCTCGCGTACGCCTGCCCATAGCGTGGTCGATTTCTCCCCAACACTATTCATGTTGGGCTCCGAAAAGCAAGTCGGCATGTACTTACAACTCGTTAGCGTCGAGTCGTTGGCATTGCGCGAAGTCGCGGTCACGCCGCGAGAGCCTTACTTCTTGAGCATCTCCCGAGCGGCTTTGGTCCACGCGTCGGTCACGTCGCGGATGAATTTTGCCTGCGCCGTGGCGAGGTTGGAGATCCAATCGATCTCGGTGCTGTCCGCTCGGCGTTCGATCGTGGCAGCGATCGCCTTCAGCGCCTTCTCGTAGCTCGTCAGCGTGGTTTCACCGGCCTCTTTGCCGGCTTCGATAATGCGCTCATTGAGCTTGCGCACGCGCTGAGCCGCCGCCTCGAGACGTGGGTCAGGTAGGTGCGCCGACATCGTGGATGTCCCGGTTGCCTTGGCCGAGCCTGGGGCGGCGGTTGCCTTCGGCGGGCTGGCTTGGGGGGTTGTTTTCGCGGCGGGGGCGGGGCCGGTCGGTTTCGCGCTGGCCGACTTACTGGCTTTGGCGCGCGTCGTTCGGGTTGCTCCCGTCGCCTTGCTGGCGACGGCCGGCTTGGCGGTGGCGCCTGCGGGCGTTGGCGCCGCCGCGCCAGCGGCGGGGCGCTTGGCCTGAGAACTCGCGGACTTCGCCGTGGAGCGCGAACTCGGGCTCTTACCACTACTTCTGGCCTGGGGCATGCTTCCTCCTCCTGCGTACGGACAGTGCGGACGGTACGACGGTGGACACTACCCCTCAGTTGCACCTCGTGGAGGTCACGCGCACTGCGGGTCGCCGCCGAGCCGCCGTGAGGTCGATTCGGCCGTGGCGAAATGTGCACCGACAATCTGCGGCGCACCGAGGCGGCGCACCGTTACGGTTTGGCAGCTACGGTCTGTTGTCCGGGTTCGCTGACTCGGTCGAGCGGACCCCCGCGGCGGCCATCAGGCGCAGCATCAACCGCCCGCCGCAAATCATGGCCCGAAACCTGCACTGGCCCGAAACCTGCACTGGAGTGAATACGCGCGCGTGACGCGTATCGGGAGGCCATATCGAAGCGCCGCTGCGGTCCTGGCGCTCACGTTGTTCGTGCTCGCCTCCGCAGGCGGCCTCGACGCCGGCTCGGCTGGTGCGCGGCTGGTCGCTGGTGCGCAGGGGGCGGGCGGTGCGCGACTGGTCGCTGGTGCGCGGCTGGTCGCTGGTACGCGGCTGGGCGGCGGTGCCCGGCTGGTCGATAGTGCGCGGCTGGTCGCTGGTGCGCGACTGGCCGCTATCAGCCCCCCGGCGGGGACGGCGGTGACCGTCGGGGGGGCGACGGGTGCGCGGGCGATCCCAGCTGGATTCGTCGGCCTGTCGATGGAGTACCGTGCAGTCGAGTCCTATGCCGGACAGGATCCGCAGGCCCTCGACCCTGTGTTCGAGCAGTTGGTGCGGAACCTTGCACCGGGTCAGCAGCCGGTGTTGAGGATCGGTGGTGACAGCACCGATTGGACCTGGTGGCCGGTTGCCCACATGCTCCGCCCGCCCGGCGTGAAATACGCGCTCACCGAACGCTGGCTCCAGGTCACCAACGCGCTGTCGGCGGCGCTGGACGCCAAGCTGATCCTCGGCATCAACCTCGAGGCCGACAGTCGGAGTGTCGCCGCGGCTGAGGCGGACGCGCTGGTCGGCGGGCTCGGCGAGAGCCGGGTGCAAGCGCTGGAGATCGGCAACGAGCCGGAGTTGTATGGCACCTTCAGCTGGTATCGCAACCGCGCCGGACAGCTCATCCCCGGGCGCCCACCAGCCTACGACGTCGCTGACTTCACGAAAGACTTCTCCAAGATCGCGACCGCGTTGCCTCAGGTGCCGCTCGCGGGGCCGAGCACCGGTTCGCTGGCCTGGATGAAGCAACTGAAGTCGTTCGTAACGGCCGAGCCCCGACTCGGGCTGGTCACCCTGCATCGCTATCCGCTCAAGCGCTGTGTTCCGTCAGATCATGTGACAGCCGCTCAGCTCCTGGCTCCTGCCTCCACAGCGGGCCTCGCCAACGGCATCGTCTCGGAAGTAGCGATCGCCCACGCGCATGGCCTCCCGGTGCGCGTTGACGAGATGAACTCGATCTCATGCGGCGGGGAGCGCGGTGTCAGCGACACCTTCGCCTCGGCTCTATGGTCGCTGGACGCGCTGTTCCAGATGGCGCGGGTCGGGGTCGACGGCGTCAACATCCACACGACGCCGCGCGCTCTGGACCAGTTATTCACGTTCCGCCAGGTGGATGGCGCGTGGCAGGGCGAGGTCCAACCCGAGTACTACGGCCTGATGATGTTCGCCCAGGCCGCAGCGGCCGGCTCGCAGCTGCTGGCGGTCTCCGGGGTCACCGGCGACGCGCTGCGGACATGGGCCACGCTCGCACCAGACGGGCACATCCGCGTGGTACTGATCAACACCAGCCCGACCGACGCGCAGCTGATCCGGGTCCGGGCTCCGTCCGCAACGGGGCCCGCCGGTCTCGAGCTGCTCGATGCGCCAAGCGTGCACGCCACCACCGGCGTGACGCTCGGAGGCCAGAGCTTCGGCCCGGAGACCACCACTGGCCTGCTGGCGGGTCCCCCGCCAACCGCCGAGGTGACCCCGGTCGCCGGCGACTACGTCATCAGCGTGCCGGCGGGCAGCGCGGCGATGCTAACGCTCTCACGGTCCTAGCGCGTCCGCCCCAAGCGGTGCACCGTTTCTGACATCCTCCGACGCCCAGCAGAGCACCGTGACACACACACACACACCACCCCCGAGCCGATGAGGGATCGAACATGAGCGCGCTGACCGTCGTCCCGAGTTCCTTGAGTTACGCCAACGCGGTCGGGCGCCTGATCGAAGCGGTCGAGCAGCACGGGTTGGCGCTGTTGGCGCGGGTTGACCATGCCGCCGGCGCTCGCGCCGCTGGGCTTGAGCTGGCAAGCGAGGAGGTCTTGTACTTCGGCAATGCGGCTGCGGGGACACCTTTGATGCAAAGCGATCCGCGGGTCGGGATCGAGCTGCCGTTGCGGATGCTGATCTGGCAGGACCCCGACGGCACGAGGCTGGCCTACCACGACCCGCGCGAGCTGTCACAGAGCTACGACCTCGCGGGCGGCACTGACACGCTCGAGAAGATGCACGCGCTGCTCGGCCAGTTAGCAGCTGCCGCCGCAGGCGACGGTGAGTGAGCGAGCCTGATGCCGCCGAGCGGTCCGTGGCAGGGCTGGGTTCACGCGAACGTTTGGCGTTTGGCGTCCGAGGGGTGGGTTCACGCGAACGTTGGCGTTTGGCGTCCGAGGGCTGGGTTCACGCGAACGTTGGCGTTTGGCGTCCGAGGGGTGGACGCCGAACGCCAAAGTTCGCGTGAGCCCAGCCTGGCGGAGATCCGCCACCAGGATCGCGGCGATCAGGTTGGCGCGGCTCAGGCCAGGGCCTGGCGGAGGTCTGCGACCAGGTCGCGTGGCTCCTCGATGCCGCAGCTGAGCCGGACGAGGTCGGCGGGGACGGCGGCCAGCGATCCCTCGACGGATTGGTGCGTCATGGCCTGTGGCACCTCGATCAGCGACTCGACGCCGCCGAGCGATTCGGCGAGCGTGAACAGGCGCGTGCGCGTGGCCACCGACGCGGCGCGGGGGTGGCGGAAGCTGACCATGCCACTGAATCCCGGCCAGCGAACGTCCTGAACCTCCGGCGTCGCTTGCAGCAGCTCGACGATCGCCGCGGCACTGCGAGCGTGGGCCTGCATCCGCAGATGAAGGGTGCGCAGCCCGCGATGCACGAGAAAGCAGTCAAACGGGCCGGGGACGGCGCCGACCGCGTTCTGGACGAACCGGAGGCGATCGTACAGCTCGCGTTGGCGGGTGATCACGGCGCCCCCGACGACATCCGAGTGACCGCCGAGGTACTTGGTCGTGGAATGCACGACGACATCTGCGCCGAGCTCGAGCGGGCGCTGGTTGACCGGGGTGGCGAACGTGTTGTCGACCGCGACCAGCGCCTCGCCCCGCCGCGCGATCACGCCCTCGATGTCGATCACGTTGAGGGCCGGGTTGGTCGGAGTCTCGACCCAGATCAACTTGGTGTTCGCCCGCACGGCCAGCTCGACCGCATCCAAAGAGGTCTGGTCGACCAGGTCGTATTCGAGGCCCCAGTCGCTCATCACCTTGTCGACGAGTCTGAACGTTCCGCCGTACAGGTCGGCCGGCAGCACGATGTGCGACCCGGCGCCGCACACCACCGTGATCAACGCGTGCTCGGCGGCCAGACCCGAGGCGAAGGCGACGGCAAAACCGCCCTCGAGGTCCCCCAGCCCCTGCTCGAGCGCGGCGCGGGTGGGGTTCGCGGAGCGGGCATAGTCGTAGTCCTCGACGAACTCGCCGGGGCTGCGCTGCGCGTAGGTAGAGGTCTGGTGGATGGCCGGGATGACCGATCCGAACGACGGGTCTGGGGTCAGGCCCGCATGGACAGCCCGAGTGGCAAACGCGTCGCGTGGAGGGTCGGGCTCGGTCACGACGCCAGCGCTTCCAGCAGATCGGTCCGGGTTACGAGCCCGGCGGCCCGGCCGTCCTGGGTGACCATGAGAGCCTGCCGATCACCGGCCAGCAGTTCGACCGCCTCGCGCACGGGATCCTCGCTGGATACAGCCGCGAACGGCGGCTCCATCACGTCGACGATCTGCGCGTCGAGCAGCGTCGGATCCTCGGCCGCGTGCCTGAGCAGGCCCCGCTCACCGATTGCGCCGACGATCGTCGTCGGGTCGTGGGCGCTCACCACCGGCAACTGGGATACGCGGTGCTCATGCAGCAGCCGGACCGCGTCGCGGACCCGGAACTGGGGCTCCACGGTGACCAGAGATGGGATCTCGCCCGCGTCGCTTTTGCGCCGCAGCACATCGCCGACGGTCAGGTCGACCCCGCGCTCGAGAAAGCCGTATTGCCGCATCCACGCGTCGGAGTAAATCTTCGACAGATATGAGCGACCACCGTCGGGGATGATCACGACGATCAATGCCTGGGGATCATCGACCTCGCTGGCGACCGTGAGCGCGGCGTGAAGCGCGAGGCCGCCGGACCCGCCGGCGAGGATCCCTTCGGCTCGGGCCAGCCGCCGTGTGGTCAGGAACGCGTCACGGTCTGACACCGTCACCCAGCGGTCGACGACCGACGGGTCAAACGTCTCAGGCCAGAAGTCTTCGCCCACTCCCTCGACCAGGTAGGGCCTGACGTTGCCGGCGCCGCCCGAGTAGATCGAGCCCTCGGGGTCAGCTCCCACGACCACGAGCTCTGGTTTGCGTTCGCGGAGGTAGCGGGCCATCCCGGTGATCGTGCCGCCAGTGCCCACGCCGGCGACCAGGTGGGTGATCCGGTCCCCGAGCTGGTTCCACAGCTCGGGTCCGGTCGACTCATAGTGCGCCTGCGGGTTGGCCGGGTTGGCGTACTGATTGGGCTGAAACGCGCCCGGGATCTCCTCGGTCAGGCGGTCAGCGACGCGATAGTAGGACTGCGGTGAGTCGGGCGGGACGTCGGTCGGAGCGACGACGACCTCGGCTCCGTACGCGCGCAACAGGTCGATCTTCTCCCGGGACATCTTGTCCGGCATCACCGCGATCACCCGGTAGCCCTTCAGCCGCGCGACGATCGCCAGACCGGTTCCCGTGTTGCCGGAGGTCGGCTCGACGATCGTGCCTCCAGGCCGCAGGTGACCGTCGCGTTCGGCCGCGTCGACTAACGCGACGGCGATGCGATCCTTGATCGACCCCCCGGGATTGAACGCCTCGAGCTTCGCCACCAGCGTCGGGCGCACGGTGCCGCCGACGCGCGAGAGCCTGACCAGCGGCGTGTCGCCGATCGTGTCGAGGATCGAGTCCTTCACGTCCGGGGCGACAGTGGCCTTGGACATCGTCCACCATTCTGCCCGATGCCGAATCATCGACACCTCCGCGCCGCGCGCCTCGATGGTCTGGGGACGACGATCTTCACCGAGATGACCGCGCTCGCGGTACAGACCGGGGCGATCAATCTCGGTCAGGGCTTTCCGGATACCGACGGCCCGGCAGCGGTGATCGACGCAGCGATCGCTGCTCTCCAGGGCGGGGAGAACCAGTACGCCCCGCTGCCCGGGGTTCCGGCGCTGCGCGAGGCGGTGTTCGAGCACCAGCGCATCAACTACGGCCTCGAGCCCGAGGACATGCTGGTCACCTTCGGCGCCACGGAGGCGATCGCCGCCGGGCTGCTGGGCCTCTGTGACCCCGGCGACGAGGTCGTGGTGCTCGAGCCGTATTACGACTCGTACGCCGCCTGCATCGCGTTTGCCGGCGCCGCGCGGCGGCCCGTCACCCTGCGGCCGCCCCAGTTCAGGCTGGACGGCAACGAGCTGCGCGCCGCGATTGGCCCGCGGGCGCGCGTGATGCTGCTCAACACGCCGCATAACCCAACCGGGCGCGTCCTGCATCGTTCCGAGCTGGAGGCGATCGCCGCGGCCTGTATCGAGCACGATCTGATCTGCATCAGCGACGAGGTCTATGAGCACCTGGTCTACGACGGGCAGCACATCCCGATCGCCACTCTGCCCGGGATGGCGCAGCGGACGCTGACGATCTCAAGCGTGGGGAAGTCGTTCTCGTTCACCGGTTGGAAGATCGGCTGGTGCTCGGGTCCGGC
>Ga0302325_10028782_pt1 | contig 11490 bp, 10 predicted proteins | sample Palsa_T0_2_FD_201948 | JGI IMG/M metagenome (GOLD analysis project Ga0302325, IMG submission 201948) | Peat permafrost microbial communities from Stordalen Mire near Abisko, Sweden - Palsa_T0_2 | ecosystem: Environmental > Terrestrial > Soil > Palsa > Peat permafrost | place: Sweden: Abisko... | reverse complement strand
CGGCCGCGGTGCCGGCCATCTGCGCCTCGGGCAGGGCGAGCACCGCGTCCCTGAGCCGGCGGCCGGCCTCCGCGCGCAGGGCGTCGGTCAGGTTGCCCCGGGCGGCCACAAGCCGGCGCCGGAGCGCCGCCTTTGCCGGGTCCGAGCGGCCGGAAACACCCGCTCCGCCTGGATTGCCAGCACCTTCTGGTGGCATGCCGTGCACAAGACCTCCCGCCGAGTAGCTAGGGTTCTCAGCATGGCCGACACAGCCGCCGTGACCAAGGCAGTCATCCCCGCTGCGGGCCTGGGCACCAGGTTCCTGCCCGCGGCAAAGGCCATCCCCAAGGAAATGCTGCCGGTCATCGACACCCCCGCGATCCAGCTGGTGGTGGAGGAGGCCGTCGCCGCCGGGCTGCGCGACGTGCTGATGGTCACCCGCCGCGGCAAGTCCGCCATCGAAGACCACTTCGACCGCGCCAGCGAGCTCGAGGAGGCGCTGGCCGCCAAGGGCGACCAGGCCGGGCTCGCCCTGGTCCGTGCGTCCAGCAACCTCGCCGAGATGCACTACGTGCGCCAGGACGGGCCCAAAGGGCTGGGCCACGCCGTCCTGTGCGCGGCCGAGCACGTCGGCAACGAGCCGTTTGCCGTGCTGCTCGGCGACGACCTCATCGACCGCCGCGATCCGCTGCTGGGCCGGATGATCGACGTCAGGCGGCGCTACGGCGGGAGCATCGTCGCGCTGATGGAGGTCGAGCCCGACCAGGTATCGGCCTACGGGTGCGCGGCGATCAAGCCGACCGACGAGGACGACGTGGTCGCGGTCACCGACCTGGTGGAGAAACCCGATCCGGGCCAGGCGCCGTCCAACTGGATCGTGATCGGGCGTTACGTGTGCGACCCTGCCATCTTCGGCGTGCTGCGCGATACGCCGCCCGGCCGGGGCGGCGAGATCCAGCTCACCGACGCGCTGCGGACGCTGGCCACGGCCGACGGGGCCACGGCCGACCGGAGCGGGGCCGACCGGAGCGGGGCCGGCCAGGACACGGCCGGCCAGGGCGGGGCCGGCCAGGGCGGGGCCGGCCAGGGCGGGGCCGGGGACGGCGGCGGCGTGCTCGGCGTGCTGTTCCGCGGCCGCCGCTATGACACCGGCAACAAGCTCGACTACCTGCGCACCGTGATCCAGTTCGCCTGCCAGCGGGAGGACGTGGCCGGCGAGTTCGTGCCGTGGTTGCGCGGCTACCTGGACACCCTGTAGGCCGGGGCGGCATGGACAACGTCGACCGCTACCTGGCCGAGGTCCTGGCCGCCATCCGCCCGCTCGCGCCGCGCGAGCTCAGCCTGGAGGACGCGGACGGCGGCGTGCTCGCCGAGGACATCACGGCGCAGTGGCCGCTGCCGCCGTTCGACAACTCCGCCATGGACGGGTACGCCGTCCGCGCCGCGGACGTAGCGGCCGCGACCACCGACGCCCCCGTCACGCTGCCGGTGACCGGGGAGATCGCGGCCGGCGACACCCGCGATCATAAGCTCGTCCCCGGCAGCTGCCTGCGGATCATGACCGGCGCGCCGATGCCGGCCGGCGCGGACGCGGTGGTGCCGGTCGAGCTGACCGACGGCGGGACCACGCAGGTGGCGATCGGCGGAGCGGTCGCCGCCGGCGACTCGGTCCGGCGGGCCGGCGGCGACGCCGCGCCTGGTGACGCGCTGCTCGCGGCGGGCATCCGGCTCGGCCCCGTGCCACTCGGGCTGCTCGCGGCCGCGGGCCGGGCCTCGGTCCTGGCCAGGCCCCGGCCGCGGGTGGCCGTCTTCTCCACCGGTAACGAGCTCGCGGTGCCGGGCACGCCGGTAGTGCGCGGCCGGATCTGGGAATCCAACAGCTTCATGCTGGCCTCGGCCGCGCGCGCGGCCGGCGCCGTCGCCTACCGGCAGCCGAGCGTGCAGGACGACCCGGGCCAGGTGCTGGCCATGATCGAGGACGCCGCCGGGCGGGCCGACCTGCTGGTGACCAGCGGCGGCGTGAGCATGGGCGGCGAGCACGACGTGGTGAAGGCTGCGCTCGAGCGGCTGGGGACGGTCAGTTTCCGCAAGGTGGCGATGCAGCCGGGAATGCCACAGGGCTTCGGCGTGGTCGGTGCGGCCGGCACCCCGATCCTGACCCTGCCCGGTAATCCAGTGAGCGCATATGTCTCGTTCCAGCTGTTCGTGCGGCCCGTTCTGCGCGCGCTGCAGGGCAAGAGCGACGGCCACCACCGGACCACCCGCGCCGCGCTGACCGCCCCGTTGCGGTCGCCGAGGGACAAGAGATCGTTCCTGCGCGGCGTGCTGGCTGACGACGAAACGGAGATAACGCCGCTATCTGGGCAGGCATCACATCAGCTGGCAACTCTCGCCCGGGCGAACGCGCTGATCGTCGTGCCGGAGCAGGTGACCGGCATGCAGCAGGGCGACGTCGCGGAGGTGATCTGCCTCGATGACTGAGCAGCTCAGCCACCTCGATTCGGCCGGCCAGGCGCGGATGGTCGACGTGTCCGGCAAGAACGTGACCGCCCGGTCGGCCCGGGCATCAGGGCGGGTGCTGCTTTCGGCCGCCGCCGTGGCCGCGCTGCGGGCGGGCCAGATGCCGAAGGGCGACGCGCTCGCGGTGGCCAGGATCGCCGGGATCCAGGGCGCGAAGCGGACGCCGGACCTGATCCCGCTGTGCCACCCGATCGGGCTGCACTCGGTCACCGTCGACCTGCAGGTGCAGGACGACGGCGTGCGGATCGTGGCCGCGACGCGGACCGCCGACCGGACCGGCGTGGAGATGGAGGCGCTGACCGCGGTCACCGTCGCCGCGCTGGCCCTGATCGACATGGTCAAGGCGGTGGATCCGGCCGCGGTGATCAGCGACGTCCGGGTCGAGGAGAAGATCGGCGGCAAGACCGGCCGCTGGGCCAGGCCATGAGGCGCCGGGCCGGGCCATGATCAGGGCTCTGGCCATCACCGTGTCGAACCGGGCCGCTGCGGGCGTCTATCCGGACGCCTCCGGACCCGTGCTCGCGGAGCTGCTGGCCGCCGCCGGCTGCGAGGAGGTGGACGGCCCGCGGGTCGTCCCCGACGGCGAGCCGGTGCTGGCGGCGCTGCGCGAGGCTCTTGCCGACGGCTACGACGTGGTCGTCACGACCGGCGGGACCGGGCTGACGCCGGGCGATCGCACCCCCGAGATGACCAGGGAGGTGATCGACCGGGAGATCCCCGGCATCGCCGAGGCGATCAGGTCCGCCGGCGCCGCTGCCGGGATCGTCTCCGCCGTGCTGTCTCGTGGCCTGGCGGGCCTGGCCGGCCAGACGCTCGTGGTCAACCTGCCCGGGTCGCGCGGCGGCGTGCGGGACGGGATGGCGGTACTGGCCCCGATCCTGGCGCACGCCGTCGACCAGGCGCGCGGCGGCGACCATCCGCGTTCGGCATAAGGGCCGCCTCGGGGCCGGGTACGGGCGGTCCCGGGCTCGGCTCGTCGTGCCACCCTGTGGTTTCACTTAACTTTCATAGGGTGACCGAATGGCGTTCAGCTACGTGACAGGGGAATGATGGTCTCGTGGGACGCATGCGCGGATGGCCGGTTACGCTCACCGAGCCTGACCTTCTGGACGCCCCGGTCGGCCTGCGGCCGGTCCGGGTCAAGGACGCGCCCGTCTGGCGCGAAACGCGGATGCGGAACGCGGCCTGGCTGCGGCCGTGGGAGCCCACCAACCCGGAGACCCCGCTGTACCAGACCAGCCTGGGCCCGTACGTTGCCATGGCCCGCACGATGCGGCGGGAGGCTAGGCAAGGGCTGACGCTACCGTGGGTAGTGGAATACGCCGGGCGCTTTGCCGGGCAGCTGACCGTGGGCAGCATCGTCTGGGGATCGGCGCGCTCGGCGCAGGTCGGCTACTGGATCGACGAGAGCGTGGCTGGCCGGGGCGTGGTCCCGACGGCTCTGGCGATGGCCGTCGATCATTGCCTCTTCGTCGTCGGCCTGCACCGTGTCGAGGCCACCATCCGGCCGGAGAACCAGGCCAGCCGCAGGGTGGTAGAGAAACTCGGCTTCCGCGAGGAAGGATTGCGGCGCAGGAGCCTGCATATCGACGGATCCTGGCGCGACCACCTGTGTTACGCGCTGACGGCCGAGGACGTGCAAGACGGCCTGCTGCCCCGCTGGCGCAGTGCCGTGTCCGCGTCCCGGTCGCGAGCCCGCTAAGGCTATCTGGCGACACACCGGGGTTGATGCTCGTCAACACGGGCGGCTGGCCTTACCGTGCGTGACGTGAGCACGCCCATCTTCGCAGCATGCCGACCGGGGGGAGTCCCGGCGAACTGCCGTTGGCGCGCTCGCGGGAGAACGCCTTGAGCAGCGCGATTCTCTACCTGGCGATCGTCGCTATCTGGGCCGGGGTACTCGTACCCCGGTGGGTACGGAGGTCACACGACGTTCCTGGCACGGCCGATAATCCATCCGGCCATGGCTCGGAGACCCTGGCGGACTCGGGGCCGGACGCCGGGGATGCAGCGATGCTCGACTACGACACGGCTGCCGAGTCCGGCGCCGCCGTTGATTACAGCGTGCCTGCCGGGTACCGCGCAGCTGCCGAGTCCGGCGCCGTGCTCGACCGTGGCGCCGTGCTCGACCGTGGCGCCGTGCTCGACCGTGGCGCCGTCGAGGATGACGTGGCCGGAGGTACGGCAGCGCCGGACGAAGCCGCCGAGGTTGGGCTGTGGCTGCGCGGACGGCCACTGTGGTCCGAGGGACCTGGCTGGCACCCGTTCGGCTGGCACCCGTTCGGCTGGCACCCGTTCGGCTGGCACCCGTTCGGCTGGCGCCCGTTCCGCAGGCCGGACCGGCCCCGCCCCGCTGTCAGCAGGCAGAGCGCGCTGCGGGCACGACGCCGGATGCTGATTACTCTGCTCGCGCTCACCGCGGCGGCTCTGGCGCTGACGGTCAGGAACATCATGCCCTGGTGGATCGTCGTCGCGCCGTCGGGGACGCTCGGAACCTTCGTTTTGCTGCTGCGCGAGGCTGCCCGCGCCGACGCGGATGCCGCGCGGCGGCGGGCCGAGGCCGAGGCGGCGCACGCGGCCAGGGACGCCCGCGTCGCCGAGCGCCAGCGCGCTCGCGATGCGCTAGCTGCCCGCGTCCCGGAGCCGACGGCCGAGATCATCGACATCTCTGCCAGGGTGGGCGACCAGCTCTACGACCAGAACGCCGACGCCGCGGTGCGCGCGGTCGGCGACTGACGCGGTCCGCTGCCGGGTCCGCGCTGCCCGGATCGGTTGCTCCGTCTCAGCGCCGATCGGCCGTCTGCTGCTGATGTTTGCTACGCTGGCTGCCGGTCTTGGGGCTGTAGCGCAGTTCGGTAGCGCACCTCGTTCGCATCGAGGGGGTCAGGGGTTCAAATCCCCTCAGCTCCACGTCGTCTTTGTGACCCCATACGAACCGGGTCACGCGAGCCCCGGCCTGTCGAGGTCGGGGTTTCGTGTTTCGTGTTGTTGGGGATGCGGAAGTAGGGCTGGGCGTGCTTGTCGGGGCTGATCTCGACGCGGTCGATGAGTGCGTCGAGAACCTACTTAGGGACGCCGGGATTCGCGTCGTCGATCGCTCGTCTCAGCTGCTCGGCGAATGCCTGTACTTGCTGGATGGTTGGCAGCCCGGGTTCGGCGCTGTCGGCCTGTCGGGCGAGTTCGGCGCAGTGGGCGGCGAGTTCGGCGCGGCGCTGTGAAAGCTCCGCGATGCGGGGTGCTCGCGGGCGACCGGAATCAGTAGCGCGGTGAGCGCCGCGACAGCCCGCTGTTGCTGGTCGTCGTCCATCGGTAGCAACCGCGGGGCATCGGCCGTGAGCCGGTCGCGCGGCTCGCGGCCGGCGTTGCCGCTGGGGCAGCGTGTGGGCGTCACCGGGCGTTCCGTGCTTGCGCGAGTGACCAGAAGATGTTGATGTTGAGGCACTCGTCGCGGACGCGGCCGTTGAACGATTCGACGTAGCCGTTGCGCCATGGCTCGCCGGGTGGGATGAACGACAGGACGACGTGTTCGCCGGCCCAGTCGGCCATCGCCTCGCAGGCCAGCTCGGGGCCGTTGTCGCAGCGCAGCACGGCTGGGTAGTTGCGGGTCAGTGCGAGGCGGTCCAGTTCGTCGATCAGGGCGTCGGCGGTGACGCTGCGCTCGACCAGGCTGGTGAGGCACTCTCGGGTGTGTTCGTCGATGATCGACACCAGCTTGACGATCCGGAGCGTGCCGTGACCGGACTGTCCACTGAACTGAACATGCCCGTCGACGACCTGCTCGCCGCGCCGTTCCTGCTCGTGGGCTCGGACGGCGATATCCTCACAGCTATTCGCCAACGTCAGCAACGCTGGGGAATCAACCGCCTGGTGATTCGCGAAGACGCCATCGACAAACTGGCTCCACTGCTACCACGCCTCCACGAAACGACCGAGTAGCGTACAGAGAAGCCACGACGACACTGGAGAGCATGACCATATGGCTGACACGATTCTGACGGAAAGCGAAGCGTCGCTGGCAGTTGAAGACCTCGGCTGGCGGTACCTCCTCGACTGCCTCACCACCGCTGTCACGGTCGACTCTCTCTTCGACGCGTGCGAAGTCATCCGCGCTGCGGTCGACATCGCCGGCCCACACGCGAACGACCATCTGCGCCTGCGCGCGACCGCCGACCGAGTGGAACTCACGCTGGCGACACGTGGCAAATTTCGAGTGACTACGCAGGACGTTGATCTAGCCCGCTCTATCACGAAGGCAGTTCGCACGGCCGGTTACCAGACGGTCGCGCACCCTGCTCATCATTCGGTTCAGTCGCTTGCAATCGCGATCGATGCGATGGACATCCCCGCAGTGCGCCCGTTCTGGAAGGCGGTACTCGGGTATGACGACGTCACTGCGCCCGCCGACCTCGTGGACCCGTCCGATGGCGGTCCGTCTCTCTGGTTCCAGCAGATGGACGAACCGCGCACGCAGCGCAACAGAATTCATCTAGATCTGACTGTTCCGCACGACGATGCCGTTGCCCGAGTCGAAGCCGCCCTCGCGGCCGGCGGTCGGCTTGTCAGCGACGACCATGCGCGAGCATTCTGGATCTTGGCAGACTCCGAGGGCAATGAAGTCTGCGTATGCACATGGCAGGACCGTGACTGACGCGTCGTAGGCGGCAGAACGCGGGGCTAGCGGCGTGTGCGCAATCTATAGAGCCATCGGTTTCGTTCGAAATGCGCGATCGGACCTCAGCCAAGTGCGCACCTGCTCGAGTAGTCGCTCGACTCGGCGGTCCGATTATCTTTCGTAAATGTGAGAGTCGTTCATCGGTGGGTGCAAGCGGCAGCGTAGACGGCTGGGGTTTGGTAGCCGAGCGAGCTATGTCGCCGGCGGTGGTTGTAGCCGTCCTTCCATTCAGTGATCACCATGCGTGCTTGCGCGAGTGACCAGAAGATGTTGATGTTGAGGCACTCGTCGCGGACGCTAGGCGTCACCAAGGAGGTCCTCGACAAACTCATCGACCGAGTCGAGATCAGCCCCGACAAAAGCGCGCAGCCCTACTTCCGAGTCCCCGACAACACGAAACCCCGACCTCGAAAGGCCGGGGCTCGCGTGACCCCGGTTCGTATGGGGTCACAAAACGTGGAGGTGGCGGGAATCGAACCCGCGTCCTTCAGTACGTCACCAGGGCTTCTCCGGGCGCAGCCTGCTGTGGATTTCTCAGCCCCGGCGGTCACGCAGGCAAGCCGCCGACCGGGCTCAGCCGCTGTTAAATGTCCCGTCTAGTCCCGCGGCCGGGCCGGACGGTTGATCCTCCTTGCTGATGCCAGACACCGGGCCGGAGGCTCTCCCGGGCTGACAACCCCTAACTCGCGGTCAGGCCGCGAGAGCGAGGTGAGTGCGCTTTGCAGTAGCACTTATTGTTTTGCGGCCACAGGATTTACGAGGTCACAACCGCAACCCTCGGCCCGCTTCCCCTGGATCAACTACCGAAGTCGAAGCCTGTCACCCCCTTGCCGAAGACCGCGAAGCACTTCGCAGCCATCCGGCCATTCTATCCGACTACCGCGAGCGCAGCCAGCGCGCCAGCAGGTGCCGGCAGCAGACCCAGCAGGCGGTAGACCCCAGCAGGCAGCAGACCCCGGCAGCGGACCCAACAGCGGGCAGCAACCAGAATGCCCGACGGGCCGTTCCGCAGAGCGCGGTCCCCATCGGGCATCCACCGAGATGAGATACCCCCGTGGGCGCTGGCGGTGGCCGAGAAGCGCCCACGGGGGCGACCGGCAGGGTCGGGGCCGGTCGGAACGGCCGGGCCTCCCCCGAGATACGGCCCGGTTCCCATCACGACGACTGGGCCGCAACCCCCCAAGCGGCACCCCAGTCACCAACTAAGACGCCGGAGCGAATTTGCTTGGTTGCTCGCCGTCACCAGAAATTGAATAACGTTTACGTCACGAACCGGCGCCGAGCTCCGCGGCGAACCGGCCGGCCAGCGCCGCTGCCGTGTCGCCCGATGAGTGAGCGAAGATCAGCACGGCAAACGCCACCCGGCCGCGGAAGCCAACGAACCAGCTTGCCTGCAGGTTCTTGTGGTCCCAGCGGACCGGGACGGTGCCGACCTGCCCGTAGACGGCGGAGCTGGCCGACGTGCCCGTGTTCGCTGCGCTGCCCGCGCCCCGGGTCACGGTCGCGCGCATCAGCCTGCGCAACGTGGCAACAACCTGATTACCAAACGGGGCACGGGGGGCCAGTCCCGGATCCGGCGGGCTGGTGACCAGCGATGGTGAATGCCAGGAGCCGGACTGGACGAGCCCGGCGGCCAGCGCCATGTCCAGCGGGCTGACCTCGACGCTGCCCGTGCCGATGGTGTCCTGCGCTATCTGGGCATGGCTCGCTGGGGCCGGCAGCTGTCCGGCGAAGGACGCCAGCGGCAGCTGCCAGTCGGCGCCGATGCCAAAGCCGTTCGCAGCCTCGGTGAGGTCCCGCGCGTCGAGCTGCAGCGAGAGCCCGGCGAAGGCGGTGGCGCAGGCGTGCGCGAAGTCGGTGGTGAACGGCGGCTGGGTACCCAGATCCGGCTCTGGGGGATCGTTGGAGAAGACCTCGCCGCCGGCCAGGTTCGTGCTGGTGCAGGGGATCGGGGTACGGACACCGAACCCGGTGCCGAGCAGCGCCGCGGTGGAGATGATCGTGAAGGACTGGCCCGGCTGGTAGCGGCCGGCCAGCGGCTGGATCGACGGCAGGCCGGGCGCTGCGTCCTGCGCGGCGGCGAGAATCTGGCCGGTGCCAGCCCGGACCGCGACGATCGCCGCCGACGACGCCAGCCCGCTCAGCGAGCTGTCGGCGGCGCGCTGCACGGCGGAGTCGATAGTGGTCCGCACGGCGGTTCCCCGATGGCCGGGCCACTGCCGCAGCCTGCTGACCAGGCGGCCGTCGTTGCTCTCGACAACGACCTCGGTGGTGGGCGTTCCGGTCAGCCTGCCCTGGTAGGCCTGCTGCAGCCCGGAGAGGCCGACCGTGGTACCCGGTCGGTACGGCACGCCGTCCGCGCGCAAGATGCTGGCGGTCTCGGTTCCGACCGAGCCGGTGATCACCGGGGCAATGCTGCGGAACAGCCGCATCCGCCGCTTCCTGATGATCAGGCCGGGCACCTTGCCGAGTGCGGGGCTCAGCTGCCGGTATGTCGAAGGCCGCAGCCTGGCCAGCTCGAGAAAGGACTCCGAGGGCGCCGCGGTGATCTGGCCGAGTATCTCCTGCGGGTCAAGCCCGGTCACCCGCGCCAGCGCATCGGCGGTCGCGGCCGGACGGGCCAGCCGGGCGGGACGGACACCCGCGACGTAGACAGGTGATAGCACCGTCAGCGGCTTGCCCGCCGAGTCGAGCAGCGGCGCCCGCCTGGGCATCGTCGTCAGCACTGCCAGGCGCTCTCCGGCGCGCAGGCCCGGCACGATGACCGACGGGCTCCAGGCCACCTTCCAGGTGGAGCCGGTCCGGTGCAGCGCGAAATGACCGCGATAGTTCCATGGCAGCCCGCCGCGGCCCAGGTCGATCGAGGCGTAGAAGGAGGCGGTCGCGGTGGCCCCGCGCTGGGTGATCGGGCCCAGCTGCAAGGACTCGTCGGCGGCGTCCAGCTGCCGGTACACCGCGGCCAGCGACTGGGCTACGGCAGCCGGGGCGCCGGTGGTCATGTCCGCCGCCGTCCGGTACTGCCCGTTCTCCCAGGCGAGCAAGAACGCCTGCACGGTCGGCTCGGGCGACGGCGCGGGCGAGATGCCGCCTGCGCCAATGATCGCGGCTACCAGTCCCGCCACCCCGAGCGCAGCAGCTGCCTTGACCGTCGTGGCGCGGGAGCGGATGCCAGTCGCCGCTGGTCTCCCGCCCCGCCCCGCCCCGACTCGACTAGCCCCGCCTCTCCCCGCCCCGACTCGCCTCTCCCCGTCCCGGACTCCCCTGTCCCGGACTGGCCGGTCCCGGACTGGCCCGGCCCCGAGTCCGCCGTCCCGGACTGGCCGGGCCCGGACTGGCCCGTCCATGCTGTCTCTGGCAGGGCTATCGCTGGCAAGGTTGTCCCTGGCAGGGGATCCCGGCGGGCGGGGACGGTGCCCGCCGGCGTGCGCCCCGCGGTTATGCGTCGGACGGACCATAAGCCGCCACTGCCTTAATTCCGGCGCCGCACGGCACGGTCAACCTCTCGGGCGGCGTCCCTGCGCGCTAGATCATGGCGCTTGTCGTAGGTCCGCTTGCCGCGGGCCACCGCTAGCTCTACCTTCGCCCTGCCATCTTTGAAATACAACGACAACGGAACCAGCGTCAAGCCGCGTTCCGCGGTAGCGCGCTCGAGCCGGTCAATCTCCTTGCGGTGCAAGAGCAGCTTACGGGTCCGGCGCGGCTCATGATTGGTCCAGGTGCCCAGCGTGTACCAGGGAATGTGCACCCCGTGCAGCCAGGCCTCGCCGTCGGAGATCTGGGCGAAACCGTCGGTGAGCGACGCCCGTCCCGCGCGCAGGGACTTCACCTCGGTGCCGGTCAGCACGAGCCCGGCCTCAACGACGTCCTCGATCTGATAGTCATGCCGGGCCCGCCGGTTCCTGGCGACAATCTTCTTTTCCTGCTGCGCTGGCACGTCCGCGTCGTCCCTGGGCTCACACGCGCAGGTAGCGCCTGAGCGTGAGGAACGACGTGGTGCCGCACAGGAGCACGCCGATGATCATCGCCAGGATGATCACCTCGACCAGGTCCGCCGTGCTCAGCTGCACGTTGAACGGGAAATACTGCTGCAGGCCGTCCAGCCATGACGTCACGGCGACGAGCAGGCCGGTCGCGACCAGCCAGCCGAACAGACCGGCGATCATGCCCTCGACCAGGAACGGCAGCTGAACGTAGAAGTTGGAGGCGCCGACCAGCCGCATGATGCTGGTCTCGCGACGGCGGCTGAACGCCGAAAGCCGGATGGTGTTCGCGACCAGCAAGATCGCGGCGATGATCAGGATAATCGCGATGACCACCAC
>Ga0302325_10028781_pt1 | contig 11490 bp, 12 predicted proteins | sample Palsa_T0_2_FD_201948 | JGI IMG/M metagenome (GOLD analysis project Ga0302325, IMG submission 201948) | Peat permafrost microbial communities from Stordalen Mire near Abisko, Sweden - Palsa_T0_2 | ecosystem: Environmental > Terrestrial > Soil > Palsa > Peat permafrost | place: Sweden: Abisko... | reverse complement strand
CGCATTTCTTAACACCACCTCGAGTCCTGTTTGCATTTGTCGCGTTGTCGTAGGCGTTCATCGCGGCGGAGATGATAGCGTCGTGGAGGGCCTTCTTGACCAATGGTCGATTCGGTGAGGTCTCGTAAATCGATCGCGCAAGAGTATAACCTAGATGGAACATTCAACAATCAAATATCGAGGAGACGGGTATACACTTACGTGTGTTGGTCAGAAGGGCCTTAAGAAGTTCTGCTTCGATTGATTCTCTTGGAAGCTGCCCAAAGACGCCCTTTCCCTTTACAGACTCGGGCCCTTCGAAAGGCTCATCCGCACCCCAGCTACGGAGCCATAGAATTTCGTTCCTGATTTTCGTCCAATACTTATCATCGCTTTTGGGACCGTCTCCAAGTCGAGACATAAGCTTGCTGAAGAGGAATTTCTGATCAAGCTCATCTTGTAGAAACACAAGTTCTCCAGCTCGCCTCACGCTTAGGCTGCAGCCTGCCCTGGTACACAAGAAAGCACTTATCAACAGGGCATGAAGCATTTTCAGTGACTGCTCGTTCGGCGTAGTCAGGATATTGTGCTCCTCCAAAAGATCATTTCGGAGGCAGGTGGCAGATTTGGGGGACAAAATCTCATCTTCCAGACCTGACACTGGAGAAAGTAGCGCGGCACCAACTTGCAAAATCGGTATTCTGTCTTTATCCAATAGAGTGATGATCCGGGCTAAGATACGCTGGACGCCATTCAGCGCCTCTTCTGAATCCTCGGATATTAGATATGCAGCTGCAAGACCTGAGCGGGCGTATCTTCTTTCTAAATGCATCTCGTCGTCTTCTGCCCGCCATATTGTCCCATCTTCATAACCACCAAGATCCACATCTCCCGGACCATCCCATTGTTCCACTGCTTCAACAGCAGTTTTCCATGATGTTCTGGCTTGCGTGCTGAGCCACTTGAATGCTTCTTCCCAGCCAGCGTATTCAGCTTCCACTGCTGGGACTTCGTCCAAGCGCTCAAGAGACTGTAGGCTGAACGAGGAGGCCTTTCGTAATTTTCTCCGCTTCCATCTTGTATCTCCGTATAGCCACGGACCAACCAAGCCTTTCAAATCTCGCCCAATTGTTGGATCGGGCTCCGTCGTCTGTTCTTTCCCAGTTTTGGAAAGTAGCAGTGAAACTCCAGCTCGATCGTCTAGTGCTTCAAACTTCGCAATCGTGAGGGCAACTCCGTCGTCTGAGTGATAATCGTAGTTGTATCGTACCAAAGGCAAAATTGTAGATATCATCCATGTCCGTAAGTAATCAGAGTAATGAAGAAAAGGCGTGAGGAGCGAAGGTAATTGAGTTAATAGTCCGGTATTTTCATCAATTCGTAGGGCTCGATGGATGAGAAATAAAACTATTGGATCTGCTGGCGCGTCTGCAGGACAATTCGGCCAGGCTAGAGGTAGAAGATGCAGTTTCCGGACTTTTTTCTGTGCTTCCAGCTCCGTAAGTTGGAGCAATGCAGGGGAATCCATAGGGGGTTTCGAGTCTTCCACAATGCGCCCGCTGATCAGATCTTCAAATAATGGCACATATTCTGAGGAATCGAGGCTTTCGGGTAGGTGGCTTAGGAGGATACGCAGGACGAGTTCGTTGTGTAGTGTCTTCCTATGTTGGCTAACGAGTGTTCTGAGGCCTGCTAGGTCAGATTTGCAGGTTAGCTGCACAGCCAGAAGGACGGCTTTAGCTGGAGAAAGCCCAGTTCCTGCCATGCCTCGTATTTCCCCAAGGGGCGCAGAGTTGCCAACGTGGGATATTTCTCCAGAAAGTTGGCCAGCTTCATGACAGCTTTCTTTGTCGGCCTGGTTCACAGGGCACCCATGCATGACTAGCGGAACGCTCCGATCAGCATTCAACCTCACATCTTCAAGCTCCACGACGTTCATTCGGAATTGACTGCGCAAAATGTCTTCTGGCTTCGGACTTAATGGAGGTATGTGATTAGGATGCGTGGCCTCAAAAACCGCGCTCAAGACCCTTTATCTGGAATCAGTGACTGGTGTTGACTGGTGTAGGCCCCTCACGATGCTTTCCCTTCTGGCAAGAGGTTCTAGCTTGTTACGTCGTCAATACCACATCCGATGATGATTCAGGAAAGAGGAAATGCGCGCCGGTGCTAGAGGACTATTACGAGTGCTTACATCATAAGAAGGAGGTGGGTAAAGCGCTTGAGTGAGGCGCATGAGTGTCAGGAATAGCCGCTGATTCCTGCTTTTTCCACAGGCCACAAGAGTGCGAGCATTGCAAGCAGCATACCGAAAAGCAGAGACAGCCCATCCTCGAGATGATGCACCAAAGGCGGGCCAGATAAGAAACCTGGGTTTGTTGGATAAGGGCGATGATACGAAGGTTGTGCTGGGCAAATGAGCAATGGCCATGAGGGGTTGTACATAAGGATTGAATGGACCACATCCGAAGCATCAAAAGATGTTTTCCAAGCCTCTGATCTGGGAGGAGGTGGTGGTCTTGGCCTTCGTAAGTCCCGGCATGGTCCACCTAAGAGACAACGCCAATGGGATTCCTCTTCCTACACTTCCTGATATGCTCTATCGTTCTTGAGAATTTGTAACATCCATGCCTTTCAGTCAGGTGCAAATTGAACACCAAGTTTTGTCAGTTCTCGATCGACTACTGGCAAAGAAAGACTCCTCAAAGGTATTCATCTTGGGAAGAACTTGAGCCAATGCGCTTAAGTCAAGCCAGCAACAACATGACACCTGCCCCCAATTCAAGGAACTACATCTACTCCGTCAGCCTCACACTCGGTCTTCAGATGCAAGCAGTGGCAAATGTCTCCATGTGTCCCTTGCTGTACTCTTCAAAAGGAGAAGAATTCCAGTACAAGACCATGTAATATTGACGCCGGATCGAGCATTTTTGCTATTCCTGTCTTCGTCTCTTTCTTCCAGCTATGATTTTACCATATTTTCTGCTGTCGCTAAATTATGCCGTTTCTATTTTCTACTCAAGCTCCTTATTGCTGCAACGCAATAGCGAGGCCGCTTAAGCCGCTTCACTTTCAGCAGATCACGTCGAAATTGTAACCTCGCTCCTTCTCAAACAGTGTCCTCCCATCAACTTGCCGAGGACATCACAACCCGTCAAAATGCCTGAGCATAAGGGGATCAAGCTTGCCATCTTTTCTCAAGTCGAGCAGACCATTCATGCGGAACTTCCTCACTTGCACCCGGAATTTCCACACCCCGAGACCTCGCAGTTCACTTACAGATCACCCGACGTGCGACAGAGCCTTGACTGGACTCCTCCTTCCGCTGGCTCAGACAGCAAAGCAGATCGTCTCCTTGGGAGAGAGTCCTCTGTCGCCGTCTACATTCCGTCCGTTCCTGGTACGCCTCCTGGCGGCCTGCTCGATGTTTCGAAGCCTTGCTAACGGACTTACAGGGACGCGTTTCTGGATTCGATACAATATCGAGGAATGGGCCACGACCAATTGCCAATGGTACTTTTTCAAGCTATTCATGAATGGACGACAAGTCACCTCGTGGGGAACGAATGCGAGAACAAATCCTAGCGGGCAAATCATGAAAGGTCTCTTCGATCCGAGCGAGCTCTGGAACTATGATCACAACGGAACCATGTATAAGAATATGGGCTTAGAGGAGCGATCCTTCGTCTTTGCCTTTGAGGACAAAGACAACAAACCATCTGCAGCAATGGATAGAGGTCTCATTGAGGTAAAGGTGTACCGTGCGAGGGGTAGGAGTAGAATGATGCCGACCCCACTCGAGTTCAAGAGCCAAGACGGGTATGGAATCGTGTAAGCACAATACATAACACTTCCTCAAACATTTAACTGACAAATATTCTGCAGGATGCCTAGCCAAGGACTCGTCGACAGACCACAAGACGCGAAGTTCTATGACTGGCACCTTAAAGATCCGAAAGACTGGCCCTACGCTTCATTCAAGTTCCACTACCGCAGCTGGGAGAGCCTCCAGTCCCTCAATCTGATTCCATCCGACCATCCACGAAGCTTACTTCCACCATCTGCGAGCGTCCTCTCTCTTGTAGGCTTTTCTCGCGCAGAACATGAAAGGCTCAAGGAGGAGGCAGCCCCAACAACCGAGGAATCACCTACAAAAACATCCGAGACTTCCGAGACTTCAGAAACTTCAGCTATGCCCTGGCTCACCTCAGTATTTGATGACATTCCAGACTCAGCAAAAAGTCGGGACAAGAGGGAATTCGTCGTCCCATCAGAGATAGTGGAGAATTATTCTCTTCGATTCCCTGTTCCCGCACCGACATCCAAATTCTCCGCCGCCGTGATCGATAAGCCCTCACCACCAAGGGGTAGCCCAACACCACAGAACGTGAATCGACCATTGCCACAAATTCCGAGTCGTAAGAGCTCCCTCAAGCATAGAAGAAATGTATCCTCAGTTTCGACAAATGCTCCTTCCGTCGCTGCATCCCTGAAGTCATATATCGACCGCGACAGTCCCAGCCCCGAGCCAGCAGAGATTGGAATAGCAGAAGCTGTTGATGTCCGCCTTACCAGTCAAATTGTAGGTACTACAGAGTGGAGCGGAGACACAGGTTTCATTGAGTCTCTGCCTGTCGACGAACCGTCCAGCAACTCACCTCTATCCGAAATTGCAACGAAGAGACAAGGCATGGCGTTATCATCATTGTCAACCGAGCCCGTCACTTTCCCCCTTCCCAACGTCACGATTCGGAAGTTACGACTTTCGGGTGGTAAAAATTCACCGGTACGCAAGACAAATCCGGCAAGGGACGAGTTTCAGGGAGAGGATGAGAATTCACCTCTAATTGACAACCAAGCAACACTGGCACTGACCGAGTCCGAGTGGATGTGCCGAACTCCTTCACCATTGAAGAAGAGTCAGGAAGAGGAGGGGTTTCCGCTTACCAAGCTATGGAGCCCGGGATTAGGCGCAAACAGAAAGAGCCTGAGAAGAAGAAGTGGGGAAAGTGTTGAGAGTGCTGGGAGTGTGTTACGCAGAAGAGCATCAATCTTCGATCGCCAGGTCCTTGGCATACCGGAAGAGGACGCTGATAATGCCACACGTCAAGAGTTCGATGATGAGATTATTCGGAGCGGAAACTGGATTTGATATGTGCCGTTCCGTTTTTGGAGGGTATTCCCTCTGGATTGCGTTAGCAAAGATTGTGTGGATGCGAGATGCTGGCATTTCGTCATTTCTATTACTCACATGATCGAACGTGTTTTAATCTTGCAATTGTGGTGGATGCTATGGTGGTTGAGATGTAGGAGTTTAATGCTTGCGATGTAGATAATTTGGGGCTCAGAAAAGAGACATCGAAGATGAATCTGGGCCGTCACAAATTCAGAACCGCACAGCCCGAGGTGGCACTTGCAGTAATAAGTAATGAGTAATTTTTATATCAACGTTCCATCCGAAAGTTTTCGATAATGGGCAAACTCCAGATCCATCTTTGATCTGCCATGGAAGGAATACTAGAGAAGATATGGCGGTTGTCTATAAATTAGATATCAACACTTCAACGCTTCAACGCTTCAACGCTTGATTTCAAGAGGATAAGGCAGTTACCGTTATAAGCTAAAGGATTTCGGTAGCCAAAGCAATAGCATTGACAAAGCTTCAAGGATCAAGCTGTGAGTTTATGAGGCCACTGCCTTCCTGCAAAATGCGCTCACATTTTTGTTTCTATCAAGAACGCCTTACAAGATAGTTGGCTGCAGCGAACTTGACAAAGGAAACTTATTGACAACAAGAACATAGTTGACAAACAAGTTTATTTGGTCTTCTTACCTTAAGTTGCCTGCATTAAGAAGGCAGGGTCGAGAAGTGATTACCTGCTAAGTTCACCTGTCCGTGTTTCTGAATAATAATTAGCTATGTTGAAGGTCATATGACTGGTATGAAGAAAGGCAGGGACTATCGTTCTTGAAGTATCTAAATTCGACTAGTCTTGGCTCATATGGAGGACGTCTTGGGAAGAGGCAGCTTTTGAGGGGCTTATATAGCCGTTGCTTCTTGTGATTCAGGTAAGGATTGGAGTTCATTAAGCGAGAGTGTGAGGGGGATGGCGAAGGATGGCCTCAAGGAAGCTGCGATAATGTACGGAGTTGAAATGCTTGAAACAGTGGCTTCACGATATATTCGTTACGTCCATGACTCACAGCTTGAGACAGTTCTCGTCCTTCGAATGTTACCTCGTTCGAGCTGGTGTTTCTCATTCGCTGGCCACGATACACTTCGGGTGCCTTCCTCACATGAAGATCAAGAAACCAGACATTCCCGAGGGGTCAAGAGATAATTGCAAACATAGTATATGAACACCTCCAGCCCGCAAAGCTGGGAAAAACAAAGGTTCGTTCATTCCTGAATGAGGGTAATCCGCAGATCGGAAGCGCCTGGAATACTTTCAAAACCATCCCGAACAAAAATCCACTCGTCGATCCCTTCCTGGCTATCGAGCACACTTATCTCCTTCACCACGAGTATTTCGCCGCTCTCCTGGGAAACCAGCAGCGAGAACCTTCTTCATCAGCGTTGTCAATTCTCGCTATCGCCGACCCCAGGAGAGTGCTCAACCAAAACGAAATGAGAAGGGAAGAGCGATCCATTGACCTCGTTCTATATTGCTCTGATTTAAAAAGTGCTATCAAGTTGTTGTTTGTTCTCAAGGAGGAGAATTGGCCTGATTAAAGGAACTGATTTATCAGATGGCTTTCGGGTTCTTGCTCGCGAGCAATTTATGTCTTGAAAAACTTGATAATGGTGGTAGAGGGTACAATTTTAATCTCTTAGAGATGAATGATTCCTTAGTTTGATTCCTGACATTTTTGAGTGAGTGAAAGAGATTTACTCAAGTAGCATATCATTGAAGAGGGAAAGGGGACTGCATTAACGTTGGCTATCAAAATCCACACGGGGACTTCAAGGTCGTGTTTCCCTCACAACAAGGATTCGATTTAGATAGACTGGACTCCAACCTGATGTTTCCTTAACTCCCGACATATTATGCCACAAGACCGGGGTAAATTCTGATTGTAGTTAGAGAAGGAGACCACATCCCGAGCCGACTCCTCATCGGAGCAAAATGGTACTGTGCTTATCCTCTCAACACCCCATTCCGCAAATAGAGAAGGGCTCAGCAAGCCACCCAACATTCAACATCGGGTCATCTCTTTTTGTTGCAAGACGTACTTGATGTGTCTGTGCACACCTTGCCCGTAGGTAGGTTGCAATGGTGGGAAAGGACCCCGGGTCCATAGGTTAGTTTCTTGCCACCCGGCTATTTCGGTATAACTTCGAGGGGGAGACCAGCACGCTATTTCGGCATGTCTTGTGGATAGCTTTTGGCACGGTCTGTTTGCTGGTATGTGGGATCTTGTTGCCCGTTAAAGCAGTACATTCTTATGATTGTGGGAGAGTACTATACGAATCTGGGGCGGAGACTGAAGTTTGTGGCAAGACGCACAAAATTGCCAGAAATCAGGCTGACGATGCTCTTCTTATTAGCTTACATGGAGGATCTCATCTGAATTGCTTAACGTTTTTAATGATAAGTATGTCAAGGCAGATGTGTGATGATTGTTAGTATGTTGCGTATGATGTATCGTTCATATATCGGGCCTTATTGCAGGTTGCGACTGTTATTAGGAGTGAAAGGAACAACCAGTTCACAGCAGCTCAGTAAGGGGCTGATTTGCAATGAGTATTAAGTCCCAGGATGCTATAAATTTCCCCCAACGAGTCAGTTCTCGGTGATTGGATAAATATCTGAGGAGAATGGCAAGTTATTTTGAGATGTTGCTGCAATCCCTGTGTCGGCTACGCGCATGGGATTCAACAGCAAAGAAAACACTTCTAGATCAAGAGCGCAACCTATTTTCTTTCCCTGTCAATTCCCTTATCATTCAAACAAAGATCTTAATGAATTTCACAACTGAGTAATATGATCAGAAACACCAATGATGTACCTATGTAGCCATCCATCCAAGTCCTCGGCTACCCTCCCGAAGTTCAAATCTGAGACCTGTGCAACACCAAGACGCTACATTTCAGAGCCCTTCAAAACCCGATATTCAGCACCACATCCCTACTCGCTCCACACGCCATCTAGTCTATTTCAATCTCTCTCTCCAATTCACCGAACTTTACCCATCCCCACAAGTATGCGACGCCGCACCAACCCGCCTTTCGGGTCGGCTACAACTGTAGATCGCGCGGGCCGCAATCTAGATTTTAACGAAAAGACCCACGGTCTAGACCGCTCGGCGCCGAAACCCACGTGGAAATTTCGACGCCACGGTTCCCTACCTCGCGCTTTCTCTGCTTCCTGACTCGCAAAATTGCGCAATTAAAGCCAAATGGCTCCAACATACGATTCTGCTTTCTCCGCGGGGGGGGCGTGTGCTTGGTGAATATTCGTAATCGTCGGAATGAGATTGGAGCGGTTGGACTGGACTGTTGGATAATGACTTTCGAGAGTCGGGAAAGTGGGGCTGAAGCGAGTCATGAGGACGGATGTACCAATGGATGTGGGGCTTATAAAACTACTTTAAGGAAGGAAAGGCGACCGGTAGGAACGGATGTACCGACCCGCGGTGCGATGTGCAACAAAACCTCTATTTCAACGAGCAAAAGATGGATTTGTTCGGATTGTCTTGAGCTATTGCTGCAGAATCCCTGGTTTCTAATCACGAAGTAAGTTTGCGGCGAGGTGGGCCCTTGAAGAAGAAGCGGCAGCACAGGTGGGGGAATAGTTTCCTGCCTCTCTTGTTTTGATTTTTGATTTTTGATTTTTCAGCGAGCTTTGTAGCCGGTGAAGGGAATGGAAGCATGAGTAATTGGAAACAGAAAGAGTGTAATTGGCTTGGTTGAGTGGTGCGGCTGAATAGTGCAAGATGTTTGTATTAGTTATTGACTTTGTGGAAAACCCCCGAATCCCATGAAGGGAGGCAACGGAGAAGCCTCCGGAAAAAGAAGTTTGCTTTGTGACCTTCGGCTCCACCTTAGAAGTACGATCTGCAACAAAGATCTCTCAATTCTCCATCGCCGAGAAGTGATTGGGGTTATGTCGAAACTGATGTGCGGTGAAAGTCTCACCGAGCAGTTGTGGCAGGGGCTCGTGTTTGATGAGAATGATCGAATGCTGGCACATCTGATGGATTGGATAGAAGGCCGACTCGGTACCAGATACATACCTGCGATTTGCAACAAAGTTTCTTAATTCCTTTAATAAGATGTCATGATTGGGTCGAACTCTTTGTACCTGTGTATCATGGGCACCTCTCCCTTTCCTTTGGTCAAGAGCCGCAGGAAAAGAAGCAGAAAAGTTGATGGAAAGAAGCCACATCGAACAACTCTAGCACAGAGGAACCACTCGCTACCAGATTTCCAGAGTGCGATTTGCAACAGAAAGGAAAGGGAACAGGGAGAGTGTGATGTTGTCGGGGTGATGTAGTGATGATAGTCTTGCCGGAAAAAGGGCAACCGATAATTCGGGAATAAGACGGAAGCGATCGACATGGCTGCCACGAGGCTGCACATGTGCCTGGCCCTTGGGTGCAGAGCCTCTTTTACGGACATGGAAAGCGGTTGTGAACGACTTTCGCCGTCAGACGAGCTGCTAATGCTTGCGAATGTATTATTTGTATCATGGTCCTGAAAGTGCGAAGGATCCCATGTTGACTCATATGCTATGGATACAGTATGCTATCTAAGTCCATGACCACTGCTCAACCTGTTTCATCCATCAACCACTTCTTCTTCGACTTCCCATCCATCCCAAGTTGGAGGATCAAACCCGTTTGGTCTGCTAGTTCGATTAAAGCCAACTCGCAAACCCTCTATAGTAACCGGGCTTCTGCACCAGGATATCTCTTCATTGAACCCCTTACTGAATGCTGTTTGCATCAAATGCTTATCAAAAAGCTCTGGATGGGCCCTCTTCATGCTCCGTAATGCTCGTCCACCAACCTCGTCAACGCTATCGGCATGTCTTAAGCCGAAGAACTCCTCATCATGGTCCTTCCGGATATTCTCCTGTACATCATCATTGTAGAGTCCTAGCTGTAATAGGAAGATGTCATATTGACACAAACTAGTTCTGCCCACCCAGCTCCCTCCCTCTGTGGCCCTCTTTAAAAGTCCCGTTAAGGCAGCGATAGCTCCCATGCATCCTGTTCCATAATCGGACATTGGAAACGGAGGCACCACAGGCTCATCTAGACCCATGAACTTGCCCTGTGCCCAGGCGACTCCAGTCACGCAATCGGCGATTTGCTGCCAGCCAGGTCGACCTGCCCATTCTCCTTCAGGCCCAAAGCAATCTTCTGCTACATAGACGATCCCTTTTCCTCTCCCTTTCACAAGCTCGACAAGTTGCTGAGGGCCGTACCCTAATCTCTCCAGACTTCCCGGTCGGTAGCCATCAAGTACGACGTCTGTGGTACGTAGAAGCTGTTCGAAGGTTCGGCGTCCAGATGGAGATTTGAGATCCAAATCGCAGGTGTGTTTTCCAGTATTACCATCGACTTGAAAGAAAGGGACGTCAGAAAGCTTGGGGGAAGTAACCTTGATAACCTGGGCTCCGTATTCTGCAAGTGTCCGACCAATAGCGGGGCCTGCAATAATACGACAAAGTTCGAGTACCCGTATGCCGGAGAGGATCTGCGGTTTGGATGTGGTACTAGGTGGATTCAGAGAAGGAGAAAATGCGACTGGCGGTGACGAGTCGTTAATCTTGGTGACCTCCCATGGTGGTAGTGCGAAAAGTGTGCGGCCCTGGACAAGGTGTGAGTTTCAATTCAACCGAAAAGTGAAAGATTAGTAGGCACTTACATGATTCGTCCTTTTAAAATCGTCCCATTTCAATGCTGTGACACCCGCCTGCCGTTCCCTGGCGTTCATTTCCTCCAATTGTGCGGCCGTAAACTTCTTCACATGGCTTTCGATCGTGTCAAGGCACGCTCGGTAATCTGTGAGATCGGGTCGGTATGGCTCCAAGCCAATCATTCGCAACGTCGCCGACGCCTCCAACGAGCCATGGATGTGGTAATACTCGCCGGGGATCTTGGTCTCGTACAGATTTGCAGATAATCGGCGATAGAGGATGGACTGTGCTTTGAGCAAATCGGTATCTACAAGTCATGTGTCAGCGGCTCTGAACTGTCCATGATTGGCAATTAATCACAACCTTTCAGTTTCGATTTTACCTTTGCATCTTGTTTTCCCAATCCCCCGATTGTTGCAATGTATGTCGAGAATAAGAAAGTAGCTGTTCGCTCAAGATCGATTTCGATTTTCCTTTCTGGCTTCTCTTGTGGGTACCGAACGGCGGCAATAGCTGCCACTACGCTTGCTTCTACCGACTTCAAGGCGACAAGAGCTTCGGTTTCCTTCACCGGACAAGGAAAGTATATCTGAGTCCCATCTGTCGTAGTGGTCAAGGTGACATCCTCAAGGTGTTGGATAAT
>Ga0302325_10028780_pt1 | contig 11491 bp, 14 predicted proteins | sample Palsa_T0_2_FD_201948 | JGI IMG/M metagenome (GOLD analysis project Ga0302325, IMG submission 201948) | Peat permafrost microbial communities from Stordalen Mire near Abisko, Sweden - Palsa_T0_2 | ecosystem: Environmental > Terrestrial > Soil > Palsa > Peat permafrost | place: Sweden: Abisko... | reverse complement strand
ATTTCAGAGCTAGTTCATTCGACAGGTGAGTTGTTACATATTCCTTAGCGGATCCAGACTTCCATGGCTACCGTCCTGCTGTGTAGTGAACTTGCAGATGCAATGAAATGAAGAACGCCAAAATGTTCTTGATCTTGCGTTCGAAAAGCTTGGGCGTGTCATCACCAAGAGTGTTAAGGAGAGCATGAGGACCGAATGTCAGGATTCCATCCTCAGATCTGCCGTGATGTTCACATAAAGGTTCACATAAAGGTTGCGTGGTCCTGGGTCTGATGCCGAATGCTTATTTTTGGGCTGTACTTTTCATTCGGATGGATCCTTTCGTCTTAGTTCAGAAGGCTCCCGAATAAGCTGTTATTATTACATGGGTGTGTCAGCATGCCTGTTCAGAGAGCATGCGATGGAAGATAAAGGCATGTAATTGAAGTCAGTCACACTGAATGCAGAAGCAGAAGTAATTGAAGGAGGGAAAAATCCCACGAACTCATCATATTTGTTGCTGAAAATGACTGCCTGCCCGCGCTGGGGCCTGATCAGCCCCTGGCAGCATCTCAAGTCTCTATACAACCCACTTTTAACCCCCTACAAGGCCAGAGACCCGACAGTCATCCCACCACCCAGCCAACAACTCGTTTTCTCATGCCCTCTTCCATAATTGATACACAAGCACCGAGCAATTTTCCTTCCGCTAGCCAGCAGACCAAGCCATCATCAGAGAGGTACACTGAAGACCCTTTCCACCAACTCATCAAGGAAAGCCGCTTTGACACTTGAAACACCACCTTCTGAATGCTTTACTCGCAAGGCGGTGGAAGTAGAAATTATATGCAGGACATCAAAGACGCCGATACCCGATGCAATATTACCAGAAAAGAAAAGCAGAACAGAACAAGAATGTGTGCGTTGTGCCGCATCATGAGTATGTACGTTGTCAGCCCGAACAGGTGACCATAGCCAGGTGTTGTTGTGTAACCCAATCCCTCCAATTGTCTATTTCCCGATATTCATCATTATTATTCCACGAGGAGTAATCGTCTCATGGGTTCTCGTCATGTATCCTTGGCCGCTCCATTCGAAGACCATTAAAGCGAGGTAGAAAAAGTGAAGTGTATGTGCAAATTGGAAGTCGAAAGAGGCCGTGAATGGAGAAAGGACTGTCGTGATGGACAATATTAAGTGTGATTCAGAGGCTTGATGTCCGCAAGCATCTCCACACATGAAAATGATGCGCCCTCTGCACATGACCAATATCGGCGGAATTCCGTCCAATTTGAACTCCTCTCGAATCACCGTACGCCGATTGGTGGTCGATGCCCAAGGCTGCTCTGGCTGCTATGAGCCGACGGTTCGGAATCGATGTTGGCGCTGTCACCACTCCCCGCGCTAGCGCTCGCACTACCCGTCAGACTTCGAACGTTCATGGGACCTTTGGGTGGATGGAGGGCGCTCACCCCAGCATATTGTTCAACTTGTTGCGGCGCAACTGCATTGCCTTGACCTGGTGGATGGCGTGGGACAGGTTGCCGCATGCCCCCAGGAGGTGAAGGTCTACCATTTCCGTTTGTCGGAGGTCCCATATAACCATTCGGTCCATTCGGTGGTGATGGTCTTCCATTTCCTCTTCCCATCTGAGGGCTGTACGGGTTACCAGGTGACTGACTTGCCCTTCGAGCATACCCTGGTGCTTGTCCTGGTGCTTGTCCATTTGGTGGACCGCCATATTGCAGCTCGTCGAGGCGCTCAGCCGTCAATGAATTCGTCCTAGACTCTCTGCCCATTGTTTGCCTATCCACGTTGCCATACCGATTTGAAGAGTAGCCCATCAGCGGATCGTCCATTATGTTATCATGAAGCCCCGGCGTCTGACCAATTAATCTCGCGCTTGACCGGTTCCGGGGAAATCCTGGTCTCATAAACCCATTTCCCCTCCGTCCTTGACTCGCGTCACCATATTCGGGATTCTTGCGCAATTGGCTCGCGCTTGGAGCTTTTCGATTCCGTCGAGAAGTGACGCTCATCATGTCAAAATTGTCGGGATCAATCAACGGGGGTGCGGGAGCATCCGCAGGATCCAGGAACCCATCATCGTCGTCGTCGTCAAAGCCGCCATTTCGAACGGACGGTGTTGGTGGACCTCTGCGAGGGCCGCGGCCTCCAGATCTCATGCGCAACTCCTGCTCTCGCAGAGCAAGTTCCCGCTGCCTTAACATAAGCTCACGTTCTCTTAGTGCGAGATCAGAGCCCTCTCCGTAATTTGATTCTCCAGACTCAGGAATATCATCGTATAACACCAAATGACTGAATTCTTCGAGATCGTTGCCTTCTAAGGAGCCACGCCTTGATTGGTTTCTTGGTGGTGGATAACCATTGCCAGGAACTGGCCGTCCATAACCATTGGGTGGACCACCATTCATAGGGGGTGGACCTCGTCGCATATTCGGCGGTGGGCCATTCATTGAGGGTGCTCTCCCTCTCCCTCTCCCTGGGCCGGGTCCAGGTCCGGCGCCGTTCATTGCACCGTTCATCATGGCTCTGGGAGGTGGGACTGAAGATAGTCTGACTGGCGGAGTCATTCCCATAGGAGATCCCACGGGAACGTCTTTCCTCTGCTGATTGACAATATTGAGATTGTGGAGAATGGCGTATAAAGTCTCAATTCGAGGGACTCGAATACCGACGCTTTGTGCAAGCTTGATTGGCGATCCAAGATATGTTTCCACCTCCATTGGCCGCTTCGCCGCAAAATCCTGGTACATGATGCTGTTTGCTTCTCCAGGGCGGATCATTTCTGCCATAATATTTTTCTTGAAATCTGCTGGAAAGCTGCACTCCTGAGCATTTGCAAGAGCGACTAACTCGTCAAAAACATCGGATATCAATGCCTTGACGCCAACTTTATCGAGAAGTGCAGCATGGGATGGTGTTTCAAAAATGACACTCAATGGATGAAACGCAATAGGACTAAAGTCAGAGTTAGCTAAATCTCTTGGAACTCGTGACACTGCTGCTTACCCGATCATCCTTTCATACTGCTGCTGTCGAATATTGGTAGAAACATGGCAGTCCACTTGCCCGCTACTCAAAGTCATGGCTAGAGCATCCGCCATGTCCCCTTGTATTGTGCTGGGCATCGCAGGATTCTTATTTGCTGGGCCTACCCATATCTCTGTTGAACCCTTATGTTCAAATTCGCTAGCTCCTAATTGTGTAATTTCGGCGCCGGAAACAAGTGAAAGGACAACATTGCTGGGGAACCTCGACTCGAGATGTGATTCAACTCCCAATGTGTGTGTGGTGTTGACCAGTATGCATGTATGTTGTGGGGTAACGACTGATTCGATAACTGCTGCAAGATCATAGACATCTGGAAGGGCTTTAACACAGAGTATCACATAGTCGAATGCGCCTTCTTTTGTGTTTGCTGCTTCCTCGGGTGCTCGAACAACTGTTGAGAAGATATATCAGTATGGAGTTGTCGATTGAGGTTCGTGGAAAAACGTACCATGTCGAGGTTTGAACCGCTCATTGCCAAAGGAGGTTGATCTGCGAGAATTTGGATTAGCTGCTGGGCTTGCGATGGAGACTTTCATTTCCCAACTCACTTGAACGATATTCCATATTGAAAGACAGCATCAAAGCCAGACTTCCACACTAACGTCACGTCGCAGGCGTTTGTTGCTTGTAATCGCCATGAGAGGAACGCGGACACAGCATTGCCGCCGACTACACAGACATTCAGTAAGTCCATTCCCAAAGAGCAATTGATGCATCGGCGCACGAAAGCACAAAACGAGAGACTGGTGAGAACTGTGGAAGGAACGTTGAAGCTTTTGTGAAATCACGAAGGAAATGTGGAGACTTTTGATTTGAGGATGGGACCGCAGAAGTGAGACAAACCTGAAAGGATCCGCAGCCGTGGAGGAGATGGAGCCATCTTAGACCAAAAGGGTAACACTTGGTGATCAGATTCGCGCGTTGCAGCTGAATGAGCTGGCTTGGCTCTACCGCTGCCGTGTTGGAGGGTGGCCGTGGCCGAGTCGCCTCCAGGTCGACGCCAAAAGGTATCGTGAATGGACGTTGCTTCTGCTGAGCCTGCCTCCTGTCTCGGCACCAAACGAAGGCTGATGCAATTGGGACAGGTATCCTAGAATGGTGCTATAACGAGCGTGACGCCGCCAGAGAGAGACGATCTCTGTGCTGCGGGATGTGCGTGCGTTTGTGTGATTTGCAAAAGAGCGTGTTTGATGGCTTTCTGGCTGGAAGACGGGGCGTGTGAGAAAGAAGGCGTTGACACAAGTCGAATGGTTGTAGGTCTACGGCGTCAAGGCCCAACCTAGGACCTCGCGTACAACGACCGGATTGCGCAGATTGGCGGCAGGACGAGTAGGATTGGCCGATGGCAGTGGGCAATATTACTTTAGCAGCAGCAGGAACTTCGACCTTGGAATCCCTGGATCCTTGGCAGTTCGTTCGGGGCACTCGGGAGTCAGGGACGAGGGCTGCATGGGATGAGGAGGGCAGCGGAGAGGAGCGTCGACTGTCGACTCAACACTACAGAGACTGAGTGCCTGACTGCCTGACTGCCTGACGGATGTGGCGCGGCGAGGAAAACCAGCTATTGAGTACCTATTGAGTGAAGGGATGGGCCGAGAGTCGATACAGCAGGCCGCAGATTCAAACGCTGTCGGCGAGTGTTGCGGAGCGGAAAGTGAAGGCGTGCAGCAGTAGTCTGTCGTCTGTTCTGCTGCTTTGCAGTTGTACACCGCGTTCGCGTTCCTGGTGCAGAATGTAGCGGATGGAATTTGGGTGATGGTTGGGGCCCGGCGTGGGTTCGGGCTGGTCTTCGGTGCCCCCAGATTCCCGGGCGAGGTTGAGATGCAAGTATTCGTGGACGAGTTGCGCCTTCCCCCATTGGGCCGTGGCAGTCACAGTAGACTTCGACTTCCACAGTTCCACTCCCCTTTCCAACTTCCAAGGAAAACCCCTACCAGGGGAGACATTTTGGCCTCGCTGTAACGACAACTGGCAACGCAGAGTCGGAGGCTCGAACAAAGTGATACTGCGATGCACCAGAAACAGTCCGCACTGCAATAAGTGCACGTGCGGGCAATGCAATTGATTTTCAGTTGCTGTCTAGAAACCGTATGGAAGAATCATGCAACACGCACCACAACCGCCGTGAACCAGCTCTCACGTGTAGAACATCAGATGTACAGACGAGGTTGCGGTCCCCAGCAGCATAGAATGGAAAATACGATTAGGCTACAAGAGCTCGATTTGCTACAGGACAATCGTGGGGCAGCCACCGAGCGGGACGTATCAGGCCAAGTCAAGCTGAAAGAAGCTTTTGGGGCTTGCAGGACCCTTTCCGTGTTGACCATCAGAGAGCTCCATCCAACAGCCACACAGCAGTGACAGCATGCAACGATTGATGCTTCCAGCACTCCTCCTGGGGGAGTGTAGGGACAGCAACATGGAGTACATGCACCAGCTGCAGAGTGCTCAGCTTTCTCGCATTGCTCTCTGTAAATCATGACTCCTGATGTCTCTCCTCGAAGATTTGGTTTCTGACCGCCGGTGCCTAGACAATTCTGGAGAACCCCAAATTCATCTTTGATGACATTGCTCGCAGGGCATCGTGGATGGCGTTCGTTGTGCAGGCAAAAGAGTGGGGACTTGATAGGGTTGATAGAGTGCTGCAGGGAAGAGCACAGGCTTGTGCAAGATTTCCAAGATTGCGACGACAGGGGGAGCTTCGACATCTGCCAACTGCCCTCAACTCGTCGACCAGCCCACCCCTCGGAGCACGGGTTCTCCCATTTTACACTCCTAGCGAGGGTGTCGCCATTTTTTGCATGCTACATGCGTGGAATACGACCAGCTTGGTTCACTCACAACCTGCAGACTCGCTCTCCGCGCATGCCGATAGGCTGTGGAGACGTCAATCCGCCTCAGGAGAGTTTGTACGCCCAAGTACGGAAGACCACGCGTTCCGCCGTTCCGCGCGTAAACCACTCCTCGTTCACAAGCTTCAGACTAGGTGGTAGACTTTTCTTCTGGTGCTTCACAAGCGTGGCTTGTTTGGTCAAGCGCGTTCGCGTTAAAAACCATTAAGTAAGGACCCGAAGTTAATTTTTCCATCCCATTTTGATAATTATCATCTTCATGGTCGGCTGCAGCAGTTTTCGTTGATTATTTTGGCATATCCCACGGTCAATGACGCTGTTTGTCTTAGAATATTGAAGGGGTCTTCCCATGGCTTAGCCACTGCAACACGCCGCAAAGTTCCGCAGATGCATGTCGGCCGTGCGAGGCAAAATGGCAGAGAAAAAGATGGGGCTTTCAGATCAACTTCGCAACTGTCTCATCCTACATGGATGTTTGGCGAAGTACCTAAAGGGACGCAACTGCTCCAAGGCTAATCGGTCTTCTCAGATAACGATTTCTCGATAAGAACGTCACGCCCGAAGCCCCCTATTATTGACCTCCTATAATAGCGCTGCACTCTGCACTGTCCTCCGCTTATGGGTCAGCAGAGCAGAGCGTGACCAAGCAAGAGTGCCTTGCCTATCATTGAATCGGTTTGCGTCCGGCAACGCGAGAGGCGCAACTGCCTTTCTCACCGCTGCAGCTGTGCAGCTTCAAGAAAAAGCATGTATGACGTTGTCTCTGGTTTTCTCCACCCCTGCTACGGATCGTACGAAGGACCGCAACGCGAAACTAATTCCCTGCGCACGGCGTTCGTCGCGTCGAACCTGCAAAGCCACCAGTGCAGCACCACTACTAGCGGGACTACAGCGAAGCTCGCACAGATGCATTCGGTGAAAGTATCAAGATCCTCAAAGTGAGGGTTTCAGGGCGCGGCTTTCCAGAACCACGAACAACCAAGCCCCATCTCAAAATACAAGCTTGAGGCGTTCCCGAAGGTCTGATGTGAAGCTTCAAATAAGAAGTGGAAAATCTCCAATTGATGCGTCACGCGGTGGTGCTGGTTCATGAAAACATGGAACCGATGTTAGAGGGCGTCCAAATTCTGCATGCTGAGGCTACCTAATCTATTCATGAAGAAGTACAAGTATTTTCAGCTGATTCTCGCCCATATTTAACTCTCTTTCCTCTCGCCGGCCAGGTTCTCTCCAGGAAATCAAACAGGAACAGCTCCGCAAACGCCGAATGTCGCTTTTGCTGGCCAGCGAGATGAAGAACAACAGCATCAGAAAGAATGTTGGGAAATTTGATGTACCACTACCTATATACAGTGGCGGTGGCCATCCGTGACTTGAGCCGGGAGTACCTGATCTCTGGGCTCAAAGGTATTTGGGGAAGTCTTTGCTTAACACCCGCTGTTCTAAATGCCCCTGACCCTTCAATGCCCTCTTTAATCAACAATCACCGAAGATGCCGTGACCCCAGCATGCTGGGCAGCAGGCAGGTTCATTTCGCACGGGCATCCTATCAGATAAAAATCACCGCCTCGCGTCTTCTACAGACTATTAGCTCCCCAGATGCGTATTAGCGGTATGTCACACATGCGGCATTGGATAATTCCCATGAGCTCGAAAAAGAAATCCATATGATTATTTCCTTGCTCGTCAGTCGCGCCAAGATTTCACCAAGATTTTCCAGGGGCTTCAACCTCATTGATCTACGAGAACGATTGAAGAGGCATAAGGCATGACGATCAACAAATAAAATTCCGATGGTGCGTTTGCGTTGCATTGAATAATAGTAAAAGTAATAATCCCTGTTTTCCCATCTATTCTTAGCTTCAACGATTCAATATTCTAGTTGTGCTAATACGGGTCGCCACATTTCTCGCGTGGCAAAGTTGCCCCCCTTTTCCCAAATGTATGGTCGGCAGCCACGCTTGCCTGATACGGCCTCTGCTACTTGACGAGTTACCATCTTACTGGAACGTAGAAAGAAGAAAGAACAAAGGAGTCTCCTTAGAGCGGGCAGACTGGGGAAATAGCCCCTCTTTTGTCTCGTCCCAAGCCGAACCTTAATTGCATGACCAAATTGTGAGAAGGCTTTCTCAAAATTTGCAACCCTTCATAGGCCGCACCGAAGACATGAGCGCTACGCTTGTGGATTTGGTAGGGCTCCGCAATACCATATTCATCACTTCCATCCTCTCATCTTACCTGCAGAATCTCATGTTTCAACTCATTTTCACGTTTTCGCCATACCAAGAGCACATCACCAAACACAGCCTCACAAGATCTTCTCCAGACGGAGAGTGAACCTACGCCCTATTCCCCGGATCCCGCTCAACACCGCAGAAACAAAATACTCCGACCCTACCAATCCTGCTCGCCACTGATCAACGTCAAGCACATATCCAAATCCAGGCTCCCTGCTCGTCACTTGCCAATCCAACACCAAGTTCAAAACCTTGTTTTGGGCCTTAATGATTCTACTATTGCCAGCGAATGCATAGCTCCTTACCGCACTGCGTCCTTTCATCCCTATCAGAACATGCGGAGCATCCAACCGCCTTTCGACCTCACCTGCTTCTGTAACACACTAACTCAAACAACCTCGAAATCTCCGAGCATGCGAACGCATCCAGGGTTGCCACGCAGAGAGCAAGCATATTTTCATGGTGGTACTAAGGCACCACGGCAACTGCCATACTCTCCACCCAATCCACGGCTTTTCCTCAACCACTCGTTAGTTCTCTTCACGGCTCCTCCCTCTTCCGAACCACTTTGCTCCCCCACTTCAACTATCCATGGGAAAATCCGAATCCCATACCATACCATATCAGCAACAGGAACTTTGCCTCCGGATCGTCGTCGACTACTAACGCACCTTTGTCTTCTGCTAAAGCAGGTACACTTTACTTAGCCTCATGATCCTCTTCACAAAAAGATATGATAGGCTTCCAGATTTCTCCTGCATGTTGAAGAGCAAGACGACATGTCAATTTTGCCCCTTTATTTAAAGAAACTTCGACGGTGCTAGGAGTTACATGTCGAATTCACATCGTGGGAAAGCCAGAACCAACATCATCTCCCAGTCTTCGCCTCTTCTGCTACCAATGTCAACTTATCCCGTACACATTTACCGCAGCGCTTCTTCCAGCTTCACGATCCTCTAGAGCCCCCAGAACACCCAGCAAGTGCATCTAATAGGTCTGCAAATCTCATCTTCTTCTATCACCATCTCCATCAAGCATATCGCCCCTTTATTTTGGGAAGCCCGAATCTCATCTTGGGCCTCAATCGCAGCGTTCAACGGCACCGATAGTCGTGCCGTTCCACTGAGCGTCAAATCCGTCCACTCCCAGCCCAACAATCCTATCTGATAGGTCTCTCTTCTCCTTCCTCCCTTTCCAAAACAAGATCTCGCCCCTCTATTGACAGAATCGTTCCTACGTCGTCCTGGACCTGGAAGACCCGATCAAACGCAGCGTCAATGGTATTACTAGCCATCGAGCGTCACTTCTCTCATACCCTTGCCTGCAATCCTGATAGGATATTGTATGTAGAGGAGGAGGAACTCATCTCGGTATTTGCCTTTGAAGCTAAAACTCCAATTCCTAAGAGCATCTGCAAGTTGACAACCGCCGCTCTTCCTCCATTCAGGAGGCGGAACCGCTCTTGCTATGAGTGATGGGTAGGAGCATCTTCTCCGGGTTGCTTCTCTGGATTTGTACCGCGCTCTTGCTCCTCCCTCTGTGCTCTGCCTGCTCTGCTTGCGCTCAATGTAATTTTTGCGACGAGTACCTCACATCTCAGTCACAACTCCTTTTCCACTTCTGCCTCTGCCTCTGCCTCCAAACGTTCCATCCCCTTCCTATCTTCAAACCTTCAAACAGCATACGCAAGTCTCTCACTCTTTCACCTGGCCCTCCCTCCCCTCCCAAGAACGATCTCAACACCTTCTGATCCAACCTTGAGTTTGCAACACCGTAACCCTCTCGTGAACCGCGTGGCTACCTATCCATATCTCACACCTCACACCTCACATCCCATGCACTGCCGTCAACCTTCTTCGAACCTCGACTCAAACCTCCAACCACATTCCCTCTTCTATACTTTCAACCAGCATACCCCGTGGAACAATAGAAAGAACAGCTGGACGACGACCTCGGACTTGAAGGTTTGACGAAGAAAGAGCATTTCATCCTATCTCGATCAACTTGCTGTTCAGAGTCTTACCATAAGATAAAGCGGACAACAGTGGCCTTGTGTAGTGCTTGCTCGAGACTGGAAGGGGGAGGAGGTGAAGTTTGAATGTACGGCGGCATACTTGCCTAAGCTAGTTATCCTGGATGGATATTGGAAGGAGTGCCTTGATCTTTTCAAGTCTAGCGTGTGTAGTATCAAATAGAGAGACATGGATAACAGCATAAGAAAACATCTAATCACTTTGATCAAGGATCATCCATTGCAAGTTCAATTCGATTCATTCTCATAAACTTTTCTATTCTCCCTCGATCCACAACTTTGCTTCGCAGATTCCCATCCATCACTCGTCCCATATTTGCATGCAAAGAAAAGAGCCTGCCATCCACCTATCAAAGCAAGATAAAAGGAGACTAGGAGATCATAACTCAAACACGCATCCCAGCCCATCAAATTAATTTGATTGCAAGGAAATGAAAGTGGAGAGGTCTGTTTTTTTGCATCCCCAGCCACGAGATAGTTGTGAGGACGAGAGGGATTCACATTTATGCGGCCATGTAGGAGCTTGCGTCGACGCCGCCTGCTGGGAATTCCCTATCAAGATTGTGAGTGATGATCCTATGACCTTGAGACAGGATGGAACTTACGGAAGCGCAACCTCGAATCTCTTCTCAATCGACTTCAACACTTCCTGATCGGCCTCACTGCTGACGAACGAGATCGAGAGACCCTTAGTTCCGAAACGACCTGCACGACCCACACGATGGAGGTAGGAGTCCGCGTCACCGGGGAGATCGTAATTAATGGCCAAGTTAATCCGCTCAATGTCGATACCACGGCCAAAAACATCGGTAGCCACACAGATACGCTCTTGGAAGTCCTTGAACGCCTTGTAGCGCTTGATACTGTTTCATCATTAGAATTTGAATTGCCGCAATCTAGCGCAGGTGACTTACCGTTCCTCTTGGCTGACGCCGGAGTGAACCGCGACGGACGGGAAGTTGCAGTCCTTAAGAAGCTTGTCAAGTTCGGTTGCACGAAGGGTGCTCTTAACGAAGATGATTGCTTGGTTGAACTGAAGCTCATCGAGCAGCTCGTTCAACTTTCGATTCTTCTCCTTCTCATCAAGTTTGATGTAGTATTGTTGAAGACCGTGCAGAGTAAGCTTTGCTTCATCATCAACGTAGATTTCAAGAGGGTTTTGCATGAATTTCTTGCAGATGGGCCGAACCTCTTGGGAGAGGGTGGCGCTGAACATCATTACCTGCTTCTGAGTGGGTGTGGCTCTGAAGATTTCCTGAACATCACGGCGCATATCTAAGATTGATTTAGCATAAAAATGACAATAGTGCTGGGGA
>Ga0302325_10028779_pt1 | contig 11491 bp, 6 predicted proteins | sample Palsa_T0_2_FD_201948 | JGI IMG/M metagenome (GOLD analysis project Ga0302325, IMG submission 201948) | Peat permafrost microbial communities from Stordalen Mire near Abisko, Sweden - Palsa_T0_2 | ecosystem: Environmental > Terrestrial > Soil > Palsa > Peat permafrost | place: Sweden: Abisko... | reverse complement strand
CGACGGCCGCGTTTCCCGGCGCGTCCAGAGCGGCGCCCACTCCCAAGGCCGACACGCCCGCGATCGCCAACAACGAGCCGGCACGCCGATTGCGCACCGCCGTAGCGCCCTCCAGGGCTTCGGCCGCGACGGCCGGCTCTGGCGTCGTAGCGGTCGCGCTGGCAGGCGGCAGAGTGCACACCGCCACCACATGCTCGGCGCCGCCCACGAACGTTGGCTGCACATTGTTGGAATCCGCCAGTGCGGTCAAATCGTCCGCAATGGGATTGGCCACGGTGGAGGCCGCATCTCCGGCGAACAGCAGCGCTACCGGCTCGGCCGTGCCAGAATCCACAATCAACGATCCCGAATCGCCTTCGGCACTAAAACCCGCGCTATCCACCATTACTTCGTCGCTGTAGGTTTCGGTGAAAGTGGCCGTCGAACAGCCCGAGGAATATTCCACGGAAACGGTAGTATCGAGCCCGCTGATCGAATCGCAGGTAAGTCCCGTCGATCGTCCACTTTTCGCGATGGCTTCGTTCAGAGTTGCCGCCACTCCTGAACCAGCAGCGGGTGCGCCGGTGCCCGGTTGCGTGCCCGATGTCGCGGTCGCCGCGAGCAATTCGATCGCGCCGGTGGGATCCACCGCGCCGTTCACTACCTGCGCCAGCGCCGCGTCCGCCGTCGCTGTGGAGCTGGCCTGCAGGTTAACGAACTGCGAAAGGTTAGCCACGGTGTTGGTTCCCGTGCTCTTGCAGGTATTGGGTGCGGGGTTGTCCCCCAGCCCTGGCTGAATAATCGCATCACCGATGGTCGCGCCGTCACTCCGCGCTAAGACGTGATTGTTACTCAAGATGTATTGCGTTCCCCCGCGGGTGACCAAGGATCCAAGCGTACCGCTGTGACATTCTTGTTCGGAGCTGGTGATCTGGCACACATCGTTAGCATTCGATCCGCTTGATCCCAGGGGGATCGGAAGGGTTTGCTGGGCGCGGTTTGGAGGGTACACCGTGGCGATCGTCGAACCCACAAAGGCGGTGTTGGCCTGAGGAGTCGCGGAGATCGTCACCGTATCCGTAACCGAAGAAGACGTTGAGCTGCCCGTCTGCGCCTTGGTGGGCACCGAATTCGGCGCCACGTATAATCCCGTGGAGGAGATCGCACCGCACGCGGTTCCGCCCAGGGTGCAAGCGATCTGCCAGGTCACCGAGGTATTGGGAGTTCCGGTGACCGCGACGGTGAATTGCACACTGGCAAACGTCAAAATCGAAGGCAAATTCGGGGAAATCACCACGTTGGGCCCGATCGTAGCGGAGGCGGTTCCGGTGTCAGCGGGGTTGGCCGCCGCGATTGCGGTGATGGTAACCGCGGTGGGGCTAGGAATCGTCGTTGGGGCAGTATACGCGCCCAAGGTCGAAATGGTCCCGATCGTCGAATTTCCGCCCGCTATTCCGTTTACCTGCCAGCTGACGCTGGCATTGGTACTGCCGGTGACGCTGGCTTGGAAAGTTTGTGGTGTTCCCGCCGGCACCATCGCCGTGGATGGGGTGACCGTTACGGTCACCGTCGGCAAGGGGGTAGGCCCACCGCCGCCGCCCCCGCCGCCGCAGGCCATTAGAAGGCCCAGAAGTCCGGCCGCCAGTATGGAAAAGCCCCATGCTTTCATCCACGCACGCTCATTAGGTAAACACCCATGGTTTAGATACTTTACACCCCTTCGAAGCGTCTTGGCCGGCGCTGTTTATCTACTCGTTACATCGCTCTCTTTTTGCTGTCTCGTACCATTGCGCCGGTACTCGTTTCCCGTGACACTAATTCTCACGGAGATAGGGCACCCTGTCGCCTGCGGAAATCGATCCCATACGCGGCCGAACGGCAACTTCCTAGAGCAAATATTACTGGAACTCGACACCATCCATGGCTGAATTAAGTGACGGGGGGGACGTCAATCCATCCTCAGGCCACCTTGCGGCATCTCACGGAGAACGTATGCATACAAAACACGTAGTTCGTTACCTCCCAGTGGTTGCTTTTTTTTCGCTGCTCGCCGTCCTGGCGCCCGCTCAAACCGGCACGGTGGCATCACGCATCACCCAAACGATTGATGCGAGCAAGCTAACTACTCTCAGCGGCAATACTCATCCGCTCGCGACGGCCAAGTACGATCGGGGAGCGGCTCCGGCGAATCTCTCGATGGACCGCATGCTGTTGGTGCTCAAGCGCAGTCCGCAACAGGAAGCGGCTCTCGAAACGTTTATGCGCGAGCAGTTGACCAGGACCTCTCCGAACTACCACAAGTGGCTCACGCCCACGCAGTTTGGCCAGCAGTATGGTCCGAGTGACGAGGACATTCGCAAGGTGACCTCATGGCTGCAAACCAGCGGGTTCACGGTGGCCAACGTGTCCGCCGGCAAGGACATCGTCGAGTTTTCAGGCACGGCCGACGAAGTGCAGCGGGCATTCCACACTCCGATTCACCGATACACGGTAAATGGCGAAGATCACTGGGCCAATTCGAGCGATCCCAAGATTCCGACGGCGCTGACAGCGGTGGTGGCTGGACCCAGCTCGCTGAACAATTTTCCGAAGAAAGCGATGCACCACATGGCGGGTAATTTCACGCGCGATAACCGCAACGGAAAAGTGTCGCGTAGCAGCGTCAGCCCTAATTTCACGTATACGTGCGGTTCGAACTGCGACAACTACGCTCTTGGCCCCTATGATTTCGCGACCATCTACAATATAACTCCTTTGTGGAACGCGGGTATCGACGGCACAGGAGAATCGATCTTCATCGTCTCCGACAGTAATATTAGCGTGCCGGACGTCACCACATTCCGCTCTCTGTTCGGCTTGCCGGTTAACAATCCCAACGTGATCATCCCGCCGAGCAGCACAAATCCGGGAACCAATAGCGATGAAATCGAAGCGGTGCTGGACACCGAATGGTCGGGCGCGGTAGCTAAGAACGCCACCATTAACCTGGTCGTGTCCGCCGGCACCTCAACCACCTTCGGCGGCGATCTTTCCGCCCAGTACATCATCGATAATCAGGCCACGTTGCATTCATCCATCTTGAGCTACAGCTACGGTGAGTGCGAACTCGGTCTGGGAACCACTGGCAACGTCTTCTATAACACTCTGTGGCAACAGGCCGCCTCGGAGGGTATCACCGTGTTGATTTCCACCGGTGATTCCGGATCGCCTGGTTGTGATGCTTCGAGTTCAACGATAACCACTCCGCAGCCCGCAACGTTTGGCTTGGCGGTGAGCGGGGAGTCGTCGACGCCGTACAACACGGCGGTCGGAGGCACGGATTTCAACGACGCTACGAACGCGTCTACCTACTGGAGCGCGACGAACAACACCAATCAAGCGTCCGCATTGAGTTACATCCCAGAAACCACCTGGAACGACTCCTGCACCAACGCGATTTGGGGCACATTGGGCGGTCTATCCACCGATGCGAACACCAATTGCAACAACACGTCCGAATCGCCGTCAATTATTATCACCGTTGGCGGCAGTGGCGGCGTGAGCGGTTGCACCACCAGCGATGGACAAACGCCGTCGACATGCACTGGCGGCTACGCCAAGCCCTACTGGCAAGCCAGCACGGCGGGCGTCCCGAATGACGGCAAGCGCGATACGCCCGACCTTTCGCTCTTCGCGAGCGACGGATTTATCGGGAGTTTTTATATCGTTTGCGAAGCGGATTTGAACACGAGCGGCAACCCCTGCGACCTCAACAGTCCCTACACTGATTTCGCCGGAGTAGGCGGCACGTCGGTGTCGGTGCAAGTTTTCGCCGGGATCATGGCGCTGGTGGATCAGCAGACTGGGTCGGCTCAAGGGCTGGTCAATCCGGAGCTCTACGAATTGGCTAACGGCCAGGTGCCTGCGGACTGCAATACCAGCAGCCCGGCCAGCAGCTGCGTGTTTAACGACATCACCGTTGGCACCAACGCGCAGCCTTGCGCAAGCGCCAGCCCGAACTGCACAATTGTTGGCAGCGATACCTACGGGATTCTCACCGGCTATAACGCCGGGGTGGGTTTCGACCTGGCGACTGGCCTTGGTTCCGTCAACGTTGCCAATTTGGTTCACGCGTGGAATGAAGGTGATTTTTCGCTTTCCGCGTCTCCAACGGCAGTCAGTATCACGAGTGCGGGCGGGACTGGCACGACTGTGCTGACCGTTACGGGTACAACGACCCCACAGAACTACACGGGCACCATTAACTTCTCCAATGCCTCTTGCAGCGGTCTGCCCGCTCTCAGTACCTGCTCGTTTTCACCGGCGACGATAACCGGAAGCGGCACCACTACGATCACCATCACCACGACCGCGGCGACCAGCAAAGTGCTTCCCGCCGGCAAGCCAACCGGCACCCACGGTCCGGTAAACACCAAGGTGGTCTTCACCCTGGCGCTGAGTTCGCTGTTGCTCCTTCTCTTCTACCAGGCGCGGCGCCCACGCTGGAGCGCTGCAGCAGCATTGCTGATGTGCTTCTCGCTGGCGGTACTAGCGGGATGCGGTGGTGGCAGCAGCAACAACAGCGGTGGCGGCGGCACAGGCAGTGCCGGCACGCCCACCACGACGGATGCAACCATCACCGTGACGGGCGTCAGCGGAACGATCACCCACAACACCACGTTCACCCTGAGCGTTCAGTAGCAGCGGAGCGCTTTCCGAGGACGAATAGCACTTGCCCGGCGGCCAGCAGCGCCGCCGTGAGCCCCACGATTTTGATTACGGCCATCGCCTTGTGGGGCTCATCCGCGGTAGGAAAGACCGAAGCAATGATTCCCAACAGTGAAGTGGTAAATCCGATTACGCCCAACGCCGTGGCTACCGGCCTGCCGCCCGGAATCCGGCGCACATCCGGGGCAGCGGGGGCGCGCTGCAGCCGAATCAAGGCTGCGAACGTGAAAAGATACGGGATGAAATACGAAATGATGCACATGCTCACCATTACGTCGTAGGCGCCCCCCACGGTGGTTCCCGCCTGGCTTAGGAAAATAAATAGCACGCTCAGACCGGCCTGCATCAGGATTGCCACGTACGGTGTGCCCCAGCGCGGATGCAAGCGGCCAAACACCGCGGGGATGTAACGGTCCATTCCCGCTACAAATGGAATGCGCGCGCTCACCGCGAGCCATGCGCCCACGGTACCGATGTTACTCACCGTTATTAAGATCGCGGCCAACGGTCCGATGCCAATCCAACCCACGCGTCCCGCGCTTCTGGTGATTGCTTGCATGATTCCCTCGAGACCGCTCACTTCGCTTTGGGGCAGCGCCACCAGCACGCACACGGTACCCAGAATGTACGCGGTGGTGACGATGATTCCCGCCAGCAAAAGCGCCCGGGGAATATTGCGGCGCGGGTCCTTCACTTCGTCGCCGAGAAATGAGGCCGATTCCGAACCGGCCAGCGCAAATACGATTGTCGACCAAAATAATACATCCCGCAGATGCACGCTCGGACGCATGCTGTGCCATGTGAACGCCGTCGCCGAGCCGAACTTCACCCACGCGGTGATGCCAATTGCGTACAGCATCCCCACCGGAAGCCACGTCCCAAGCGCGCCCAGGTTGTGCAGCCACTTCCCCACTTGCAATCCCACCACGTTCAGAAAAGTCGCCACCGCCAATCCCACTAGCGAAAAAATTAGAAAGTATTCTTTGTCACCGGAAAGATGCAGCCATCGGCTGGGCTGGATATAGAGTGCGCTGCCCGCGGCGAAGTATAGAATCGCGGGAAAGTACGGCAGGTTGCTGGCCCAGTACGTCCATCCGGTGGTGAAGCCCGAAAATTCGCCGAAGGCGTGTTTGCTCCATAGGTAAAGCCCGCCCTCCTGGGGATAGCGCGAGGAGAGCTCCATCACTGTGAGGGCCAGCGGAATGTAGAAGGCGAACCACGCGAACAACCAAATTGTGATCGCGCTCGCCCCCAGCGTCGCCGCGGTCGCGATCCACCGCAGACTGATTCCCGTTACTACGTAGAAGAGGAGCAGGTCGCGAAAGCCCATCACGCGGCGCGGTGCGTTGGAAGGCGAAGAATTCATTGCCGGAGAGCCTCTCCCTGTGGCGAGTGGTGGTGGCCCGGCACATGATGCCCCGCGTGGAATCTAAAAGCGAGGTTTTCCGAATGCAAAAAAGAGCGGGGAGCTGTCAGTTTGGTTAGCGGATCGCTTGCGGGGAAAACGCTTCGCTCTGCTGCGAGGGCGCCAAGAGGGAGCTGGAGCAAAACGTCCGCGGCGTGCTACGCGACAAATCCCGCGCCGCCGATCACCAGGACTTGCGTCATTTCTCGAGCGCTTTATGAATTTGCTCGGCGATCTTGTCATACGAAAAATGCTCTTGATACGCCCGGCGGCTGCGCTCCTGGAGTTCTGCTCGCAGCGCATCGTCGGTAAGAACCCGCACGAGTGCTTCGCCCAGCAATCGGGTATCGTACGCTGGCGCTGTTGCCAGCCCGGCCTCGGTGAGCGGAAATCCGGTCTCGGGGCCATCAAATCCTACAACGGCGAGCCCGCACGCAATTCCCGCAACCGCCCCAGTGCGCCGGCTGGCCAATCCACCGCGCGCAAAAAGCACAACATCGGAAGCGCAGATCTCCTGGATTACCTCAATCGCCGGCAGGATTCCCCGCACGTTCACATTCACGCCCGAGCCTTGCAGAGCTTGGACGTACGCCGAACCATAGACTTCGGTGCCACGCCCCATCATCACCAACTCCACTTCTCTAAAATGTTTCTTCGCTTCGCTCAACGCGTGACGCACCTGTTCCACTTCCCATTCATTCCCGGGGGTCACTGCAAAGACCGCCACTCGCATTTTCGTTTTTGGGCCGGATGGCGCGGGCGCTCGCAGCTCGCTCACGGGTAGGTTGCTGCCAACGGGAATGACCGCGGTGCGCGCCGGATTTCCCGACAACCAGCTCACCGTATTGAGCGGCACGGGAAAAATGCATTTGTCCGCGATCCGGTGCGTTTTCCGCATGACGTGTATTTGCACTGCCCGCCGCAGCCGGTCCACGGGACGATTGCCGTGATACGGATTCGAGTCGTGAAATATTACCGCGATGCGCGCGCCATTGCGCTTCAGGATTCGCAGGACCGCTAGAAACCGAGTTGGAAAGGCTCGCCGCGACCATGCCAGCGCGGTGTACTGCACCACTACCCATTGCCCGCGCCACCCTCGACTTAGAGTGTTAAGGCGCCGCAGTGCGGGCCCCCATCCGAGTTTCTCCCAACCGATCTCGACGATCTCCCATGCACCGCCATGGGACCGCATCGCCTCACCCACAAATCCACAATAGTCCTTCACTCCGTCGGTGAGCGGATCCCCTTTTCCCAGTAGTGCAATCATGGCGTAGCACCCAATTGAAGAATCTCCGTGACTTGGCAAGGGGCCCGAATAGCTATCCTGCTCGCGCAAACATTCCCGCTACAGCGGACCATGCAAACGCGACATCTTCGCGGTGGATCAATCCGGTCAATAGCGTTCCCACGATGAACGTCGACAAGCCCGCGACAACGCGCAGGACCTCACCAAACGGCAGCAGCGACGCAATCCACACCGAGGCCGCAGCGATCAGCAGGGCCGGCAGCGCGGTCTTCCAGCCATCGTATATCGTAGGCCGGGTCTCCGGGAAAAACAGCAGGATCACCATCCATCCGATGCTGTAACTCGCTACCGTGGCGATCGCGGCGCCGGTTGCCGAATATCGGGGTATCAAGTAAAGATTCAAGAGCACGTTCGAAATCGCGCCTGCCGCTGTCGGCACCATCAGATACCGTTGCAGGTTCCGGGCGACGAGGAGGGTCAGCACCAACGCGCCAAAAAAGACCGACACCTCCGACCAAATCAAAATTTCCAGTAGCGGCGCGGCTGCCGCGAATTTCGGGCCGTAAAGCCATTTGACGATCAGCGGCGCTCCCGCGGTTATCACCACGCACAGGGCGGCAGCGCAGACATTCAAATAGCGGAAGGTCCGCGACTGGTAGATTTGAAATTGATGCTGTGCCGCGGCCGCCACCGAGAGTATCGGGGCCATGGAAAACAGCAGCGCGGATGGAGCGGTCTCGAATAGCTCGCTGACTTTCACTGCCGCGGCGTACTGGCCCAGCACTCGATCGGAAACCATATTGTGCAACATGACCTGGTCGATGCGGAGATAAACGCCGCCGAGCAAGGTGCTGATGGCGATCGGAAAGGACTCCTTGATGAAGTGCGGGGCTTTGTGCCATAAAATGCGGCTGTTTGCGGAAACAAATCTCCGGCTGGCGAACCAGATCAGCAAAGCTTCAACCGCTGCCACCGCGACTCGCGCGCCGACTACATAAGCGATCGGGGCGTGATATTCGCGCAGCGCGATGATCGCCCCCAGCCACAGGGCCTGCCGGATTACGTTTATTCCCACGCTGTACCACTGCTGTAAATCAACCTGAAAAACCAGGCCGGGCAATCGCAGCGGGGCAATCAGCGTATCGATTGTGGCGATAGCCACGAGCACCAGGAGTTTGTCACGATAGCCGGCGTGCGGAGCGATGAACAGGGCGAGAATGGTGGTCGCGACGCACAATATCGTCATCAGCGCTACACCGGTCCGCACGATGCTGCCTGCGGATGCCCGCTCGCGCGACGTTTCCCGAACCAGGATGGATTCGATTCCAAATGTGGCGAGCCATCCGAACAAACTCATGTATGCGAAAACCGCGCTGAATTCTCCCAATTCTTCACTGCCGAGGTATCGAGCCAGGAGCGAAGTAGCGACCGCCGAGAATCCGATGGCGATCGCGCGACCGCCGATTACAACGACGGTATTGGTCAAGACTCGTGCCCGGAGCTGTCGTTTGGGCGCCGGGGGAGACGTCGAGGACATTAGTGGAGCCCCGTTTGAAAGAGGCGTGCCGAACTTCTAAAGCGGCGAAGCGCGTCTCGCTGATTGCTGCTGAACTGTGAAATATTAATCAATGAGTGCGGCGGACCTTCCATCTGGTCGCTACGCATTTCTTTTACGCCGTCTTACGAAAGTGTGGGGCACCGCAGTTGGAGCTCTCATCTGTAAGGGTGCGCGTTCCGGCTAGGGAACATTGGGGTGCTCCAGGCGTTCCTGGCGCTGTTGTTCACGGATTTGCTGGATATCAATATTCTCGATTTGATTCATCATCGCTTTTCGATGAGTCAGATATTTCAGCAAGGTGTTCTTCATTTGTACTGGAGCCGTAGTGAATTGGGCGCGCGCCATGTCGCTAAATGAGATCTGACCCCGAACCGGGATCATGTGTGTGCCCCACTGGAACATGAACAACAGGTTCCACGCAATCAACAAACTAACCAGGATTCGCGCGGAGATCACAATGGCGCGTGGCGCGTTCCAGACCAGCGCGCATCCGCTGAAAAACGCCGCCAGACCGAAGACAAAAATTGGGGTCACTGAGAGAAAGAAACGCGATCCAAAAGACGACAGTCCGTCCCACAGTGGGTACGAGGCGATCAGATAGTAGTAGGCGAGCGCGCAGGCCAGCAGACATGCGGCAACCCGCCGGTCGGCCTTGGTCCACATCAACAAACCGATAATGGCCAAACACAAGATCGGGGTCCAGGTGAGCAAACCGTGATCGGAGGAAAACAACACATTCCAGCGCCACGGCGCGCTCCAGTTCCACGGCTGGTCCTGGTAGTCGCCCACACTAAGAATGCTGCCGAACAGGATCTTGTGCACGACCATGGAAGGCAAGAATCCGATCGCCACGCCAGCGCAGAACCCCGCGTCGAATCCAAAGAGGCGCCAAAATGCGAAACGGTTCCACGGTTTTTCTCGCAGCGAACTCCAGTACATGGCCAGCGATTCGATCAAGGGGCACAGCATGAAAATGGCATTCGGATAATACACGTCGATCATCAGCCCACCGCAGAGACCTAGCCCGATCCACTGCCGTCCGCTGCGGTTTTCCCGCGTCCGGTCCCAATAGAAAATAAATAGCGACACGGTGAAAATGGATGAGGCGTGCGAATACGACGGATTGAAATACATGTAAACCGGCAGTGGGCTTGCGAACCAAATCCCCAACGTGGCCAGAAACGCCCAGGACTCTCCAAAATAATTCCGCGCTATGCGGAACGCCATTAAGAGCCCGAGGAACGCGCAGGTGGCCGAACCCAGAGCCATGGCGGTGAAATAAGGGAGTGAAAAGCCGTCGGCCGGCATGTGTCCGCCGGCGAGGTCGTATATCACCACCCCCAGATGAGCCACGATCAAGAACGGCATCCACAATAGCGTCGATCCCATCGCGAAGTGATTGTTGACGTGACCGGTGCGAGTGTATTCCTGCGGCTTGACTTGACCTTCGTCATCCAGTTTGGCCATCCGAAACGACTGGTTGGCGTGCTCCCAGTCGCTCCGGAAATCCAGATTGTGCTGGATCAAAATCGATCGTGCGTACGCGTAGTACCCCACTCCGTCCCCGCGCACCCACGGATTGATCAAGGGTAGCGTGAACAGAAACAGCACGCACATCAGCTTTTCGGGTCTTGTGAGTTTTTTCGCGAACGACATATGTGGATCAAGGACGGGTGTCAAAAATGTTGTAGCGTACCACGCAAACAAGGGCCCGGACCCCGTCTTTCCAGGTGATTTTTTTGCCCTCGGCATACGTACGGCCGTCATACGAAATCGGAATCTCGAAAATCGGCCATCTGCCGCGCGCTACCTTCGCGGTGATCTCCGGCTCAATGCCGAACCGGTTTTCCCGAATCACAATATGCTCCAGCACCTCGCGCCGGAACGCTTTGTAGCAAGTCCATACGTCGGTGAGATTGAGGTTGGTGAACATGTTCGATAGCAGCGTTAGAAAACGATTTCCGACCGAATGCCAAAAGAACAGCACGCGGTGAGCTCCGCCGCTAAATCGGCTTCCGAATACCACTGCTGCCACCCCTCGCTCGATTGGATCCAGCAGCGCCCCGTAGTCTTCGGGGTCGTATTCTAGATCGGCGTCCTGAATCAGCACTATTTCGCCGCGCGCTTCTGCAAAACCGCGCCGCAGAGCCGCGCCTTTCCCCTGATTTCGATCCTGATAAAAAACTCGCAGGTTGCTGCCCGCCAAGCCGGCATCCCGGCCCGGCGCCTCGCTGGAAGTATGGCCCAGGCCCGTCTCCAACTGCCGCAGGACGTCTCGCGTGCCATCCGTCGAAAAGTCGTCGATGATCACGATCTCCTTATCGATCTTGACAGCGGCCACCCGGCGCAAAATCTCGTGAATCGTCTCCATCTCGTTGTAAACGGGCATTACCACGGAGAGCTTCGGCCGGCGCATCGGTTCGTTGATGGATTGGCTCAAGGTGCTATCCTAACCCGCGATGCCGTGCGGGCGTAATTTGCCTCTGGCGGTTGTTTGTTGCCGCCTAACTTGCGCCACCATAAGGGCTTTATACCTACGCAGGCCTGCTTACCGCATTTCGTCTTCAGGTTACCCCATATCGCCGGGCGCAATGAA
>Ga0302325_10028777_pt1 | contig 11491 bp, 13 predicted proteins | sample Palsa_T0_2_FD_201948 | JGI IMG/M metagenome (GOLD analysis project Ga0302325, IMG submission 201948) | Peat permafrost microbial communities from Stordalen Mire near Abisko, Sweden - Palsa_T0_2 | ecosystem: Environmental > Terrestrial > Soil > Palsa > Peat permafrost | place: Sweden: Abisko... | reverse complement strand
GGATGGTCCTCAACAAGGGAGAAGCACTGGCCTAACTGGACCCTGATCGAATTGCCAATTCCTTGCGAGTGCTTGAAAGGAATGGCGGGGACGACGGGACTCGAACCCGCGGCCTCTGCCGTGACAGGGCAGCGTTCTAACCAACTGAACTACGTCCCCACGCTCAAAACTCAGGACTTCTTCAAAAGCCTTGCTGGTAGCGGCGTTTGCAGGTTTCGCATATATCGCACTGTCTGCCTTGCATGCCCCGTTCAGCGGCTGTTTCCGGCTGAACGGCCTATAAAACGCCTATAAATCTTCGCCTCGCATGGCTTGTCACGGAAATCATCTTATCACAACGCTTTTGGCCGCTGAGTGTGTGTGGCACCTTTTTCCCATAGACATGCACTGAATCGAGGGCATATGATTTTCCGCACACCAGCCTGCTCTGGCGTGGTGTTTGTGGAGTAGCTGTGAACCTCGCCGACTCTACCGGATGCACACGCGCTTCGCTAAATTCGTCAACCTCCCGGAACTGCTGTCGATGTTCCATGCCGTCGCCGACGTGCAGACCGCCGACATGCTGAACCTGCCGCGCCCAAAGATTGCGGGCGGCAGGCCGCAGATTATTTCCGCTCCGGCATCGGCGGATCTCAAGGCCTTCGTTCAGTCTCTGGTCGGGCGCTCGGAGAAACTTCGCTCCGGCGGCGTCGATCCTCGGGACGACAACATGCTGAAGATCACCACTGAGGGGAGAAAGGCCGCCCTCGACATTCGCCTGGTGAACCCCGATGCGGACAGTAATGGCGAGACGAAGATCAGCCGCGCTGTTGCCAAGATTCATGAGATTTGGCAGCGCACGAAACCAAGCCGCCTCACCCAACTTGCGTTCTGCGATATTTCAACTCCCAATCCCGTCAAATTCAATGTCTATGATGAGATTCGGAACAGCCTCATAGATCGCGGTGTCCCCGAACCTGAAATCGCCTTCATTCACGACGCCGATACCGACGCCGCCAAACAAAGCCTGTTCGATTCCGTCAATGCCGGGCGCGTGCGCATCTTGCTCGGCTCCACCGAGAAGATGGGCGCCGGGACGAATGTGCAGCGTCTCCTGAAAGCGCTGCACGACCTCGATGCGCCCTGGCGTCCTCGTGATATCGAGCAACGAAGGGGGCGTGGGGAACGTCAAGGAAACTTGAACGACGAACTCGAACTGTACCGCTACGTCACCAATGTTTCAGGAGCACGCCAATCCCCTTCGCGAACGACGAGGAGGAGCGCCCCGCATGTTGGAAACAGCGCGAGAGTGGCGTACGTAAGAAGCGTGCTCACACGGTCTTCGAAAAGCCCGATCCAGGAATAAGGTCGAGATAACTCCCCACCACATTCGACTGCCATCCGCAACTGCTTCGTATGTGATATGAAATACAGAAGAACGAGAGTTGCCACCACAGGCCCCAGCCAGACCGCAATGCTGGATTCCACCGAGACACCGAAGAATGATACCGCTCGCGGAGCGGTATCAAGACGAGCCTCTAAAACCCTAGCCGCGTTCGCTGGCGTGAGTGCAGCGATTTCTGGAGTCCAAACTCTCCTCAGGCTGCTAAGTATCTCATCTCTTCCCTGAATCGTGCGCCCTCCCATTTCGCGATAAAGCTGACCACGCTCGTGCAGCCACTGTACGCCCCATTGCCCCACCAAAGGAACTGCCGTGAACGTAGCTCGCTCTTGGACATTCTGATTGCCATTAGGTTTGCCCCCCATAAGCTCCTCAAGCGTTTGGTCACGCCGAAGCTCGTAACCGAGGAACAGAGTCCCTTGCAAAGTCCGAGGCGACGGGGGGACGGAAAGAACGAGCGAACTTGCCTTGGCGCTATAAGTGCTACCCGGCAACCAGCTCGATACTTGGGCGAGAATCAACTTTGTAGGCAACCGGTTGACTCCGGTGCGAAAAGTCTGAATTTCCGAGTATGTCAGAGTAGGTTGCATAAACATGAGGCTAGTCTGGGTGCCCGCGAAGAAGCTGGCATAGTCGTTTAGGCTGGACTCAGAGGCTGGTTGCCAACAATAAAAGGGGAAACGAATCCAGATGTCTTTACGCTCTCCATGCCTGTCATCTAGCTGCTGCATCAACGACGGGACGACGCGTGTCCCTTCTGCCTTTATCGCCTTAGAACCCGTGGTGCTGCAGAAGTCCTCAAAACTCAGGTGCTGAAGTGTGGACAACTCGGAGATCGCGGCCTTAACATCCTCTTTTTTAGGGTCACTGGCAGAACCAAATGCGATCATAGCTGCCGCGACAACCATCAGAAGTTGGTGAATGAACCGAATATTCTTGATCGCATTTTCCATCGCTTTTATCTTGAAGCGCGAATTCTACCACCAATTTCTCGCGCGTCAGGCGCTACTCAATGCCGCGCTTGATCTCGACAAGAATGAAACGCAAGTCGCGCCAGCAGCGGACGATAAGATTGAACCTCCGGGCGACGTTCTCCAAGGTCGGGCAAACCCTCCGAGCATACAGCGGAATTCAGCACTGGGAATGAGTCCTTAAGGGGTAAACCATTCAAAAGATCGTATTTGATGCAGCGGTCCATTAGGAATATATTCCTAATACTGCGGATGCTCCGTGCGACCAACACTCACGTGTGACTTACGGCCTTGCGTAAAAGGAGGTTCCCCAATGAGACTGTTCCTAAGCACTTGGTTCCGATTACACAGAGAGGTACCCAAGAAGCCTTCGGATATGGTCGACAAAGATTGGATTTATGACCACGGACATGAAGAGCACTCGAAAACGCGAGTGAGGGAGTTTCAAGAAATGCTGGACAAGTTTGCGGGGCCAATCGCCAAAGCGGTCGACTTAAAGGCTTTACAGGATCACTTGGAGATTCAGCTCAAGATTGAGGAATTGGTTCTTAAGAGTCGCATGTCCGAGCACGTGAAAGTGCAGGCTTACGGCCCGTTTATAATCCCTCTGCTCGCCGCTGTCCTCGGCGCGATAGCCGGGTATCTCTTCAAGCGTGGCTGTTAAAAAAGTCGCTTTCGTTCAAAATCATAACGAGATATTCAGCACCGACTTCATTCTGGAGGGAGGATTCCGCAGTGCGCGTTGCCGTAGTCCCCGCCAGAAATGAGGGTCGTCACATTCTCGGAGTGCTAGCCTCCCTGAAGCATTTTGTTGATCTAACCCTCGTAGTCGATGACGCCTCGGAGGATGAGACCGATGAAATTGCTATTGGTAGCGGCTGTGTCGTAATACGCAATGAATCTCATGCCGGCTACGGAGCTTCCATCCGCAAGGGATTGGAGTGGTGTTGGAAAAATGGAGCTTCCGTTGTTGTCACAATCGATGGAGACGGCCAGCACAAAGGCGAATGGATTAAAAAAGGGATCCTGCTGCTGGAGGATGGAGCGGATGTGGTACTTGCTAATCGATTCAGCAGTCTGGAGGGCATTCCGCAAACAAAGCTACTATCGAATAATTTTGCCTGGTCTTGCGTGAAGAAGATTCTTCGGAAGCCTCCGGCTTGCCGGGATGTCAGCTGTGGGTTTCGGATATATGGCCGACGCAGCCTGGTGCCCACGCTCGAAACTCCCAAAAAGGTCACATCAGGCTATGCATTCACTCAATCTACGTGCACTGAATTGCACAGAGCCGATCTGCGACTATCCGTGCTCAATGTCCCGGCAATTTATCCAGAAAACGTTCTAGGAACTGCTGCTTCTGAACTGCATGACTTCCTGCTTTGGCTCGTGCAGTGTACTCCATTGCATCCTGAGGCACGAGGTTGGCTGGAAGACCTTGAGTCAGGCGCCCGCCTGACTCTGGAGTTTGATGGTTGGCAAACAGAGGATCGATTGATCCGTGCGGTAGCTAAACCGGTGGATGGCTTTCTGCGGTTTTCCGAGGCCTGAACCGCTTTCGCAGCTAGTCCGGCTATCTCGATTGTCGCTTTCATTCCGGCTTTGTGGACTGTATTGGATTCCAAATGGCACTTGGGCGACGGCCACATAGCCATTGCGAAAGAGCTATAGTCGAGAGCGCTCCATCTACGAGTAGTATTGGCAAGTGCCGCATTGCGGACCATCTAAGCCGTTTCAACGCAAATCCACCAATCCAAAGCGGAACATTCCTAAGTGCGTCGCCTTCGAGCATCCTGAGTTGGATTCGAGCCATTCTGTTGCGCAGCTTCTGGTCAAGATAATCACGAAGGGTCTGCGGATATAGTCCGTAAGCGATTGCATTCCGCAGATATCTGATTCGAAGCCCCCTCGATTGTGCAGAAAGGCCAATATACACGTCATCTGACATCAACCCCTTCGGCAAGTTCGCCCATGCAGACGCTCTTACCGCAAAGAGTGGACCACAAACAAGCCACAATCCCGAGCCATCTGGCAACCCTCGAATGGCGTCCAAGGCCGACGCAGTCCACGCCCCAAGAGTCGTCCAAAGCCGACTGGTGCCCTTAGTGGGCACCATCCGCCCATAAGCGACTGAGAGTGACGGATCCTGCGCGAATGCGTCCGACAAAATTCGTAGCGCCTCATCGTGAACGATCAAATCTGCGTCGATAAATATGAGAATCTTTCCGCGCGCCCGCTCCGCTACAACATTGAGCCCTTCACACTTGCTCAAGCGCTGCGTTCCATCCACTAACTGAATAGTCGGCGAAGTTTCGACAACACGTCGAACCTGTTCCACTGTCTGGTCGGAGCAACCGGAAGCTACTACGATGACTTCGCTGACACTTCCGAGAGATTGGGTAGCAACAAGAATGGATTGGAGAGTTCTTGCGATTGACCGCCCTTCATTGAAGGCCACTGTTCCAACGGTTATCACAGGTGTGGCCATGCGCCTTACGTTCCTCTGAGGGAAAATACCCAAGAGCAAAGTGGCATGTAACCAGTTCCAGAATTGCTCACTGCGGGGAAACCAGATTCAGCCAACTCTCCAGTTTCTGAATTCTTTGCAGAGTATGGAGCGCGCCGCTTTTCATGCATTCAGTGTGAGCCTCCCTTAGAAATGCCCCAGCCATTCCGAGCTCATCCTGGGCTATAGCGAGCGCCGCAGCGTGTCGTAGCGTGTACGGCAGGGATTCGTTGGAGCGGCGGGCCTCCGGCACAGCCACCGAGTAGAGAATCCTAGCCGCCTCGTCGATGTCGCTGCGATCACCTGAAGCAGCGATTGCCATAGCAAATTTTGATTGAGAGTATGGCTTTGGCTCGGTCTCGGCTCCGCGCCTGAGCCATTTCCGTGCTGACCTCCAACGTCCCGCGCGCATTAGTATGCTCCCTGCAGAATCGAGGTAAACGGGCAATAAGTAGTCGTAGGTCCGAATTGCTGGGATTAGCCCAAAGAAGTTAACGCTTTTCGCGTTAGGCTGTCCTGCCATGTTCAAGATACCTGATAACGCTCCGATCTGAGCGTACATTTCAGACCACGATCCGAGCTCTAGCAGACATCTGACGCTGAGCTTCCCAGCAACAATCGCCCGATCATAGACAGCCCGGTTCGCAAGAACATTCGCACACTTTGCTAGGACGTCGGCGTACAAACGCTTGGTTCTCCTGGAAAGCCGAGGTGCCATGACCAACGGAACCTGCTCGGCATAGCGCTCGGCATCCCAAAGCGTCGCTGCCGAACACATGGAATCCAAATTAGCTTCCAACGAGCCAAGGTCAAGCTCCGCTGGTGGCACAGTCGGGACCGTATAGCTGGTTGTCAAGGATTCCTTGAGCTTCGCAAGTATGGCATCCTCAAGTTGCGATTCGTCCTCTACGACCTTGGCATAGTCGGGCAGGAGAAGTGGGTCCGCTATAACGCTGAGAATGCTCGCAAGGCTCGCCTTGTAGCTGTGACCGACGACGTAAAGATGAACAGGCTTACCGAAACTGCGTGCGTGAGCGATCTCGAACACCGTTGCGTGAAAGGGTTCAGCGGGCATACGGTCGAATGCCTCAGGTGGCAGGTAACTCCCGGCGCGGTTCTTAAAGAAGGAAACCACCACATCGCATTGCCGGATCGCTTGGACAAGAATCTCCGCGTCCGACCAGCGGAGTCTGGCCTTTGCTTTTTTCCCGTCCTTCTCCCATGTCCAGGGCCTGAATCCCGATGAGCGTAAGCAGTCATACAGTTGCTGACGTACCATCCAGGGGTGTTCCCGCGGCTCGCAGAAGGGAGAGCTGAGGAAAACCTTGCGTAGCCGTTTTGTCCTCCGAGGCACGGCAAACATCGCTACCTCCCTCCAGTAATTGTACTGCGTGGGTCAAAGTTGCGCTCCTATCAATTACCTATACCTAGCGGCACCTCAGCGGATCTCAGTCGCATCCAGGCGTTATACACTTCGCAGATGTCCGAAGATGCTTCGCGTCGAGACGCCCCGAGGTCGGCTTCTGGAAATTCGCGTCGCGCCTTCGACAAGCTTGCGGATCAGGAACAAGCGCGCAGCGCCCGCCCCGAAAGAAAACTCGCCCAGTATCAAGCGCAGCTGAACGCCGCCCTCGATCTCGATAAGAACGAAATGCAAGTCGCGCCACCGGCGGAGGATGGCGTTGGGCTCGCACGGGAGGCTTCTTCTCAGGCTTCGCCGCTACCTCCGCCGTAAAGGACCTCTCCGCCAGCAATGAGACTCTAAGTCCTTTGTACGCTGGCGCGAACGGACGGACACGCTGGGTGTGAAGAGTGGGCGCAACTGTTTTCGCGCTCGGAACAATGGCCTTTACACGTTCCCAGGAACGGCTAGAATAAAGACTTAAGAGGTTCCGCTATATGACGGATGGTCCCGACGCCACCGCAGCGAAGCACCAGGATGAGATAGAAGTGAAGAAAGAAGATAACCCTTACCTCAAGCGATTCGAAGAGGCCGCCGCTCGGGTGCAGAGGGACGTACTGGAGTCGGATGATCCTAAAGTGATTCCAGTTCGCGAAGAGCTTTCGTCGGGGTTCGGGCGAGTCGTTCTCAAGCGGTCAAGCGAGCTTAAGCCATAGACCCGTCGCCTCGGCGATATCATTCACAAAATGGACGGTGGTTCGAGCAAACAATGTTTGGGTTTTGAATCCGCCCAGCATATGCTCCCGATTACAGTGAATATTGAGAACCCCAATCACTTTTTCTTGAGCGGCCTCAACTTCGAACAGCGGGAACGATAACCCGCTCCTCACCCACCGGCCATGCTTCCTCTTGTCGTACTCTTCTTCAATCTTTGCGATCACCGTGTCATCGAAAGCGTACTCGGCTCTCAACTGGTTTCCAATCGTCCACAAATCCAAAAAGTAATAAAACAGCACATCAGGTTGCCGTCCATTCTGCGATTGTGCATAGGCCCTGGGTGCCCCCGGCAACACGCGAAATTTGCCCTTATCATCTAGGTATGGGTCCAGGATCGGAAAGGCGGTCTCCACAACCTCATCGTCAGCGTCGGCATTAGCCACCGCTGTCATGGATTTCCGCAGAACCAGTGCACCCTTAGGAGCTTCCTCTCGACCAGGCTGTGCTGGCACGGGTAAGAAGCTCAGACACTTTTGAACATCGCTGGTCTGAAATTCGCTATGCGTGCTGGGAACGAAATACATGACATTCGCCGCATACCGAGATCCCTCACCATCATAAGTTTCCGCCAAAAGCGCCATTGTCCGAAGCAGCTTTCTTATGATTGGCTCTAAGTCTGCCTTGGTATCTCCGGTGTGTGCCTGTCGAGGCGTCGTGCCACCACACAACGTGTGACAGGAGTGCGTGTATTCACCCAACGCGGTAACATAATTTTGCGGAGGAAGAGTTTGCACGGCGTCATTGATCTGATCAATCTTCCCAGCTAGTTCGTTGGCCTTCGTCGCAGTGTCTGCAACTGTTGTCGAAACCGCCTTCGTCGCATCTTGTAGCGCAGTCGTGCCGCCCTGGATGTTGCCGACCGTCTCCACCAATTTGCCTGTTTGCTCGCGAAGCACCGCGGCTTGCTGACTCTCTGCCTTTAGTCGTTGACGATAGAGCCCCATCCAAACGAGCGCGAACGCCCAAAATAGAAGTGCACTCCCTGACCATGTCCATTCCAACGGATTAAGAGGGTAGTCGTACCCGATGCGGCAACACCACGGAAATGCCTGTTTGATCGAATCGCTCTTTAGCGTTCCCAACAGGAATAGGAGCACACCAACGCTCCATGCCCATCCGTAATGGGAAAATGGCGGAGGCTTTTTCTTGCCGGAACTCGTCGCGACGATAACAGTTGTACTCGCGTCTGCCATAAGACCCACGCCCCAAGAAGCATGTTTCTGTTAATACGAGAACGGATTTAGCCGACAGCGTATTGCGGGATAGTAGGCATATTGTCGTAGCACCATTCGGAATCGCCATGAGTTTACACCACCCGGCTTTGTTAGATTGCTTCCGCCCGCGAAGAGGAATATATTTCCCATCGACCTGCAAAGGAGGCCCACGATGTTCCTTTTCAGAGACATTCTCGCATTTCGCAACAGCGCGGCCGTGTTGGGATTTCTACTTCTGACTTTAGTTTGCTGCGCTCATTCACAAACGGTCCAGGGTGACTGGCAGGGAACCTTGACCGCACCCAACGGCGAGATACCGTGCGTTTTTCACCTGGGCACCGGTGCGGGCGGTAACGGCTCAGGGTAACACCGTGCCGCTCCATTACTCCGTGAACGGTAACCAGAATTACAATTGCCGTTCAACAGATAAACGGGAGTTATGCCGGAACTGTAAATGGGAATCAGATGAGCGGAACGTGGACGCAGAATGGTGGAAGCGTGCCGCTGAGCCACGCCGATCCCGGTTCGGCGCTTGGTCTTTATGTTATTATGGTGCGACCTTGTGCTGGCGCAAGAGAATCAAAATACTGATTCCTGCTTTCATGCCTACGGAGATCATCCAACCGAGGGCGTTTTAATGAGGATCGGGAGTAATCTCTGCTAGGAGATCCCCCATGACTCCTATGACTCCCACGGCGGGAACTGGGCAAGCCTTTGAAACGGCGATTAAGACTCTGCCGGCGATCATCGAGCAGGCATCAAAGAGTCCCCTGGGCATCTTCGCGCTGATGATTGTGTTGATTAGCGCTTTGGGTTACATTTTTTTCAAGTCCGCAGGCCCGAAGGTAAAAGTTCCAATCTTCTTGGTGATGTTCGCGGGCGTGACCGCCTACGGTGTGGCAATCTCTAGGGCGGCCTCAACAGTGCCACCGACCGACGTATACCGAGTTCGGGTAATCATTCTGGGTTCTCAGCACATCCCCGTGGATGACGGTCGAGTCTGGTCTTCCATGGGCGGAGAAGCGGCTCGTATCCAAGGAGGTTGGCAGTTCGTGATTCCAGTTTCCAGTAGGCCAGCTAGCGGGAAATTGACGGTGTATGCAGCAATCGATGCGGCCTTCTTGAGCGGCCAAGCAGACGTGCAACTGGCGGCCGACTATAGTCCGAGCGTGACCGTGCAGTTGATGAACACTAGGTCGGCAAGCGTGCGGGGGATCGTGGTTGATGCCCAAAACATGGCTATAGCCGGAGCCATCGGGGGCCAGTTCCAGCCCTGTAACCGCTTCCGCGAAGTTCGCCGCCCATGCGTCGAAATGCGCGACGCCGCGCTCTTTCAGAAGGTCCGGCGCGAGATAACGGAGGATGGTGTACATCTCGGCCATGGTGTTGGAAACCGGCGTCGCTGTTGCGAAGACGACGCGGCCGCCGGTCAGCTCGCGGATGTAGCGGGTCTTCATGAACATGTCGAAGGCGCGGTTGCTGTCGCTGTTCGGGAGGCCGGCGATGCGGCTCATCTTTGTCGTGTAGAAGAGATTCTTGTACAAGTCTGCCTCATCGACGAAGAGTTGATCGACACCGAGTTCCTCAAAGGTCAGCGTGTCGTCCTTGTTTTCGCGGTCGGCGCGCTTCTTCAGTTTGGCCACCAGACGCTTTTTGGCTTTTTCCAGTTCCTTGACGATCCGCCGGTCGTTACCGCTGTCCGCTTTAGCTTCGAGAATCGCGTGTTCGAGTTGTTGCACCTGTTCGTCGATGAAGCGATTAAAGAGAGTGTCGGAGACGGGCAGAAACTCGAACGAGCGGTGCGAGACGATGACGGCGTCGTAGTTACCGGTCGCAATGCGCGCCATGGCACGCTGGCGATTGCCGTTGGCGAAATGATCCTTGGTGGCGACGAACAGCTTGGCTTGCGGATAAAGCTGGAGAAAGGCAGTGCCCCATTGTTCGACGAGGTGATTGGGCACCACCAGCATCGGTTTCTTCGCCAGACCCATGCGGCGCAGTTCCATCGCGGAGGCCGCCATAGTCCAGGTCTTTCCTGCGCCGACGACGTGGGCGAGTTCCGTACTGCCGCTTTGCAGGATGCGCCAGACAGCGTTTTTCTGGTGGGACGACAAATCGTGGTCGCGCAAAAGTTCTCGCGCCATGCCCGGCAGCGTCAAGTGCGAGCCGTCGAATGTGCGCAGGCGCAGATTGTTGAAGCGGTCGTTATAGTCGCGGGCCAGGCGCGTCGCGCGCGCGCTGTCCTGCCACACCCATTCGCGGAAGCGGTCTTTCAGTTGCTGCTGCTTTTCCCGCGCGGCGATGGTCTCCTGCTGGTTGATCGGGCGCGATCCATCGGGCTGTTCGTCATAGGCGGTCGGGGTGCGACCGTTCAGGGCATGCTCGATGAGGCTGGATGCCTGAAAGCGCTGCGTGCCGTAGGTCGTGGTATTGCCGACACTCGACTTCGCGCCGTAATCGATGTCTACGGTCCATGTCGCAATTGCGTCGGCGTGGGCAATGCGCACGTTGGTGGGCGGAATGTCGAGCAACTCGGCCACAAAATCCCGGATGTCGGTTGTGGGAATCCAAGACGAACCCAGGCGCGCCTCGATGTCGCCCGGCTGAAGGTCGGCCGGCTGCACGGTTTCCAAGGCCGCGACGTTGCGATGGTAGGAGGGGTCGAGCGCGGCGGCGTCGCGGGCGACCGAGAGTTTCGTCCGGACATTGCCGCTCAGATAGCAATCGGCGGTCTCCCAATTCCCGCCCTCGGGATTGCGGTAAATGAGCGGGCCTAGTTCCTGCTGCAGGAGCTTGGGTGTCCGGCCCGTCACCTGTTCCATGCGGGGCCAGTTGATCTCGCCGGTCTCGTTGAGTGAAATCGCCAGGGCCTCGGCGGCGGTCTCGACATGCTCCACGGGGCGGTAATGTTCGAGGGTCCGGCGCTCGAAGATGGCGGTCTTGGTGGCGCGTTTGGTTTCGGGATCGTAGGTTTCGAGCGAGAGCAGAAGCGGGTGGTCCGGATCGCCCGCGAAAGCCTTGAAGTTTTCCTTTAAGGATAAGGGTCCATGCCGCCAGACGAAATGGTCGTAGGCGCGGTTGAGCAACTGGCGGGCTTCGAGAATTCGGTCTTCAGATTCGTCGTTGAGCTGAGTCTGGAACACGAGCCGGACGGCGTCTCTGACCACAAGCATTCCGCGCACGCGCGCGGCCACGGATTCGGAGAGATGCAGTGCCTCGAACTCCGCGCCATTGCGCACCACA